>Ga0209137_1000109_pt1 | contig 92659 bp, 82 predicted proteins | sample SaaInl5LU_22_DNA_FD_184642 | JGI IMG/M metagenome (GOLD analysis project Ga0209137, IMG submission 184642) | Marine microbial communities from expanding oxygen minimum zones in the Saanich Inlet - ESP_105LU_22_DNA (SPAdes) (version 2) | ecosystem: Environmental > Aquatic > Marine > Intertidal...
TTTTTTGTAATTCTGTTGATTTTTACGCATTGGAACTTCTAATTTAATTTGTTTACTCTCAAATAAATCTAACTGATAGTTAGCACTTAGGTATCCTTTGTCCCCTAAAACCACACAGTTATTAAACTGATTTTTAATGTCTTTTAAATAATGAATATCATGTACAGAAGCTTTGCTAATATCAAAACTTTTAAACACGCCATCAATAGAACAAACAGCATGTATTTTATAGCCATAATAATGCATGTTTTGACTAGCACAATAACCTCTATTTGGGGCTGAATAAAAGTACTCCTTACAAACTTTACTTCTCCCGCTTCTTGAGAGTTTTACAATCTCCAAAGGCATACTATCTACCACATAATAGTTTTCAAACTCCGTGAACTTATTGGAGAGTTGAGTTCTTATAAATTCAATGGCAAAAAATAATTTTCGCTTCCGTTTATTGTAAACTGATCGCTCTATTTTAGCAAACAAATATTCTGGAATATCCCGAAACAACCGACACTCACTGTCTATACCCATATATTCTGCTGTTAAATTCATAGCGATTAATTCAATGTCTTTTAGTTTTGGTTTCCTGTTTTGACGTAAAAATTGTTCCTTTTCTGTAATTGTGGCTAAGACTTCTAAAATTTTATCGTAATTTACTCTAAAGTTATTCATTGTATTTAATCGATTGATTGTCAATTAAATATACGACTTTTAATAGTCAAATGAATAACTTTTTTTAACTATTTATAATGCACAACGGGTTGTTTTATTAAACTAGAATGAAATTTCAGGATTCAAAAGAAATTCATAGAATCACGTTAAAAAAATATTGAGAATAAAAACTTCTGAAACAATAAAACACTATTAAAAAATTATTATGAATAAATATATTGCATGTATCTTAAGCTTATCATTTTTTTTGTTTTCTTGTAAAACAACATCTTTAGAAAAAAACAAGACTTCTGAAAAAAAACCAAACATTGTATTTGTTTTTGCTGATGATTTAGGTTGGACAGATCTAACCACAGGAAATACAAACAAAAACAACGGATCTAAAATTTTTGAAACACCTGTAATAGATAAATTAGCATCACAAGGAATGTCTTTTACAAATGCATATACCAATCAAAATTGTGCTCCATCACGAGCTGCGTTAATTAGTGGACAATATGCTACAGGTACAAATAATCAGGTGTATAATGTAGGCTCTTTAAAAAGACAAGACAAAAGAACCAAAGGATTTCCTAATGTTCTTATAGAACCTTTCAAGCAAAAAAAAGTGATTGCAGAAGATGGTATCAATATTTTTGATGTCCTAAAAACACAAGGTTATCAAACTGCTTTGGTGGGTAAAAGTCACGGAACTCCTCATCCTTTAAAGGGCGATTTTGGAATAGATCTACCAGCCGACATTCATCATATTATAGCTGCTCCAATTAAAGGAGTAAGAACAAAGTCGTTTTATTTAGCGTTAAATTCTGATAAAAAAGGTTGGACATTTAATTCGGAGTTTGTAGATAAATACGCAAATCCTTATGATGATGAATACATCAACACCATTTTAAAACCATATCAATCTCAAGGAGATGTAGCTATTTTAAAAGGAACTCCAAAACACCTCACAGATGCTATTGGGGATTTCTCTGTAGATTATATCAGAGAAAAAGCGAATGGAGATAGACCGTTTTTTTTATATATTCCCTTTCATGCTGTACATTCTGATGTAACTGGTAGAAGAGATTTAACTAAAAAATATTTAAAAAGAGGTTTAAAACCCAGAATAGCAGAATACGCTTCTATGATTGAGTTGTTAGACCAAAATGTTGGAAAAATAAATAATGCGTTAAAAGATCCAAATGGAGATGGCAATACTAAAGATGATATTTCAGAAAATACCATTTTTATATTTTATTCTGATAATGGAGGATTATTTAAAAACACACCGCTTAAAGGTAGAAAAGGAAATTTGACTGAAGGTGGCATAAGAGTTCCATTAATTTTCAGATATCCAAATATGATTGCTAAAAACACAATAACCAATCAAGCTGTTCATTGTATTGATTTTTTACCCACTTTCGCGGAATTAGTTGGATTAGATTTAGCTAGATTAAAAAAGAAAGACGGGAGCAAACCAAAATATGATGGTGCCTCTTTTGCTAAAATTCTAACAGGAAAAGAAAAAAGAATCTCGAGAGAAAATTTGTTTTGGCACTTACCAGGATATATGGATGAACGTTTTTCACCCTCAACATTAATTCAAAAAAGAATTGAAAATGAGTATTACAAACTGTTTTATTTTTATGAAACAGATGAATTTGAAATGTATAACATCACAAAAGATATTTCTGAAAAAAGAAATATTTTAGAAAACCCTTCATCTTTAGAAATGGAAATTGCTTTGCAAATGAATGCTGATATGTTGGATTGGTTAAAAACCAATAGCGCACCAACAGGAACTTGGATAAAAAATGGACAAAAAGTACCTTATCCTAAAGCAAATGATGTTCAGAACTATAGACAATAATTACCTTAAAAAATGAAAAGACTTTTTGTATTCGTATTTAGTGCTTCAATTCTATTGCTGTCTTGCAAGAGCCAGAAGAAAGAGATTGTTGTAACTGTAAGTAAAAAACCAAAAAACATCCTGTTTATTGCTGTGGATGATTTACGTCCAGAACTCAATTTTTATGGTGCAAATCACATAAATTCTCCTAATCTAGACCAGTTAGCCAAGGAGAGTTTGGTCTTTGAGAGAGCCTATTGCAATATTCCTGTTTGTGGGGCTTCAAGAGCGAGTTTGTTAACAGGAATGCGTCCAACAAGACAACGGTTTATTAATCATAGCACAAGAGCTGATGTTGATGTTCCTCAAGCAATATCTTTACCTAAATTGTTAAAACAAAATGGTTATAGAACAATTTCTAATGGTAAAATTTATCATAATAAGAAGGATGATGTTGCGGCTTGGGATGAAATTTGGAATGCTAATGGATTATGGGATTTTGCTTTACCAGAAAATCAAGAGATAAGAAAAAACACTAAAAGAGGTTTACCTTTTGAAGCGGCTAATGTACACGATTCTGTTTATAGAGACGGAAAATTAGCTTTAAAAGTAATTAAAGATTTACAAAATTTAAAAAAAACCAATCAAGCTTTCTTTCTAACAATGGGTTTGGCAAAACCACATTTACCTTTTACGGCTCCAAAAAAATACTGGGATTTGTACAAAAAAACAAACATTAAACTTCCAGAAAGTTATGTGCAACCTAAAACAACTCCTCAAAAAGCATTTCATAACTATGGCGAACTTCGTCAATATGAAAATATACCCAAAAAAGGACATTTATCAGAAGCTTTAGCCAAAGAACTCATTCACGGTTATTATGCTTGTGTTAGTTATATAGATGCACAAATTGGTTTGGTATTAGACGAATTAAAACGATTGGAATTAGAAGACGATACTATTGTAATTTTATGGGGCGATCATGGTTGGAATTTAGGCGACCATAAATTATGGTCTAAACACGTTACTTTTGAAACGGCTTTACGCACCCCATTAATGATAAAAGTACCTGAAAAAACAAAAGGTCAAAAAACAGAAACCATTACAGAATATATTGATGTCTACCCTAGTCTAGTAGAATTGGTTGGTCTAGAAATTCCAAGTTCAGTTGATGGAAAAAGTTTTGTTCCAATTATAAATGGAGAAATTTCAAAAAAAGATTGGGCAGTTAGTAAATTTAAAGATGCCGTAACCCTAATTAAAGGCGATTTATTTTACACCGAATGGACTAATGATGATGGAATTGCTTATGAGCGTATGCTTTTTGACCACAAAACAGATCCTTTAGAACTGGATAACTTAGCCGAAAAGCTTGCATATCAAGAAAAAGTAAAAGAACTAGCAATTGAGTTAAGAGCAAAATGGGGAAAAGATTTTTTAGTCTCAACAACGTCGAATTTAAATGACTAATATCCAATGAAAACTATTTTTACTTTAATTATATCCTTTTTGTTTTTTACTTGTTGTAGTCAATCCAAAACACCTAAAAGTATAGAAAACAAACAACCTATTGTAGTTCAGTTTATTATTGATGGACTAATGAAAGACGCTGTAGAAACTGCAATCAAAGCAGGCGCAGAAAATTTAAAATATTTTGTAAACAATGGAGTAGTTTTTGAAGATGCGTATTCAAACAGTCCAGTTGGACGTGTAAGATTACCAGATGGGATTGAACCTTGGGGAGGTGCATCGCCACCAAATATTGGAATGCATACAGGAATGCACGTTTTTGAAAATCAAGATTTGGATGATATTTTTTTATCTGCAAAACGAAAAGATATTAAATCTGTTTATATAGGTGGGCATACTTTGTATGATGTTTTTACAACTGCAGACTTTCATTACGCAGAAATTATGTCCGATCAAAACGTGGTTGATTTAGGTATTAAACACATTAAAGACAATGGTGTAAGATTAGTACGTTTGCATTTGCAAGAAATTAGAAGCTCTTGGAATGGACCAGAAGGAAAAACCAATCCAGATTCCAAGTATATCAAAGCGATTTTAAATGCAGACGATCAATTAGGAAAATTAGTTACTTTTCTAAAAAATGAAGGTAAAAGATGTAATGACACCTAGAACTGTCTTAGCGCTTGCAGACGAACAACAAACTATTGCCTCTTTTTACCAAGACCATCAAAAATTACGATTTTCTAGAATTCCTCTTTTTAATGAAAATCCAGATGAAATTACAGGTTATTTCTTAAAAGATCAACTCTTAGAAGCAATTATAAACGGAAAAGGGAATGACACACTGGCAAGCATAAAAAGAACAATTTTAATTACTGACAGAGAATTATCTATTCCAGATTTATTTGACAAACTTATAAAAGAAAGAGAGCATATTGCTTTAGTCGTAGACGAGTATGGTTCAGTAAATGGTTTAGTAACTCAAGAAGACGTTATAGAAACCTTATTAGGATTAGAGATTATGGACGAGTCAGATTCTGTGGCAGATTTACAAGCTTTGGCAAGAAAGTCTTGGGAAAATAGAGCAAAAAGAATGGGAATAATAAAAGATGGTAACACCAATTAATTTCCTACCCATGAAGTCCTGAATTTACTTACTCTTTTACTACATAAAAAAATACGTCTTACTCTTCTTTATATTCATAATATAAAAAGTCGTTATAAGGAAAACGTTGAATGTGTATCTTTTTTACTTCTTCGTACGTTTTTTCTTTAAAATCCTCTAAGTTTTCTTTGTTTAAAGCAGAAATAAATATAGATTGTACTTCTTTGTCATTCATCCATGTTTTTTTCCAATCGAGTAATGTATAATGCTCTTTGGTTTTTTCAGTTACCAAATCGTCATCATCAATAGTTTCGTGTTCATAGGCATCAATTTTATTAAACACCATTAAAGTTGGTTTATCATCGCATTTAATATCTGTTAAAATAGTATTTACTGAAGCGATATGATCTTCAAAATTTGGATGAGAAATATCTACAACATGCAGCAATAAATCTGCTTCACGAACCTCATCTAAAGTAGATTTAAAAGATTCAACTAATTGTGTAGGTAATTTTCTGATAAACCCAACCGTATCTGTCATCAAAAAAGGAATATTTTTAATGACTACTTTACGAACAGTGGTATCTAGTGTTGCAAATAATTTATTTTCTGCAAAAACATCACTTTTACTAATAACATTCATTAGTGTAGATTTCCCAACATTCGTATACCCAACTAAAGCAACTCTTACCATTTTACCACGGTTCTTTCTTTGAACAGCCATTTGCTTATCTATCGTTTTTAAACGTTTTTTTAAAACCGCTATTTTATCTCTAATTATACGTCTATCTGTCTCTATTTCTGTTTCTCCTGGTCCACGCATACCAATCCCCCCTTTTTGCTTATCTAAGTGTGTCCATAGTCGAGTTAATCTTGGCAACAAATATTCACTTTGAGCCAATTCTACTTGAGTCTTTGCAGAACTAGTTTGTGCTCTTTGCGCAAAAATATCTAGTATTAAATTAGTTCTGTCTAAAATTTTACAATCTAAAATTTTTTCTATATTTCTTAATTGTGCTGGCGATAGCTCATCATCAAAAATAGCTGTCCCAATCATATGGGTATGTATGTAAGCCTTAACTTCTTCTAATTTTCCTGCACCTAAAAAAGTTTTAGGATTTGGCCTTTCCATTTTTTGAACAAACCTTTTTACCACAACACCACCAGCGGTTTGAGTTAAAAACTCTAATTCATCTAAATATTCTGTTGATTTTGTCTCATCTTGCAGTTGAGTAATTATACCTATTAAAACAGCTTTTTCAGAAATGGCCTCTTTTTGATCTATCATAGAAGACAAAAATACGAACTATTCTTAATTGTAAACCCAAAAAAGATGAAACAATAGCCATATTGTTTTTAAACAAAAAAAACCTCGGCACAACCCGAGATTTTAACAATCAATTCAAAACATTACACTTCTTTCTTATAGCTTTCCTTTTAAATAATGAAACTTTTAACACATCAAAAATAGAGGCTTAATTTTATTAATTGGGATTTTTAACGTTAAGAAAACTTATAATTTAGGTTAAATTTTCTTTTCTATGAAATAAAAATATTAAAACTCAATCAATCTAAGTATCAGCTTATTAAATTATCTGTAGCATTCACTTGAAAGTATCTAATAGTGTTGCAATTCATGTTAAAAAAAAGCGTTTACTGAATGAAGTAAGGGCTTAATGGTAGATTATTTTTTGTCTCTTTGTTTAAACGCAGCCATTAGTTTTTGATCATTTAAAATGTATTTCTTGTATTTACCGTCTTTGTATCGATAATAAATAAATAAAGGCATAAAAACAAAGGCTAAAAAAAAGACTCCTAACCCCATGACTACTTGTGCTTTTTCGTGATTTGTATTCACTAAAAAAGCACCAACTAACATCCAAATAATAAATACTACAAAAAGTATCTTTAACAGTAACTTCATAGTACAAAATTACAAAAGTTCTATCTTTAAAATTCAAAAATCTAGGGAAGCATAAATTATTTTTAATTTGCTTTACTTTAGGCAGCTATTAAAAAAGAGGAAAAACAAATACGAATTTTTTAAAAACATAAATAAATTGTCTTTCAGAAATAAACTGATATCTCCAAAGTAAAATTTGTTTTAGATATTTATTCTTAGTTGGCATTTAAAGTGACCTATTTGGTTGTAGACAAAATATCTGTACCTAGATAATTATTGTCCTTATTATAATACCAGGTTCTTACTTTTGGCATTTTAATAGCATTGATAGTTTCTAAACCAGATAATAAAATGTACTCTCCACTATCTTTAGTCTCTTTAAAAAACTGATATACTTCCATAGCAAACGTTTTTGGATTAAAATAAAAATACCAAGTGTCTTTACCTATATTTTGTTTGTAGGTTACTTTTAAAACCAAATACTCTTTACCCTTAAAGGTTTTTGTAGCTACTTCCTGATGAATAATTGTACCTTCATCTTTTAGTTTCATTGGCAATCCATACAAATAGGTATAATAATTCTTATACAAATTAGCTCGTTCGCAATTTAAACTATACTTTTTCTTTTTGTCCGCAGATAAATTTTGTTTTCCATTTAAACTAAAACTACAATTCTCTTTATCTACAATAAATGCAGTGCTAATAGTATCTTTTTTAGCAAGAACAGAAAAATACTGATTTGGTAAATCTATCGTTATTTTACTTTTACGCACTCCATTATTAGGGGTTTCCATAGTTACAAAAAAATCTCCTTTAAAAGTATTCCAATTTCCATTTGGATCATGAAATTGAATTGCCTTTTCTAACAATTCATTTCCAGTTATTGACTGTGAAAAACTAGATATTGTAATAAAGAGCGCTAAAAGAGTTGTTAATTTTTTCATATCTTAAATGTAATAAAAAATCCTGCAAAAGCAGGATTTTAATTTATTCTTGAATATCAAGTTTTAAACTCAACTCTTGCAGTTGTTCATCATCTATAAAAGCAGGTGTATCTATCATAACATCTCTACCTGAATTATTCTTTGGGAATATCTATCATAACATCTCTACCTGAATTATTCTTTGGGAATGCAATAAAATCACGAATGGTTTCTTGACCTCCTAAAATAGCGACCAATCTATCTAGTCCAAAAGCCAAACCTCCATGAGGAGGTGCTCCATATTCGAAAGCATCCATTAAAAATCCAAATTGTGCTTTAGCTTCTTCTTCAGAAAACCCTAAATGTTTAAGCATTGTTGCTTGTGTTTCTTTGTCGTGGATTCTAATAGAACCTCCACCAATTTCGTTTCCATTTAACACTAGATCATAGGCGTTTGCCTTTACTTCTCCAGGTTTTGAGTCTAACAATTCCAATTGACCCGGTTTTGGAGAGGTAAATGGATGATGCATGGCATGATAATGCCCTGTTTCTTCGTCCAATTCTAATAACGGGAAATCTATAACCCAAAGCGGAGCAAATACTTTAGGATCTCTTAATCCTAAACGTTCTGCTAGCTCCATACGTAAAGCAGACATTTGCGCTCTTACTTTACTGGTTTCTCCAGACAAAACACAAACCAAATCACCAGGTTTAGCACCTGTAACCTCTACCCATTTTGCTAAATCTTCTTGATCGTAAAATTTATCTACAGAAGATTTAAAAGAACCATCTTCGTTAACTCTACAATAAATCATTCCAAGGGCGCCAACTTGTGGCCTTTTTACCCATGTAATGATGTTGTCTATTTCTTTTCTAGTATAAGCATTTCCACCTGGAACAGCAATACCAATTACTAATTCAGCGTCATTAAAAACTTTAAAATCTTTATGTTGCGTAACTGCATTTAACTCGCCAAACTCCATTCCAAAACGAATGTCTGGCTTGTCATTTCCATACAAACGCATGGCATCATCAAACAACATTCTTGGAAACTTGTCTACCTCAACACCATCAATTTCTTTTAATAAATGACGTGTTAATCCTTCGAAAATATTTAGAATATCTTCTTGCGTTACAAACGCCATTTCACAATCTATTTGTGTAAATTCTGGCTGTCTATCTGCACGTAAATCTTCGTCTCTAAAGCATTTTACAATCTGAAAATATTTATCCATACCACCAACCATCAACAATTGTTTAAAGGTTTGAGGAGACTGTGGCAAAGCATAAAACTGACCTTCATTCATTCTAGAGGGTACCACAAAATCTCTTGCGCCCTCTGGTGTAGATTTAATTAAATATGGAGTTTCTACTTCTATAAATTCTTGTTCAGACAAGTACTTACGAACCTCCATAGTTACTTTATGACGAAAAATTAAACTGTCTTTAACAGGATTTCTTCTAATATCTAAATACCTGTATTTCATCCTAATATCTTCTCCACCATCCGTTTTATCTTCAATAGTAAAAGGGGGCAATTTAGATTCATTTAAGATTTGTAAATCAGAAACTAAAACTTCAACCGCTCCAGTAGCCATTTTATCATTTTTAGATTCACGCTCAATTACAGTACCTTTTACCTGAACTACAAACTCTCTACCAAGAGATTTTGCTTTATCTATAATGTCTTTTGGGGTACGTTCTTCATCAAAAATTAATTGTGTGATTCCATATCGATCTCGCAAATCTACCCAAACCATAAAACCCTTGTCTCTAGATTTTTGAACCCAACCTGCTAAAGTAACTTCTGTATTGATGTGTGATGCTCTTAATTCACCACAAGAATGACTCCTGTACATTTTCAACTATATTTAAGCTACAAAATTAATCAAATTAAAGGAAAAACATATCGTTTTATAAATTCATTTATTCCTATAATTTCTTTGTAAATTTGATCTTATGAGCGTAGTTAATATTAAGGAGAAGTTTAATTTGTTTGATGAGCATTGGTCTCCAAAAAAAATTGGTGAATTAAATGGGCAGCAAATTTTGTTGGTAAAAATAAAAGGTGAATTTGTTTTTCATAAACATGAGGATGAGGATGAACTTTTTATGGTTCAAAAAGGAGTGTTAGAAATGCATTTGAAAGATAAAATTGTAACCATACATGAAGGAGAGTTTTTTATTGTTCCTAAAGGAGTAGCACATAAACCTGTGGCTAAAGAAGAAGTTTATATTTTATTATTCGAACCCCTTTCTACAAAACATACTGGAGATGTAGTAGCAGATATTACTGTAGAAACCTATGAATCTATTTAACAATTATGAGTAAACTATATTTAGTACCTACACCAATTGGGAATTTAGAAGACATGACTTTTAGAGCTATTAGAACTTTAAAAGAAGCGGATTTTATTTTGGCAGAAGACACTAGAACTAGTGGTAAATTATTAAAGCATTTTGAAATTAATACTCAAATGCATAGTCATCACATGCACAATGAACACAAATCTATTGAAGGTATTTTAAATAGAATAAAAAGTGGTGAAATTTGTGCTGTCATCTCTGATGCTGGAACTCCAGCAATTTCAGATCCAGGGTTTTTACTAACAAGAGCTTGTGTAGAAAATGCTATTGATGTAGAATGTTTACCTGGAGCGACAGCTTTTGTGCCTGCTTTGGTAAACTCTGGCTTACCAAATGACAAGTTTGTTTTTGAAGGCTTTTTACCTGTAAAAAAAGGACGCCAAACGCGTTTACTACTTTTAGCAGAAGAAAGCAGAACCTTAATTTTTTACGAATCTCCTCATAAATTGATAAAAACCTTAGGGCATTTTATTTCATATTTTGGAGCTGATAGGAAAGTTTCTGTTTCTAGAGAGTTGACTAAACTATTTGAAGAAACTGTTAGAGGAACAGCAACCGAAGTTTTGGCTCATTTTACAAAAAAACCTCCAAAAGGAGAAATTGTTGTAATTGTTGAAGGTAAACCTGTAAAGTAAATTGGATTGTAGTTAATTCGCTTTTTTTGTAGTTATAATTACAACTCCATTAGATGCATTATGCTTTTCTAAAGCTTTCTCCCCTTTTAATACTTCTATTTTATCGATCTTGTCTGGCGTTAGTTTTTTCAACTCTTTTTGATTGGATTTTTTTCCATCAATAATAATCATTGGAGTATTCTTATCTTCCAGTACAAATCCTTTTTCAACTGTTTTTATGTCCGTGAAATTAAAACGTTTAGCAGATTTTGTTTGAATTAAAATTACCCCATTTGGCGCATTATATTGTGTTAGTGCTTCTTTGCCTTTTAATACATGCATTGATGCTATTGTTGTAGGGTCAATAATTTCTACTGGAAAATCAAATTTTTTACCATCTACAAAAACTAAGGGTTTTTTATCTAATTTCTTTAACAATAGCACTGAGGCTTCCTTATTATCTGTTCGTTGAGCGTAAAAAAAAGAAGATGTAAGCACGAATAAACAAATAGTGAATACTATATTTTTCATTTTTTATGTTTAATTTGTTCTAAAATACAACAAAATATGACAATTCAATCATTTAAAAGTAAACTCAAAGCATCTTCGAATACTATTTTATTTAAAGAAACGATACAGGTCATAGACCATCATTATGTTTTTACACCCACTTCTTTTAAAAATGGCATAATAAAAAATAATGCAAATGAAAACTCAGGATCTTGCAAATTATTTGCTTTTGCTAAATTACAAGGGTTTACAAAAGAAGAAACTTTATTTTGTTTTGGCGAACATTATAAAAGCGTTTTAAATGATAAAAATGGAACATCTCATCAAAATATTCGGAATTTTATAGAATTTGGTTTTAATGGTATCACATTTAAGACTAATCCTTTAAAGAAAAAATTGTCTCAATAAATTAGTATTGAGAACCATTGTGTTTACCGACTTCAAAGCCGTGTTTTACTAAAAACTGATTTCCACTTTCTATAGCATCTTCTTCTAAAGTAGTACCCATAGAATCGTTCCACCTATTTAAATATCCAAATAAAGAAATAACACCTAACATTTCTACGATTTCTCCTTCATCCCAATAGATGTATAATTTCTCTTTAATTTTTGCATCTACTGCATTTGGCACCATAGAAGCTGCTAAAGAAAAATCTAAAGCTGAACGTTCTGCCTCAGAAAAAGCTGGGTGTGTTTTATATTCCCAAATATTATCTAACTGCTCTTGCTCTGCTCCATAACGCTCTGCAGCTCTAATGGCATGTGCTTGACAATATCTACAGCCAGTAGCATTACTGGAAACCCAGGCAATCATTCTTTTTAAGGCAGAAGTTACTCTACCCTCATTAGCCATTACAGCTTTATTTAAGTTTATAAATGCCTTAGAAATTGCTGGTCTTCTTTGCATGGTTAATACTGAGTTAGGACAAAAACCTAATGTTTCATTAAAAAACTCTGCTAACTTTTTTGTTTCTAAATCGTGTTCTGCCTCTAAAGGAGTTACTAATGCCATAATTGTTATTTTCTTATTAAATTAAAATTACCTGTTTTTTCTATTGATAAACCATTACTATCGGTTAAAGAAGCTCTAAACCAATAATCATTTGGTGGTTGGAGCTTTCCATTATAATAGCCATTCCAGCCTTGCTCATTCTGCTCTAAATTATACAATAGCTTTCCAAATCTATCAAAAATTAAAATGGAATAGCTTGTGTAAAAATCTGAATTAAATCCAGAAATTTTCCAAACATCATTTTGTCCATCTTCATTTGGAGTAAAAAAACTTGGAAAAGATAAAATAGAAAAAAGAAGGCTTGCTGTACCACAGCCTTTTTTATCTTTTACAAACAATGTATGTAGGCCTGGTGAAAGGTTTTGAAAAAAAGCTTCGTCTGAGTACAATCCAAATTCATCATCTATTGCATAGGCATAGGTTCCAATTCCTAAGTTTGGGTTTGCAAGCTGTATTGAATTATTAGCTGAATTATCTACAATAATTACATCTTGTATGGTAAGGGTTGCTTTTTCTGAATTGACTACTGTAAGTGATTGCTCTTCAGAAATACACCCAGCTTCAGAAACTGCACTTACAGTATAGTCTCCAGGAATTGAAACGCTTATGATAGGGGTGTTTTCGGGCAGAAGAGCCCCTTCAAACTTCCAAATATAAGTATAGTTCCCTTGCGCATTTGCAATAACTAAATCTACTGCTCCAATATCTTCACAAAGGGTAAATTGGGATTGTAATAAACTAAACTCAAACAATGTATCATCGATCTCTGCAATAACCTCTGTTCTATCAGCAGAAATACAACCTAAATGATTAACTCCTACAAAATAACTTGTTGTTGTATTTAAATCTGGAGTTTGATAATTATTTCCAATAAAAATAGGTGTAGTACTTGTTTCGGTTTCATACCAGTATACATCTCCTTGAGAGACTTCTGCACTTAATAATGTTTCATACCAGTATACATCTCCTTGAGAGGCTTCTGCACTTAATAATGCTGAACCAGAGCAAATTAAATCATTTGTAACACTGGTAATCTGTGGCCTCGGATTTACAATTACGGTAACAGGTGTTCTTTGGTATGTAGCGCAACCGTTTATAGATATTGTAGCATAATACGTTGTGTTTTCTGTAATAAATGATGTTCTAAAAGTGTTTCCAGACCCTTTTGGGATACCTCCTGTTGGAACATCATACCAAAGAATAGTACCCTCACTAGGTTCTGCTGAAATAGTTGCAAAACCCGATTCACATAATGTTTCAGAAGTGGTATTCACTACCTGTGGTAAATAAATACTAGTACTTGCAACGATGTTTAATGAGGTATCTCCAGGCATTCCATATTCTACAATATATCCTTTAGGCTCATACAATCCTGAGCCACCCACATTTGACAAGTCATTCCAAGAACCTTCTATAGCATTTGGAACCCCTGGATCTGTAATATGTGCATAATCTTCTTCTCCTAAGTTGTTCGGTTCTACATTATTCCAGAAAGCAAAATTCGGTGTCGTTCCATTTACTTGACCTCTCCAAAAAACAGTACCTGCTTCAGGACCAGTCATCCATTTCCATTCTCCTTCTGTTTCTTCATCAGAACCCCCTATCCAACCTGTGCCAGAAGCTTGTTTTCCTGCAAATTCTGCTTCTTCTTGTGAGGTAAGTGTGGCCAAATAGCCTTGTCTCCCATAATAAGTTCTATCTGCAGCTAAAAGTTTTGCTTGAGCCCAAGTAATCCCTTCATCTGCAACAAATTCATAGAAATGATCAGTTAGTGGTAAGTAATTGGCATTGTCTAATGTTAATGAAAATATTTTTTCTGGAGTAGGGTTGGTTGTACTTGATGAAAAAACTACAGCGCTTACTGCACTTTCAAGGTCTGAAAATAAAATTTCTGAAGCGCCATTATTAGGACTAAGTGTTAATTTACCTTCATTGGAATTCCAGTTAGCTATTATGGTAGGGTGATTGCCTGTTAATACTAATTCATCAAAATTCATTTGATATCCACCCGAAATTTGGATGAAAAAATTTTGAACACCTGTCCCATCAGGATCTTCAATTGTAAAATTAGTAACGATAGGTATTGGGGTTCCTAAACAATAAATCTGCTGTCCTTCTGCTGTTATTGAAGGAGCAGTATCTGTTTGTGAAAAAACAAAAAAGGTTCCTATAAGATATAGAGTAAAAAAAAGCTTACATTTAAAGGGCATTGTTTTGTTCTTTTTAAGATTAACTTATTTCTGATTTCTTACTTTTGTTTCAATGCACAATTTACTACTTCATTCTTTAAATTTATAAATTATGGTAAAAAATATAGTTACAACAAAATGGACACAAAAATCACAATTTATTACAGACAATCCAAGCGGACATCAATTTACAATGTTTGATAAATCTCAAGACAATGGAGATGTTATTGGTTTTGCACCAAAAGCATTAATGTTGTCTTCTTTAGCAGGTTGTTCTGGATTAGATGTAGTTTCCCTTTTAGAAAAAATGAGGGCAGATGTTGCTCAGTTTCATATTGAAGTTACTGCTGAATTAACAGATGAACACCCAAAATTCTATGATAAAGTTAAAGTAGATTATCACTTTTCTGATACAGAATTACAACCAGATAAAATACAAAAAGCAGTTAATTTATCTGTTACCAAATACTGTGGAGTAATGGAAATGTTTCGAAAATTTGCAGAGGTAGAAACAGAAATACATTTGCATAGTTTGTAAATCTAAAGTCCTATAATTGCTATGAGATGGAGCTTAAAACCAGAACCAAATAAAGAAAAAATAGAGAAACTTGCCAAAGAATTACAAGTAGATACCACAATTGCTAAAATTCTTTATCAAAGAAATATTACCACTTTTTCTGAAGCTAAGTTATTTTTTAGGCCCAGTTTACATGATATTCATGATCCTTTTTTAATGAAAGATATGGATTTGGCAGTAGCAAGGATAAACAAGGCCATTACAAATCATGAAAACATTTTAGTTTATGGAGATTATGATGTAGATGGTACAACAGCAGTATCTTTGGTTGCCTCTTATTTAAGAACATTATCTTCTACTATTGCGACCTATATACCCGATAGATATGGAGAAGGGTATGGTATTTCTTATGCAGGAATTGATTTTGCAGACGATAACAATTTTTCTTTAATCATTGCTTTAGACTGCGGAATTAAAGCCATTGACAAGGTAGCTTATGCAGCTGAAAAAAAGATTGATTTTATTATTTGTGATCATCATAAACCAGGCAAAGAAATACCCAAAGCTATAGCGGTTTTAAACCCCAAAAGAGAAGATTGTAATTATCCATTTGATGAACTTTGTGGCTGTGGTGTTGGGTTTAAACTCATTCAGGCATTAGGCACAGCTAGAAATCAAACTATAGAAGACTTTGTTTCGTATTTAGATTTAGTAGCTACTGCAATTGCTGCAGATATTGTACCTATGAATGGCGAAAATAGAGTGCTTGCGCACTATGGTTTACAAGTAATTAATACCAACCCTAGAAATGGAATTAAGGCATTAGTTCATCAAACAAAAAAGAAAGAACTTACCATTACAGATGTAGTTTTTATCATAGCCCCTAGAATTAATGCTGCTGGTAGAATGAAACATGGAAATTATGCTGTGGAGTTATTAACAGAGATGGATTTTGATGCTGCTGTAAGTTTTGCAGCAGATATAGAGATCTTTAATGCAGATAGGAAAGATCTTGATAAAAAAATTACCGATGAAGCCTTAATTCAAATTATAGATCATAATGAAGAAGAGCGATTTACCTCTGTCGTATACAAAGAAGATTGGCATAAAGGTGTTATTGGTATTGTTGCCTCTAGATTAATAGAAAAATATTATAGGCCTACTTTAGTCTTTACAAAAAGTGGTGATAAATTGGCCGCTTCTGCAAGATCTGTAAAAGGTTTTGATGTGTATAATGCTCTATTGGCTTGCTCAGAATTCATAGAACAATTTGGAGGACATAAGTATGCTGCTGGCTTAACTCTATTGCCAGAAAATTATAGTAAATTTAAAGATAAGTTCGAAGAAGTAGTTTCTAAAACTATAGATAAAAAACTATTGACGCCAGAAATTACTATAGATGCAGAGATTGATTTGTCTGAAATCACTCCAAAATTATTTAGAATAATAGCACAAATGGCACCTTTTGGCCCTCAGAATATGAAGCCGATTTTTAAAACAAGTTGTGTAAGAGATAATGGTTATGGTAAAAAAGTAGGTGCAGATGAAACCCACTTAAAGTTAAATGTTTTTCAGGGTGATAATAAACAAACTTTTGGTGCTATAGGTTTTGGTTTAGGTGATAAATTAGAAGAAGCTCAAAACGATTTTGACATTGTATATACCTTAGATGAGAATACTTGGAATGGCCATAAATCCATTCAGCTAGTTTTAAAAGATTTAAAATAAAAAAGTGACTTAAAATTATTCTAAGTCACTTTTCTAATTGACTACTTTATTTTGTTTCGTGTTTTTTATCTTTAAGAGATTTCATAAATGCAATGATTGAACCAATCTATTTTTGGTTTAATCCTAAAGAGTCTTCTGGAAGTGTTTGGTAAGGTACCTCTAGCCCCATTCCTGCACCACCTCCATTATCATAAAACACTACCACTTTTTCTAGAGTTTCATAGGCTCCATTATGCATGTAAGGTGCTGTTAGTTCTATGTTTCTTACTGTTGATGTCTTAAAAAAACCTCTTCTTCTTTCTACCGCATATGGATAAAACAATCCAGGATCATGATCTAAAATAGGGTTGTTAAAGTCATCTGTTTTAGTTACTCCCAAATGTTCAAACTCACTCTCTGAAAACTTAGGAGGAAAATGACAAGTTGCACAAGCAACTTTCCCCTAAATAGATTAAACCCTTCTTTTTCTTCTTGATTTTCTTTGACACGTTGTTCTAAATTTTCCATGTCTATATGAAACTCATTTTTGTTATTGGTAACTCCAACAACTTGTAAACTTTTAGGATTTCTTTTTTTAGATTGAATACTTTAATTTACAAAAAAATAATAGATCTTAACATTAATTTTGCATGGACAACAAAACCATACGCAACTCCATAAACGAAAAAGAAGCATCTACTTTTTCTTTTAATTCTACAACAAAACCATACGCAACTCCATAAACGAAAAAGAAGCATCTACTTTTTCTTTTAATTCTGTAAGATTTTTAAATGATACTTCATCTATTTGACTTGTAATTTTTTTGTAGCGCTTTAGTTCTATTAGCTCTAAAATATCGACATCTCCAGAAGGGATAAAACTTGCTAAATGACTTTCTATAGTTCCTTTGGTTAAGCTTCTTTCTTTGGCAATTTCTAAAACAGAAAGACCTGATTTAAAAAGTTCTAACGTAATTTGTTTTGTAGATTTTTTATCTTCTTTCTTTTGTTCATGTAACCTGTTAATTCCGTTTTCTAAGCAGTACTCTTTAATTGTTTCTAAAATTTCTTCCCCATATTTCTGAACTCTAATTTTACCCATTCCTGAAATTTTTAAAAGTTCTTTTTCAGATCTAGGTAAAGCATCACAAATAGCATATAATGTCTCTTGGGTAAATATCTGAAAATGTGGAATTTTAGCAGCTTTAGAAATAACGTCTCTTAATTCGCGCAATTTTAAAGCTAAAATAGGATCACGTTTAGAACTTAATTTCTTCTTCTTTTTAGGCTCCATTTTTTGTAAAACAGCACTTGCTCTAACCTTTAAATACTTTTGAACCTTAAAACCAATTTTCATTTGTTGCAAAGCAAACAGCTTTTCTTCTAATAACTCTTGTAAAGCATCAAACTGTTTTAAAAAATCTTTTTTTACAGCTTTGTTATCTGTAGAAAACTGAATAGCATCAATAGGTTTTTGTATACTAGAAGTAGTAGTCTTTAAAAAATAATCGATCCCTTTTAAAAATCGTTCTTGAATAGAAGAACTATTTTCTGGCAATACACTATTTTCTGCTAGTACGTGTAACTGATTTTTAAATCCAGTAGCCACTTTCATTAAAGAAACAATACCATCATCTTTAATCGTTTGTAGGTGATTTATCACATCTCCTTTTATACTAGTTTGATTTTTATAATAAATATCTATTAATCTAGAAATTGGATATAATAAAATTTGATAATCAAACAATTCTGATATTAAATGTAACTGAAAATCTTTTTCTGATGCTATTAAATCTTCTTCGTTAGGATGATTTTCTGCAACAGCCTCATTAAAGGCACTAACTGTTTGGTCATTAATAATAGCATTACTGGTTATTGGTGTTTTTAGAACCAACCCTTCTAATGAAGTACACCTACTTAAAGCAACGTAAGTTTGTCCGTGTGCAAAAGAAGCCTCTGCATCAATTATGGCTTTTTCAAAAGTTAAACCCTGACTTTTATGTATGGTTATGGCCCAAGCCAAACGTAAGGGGATTTGAGAAAAAGAACCAATAACATCTTCCTTAATTTCTTTTGTATCTTCATTGATAGCATAATTTACATTATCCCACTTTTCTCTTTCTGTTATAATTTCTTCTGCTTCACTTGGGCATTGCACAGTAACACTGTCTCTAGAGATTGCTGTAACAACTCCTATTTTACCATTAAAAAAACGTTTCTCAGGCGAAGAGTCATTCTTAATAAACATTACTTGCGCGCCAATTTTTAGTGCCAATTTTTCATCATTCGGAAACGAATTTTCATTGAATTTTCCTGAAACATTTGCTGTAAAAAAATGTGTTTTTTGGTTGAGTTTATTTAGTTCAGAATCATTAATAGTATTTGCTCTTCTATTATGCGTAGTAAGTGTTATGTAATTGTCATCTGCTTTTGGAGAGAATTGAGGATCATATCTTTTGTTCAAGATTTTTGCAGAAGCGTCTGATAAATTATTATTTCTAATTTCATTTAAAATCGTAATAAAATTTTTGTTTTTCTGACGGTAAATGTGCTTTAATTCAATAGAAACCACATTGGCTTCTTGAAAAGATTTAGCACTAAAAAAGTAAACAGTTTGGTAGTATTGTTGTAACAAACTCCACTCATTTGGCTTTACCACTGGAGATAGTTGTTGCAAATCTCCAATCATTACAACTTGTGCGCCACCAAAAACCTTATTCCTGTTTTTATATCTGCGTAGTACTTGGTCTATCCCATCCAATAAATCTGCACGGACCATAGAAATTTCATCAATGATTACTAGGTCTAATGATTTAATGATATCAATCTTGGTTTTAGAAAATCTTCTTTGTTGATTATTTTGAGCTTGATTAGGTAAAATTGGCCCAAAAGGCATTTGAAAAAAAGAATGAATGGTAACGCCTTTTGCATTAATTGCTGCCACCCCTGTTGGCGCAACAATTACTAACCGTTTTAAAGATTTATTTTTAATTTGATGTAAAAATGTTGTCTTTCCTGTACCTGCTTTACCTGTAATAAATAAATTTCTATCCGTTTTTTCAATAAAATTTAGGGCAAGTTCTAATTCAGGATTTTTAGACATCTTCAGCTTTTTGATGCAAGATAAACAAAGCTTGATTATATTGTAAATATTGCCAAAAAAAAGTTGATCCAATCTTTTTTATTTTAGCAAAACGTAATTTAATTTTTCTACTCTCTAAGTGGTTATTCTGAAAATAAAACAAACTTCTGCATAAAAAAATCCTAAGCAAATGCTCAGGATTTTTTTATGTATTTGGCAACATTATTACCTACATTTCTAATGCTTTTGTTGGGTTATTATCCATTAATAATTCAACTGGATTTTCTAAAGCTTCTTTTACTGCTACTAAAAACCCTACAGACTCACGTCCGTCAATAATTCTGTGGTCATAAGACAATGCAACATACATAATTGGTTGTATGACTACTGCACCATTAACAGCCATAGGTCTATTTACAATATTATGCATTCCTAAAATACCACTTTGAGGTGGATTTATAATTGGTGTAGACAGCATAGAACCAAACACACCACCATTGGTAATTGTAAAAGTTCCACCCGTCATTTCATCTACTGTAATTTGACCATCTCTTGCTCTTAATGCCAAGCGTTTTACTTCGCTTTCTACTCCTCTAAAAGATAAGTTTTCTGCATTTCTAATAACAGGAACCATTAATCCTTTAGGTCCAGATACTGCTATAGAAATATCTTGAAAATCGTGTTTTACTTGGAAATCTCCATCAATCATAGAGTTCACATCCGGATACATTTTTAAAGCTCTTACTACTGCTAAAGTAAAGAAAGACATAAACCCTAAGCCAACACCATGCTTTGCTTTAAAAACCTCTTTATATTGAGTTCTTAAGTCAAAAATCGGCTGCATATTTACTTCATTAAACGTAGTTAACATGGCTGTTTCACTTTTAACAGCAACTAAACGCTCTGCTACTTTTCTACGTAACATAGACATTTTCTTACGTTCTGTTCCACGAGTTCCATTTGCAGGTTGAGACCCCATAGATGGTACTGCTTTTACGGCATCTTCTTTAGTAATTCTGCCATCTTTACCAGTGCCTACAATGGCAGAAGCTTCAATCCCTTTTTCTGCTAATACTTTTTTAGCTGCAGGAGAAGCTGTACCCGTTGCATAGGTGGTTTCTTTTGGTGTTGGTGTCGCAACTTTTTTAGGTTCCTCTTTTGCAGCTTCTTCTTTTACTGGCGTGTCTCCCTCAGGCTTTGCAGCACTTGTGTCTATATGACAAACAACATCACCAACAGCGACTGCATCACCTTCTTCTGCTTTTAAAGTGATTATTCCACTTTCTTCTGCAGGCAGCTCTAATGTTGCTTTATCTGAATCTACTTCTGCAATCGGTTGATCTTTTTCAACATAATCTCCGTCTTCAACTAACCAAGTTGCAATTTCTACTTCTGTGATTGATTCTCCTGGAGAAGGAACTTTCATTTCTAAAACACTCATGGTTTCTTTTTTATATTTATTCTGTAAATTTTATTAACTATTAAAAACACTGTCTATCACAGCTCTATGTCTTTTTTTGAATCGCGTACTAGATCCTGCTGCTGGTACTGCATAATACTTACGCGAACGTACGGTTAGATTTTTTAATTCAAATCTTTGCAACATGTAACTCCAAGCCCCCATATTTCTTGGTTCTTCTTGCGCCCAAATATAATCTTCAATATTTGGATACCTGTCTATTACGTGTTGTATTTTTTCTTTATGTAATGGAAATAATTGCTCTATTCTTACTAAAGCTACATCCTCTCTTTTATTTTCTTCTCTTTCTGCTAGTAAATCATAATAGAATTTACCCATACAAAAAACCAACTTTTTAACTTTATCTGGATGAATTGTATCGTCAATTACTTCTTGAAATTCACCATTAGAGAGCTCTTCAATTGTATTGACTGCTTTTACGTGTCTTAACAAACTTTTTGGGGTAAACACAATTAATGGTTTTCTATATTCTCTTTTCATTTGTCTACGCAATAAATGAAAAAAGTTTGCAGGTGTTGTACAGTTGGCAACTGTCATATTATCTTCTGCACAAAGCTGTAAATAACGCTCTATTCTTGCAGAAGAATGCTCAGAACCCTGCCCTTCATAACCATGAGGTAATAACACTACAATTCCATTCTGGACTTTCCATTTATTTTCGGCAGCAGATATATATTGGTCAAACATAATTTGAGCACCATTAGAAAAATCTCCAAATTGAGCTTCCCAAATTGTTAAGGTGTTTGGATTTGCCATTGCATACCCATAATCAAATCCTAAAACACCATATTCAGATAATAACGAATTATAAATCGTCATTTTACCTTTATTGTTTGGGTTTGTATTTAATAAATTAATACGTTCTTCAGATTTTTCGTCTCTTAGCACAGCATGTCTATGAGAAAATGTACCTCTCTCTACATCTTGACCAGAAATACGAATATTAAAGCCTTCTTCCATTAAAGAACCGTACGCTAAATTTTCGGCCATACCCCAGTCTAGCTGGTTGGTTTCAAAAGCCATTTTAGCTCTACCCTGTAAAATACGTTCTGCTTTTCTTACAAAATTTACGCCTTCAGGTACCGTAGATACTACTTTTGCAATATGCTTTAAACCATTTACTGGATATTTGGTGTCTAATGTTTGTAGCATTGCATCTTGACTTTGACGCTCAAAACCCTCCCATGTAGACTCCATAAATTCTTTTACTTTAGAATTTTTATCTTTTTTGGAGTTATCAAATTCTTTTTCTAGCATCGTTTTAAACTCCTCTGTAATTTCTTTTACATATGATGAATTTATAGATCCTTGTTCTAGTAATTTAGCTGCATAAATATCTTTTGGATTTTTATGCTTAGAAATACTTTTATATAATTTTGGTTGTGTAAAACGAGGTTCATCGCCTTCGTTATGACCGTATTTACGATACCCTAACAAATCAATAAAAACATCTGTTTTAAACTTCATTCTAAACTGTAATGCCATTTCCATTGCATGACAAACTGCCTCTGTATCATCTGCATTAACATGAAGAACAGGAGATAAAGTTACTTTAGCAACATCAGTACAATACGTACTTGAACGCGCGTCGAGGTAATTGGTTGTAAATCCAACTTGGTTGTTTACGACAATATGGATAGTTCCCCCTGTTTTATACCCATTAAGTTTTGCCATCTGAACTACTTCGTAGGCAATACCCTGACCAGCAACAGCAGCATCACCATGAATTACAATAGGTAAGATTTTACTGGAATCTCCATCGTATTTTCTGTCAATTTTAGCTCTAGTAATACCTTCTGCAACAGCAGCTACAGTTTCTAAATGAGATGGATTTGGAACTAAATTCATTTTAATTTCATGACCCTCTCTAAACGTTTTGCTCAACGTTAATCCTAAATGGTATTTTACATCTCCGTCTATATCTTGGTCTTCAAAATCTTTCCCTTCAAATTCACTAAATAATTCTCTTACAGGTTTTTTAAAAATGTTAACCAACGTATTTAAACGGCCTCTATGTGCCATTCCTAAAACACATTCTTTTACTCCAAATTTCTCTGCAGCATCTCTTAGCATTACACTAATTCCTGGAATTAATGTTTCACCTCCTTCTAGCGAAAAACGTTTTTGACCAACATATTTGGTTTGTAAAAAACTTTCGAAGGTAACTGCTTGATTTAATTTAGATAAAATATATTTCTTTGCATCCTGACTATAGTTAGGATGATTGTAATTTTCGTTTAACTTATTTTGCCACCACTTTAACTTCTCAGGATTTCGCATGTACATGTACTCTACCCCAATAGAATCGCAATAAATTGTTTTTAAGTGCTGTATAATTATAGCCAGTTTAGCTCTTCCAATTCCTAAGATTTCACCTGCTGAAAACTCTTTGTCTAAATCTTCTGAAGAAAGACCAAAGTTTTCAATTGCTAAAGTAGGCTCGTATTTTCTTCGTTCTCTAACAGGGTTGGTTTTTGTAAATAGATGACCTCTAGTTCTATAGCCATTAATTAGGTCTACAACTAAAAATTCTTTTCTAACTTCTTGTGGAATTTCTAATGATTCATCTTCTTTTAGAGAATAGTTTTCATTAGCTAGGTCGTACCCTTGAAAAAAACTTCTCCAACTCGGTTCAACTGAATCTGGGTTAACTAAATACTGATCGTATAAATCTGCAATAAAGCCTGTGTGTGCTGCGTTTAAGAACGAAAATTTGTCCATATAATTATTTGTGCTTTTTTTAAGCTAGTAAATCAGACAAAAATACAATTTTTAAAAACAACGCATAATTAATTTATCAAGATATATGTAGATTATTATGTAAAAAAAAACAAAAAAAGTATTTGGCGATATTCTAAAATAATATATATTTGCACTCGCTTATCACAAATTTGTGAAGCAAACTCCTCCTTAGCTCAGTTGGTTAGAGCATCTGACTGTTAATCAGAGGGTCCTTGGTTCGAGTCCAAGAGGGGGAGCCATATTTTAAAAACGGTTATACTTTTATAGTATAACCGTTTTTTTATTTACCCGTTTAAATTTGTATACCATTATTTTCAAATATAATTTAAGCATTTAACAATGACATAGTTAAACCTCTTGTTCTTTTAGAAAAAACTTTAATAAACCTTTTCGTTTTTATCTAATCAACTCCTTTTCTAGCTCCTCTAATGACCTCCCCTTGGTTTCTGGTAAAATTTTAATTAATATAAAAAAACCAATTAGCGCAATAAATCCAAAAATAAAAAACGTTAAGGCGTTTCCAAAATTAGAGAGTTCCCAAGGAAAAATTAATTGTACTACAGAACTAATTAAGGAGTTTAAAAAAGCAATAACACCTATGATTAACCCTCGATACTTTATGGGGTAGAGCTCAGACAATAGCACCCACATTACTGGCCCTAAAGAAAATGCAAAACAGGCAATAAAACCTAAAATACCAACTAAAATTAAGTTAGCGTTTATTTGAGTAGCCACCTCTAAAATAGTTCCGTCATTTTTGTTATAAGCTTGGTTTCCAATAAGTGACTTCACTTCATTTTTAAATGCAACATCATTGTGATACATCTTATCTGCCAAAGGCATTAATTTTTGAGAACTCGAAAACGTTAACGCTGTAATTTTATCTTGAGTAAGTTGATAAGAAGCTTTTTTAAAACCATAGGCACATAATAATAAGCTCATTGCAATACCTGCTGTTCCAATCAATAAAAGTGGTCTTCTACCCATTCTATCAATCAAGTAAATAGCTACAAAAGTAAAAACAACTGAAATAGTACTTAGTAACACCCCCGAAGAAAAAGCGGCATCTGTACCAATACCAGTCTGCTTAAATATAGAGGTTGCATAAAAATACACCGCATTTATCCCAGTAATTTGTTGTAAAATCCCAACAATTAAACCAACTATCAATATAAATCGCAAAGAAGGTTTTAATAAATCTTTAATTTTTATTGTTGATGAATTGGTTTCGTTACTCACATTTTTAGCAATAGCCTTAACCTCTTCTATACCTCTTTGGTCTCCATGTACATAATGTAAAACACTCTTTGCTTCTTCTATTTTTCCTTTTAAATACAGCCATCGTGGACTTTTAGGAATAAAAAATAAAATTGTAAAATAGCACAACGAAGGAAGTAACTCAACTCCCAACATCCATCTCCATACATTTTCGTCATTTAAAAATGTACTCTCTGTGGTATTAAATTTATTAAAAAGATAGTTACTTAAAAAAGCAGCAAAGAAACCAAAAACAATATTTAACTGTTGTAAAGAAACTAGTTTTCCTCTATTTTCTGATGTTGCAATCTCTGCAATATACATTGGTGCTAAAACCAGTGCTGCCCCAAAAGCAAGACCTCCAATAATTCTTGCCACATATAGCATTTCATAAGAAGTTGCCAATGCTGATAATAATGCAGAAACCGCATACAATAACGCAACAAAAATGAGCACTTTTTTTCTACCTATTAAATCGCTAAATCTTCCAGAAAAAAGCATCGCAAACATAGCCGCAAATGAAGGTGAACTAACTACCCAGCCTGATTGAATTTCATTTAAATTAAACTCAGGCCCTGCGTAAGACATTACTCCTGAAATTATACCAGCATCAAAGCCAAATAAGAAGCCTCCTAATGATACTACAAAAGCAATAAATATTAGTTTTTTATTCATAGTAAGTTCTTTTTAATTTAGCGTGATTGTTTGTATTGCATGTGCTGGTATTTTTAACAGAATAAATTATTTATTGGTTCTATATTCATGTTTTACCCAATCAACCTCCATAACCCACTCTGAGCCTTTCATAGGTGAATCAGTAATTTTTGCAAAATTTAAAATAGCAAACATAGGCTCTGGATAATTATCTCCTTCACCAACATTTCTATAAATCTCTTTATCATCAACTCGATACACCAAATCACTACCTTCCCATTCAACTGAATACTCGTGATATTCATTTAAAGTAACATCAAAACTTTTTCGTAAGCTCCACCAATCTCCTTTATCGCATTCGCCTAAACTTTTAATAGCCCCAGCTGTAAAATGGTCTTTTTGATGATCTCCATGGTGTTCAAAAATGTCTATCTCTCCAGAACCTGTTAAAGGCCAACAAATGGTTTCATTTTTTTCTTGAACTGGCGATTCATTGTTTTGTGCCCCTAAAATCCACCATGCAGGAAACATACTTGGCTCTCCATTACTGCCTAACTTTAATCTTGCTGTCCATTTCCCTTTTATGAATTCTTTTCTATTTTTTGAAGCAATACGTCCTGCAACATATTTAGTTTTAGGATGCTTTTTACCATGTTTGTCTAAGTTATCACAGTCGTAGTTTTCTTTTAGTTGTACTACTTTTAATTTTAAAGTACCATCGCTAACTTCCCTAGTGCCAAAAGTACCATTAGGAACATAACAATGTGTTTCATTATTCACCCAAATACGTTGGTCTTGCCAATTTTTTGTATTGAATGTCTTAAAATCATCAAAAAAATCTACTTGCCAAATCTCTTTATTTGAGGATTTTTCTAGAATTGGTTTATTTTTAATCAACGGAACAACTTGGTTATTGGATAACTGAGCAACTGAAAAGGTCTTAAAAAGAAGAAAGAAAAAAAAAGCAATCTTAATTTTCATTTATACTGTGTATTAAATTCAATCGAATTATTTGAATTGAGTTATCATCAATTTCAAATATAATGAAATTCAACTTTAAAAGTTAGCATCAACTTTTAAAACAGACTTAAATGATTTAATTTACGCAAGTATTGCTTAATAGTATACTTCTAAAAGTTTTGCTTGCTTTGCTTGTATACTAATATTTTGTATTGCTGCAGGTAATAAAATTGTTTCTCCACAATGCAAATGGTAAGTCTTTTCCATATAAACTATAGAAGCATTGCCTTCTACACACATAAAAATAACAAAAGAATCTAAATTAGAATAATCTTTAAATAAAGTCGTATTCACATCTAAAATATTGGTGGTAAAATACGGTGAGTGCACCAATGTATTCGATGTGTTTTTTACTAAATCATAAGACGTTTTATACGTGTCATAAACTTCATAATCTATAACATCTATAGCTTGTTCATTATGTAAATCTCTTTTTTTTCCAGTTTTTGCATCTACTCTATCGTAATCATAAATACGGTAGGTTATGTCGGAAGTTTGCTGAATTTCTGCTAATAAAACCCCTGCGCCTATAGCATGCACTCTACCTGTTGGAATGTAAAAAGTATCTCCTGTAGTTACATTTTCATGATGCATAACATCTAAAATCGTATTGTTTTCTAGGTGCTCTTGATATTCTTCTTTCGTTATTTTTTTATCAAATCCAACTATTAATGCTGCGTTATCATCTGCCTGCATAACATACCACATTTCATTTTTACCGAATGAGTTGTGTCTTTCTTTAGCTATTTCGTTACTAGGATGCACCTGAATTGACAATGGAGTTTTAGCATCTATAAATTTTATTAAAAGTGGAAAATCTTCTCCAAATTTCTCGTAAACACCATCTCCTACAAATTCTCCTTTAAACTCATTGATTAATTCTTTTAAAGATTTCCCCAACAAAGGCCCATTACCTACTAACGTTTCATCTCCAGAAACATCAGATATTTCCCAAGATTCACCAATATTATTCTCAGAATACTTTTTATTTAATGCTGTTTTTAATTTTTCTCCTCCCCAAATTCTATATTTAAAAAGAGGCGTAAATTTTAATGGATAAAGCTGCATATTAGATTAATTTATTTCAAAGATACTAAAGGTAAACTACTTTTATTAGATGTATCAATCAATACAACTTTAACGCTATATTAAATACTTAAATCTATAGATCATTATACTAAGATAACATTCCAACAGCTTTTTCAAGTGCGGCAACAAACACATCTATTTCTTCTTTGGTGTTGTAAAAAGAAAATGAGGCTCTAACCGTACCAGGAATCTGATAATAATCCATAATAGGCTGTGCACAATGATGCCCTGTTCTTACTGCAATGCCTAATTTATCTAAAATAGCACCTATGTCATAAGGATGAATGGCTGCTACATTAAAAGAAATTACGGCAGTTTTAGATGCCGACGTTCCGTAAATTTTTAACCCCTCTATCTTTTCTAATTTGGTTGTTGCATAGGTTAGCAATTCATTCTCATAGGCTGCAATTTCTTTAAAGCCAATAGAATTCATGTAATCTATTGCTGCACCAAAAGCAATACCTCCACAAATATTTGGAGTTCCTGCTTCAAATTTATGGGGCAACCCTGCATACGTGGTTTTTTTAAAGGAGACTGTTGCAATCATTTCTCCTCCTCCTTGATAGGGAGGCAATTTTTCTAACCATTCTTGTTTTCCATACAACAAACCAACACCTGTTGGTCCACACAATTTATGAGCAGATGCCACATAAAAATCTACATCTAAAGCTTGTACATCTGGTTTAATATGTGGGGTAGCTTGGGCACCATCTATTAATACAGCTGCATTCACGTTATGAGCGGCTGCTATAATTTCTTCTATAGGATTTATAGTGCCTAATGCATTAGATACATGATTGCAGAATACTAATTTTGTTTTATCGCTTAGCAACTCATAAAACGTTTTCATGTCTAAAGCACCTTCTTGTGTCATTGGAATTACCTGTAAAATTGCTCCTGTTTTTTCGCAAAGCATTTGCCAAGGAACAATATTAGAGTGATGCTCTAGCGCAGATACTATAAGTTCATCCCCTTTTTGTAATAGCGATTCAAACCCAGAGGCTACCATGTTTATTGCGTGAGTTGTTCCTGAAGTTAAAATAATTTCATAGGCTTCTTTAGCATTAAAATGCTTCTGAATTTTAATCCGTGCTTCTTCGTATTTATCTGTTGCCTCCTGGCTTAATGTATGCACCCCTCTGTGAATATTTGCATTATAATTACTATAATAATCTACAATAGTATCTATAACCACTTTGGGCGTTTGAGAAGTTGCTGCATTGTCAAAATACACCAAAGGCTTACCATGTACTTCTCTTTTTAGTATTGGAAAATCTTCTCTAACTTTATTTACACTAAACATATGACTTAATTTAAGTTACAAAGATAAAACTTGATTTTTTAAACATAGAATAAAGCCAATATGATTTTCTTATTTTTACATCATCAAACTTCTGATGTTATGAAAATATTTAAAAGAATTCTATTACTAGTTGCAATTACGATAAGCATAGTCATCTTTGTAAATTACCCAAAACTGAATATGATAGCAGGGTATTCTGCAAAAAACACAGCATCTTCTATTTTTTTAGGAAAACGATCTTTAGCCTTCACAGATCTAACAGATAATAATTTTTCTCCAGTAAATTTAGCAACCGATGTTGTGAATAAGGATAAAAAATTCGCAACGGCTTCTGTAGTTAACCTATTAACCAGAAAAGCAATTTACAGAGAAGGTTTAGGAAGTGTTTTAACATTGCAGAAGTCAGATGAAATAGCCGACTACTTAACACCCAAAAGAACAAATCCAGACAGTTCAACTCCCTACCCATATGGCAACGGACCACAAATAGATACTATTTTTAATACTATTGATTATGTAAAACTGAATAAAACAGTAAGCTCTATTTTTGGTAAAAACCAAACTAGAGCTGTTGTTGTTATTTATAAAGATAAAATTATAGCAGAAAAATATGCAAAAGGATTTTCTAAAGATTCTAGAATATTAGGATGGTCTATGACAAAAAGTGTTCTAAGCACAATTTTTGGAGTAATGCAATATCAAAATAAAATAAAAATTACAGACAAAGCACCAATTGCATCTTGGAAAAACGATGATCGAAAAAACATTAGTATTCACAACTTACTACAAATGAATTCTGGTTTAGCTTGGGATGAAAATTATGACAAAATTTCTGATGCAACAAAAATGCTGTTTCTAGAAAGAGATATGACAAAAATGCAAGAAGAAAAACCGCTTGTTGGTAAAATAAATGAAAGCTGGAACTATTCTTCTGGAACTTCTAATTTATTATCAGGCATTGTAAGAAGTCAGTTTAAAACACACCAAGAATATTTAGACTACTGGTACACAGATCTAATTGATAAAATAGGTATGAATTCTATGGTCTTAGAGACGGATTTAGCAGGCAATTATGTTGCTTCTTCTTATGCTTGGGCTACACCAAGAGATTGGGGTAAATTTGGACTACTCTACTTACACAAAGGCAATTGGAACGGACAACAAATTTTTTCTAAGAAATGGGCAGACTATGTTGCTACACCAACCCCAAGTTCTAAAGGAATTTATGGAGCACAGTTTTGGCTAAATGCCAATGGCCAAATGAAAGATGTGCCAAAAAACATGTATTTCGCAGATGGATATCAAGGCCAACGTGTTTATATATTACCCGATCAAAATTTAGTTATTGTTAGAATGGCTCTGTCTTGGATGGATGAGAATGCATTTTTAAAAGGAATTTTAGAAAGTATTCATTAAAAAACAAAAACCACGGTATAAGCGTGGTTTTTGTTTTTTAATTTTAACTATTTCTTACAGGTCAAATCCGATATTCACATTTAATTTATCGGCAATAAGCTTTGTAATTCTAGACTTTACTTCTGGTATTTTTACACTTTCTAAAACCGTATTTGCAAAAGCAAACATTAACAACCCTCTACCTTCTTTTTTAGGTATTCCTCTTTGCTGCATGTAAAACAAAGCATCGTCATCTAACTGACCTATTGTACAACCATGAGAACACTTTACATCATCTGCAAAAATCTCTAATTGAGGTTTTGCATTTATTGTGGCTTTATCACTTACTAAAACATTATTGTTCTGCTGGTATGCATTTGTTTTTTGAGCCTCTTTTTCTACGACCACTTTCCCATTAAAAACTCCTGTAGAGCGCTCGTCATAAATACCTTTATAATCCTGATGAGATTCACAATTTGGCTCTATATGGTGCACTAAGGTGTGATGATCTACATGTTGTTTGCCTTCAATAATGGTAACCCCTTTTAAAATAGAGTCAATATGTTCTCCGTTTTGAAAAAAGTTTAAATTGTTTCTGGTAATATTTCCTCCAAAAGAAAATGTATGAACAGCAACAACACTATTTGATTTTTGATTTACATACGTATTGTCTACCAATGATGCGTTGGAATGATCGTTCTGTATTTTGTAATAATCTACTGTTGCGCTTTGGGCGGCAAAAACTTCTGTTACTACATTAGATAAAACCTCATTAACCGTTAAACTTTGGTGACGCTCGATAATTTGTACATGCGAATTTTCTTCTACAACAATTAAATTTCTTGGCTGCGTCATTGTTGCTGGCTCAGAACCAGTTGTAAAGTTTATAATCTGAATTGGTTTTTGAACTTCTATATTTTTAGGAATATGAATATAAGCTCCTTCAGATACAAACGCTGTATTTAAACTTGTTAAGTTATCTTGTTTCGCAACTTTATTAAAATATTTTTGAATGACTGGCTTGTATTTTGCCTTACTTAGTGCAGAAGACATTAAGCAAACATCAAAATTATCATGTGTTGTTTCAGATAAGAAAGAACTATACTTCCCATCAATAAAAACAACCTTATAGGTATCTATATCATGAATAAAATACTGTTTTACGTCTGCCAATTCAACAGTTCTTCCTCTATCAGGAAAAATACTGTAGTCATTTTTTAAAATGGTGTTTAATGAAGTGTATTTCCAAGCTTCTAACTTTTTGGTAGGGAAGCCTAATTTATCAAAATTCTCAAGTGCCTTAGATCGTATTTCGTGTATTTCTGTATTTGTATCTATATGGTCTTCGAAAGCTACATAAGAAGAAAGTAATTTATCTTTTAATTCCATAATTTCTTGGTTTTAAAGTTGAAAGTCTTACCGTTTTAATTTCTATCTTAAAAACGATAGGTCTTTTACAATTAAACTAATTCCTTTTTAATCCAATCATATCCTTTTGCTTCTAATTCTAAAGCTAAAGACGCATCTCCTGTTTTTACAATTTTACCATCGTGTAAAACATGTACAAAATCTGGAACGATATAGTCTAAAAGTCTTTGGTAGTGTGTAATTACTATTACAGCGTTGTCTTTAGATTTTAATTTATTTACACCATTGGCTACAATACGCAAAGCATCGATATCTAAACCAGAATCTGTTTCGTCTAATATGGCCAATTTAGGTTCTAACATAGCCATCTGAAATATTTCATTACGTTTCTTCTCCCCCCCTGAAAACCCTTCGTTTAAAGAGCGTGATAAAAATTTACGATCAATTTCTAATAATTCAGATTTTTCACGAATTTTCTTTAGCATGTCTTTGGCAGGCATATCCTCTAACCCTCTAGCTTTTCTAGATTCGTTAATGGCTGTTTTAATAAAGTTTGTTACAGATACCCCTGGTATTTCTACAGGGTATTGAAAAGACAAAAACACCCCATTGTGTGCTCTTTCTTCTGGAGCTAATTCACTAATATCTTCTCCATTTAGTTCTATAGTACCATTACTAACATCATAATCCTCTTTACCTGCTACAATATTTGCAAAGGTACTTTTACCTGCACCATTAGGTCCCATAATTGCATGTACTTCTCCTGCGTTAACTTCTAAGTTTAACCCTTTTAAAATAGATTTTTCATCTATTGATGCGTGTAAATTATTAATCTTTAACATACTTTTTACTCTTTGGTTTTGAGCGCTTAGCTCTATGCTATTTACTATTTTAATTTCTTATTCTCTAATTTTGATACGGGTTAACCTACAGAACCTTCTAATGAAATTTCTAAAAGTTTTTGTGCTTCTACGGCAAACTCCATTGGTAATTTATTTAACACCTCTTTACTAAAACCATTTACAATTAAAGCAATGGCCTTTTCTGTATCTATACCTCTTTGGTTGCAATAAAATAATTGATCTTCACCAATTTTACTTGTAGTTGCCTCGTGCTCTATTTGAGCAGATTTGTTTTTAGTTTCTATGTAAGGAAATGTATGGGCACCACAAGCATTCCCCATTAAAAGAGAATCGCATTGCGAAAAATTACGAGCATTCTCTGCTCTTGAATTTATTTGTACTAAACCTCTATAAGAATTTTGAGATTTCCCAGCAGAAATACCTTTAGAAATAATCGTAGATTTTGTGTTTTTACCTAAATGAATCATTTTGGTACCCGTGTCTGCTTGTTGATAATGATTGGTTACTGCAATAGAATAAAATTCTCCAACAGAATTATTTCCTTTCAAAATACAAGATGGGTATTTCCAAGTTACAGCAGAACCTGTCTCTACTTGTGTCCAAGAAATTTTTGCATTTGTTTCGCACAATCCTCTTTTAGTCACAAAATTGAACACTCCACCTTTACCGTTTTCATCACCAGGAAACCAATTCTGAACTGTAGAGTATTTTATTTCTGCATCATCCATGGCAACCAATTCTACAACAGCTGCATGTAGTTGATTTTCGTCTCTTTGAGGTGCAGTACAACCTTCTAAATAAGAAACATAACTCCCTTCGTCTGCAACAACTAATGTTCTTTCAAACTGACCAGTACCTCCTTCGTTAATTCTAAAATAAGTAGATAATTCCATTGGACATTTAACCCCTTTAGGAATATAACAAAAAGATCCATCAGAAAAAACAGCTGAATTTAATGCAGCATAAAAATTATCTGAAGTTGGAACCACAGTTCCTAAATATTTTTTCACCAATTCTGGATGCTCTTGAATTGCTTCGGAAATAGGCATAAAAATTATCCCTTTTTCACCTAATGTTTTCTTAAAAGTTGTAGCAACAGATACAGAATCCATTACAATATCTACAGCAACATTAGCTAGCTTCTTTTGTTCGTCTATAGAAATACCTAACTTTTTAAATGTATCTAATAGATCTGGATCTACTTCATCTAAAGAATTTAATTTAGGTTTCTTTTTTGGAGCAGAGTAGTATGCAATATCTTGAAAATTTGGTTTTGGGTAATGTACATTTGCCCAATCTGGCTCTGTCATTTTTTCCCAAACTCTATATGCTTCAAGCCTCCATTCTGTCATCCATTCTGGCTCGTTTTTCTTTTTAGAAATCGCGCGAACAACATCTTCATTTAATCCTTTTGCAAACGTTTCACTTTCAATATCAGTATAAAAACCATACTCATACTCTTTGGTTTTTAATTCTTTTTCTAAATCTTCTTCTGTATATTTTGACATTGTTTATTTTGTTTTAAAGTGAAAAAGATTCTCCACAACCACATGTTCTATTTGCGTTTGGATTATTAAATACAAAACCTTTACCATTTAGCCCACCAGAGTATTCTAATGTGGTACCTACCAAGTATAGAAAACTTTTTTTGTCTACGACAATTTTAACGTCGTTTTCTTCAAAAACTTTATCGTTTTCTTGTTGATTACTATCAAAAGTTAAATCATAAGATAAGCCTGAACAACCTCCACTCTTAACACCAACTCTTACAAAATCTTTTGTAGAATCAAAGCCATCGTCTGTCATTAACTCAATGACTTTTCTTTTTGCTGTATCTGAAACTTTTATCATAATTTTAAATAGATTAAATCTAAATTGTTTGCAAATATACGATATAAGTCATAAAAAAAGAGAAAGTTTCATTGCGAAACTTAATGTTATTATTGGTTTTATTGATTAGTTTTCAAAAGCAGGGTTCTCAATAAATTCTTCGTCTGTCAGTGTAAGTAGAAATGCCTTTAATGCGGCCTTTTCCTCTTCATTTAAATCGACACCTCCTTGATGAACGCTTTTCATTAGTGGGTCTATCGTTTCTGAAAATTGCAAGCCTTCTGAGTAATGGTTAATTACTTCTTCTAAAGTAGAAAAACGGCCATCATGCATGTAAGGGGCAGTAAATATTAAGTTTCTTAAAGAGGGGGTTTTAAATTTCCCATTGTCTGAAGGGTCTCCTGTTATTGCACCCAAACCTAGATCTATAAACCTCTCATCTAGGCCATTGTTATGAAATTTATTATCTGTCCATAAAGGATTATTTGTACTTCCATGACAATGAAAACAATCGCCTTTTTCTTCGCTCATAAAAATATTAAATCCGTTTTCTTCTTCAACTGTTAAGGTGCTTTTGCCCAATAGAAAATTGTCAAATTTTGAATTTGCAGAGATGATCGTTCTCATAAATTGAGCAACAGCTTTAGCAACCAAATCTGGACTAATTTTTGAACTTCCAAATGCCGATTGAAATAACGCTGGATAGTTGTTGTGTTCGTTTAACTTTTTAACAATCTCTTTTAAATCTCCATGCATTTCTAAAGGGTTTACAATGGGCTCAATTACTTGATTTTCTAAACCAAATTCTTTTCCATCCCAAGCAAAACGCTCATCAAAATTCCATGCTAAGTTAAATAACGGCATAGAATTTCTTTTCCCTAAAATGCCTTGAGCCCCTAAACTAAATGCTGCACTATCCGAAAAAGCTTCTTTTACCTTATGACAATCTGCACAAGACTGTGTTTGGTTGCCAGATAATATTTTATCTGAAAACAATTTTTTCCCCAATGCTACGCCTTCTTCAGTAAGAGGATTGTCTGAAGGAATTATGGGTGCAATCAACTTATCTGCAAACAACTCTGGGATTTCTAGGGCATAAGGCACAGGGGTATACACCTCTTCTTCTTTTGATGAACAGCGCATCAAAAAAAAGAAAATTAGCAAGTATATTCCTATGTTTTTCATGAATCGATTCCTTTTAATTGAATTTTATTTCGCCTAATGAAAACACAGACTGGCCATTCGCTTCCATTAATTTTTGAGCTCCAAAATTTGGCATTAAACGAGTATTAAATTGTTGTAGACTCCAGGTATTCGGATTTTTAAACCATTCTGAAACGTCCATTTTAATTTCTATAACAGTAGAGCTATTAAGTTCTAATTCTCCTAAATCTACTTCAAAGGAAGTGTCTTCTAAAATTACGTTAGTTGGATCTGTGTTGTCTGCAGCACGAATTACATGGTAATTAAAATTAGCATCTTGATTGTTGTGATCTTTGTACTTTCCGTCAAACTGCATAAAATGATAGCCTCCTCCTAACAGTTCAGGAACATTAAAAGATACCGAATTTAAATCTTGATAACTACCCTCTAAATTGTCTTCATTTTTGAAACCAAACGTAAAATTCAGTGTTTTTAAGCCTTTAGTTACCTCATCTACAACAAATTCTAAACCAGTACCTTCACCAACATCTATAAGTTGATAGTCTTTTACCACACTACCGATAGTTATATTTGAAACTAGATACCTTAGCCTTTCAATTCCTATTAAATCACCATTTTGATTCGTAAACTTAAATTCATTAAAATCTGAAGCAGTAATGGGTATGCCCTTCCAATTTTGAGTAAATCTAAAGGTAACGTCAACCGTTTCTAGAAATCTATCATTATCTTCTGAACACGCAGTTAATAAAAAACAGCTTATAAAAAATATGTATCTTATTTTTTTCATGATGTTATTTTATAAGTATGATCAATCCGTCTGAAAACCCTTTATTTTCAGGTATATCTTGATTTGAACTACTACTTTCTCCAACAGCGATAATAGTTTTATCTTCTAACTCAACTGCATCAAACAACAGCTCGTTTTCTGAACCACCCACAAATTTTTGCCACAATACAGAGCCATTGGTATCCATTTTTAAAACCCATGCGTCATTTTGACCTTTATTGGTAAAACCTGCATCTAAACTTCTGGAGTTCCCCGAAATTATAAAACCACCATCTTGTGTTTTAGATATAGATCTTGCAACGTCAAAACTAGAGCCACCTATGTTTTTTTCCCAAATTAAACGTCCATCTGGTGCTATTTTTATCATCCATACATCTGCACCTCCATTATTTGAGGTTACATCATGATCTGTGCTTCTAGTGTCTCCAACTACAATAAAATTACCATCATCTGCGGTTGTAATTCCTCTTGGTTCGTCAATTTCTGAACCGCCAAAACTTTTTTCCCAAAGCAATTCTCCAGTATTAGAAAGTTTAAAAATCCAAAAATCATACGTCCCTTTATTATTGCTAACATTAAAGTCTTCACTATCGGAAGATGCTGCGATTATGTATTCATTGGCATTGGTTTCTACAATTCCGAAAGGAACATCTGTAAAAGATCCTCCAAAATACCTACTCCATTCCAAGGCTCCATTATTGGTTAATTTTAGTACCCAGACATCTCCTCCAGCATGTTTTTCTGAAGTCTTAAAATTACCCTGACCATTAGAGGCTGTTACATCTAAAACGCCTGTTATTAAAAAACCATTATCCGTTGTTTGCAGCAAAGTATTGCCTGTATCTGCACCAGAAAATCCAAAGGATTTTTGCCAAGAGAGTTCGCCTTCAGCATTCGTTTTTATTACCCAAAAATCTTGTGCTCCTGCATTTTCATCTACATCTATATCTGAACTTTTACTAAAGCCAAAAAGTACAAAACCTCCGTCTTTCGTGGCAATTATATCTACACCTCTGTCGTCTTCAGAGCCGCCATAAGTTTTGCTCCACAATAACTCGTTATCTTCAGAAAATTGCATTAACAGGTAATCAAAACTTTCATCTGTTTTATCCGTAATTTCAAAATCATTGCTCTGTGTATGGCCTAAAACAACATAACCCCCACCTAATGTGGGAACAATTGCTTTAAACACATCATTTTTAGAACCTCCAAAAGTTTTTACGAGAATACTATTTGGATTTTGTGTAAAAAGAGAGTCATCTATCGCTTTCTTAGTACAAGAAAAGAACAAAAAAAGAAAACTAAAAAAAACTACTTTCCTCATTCAAAAAGCGTTTATTGAGATTTTCTAATTAAGAACAATCCACTCTCTATATCACTTACAACAATTACTCCACTTTCAAAATAAGGGTATACATTCCAAACTCCGTTAAATGAAGCTAAGTTACTTGATGGGGTCGTATCAAAAAAGCCTATTTCGTTCATTGTTTTTGAGGCGATATTTGAAACGTCTAACATTCTTACCCCTCCTGTATAGTTGGCTAAATAAAATACATCATCGTTAACATAGCCATTGTGGTCTATTGCTGGTGTAACTCCACGATGTTCAAAATGTAGTTTTGGGTTGTCTAAATCTATGAAATCAAAGACCACTGTTCTTGTAAAACCTCCATTTCTTAATTCGTCTAATTCATCACCTAAAAGAAAATAATTCATATCTTCTGTAAACCATCCTTGGTGGGTATATTCTACATTACTATAACTAATAGATGATAATTGAATTGGGTTTCTTTTATCGGTTATATCTACAATAACAACCTCATTTTCATTACTTCCAATCAAAATTTCTTTTCCTACATGGTCTGTATCTGGACCATTGTATGTAACTACTTGTGCATCGTGCGCATAATTTGCAAAACCACCTTCGTTTATTGGGTTTAATGGATCTTGAATGTTTATGAATAATGGACCCCCTCCATACGTTCCGTTTCTACTTGTACCTACTGGGTATGCATACCCCTCACTTGTATTAATTACAATATTATGTGCACTACCAAAATTGGTATAGGTATGGTCTGCTTCAAAAACCAACGGTGGATTTGTAACGCCTCTTAACCTTGTTAAATCAAAAACTTGCATCCCATGATTTGAAGCTTCACTAACTACATATGCATGGTTGTTATACACTTTTACATCTCTCCAGTCACTATTTGCAGTCGCTGTAGGTAAAAACCCTGTAACTACAGGTGCAGTTGGCTCACTTATATCTACAAAAGAGATTCCTGAATTAAGCCCCATTAACACATATTCTTTATTATTTTCTAGGTCTGTCCAACCCCAAGAATCGTTTCCACTTAAATTAGTAACTGCTGTATTGGATACATCTAAGTCATCTAGCGATAGCTGTGCCAATAAATCGTATCCATTACAAGGAAAATCTCCAGCAAAACCGTTCTCGCATTTTACAATTGCGTCATCGATTGGGTCAATAACATCAATTTGATCATCAGGTTCTATTAATGGAGCATTTGTTGATTGTTCAGTACAACTAAATGAAATTAAAACTACTAAGAAGACGATTTTTTTTATCATGAGAAAAACAGGGTTATAAAGTTTACTATTTATAAAACTACAGACACTATGTGGTTATTGCACATGTCCTGTATCAAAAATAAGGCTAATAATCGAAATCCTATTAAAATCTCTGTTAAAGTAATTCTATCAGTTTTAAGAATGTGCCTATCTTTGCAGCATGCTAGAAGATAAAAATCAAAATAAAACCTCATTAGCTGAACTCGGTGAGTTTGGTTTAATTGATCATATTACAAAGTATTTTAAAGTAGAACAGCCCTCTACAATAAAAGGGGTAGGTGATGATGCTGCAGTTTTAGCCGCCTCAGAACAACAAACATTAGTAACTACAGACCTATTAGTAGAAGGAGTTCATTTTGATTTAAGTTACATGCCCTTAAAGCATTTAGGGTACAAATCTGTAATGGTAAATTTATCTGATGTGTATGCAATGAATGGAACTGCAGCACAAATTACAGTTTCTATTGCTGTCTCAAATAGATTTCCTCTAGAGGCTATTGAAGAGTTGTACGCAGGAATTCAATTGGCATGTGATACGTACAAAATAGATTTAGTAGGTGGTGATACCACATCTTCTACCAAAGGAATTTTAATTTCTGTTACAGCCATTGGTAAAGCAAATAAAGAAGATATTGTTTTTAGGAATACCGCTAAAGAAACTGATTTAATTGTTGTTTCTGGAGATTTAGGCGCTGCATATTTAGGGTTACAAGTTTTAGAGAGAGAAAAACAAGTTTTTAAGGTTAATCCAAATAGCCAACCTGATTTAGATAATTATACCTATTTAATTGAACGCCAACTAAAACCTGAAGCTCGTAAAGATATTGCAGGTTTATTAAAAGAATTAGAAGTACAACCTACATCTATGATTGATATTTCTGATGGTTTGTCATCAGAGCTTTTTCACCTCTGTACACAAAGTAAAGTAGGGTGTAAAATTTATGAAGATAAATTACCTCTAGACCCTCAAGTAATTTCTGCTTGTGAAGAATTTGAATTAGATTCTACTATGGTTGCCTTAAGTGGTGGAGAGGATTACGAATTATTATTTACAGTGCCTATTGGCGACTTTGATAAAATTAAAGGAAACCCAAATTTTTCTATAATTGGCCATATTACAGAAGAAAATCAAGGTTTACAATTAATTACAAGAGCAAATCAAGAAATTGAACTAAAAGCACAAGGTTGGAATACCATGAAGGCTTAAGTAGGTTAGCCCCTCACAAAATTTTGTAAAATAGCAATAAGGTCTTTGCTGTTTTCAATATGACTCATGTGACCCCCGTCTAAAATTTCAATATCGGTATTGGTGTCTTTTGCTTCTTCTATAGATTTTTGGATGTCTAAAACAGGGTCTTTTCTTCCGGCAATAATTAATTTTTTAAAACTAGTCTTTTTTAAAACTTGACTTTGATTTTTTCGTGTTCGCATACCTTCGTTTGCTGCAATATAGCTCTGAACCTTTGTATGCAAGGCTTCTGATAACGCCGTATTTATTTCACTTTTAAATTTTTCTCTACTCGATGCTGTAAATAAATTTATAAAAGACATCCGTATTAAATTCTCAAAATTATGCTGTGCCATTGTATTTGCCCTAAGTCTTAAAGCTTTTCGCTCTTCATCATCTTCATTAGAAGTTGAATTTAATAAGCATAAGCCTTTTATTGTATCAGGGTTTCTATCTGCCAAGGTCAGTGCCACATAACCTCCTAAAGAATGACCCACAATAAAGTACCTTCTCAATTTTAGTTGTTTTAAAACAGCTTCTATAGCTTCTGCAAATAATTCTAAACTATGCACATAACCCAAACATGCTGTTTCTCCATGTCCTAAAAGATCAATTGCAATAACTCTATTTCTTTTTGAAAGTTGTTTTTCAACCCCCTTCCACATGGTTTTATTTTCTAAAAAACCATGCAATAAAATAATAGCCTGTCCCTTACCAAGGTCAGAAAATGAAATGTTTATATTTTTAAAAGAGATCGACTTTTGCATCAGGCAAAAATATGTATATTTCCGGTTCTAAATCAATCAAAATATGAATAAAGCAAAAGAAGTTTGGATTGCTGGCTTTGCACTCTTTTCTCTTTTTTTTGGAGCAGGAAATTTAATTTTACCCCCAAATTTAGGAATAAACGCTGGGTTAGATTGGTGGATTGTAGTACTAGGATTTGTAATTACAGCTGTAGCTATTCCTATCCTAGCCATTTTTGCACATGCAAAATTACAAGGGACTTTGTATGATTTTGGTAAAAAAATATCTCCAACCTTTAGTACAATTTATTGTTTTTTAATTTATAGCATCGCAATTGCAATTCCTGGCCCCAGAACTGCTGCTGTGACGCACGAAATGACAGTGCAACCATTTTTGGAAACCCCTAGGTTATTAACAAGTATTGTCTATTTTGGATTGGTGTTTATTTTTGCAATTAATAGAAGTAGAGTTATTGGATTGATTGGCAGGTTTTTGACACCTATAATTGTAAGCATCCTATTTATTATTATTGGTATTGCCATAACTACAGCCCCAGAAAATACGCTTTCAAATAATTTAACAAATCCTTTTGTTAATGGCCTTTTAGAAGGGTATCAAACTTTTGACGCCATTGCTGGTGTTGTGGTAGGGGCTGTTATCATAATTTCTTTAAACTATAGTTCTCATACTACATTTTTAGCAAAGAGAACTTTAATTAGGAAAGCTGGTTTTATTGCAGGAATAGGGTTACTATTCATCTATGGAGGCTTAATTTTAAGCGGCGCATTATTTGCAAATACTTTTCTTGAAGACGCATCTAGAACAGAAATTTTAACGAGTTTAAGCACACAAACCTTAGGAAATTTGGGCGCAACTTTTTTAAGTATTTTGGTTGCTCTAGCTTGTTTTACCACTGCTGTAGGTATTGTAACTGGTTCTGCAGATTATATAAAAGGTATTTGTAACAACTCTAATAAAGCCTATATTCTAACAGCCGCATTTGCATCTATTGTTGGAGTTTTTGTAGGCAGTTATCAGGTAGATTTTATCATTACGCTTGCTGTACCTGTATTAATGTTTCTATATCCAATTACCATTGTGTTAATTGTATTAAACGTAATGCCCGATAAATATGCTTCTAAATTAGTGTTTAAAGGAGTAACATTGGTGGCATTTCTATTTAGTATTCCAGATTTTTTAGGGTTTATTATTCCAAGAGAAAGCTTAACAGGTATCCTAAATTGGATCCCTTTAGCCAAAAATAATTTGGGTTGGGTTTTACCCGCTATTTTAGTTTTTGTAGTTCTTAATGTTAAGAATACAAAACTTGTAAAATAGAAAGGGTACATCATTTAATACAATTATAACTTTTAACAAATCAAAATACTGTAAATTTGTAAAAAATAATCGTTTGTTAAATTATTACCTATATCTGCATAATACCTCTAAAGAGTGGGTAACTTTTGTACATGGTGCAGGTGGTAGTAGCTCTATATGGTTCAAACAAATCCGTGATTTTAAAAAACAGTTTAATGTTCTTATTTTAGATTTAAGAGGGCATGGAAATAGCAAACCTACTTTAAAAGATACCTTTAACCCAAAATATACGTTTGACTCTATTACTAATGATATTGTAGAGGTGATAGACCACTTAAAAATTCAAGAATCTCATTTTATTGGAATCTCTTTAGGAACCATTTTAATTAGAAATCTTGCAGAAAAGAAACCTAAGTTGGTTAAAAGTATGATTATGGGTGGGGCTATAATTAAGTTAAATATACGTTCTCAAATTTTAATGAAATTGGGGGTTATCTTTAAATCTGTTGTTCCGTATATGTTGCTTTATAAATTTTTTGCATTTATTATAATGCCTAGAAAAAATCATAAAAAATCAAGAAGCCTTTTTGTAAACGAAGCCAAAAAATTATATCAAAAAGAGTTTATACGATGGTTTAAATTAACTTCAGAAATAAATCCACTACTCCGTTTTTTTAGAGCTAAAGACATTAAAATTCCTACCTTATATGTTATGGGCGCAGAAGATCATCTATTTTTACCTTCTATAAAAAATATAGTTGCGAAACACGCCACCAGTGTTCTTTTTATAATTAAGAATTGTGGTCATGTTGTGAATGTAGAACAACCAGAAGTCTTTAATACTAAAACCATTGGTTTCATTAATTCTCTTGCATAAGCCTCTTTAATATTCTAAATTTACTTTTAAATTTAGAAAACTCATGAACCAGATTATCACCTTTGGTGAAGTATTAATGCGTATTTCGCCTAGAGGAAACAAAAAATTTATTCAATCTAACAACGTAGAGTTTTATTTTGGAGGTACAGAAGTAAATGTAGGAATTTCAATTGCCAATTTTGGAGGAAAAGTAAAACACATCTCTTGTATTTCTGATGATTTTATTGGTAACACAGCAATATCTTATTTGAATAAATTTGACCTTGACACCACTGCAATTGTGCGTTCTAGCAGACCTTTGGGTGTTTACTTTTTAGAAGTAGGTGCAGTTATTAGACCAAGTTCTATTTCTTATAACAGATCTCACTCCTCTTTTTCTGAAATAAAACCAGAAATGGTTGATTGGGAAAAATCGTTAGAAAATGGCAAATGGTTTCATTGGACAGGAATTACACCTGCCTTAAACAAAGGTAGTCAGCAAACTTTATTAGAAGGTTTAAAATTAGCGCGTAAAAAAGGCTTACAAGTTTCTGCAGATCCTACTTATAGAAGTGGTTTATGGAAATATGGAGAAAATCCTAGAGAAATTTTATCAGAAATGATTGAATACTCAACCATTTTTATAGGGGGAATTAATGAAATAAATGAACTTTTAGAAACTGAATATTCTTACTCTAATGAAGATTTTATAAAGGCGAGCAAACAATTAATGGAGACCTATCCTTCCATAGAAAAGGTATTTGACAAAATAAGAACTTCTATCAACTCATCTTGGCATAAAATAAGAGCGAGAATGTGGAATGGGTTTGAATTTAGAGAAACTGAAGATATAGACATTACACATGTTGTAGACAGAATAGGAACTGGTGATGCATTTGCAGCTGGCTTAATTCATGGTTTACAAAAGTTCGATGATTTTAAAGCCATACAATTTGCATCTGCTGCTTGTGCTATAAAACACACGTATTTGGGTGATGTGAATTATGCTAATGAAGAAGAAGTAATTAGCATTTTAGAAGGTAACACTACTGGAAGACTAAAAAGATAAAACAATAAAAAAGGCAAGTAATTATTACTTGCCTTTTTTTAAAATTTTTAATTGAACTTAATTCATTAAATCTTCAATCTCATCTGCTTCAATAGGTATGTTTTGCATTAAATTAAAAGGTTCTCCTTGTTCTTGTACAACAACATCATCTTCCAAACGAATTCCAAAACCTTCTTCAGGGATGTAAATTCCTGGTTCTACTGTAAAAACCATATTTGCTGTCATTGGTTTATGTAGCAAACCATAATCATGCGTATCTAAACCTATATGATGACTTGTACCATGCATAAAGTACCTTTTATATGCAGGCCATTTTGGATCTTCATTTTGTACGTCGGCCTTATCTAATAATCCTAACTTTAAAAGCTCAGAAGTCATAATTTTACCAACCTCTACATGGTAATCTTTCCAGATAGTCCCCGGAACTAATAATTTTGTAGCTTCGTTTTTTACAGAGTTTACAGCATTATAGACTTCTTTTTGGCGTTTAGAAAATTTACCAGAAACGGGTATGGTTCTAGATAAATCACTTTTATAATTAGCATATTCTGCAGCGATGTCAAACAAAATTAAATCCCCATTTTTACACTGCTGATTATTCTCTACATAATGCAATACATTTGCATTATTCCCTGAAGCTATAATTGGAGTATATGCAAATCCTTTAGATCTATTTCTTACAAATTCATGCAATAATTCTGCTTCAATCTCGTACTCCCAAACACCCGGTTTTACAAAATTTAAAATTCGTCTAAATCCTTTTTCTGTAATATTACAGGCGTGCTGCATTAGCGCTAATTCAATAGGGTCTTTTACCGCTCTTAAATCTTGTAAAATAGGATTACTTTTTGCAACAGAATGTGCAGGGTATTTTGCTAATAACCATTTTGTAAACCGATCTTCACGTGTTTCTGTTTCTACAGAAGCTCTATAATGTTCGTTGGTATTTATGTAAAAAGTATCTGCGTAAGTAGACATTTCAAACAAGGTTTTTTCTAAATCTTGCAACCAAAATACAGTTTGAATTCCACTTGTTTTTGTAGCTGCTTCTTTGGTTAGTTTTTCACCTTCCCAAACTGCAATATGTGCATTGGTTTCTCTAACAAACAGCACTTCTCTTAAATCTTCATTAGGACAATCAGGAAATAACATCAAAATACTTTCTTCTTGATCTACACCACTTAAATAAAAAATATCTCTGTGTTGCTCAAAAGGCATAGTGCTATCTGCGCTTATTGGATAAATATCATTAGAGTTAAAAATTGCGATACTTTTAGGCTTCATTTGAGCCCTAAAATTCTTACGGTTTTTAACAAAAAGTGCTGAATTTATTGGATTGTATTTCATGTGTAATCATCATTTAATACACAAATGTAAGCAATAAAATATCAAAAAAAGAGTCCTTAATCTCGTTTGCGTTTTGAATTCGTAGTTGTTCTACCTGTGCTATTTTTAGCGTTTTTACCTCTATAATTAGTGGACTTTTTAGATTTTGCATTGCCAGGCTTATTGGGTTGCGATCCCTTTTTCTTTTTCCCAAATGAACTTTTACTTTGTGTTGCCGCTCTTTTTGGTGGTGCTGTATCTGTAGGTTCAAAACCATCTACAATATTAGATGGTAACTTTTCTTTTAAAAGTTTTTCTATTTCATTTTGATATTCTGTTTCCTCACTACACACTAAAGAAATTGCTTGCCCGGCTGCACCTGCTCTTCCTGTTCTACCAATTCTATGCACATAATCTTCTGGCACATTTGGCAACTCATAATTAATAACATAGGGTAATAATGGAATATCCAACCCACGAGCTGCAATATCTGTAGCTACTAAAACTTTAATCGTATTTTCTTTAAAATTCTTTAATGCTTTGGTTCTAGCTCCCTGACTTTTATTACCATGGATAGCCGCTGCAGAAATTTTAGATTTTAGTAAGTTTTGAGTTAATTTGTTGGCTCCGTGTTTTGTTCTTGTAAAAATTAAAACCTGATTCCAATTGTTTTCTTTAATTAGTTTAATTGTAAATTCTGTTTTTCTCTTTTTATCAATTTTATAAACTTTATGCGAAACTTTTTTTGCTGTAGAATTTTGGGGTGCTGTTTCTATCGCTACAGGATTTCTTAAAATACCACTCGCTAACTTTTTAATTTCTTTAGAAAACGTTGCAGAAAACATTAGGTTCTGACGTTTTATCGGCATGTGACTTATGATTTTATTAATGTCTCTAACAAAACCCATATCTAACATTCTATCTGCTTCATCTAGAATAAAAACATCAATTCGTTTAAAAGAAACCGCTTTCTGATCATGTAAATCTAACAACCTTCCAGGTGTTGCAACTAAAATATCAACCCCTCTTTTTAGCGTTGCAATTTGTGAAGCTGCTTTAACCCCTCCAAAAACAACTGCAGATCTTAGCGCAACATACTTACTATATTCTTTAACATTTTCGTGCACCTGCGCTGCTAACTCTCTAGTAGGTGTTAAAACTAAAGCTCTTATTGGTCTGTATTTTGGGTGCTTTGTTTCTGATAGGTATTGTAAAACCGGTAAGGTAAACCCTGCTGTTTTACCAGTACCTGTTTGTGCAGAAGCAAGTACATCTTTACCTTCTAAAATAAAAGGTATTGCTTTTTCTTGTATTGGAGATGGCTTTGAGTATCCTTTTTCTTCTACTGCTTTTACTAAAGCATCTGATAAGCCTAATGATTTAAATGACATAGTTGTTGTTTAAGAAACAACTAAATAAGTGTTGGTTCTTTATTGGCTACAAATGTACATTGATTAGTACTCTAAAGATAATATTTAAGCCGCTATTTAAAAATACTGAGGCAATTTGATGCACGTACTCCACTCAAAATATTTAGTTTTATAAAAATTAACAGTCATTTTTTACAGAAAATGTATGAGAACAACTATTTTAGTAAATTAGTCGTAAATTTAAGCGCTCTTTTTACTAAAAATCAAATTCAATAATACGCTATACATCATGAAAAAAATCATCCTTTTTTTACTTTTATTCGTTTCTTTTTTCTCATTTAGTCAGCAAGAACCAACAAGTGCCACTACTATAGCAGCATCTTTAAAAGTTAAAGAAAATCAAACTAAAAATTCATTAGTAAAAAACATCAAATTTACAAATATTGGTCCAACAGTAATGAGTGGTAGGGTAGCCGATGTAGCTGTAAACCCTAACAATACCTCAGAATTTTATGTGGGATATGCCTCTGGTGGTCTTTGGTATACAAACAATAATGGTACAACTTTTACACCAATTTTAGACAACGCTCCCACTCAAAATATTGGTGATATTGCTGTTGATTGGAATTCAGGAACAATTTGGGTAGGTACTGGCGAAAAAAACTCATCAAGATCTAGTTATGCAGGTATTGGTATTTTAAAATCTACAGACCAAGGTAAAACTTGGCAAAATATGGGGCTAAACGATGCGCATCATATAAGTAGAATTTTAATTAACCCTAAAAACAAAGACGAAATTATTGTTGGTGTTATTGGCCACTTATACTCGCCAAACGCAGAGAGAGGTGTTTTTAAAACTACAAATGGTGGAAAGACTTGGGTAAAATCTTTATTTGTAAATAATGATACTGGGATTATTGATGTTGCTGTTGCTCCAGAAAACTTTAATATTATGTATGCTGCTTCTTGGGAAAGAGAACGTAAAGCATGGAATTTTGATGGCGATGGGGCTAACTCTGCCATTTATAAAAGCACGAATGCAGGAAATAATTGGACAAAAATTTCAGAAAAATCAGGCTTTCCAACAGGAAGTGGAGTGGGTAGAATTGGTTTAGCTGTTTTTAATGAAAATACAGTCTATGCATTGCACGACAATCAATTCAGAAGGCCAAAGGGTTCGTCAAGAAAAGCTTCTGATGCGTTAACCAAAGAAGATTTTAAAACAATGTCTAAAGACGCGTTTTTAAAATTAGATGATAAAAAAATCAATACTTTTCTAAAAAACAATGGATTCCAAGAAAAATATAGAGCAGAAAATGTAAAACAAATGGTAAGGGTTGGTACTGTAAAACCAGTAGATTTAGCCAGTTATTTAGAAGATGCAAACGCCATGCTTTTTGACACCCAAGTTATTGGTGCAGAAGTTTTTAAAACGACTAATGGTGGTAAAAATTGGAAAAAAACTCACACCAACTTTTTAGATGGAGTGTATAGTTCTTATGGGTATTATTTTGGTGAAATCCGTGTAGATTTACAAGATGAAAACGGAATCTATGTTTTAGGGGTACCTATTATTAAATCTAAAGATGGAGGAAAAACATTTACGTCAATCAGTAGAGAAAATGTGCATTCAGATCATCAAGCATTATGGGTTAATCCAAAAAAATCTGGTCATATTTTAAATGGTAATGATGGTGGTCTAAATCTTTCTTATGATGATGGAGCAAGTTGGACTAAACTAAACGATCCTGCAGTTGGGCAATTTTATTCCGTTTATGCAGATACTCAAAAAAATTATAAAGTGTATGGAGGACTGCAAGATAACGGTGTTTGGGTAGCCAACCATAATGCAAAAATGGATAAAGGTTGGAAACAAAGAGGACAAAACCCTTATCAATCTATTATGGGTGGTGATGGTATGCAAGTGCAAGTAGATGAAAGGAATCAAAACATAGTGTACACAGGATATCAATTTGGAAACTACTTTAGAATCGATAGAGAAAAAGGAAAACAGACCTACATACAACCAAAACATACTTTAGGAGAAACACCTTACCGATTTAATTGGCAGACGCCCATTCACTTATCAAAACACAATCAAGATATTTTATATTTAGGAGGAAATAAATTACACAGATCTTTAAATCAAGGTAACGATTGGGAAACCATCTCAGAGGATTTAACAACCGGAGGTAAAAAAGGAAATGTTGCTTACGGAACCCTAACGTCTATCTCTGAAAGTCCATTTCAATTTGGATTAATCTATGTGGGTTCAGACGATGGTTACATCAACCTTACTAAAAATGGAGGTGGAAATTGGACGCGTGTTTCTAACAACTTACCGCAAAACTTATGGGTTTCTAGAGTTATCGCATCAGAACATAAAAAAGAGCGTGTTTACGCAACTTTAAATGGGTACAGATTTGATGATTTTACACCTTATGTTTACATGTCTAATGATTATGGAAAAACTTGGTCAAACATAGGCGCTAGTATTCCGACTTCTTCTGTAAATGTAATAAAAGAAGACCCAGAAAACGAAAACATACTGTATTTAGGAACAGACAACGGACTCTATATTTCTTTTAATAAAGGTGCATCTTGGGAAGCATTTGGTAATAACTTACCCAATGTAGCTGTTCATGATTTAGTGATTCAGCCAAGAGCCAAGCATTTAATTGTTGCAACTCATGGACGTAGTTTGTACAAAGCAGATATTTCTGCTTTGCAAACCATGAACGCTAAGGTTCTGGCAAAATCAACTCATATTTTTACGGTAAATAGTATTCGAAAAAACAGCAACTGGGGACGTTCTTGGAGTCAATGGAGGGCTGCTTATGTGCCTAAAATCACCATTCCTTTTTATGCAAATGCCAACAGAAAAAGCACCATTGCCATTTATCATGGAGCTGTTAAAGTAAATGAAATTCAAGTCGCTGTTTCTAAAGGATATAACGAAGTAGATTTTAATCTTAATTTTTCTAAAAAAGGATTAAAATCTTTTGAAAAAGCAACTAAAAATTCCAAAATTAAAGCTGCTCAAAATGGTATTTCCTATTTACCAAAAGGAAAATATACGATTAAAATAGGTACTGAATCTAGAGATTTTGAAATAAAATAAACAGAATTTATTTGAAAATTTTAATCAAACAGGTTATTTTTTTAAAAAAATAACCTGTTTGATTTTTAGCTAAAAACCAAACAATTAAATCGATTTTGTTAAAATCTAAAAAAGCTATTTAAAACTATTCTAAATACTAGCGAAAACGTTATAATTTCTTTGCTATGCATTTGTTTAAGCCTTATTTTTGTATAAAATTTATAATTAAATTATACAATGAGCGGATTTTTCAAATCTTCAATCGGTAGAAAAGTGTCAATGGCACTTTCTGCACTCTTTTTAATGGTTTTTCTTTTGCAGCATTTAACCATAAATTTAATGTCTGTTTTTAATGAAGACTTATTTAATGAAGTATCACAATTTATGGGTACAAACCCGGTGGTTCAATTCATATTACAACCAATTTTAATTTTTGGTGTTGTATTTCATTTTGTAATGGGTTTTATCCTAGAAATTAAAAATAACAATGCAAGAAATATTTCTTATGCTAAAAATAATGGTGCTGCAAACTCAACTTGGATGAGCAGAAACATGATTTGGAGTGGAGGATTTATTTTAATTTTCTTAATCATTCACATGATAGACTTTTGGGTTCACGAAATGAATGTAAAATACGTTGCTGGTGATTTATCTGGATTAGTAGATGCTAGCAATTTAGAAAGTGGCTTTAGATTTCACGAAGAATTGGTAGAGAAGTTTGTTCCTTTATGGAGGGTAGCGTTGTATTGTGTTGGTTTTGTGTTTTTATCTTTACACCTAATGCATGGATTTACGTCTGCATTCCAATCTGTTGGAGCATCTGCATTAAGAAAAAAATTAGGTGCTTTAGGTAAAGCATACGCCCTACTAATTCCATTAGGATTTATTTTTGTGGCATTATTTCATCATTTAACTCATAACCATTAATCTTAAATAACTATGGCTTTAGATTCAAAAGTACCAAAAGGTCCAATTAAAGATAAATGGACTGAATATAAAAATCACATAAACTTGGTAAACCCAGCAAACAAGCGTCATATAGATGTTATTGTTGTAGGTACAGGTTTAGCAGGTGGTTCTGCTTCTGCAACTTTAGCAGAATTAGGCTACAATGTAAAAGCATTTGCGTATCAAGATTCTCCAAGAAGAGCACACTCTATTGCAGCTCAAGGAGGTATTAACGCAGCAAAAAACTATCAAGGAGATGGAGACTCTACCTACCGATTATTTTATGATACTGTAAAAGGTGGAGATTACAGATCTCGTGAAGCGAACGTATATCGTTTAGCAGAGGTTTCTGCAAACATTATAGATCAATGTGTTGCACAAGGTGTACCTTTTGCTCGTGATTATGGTGGTTTGTTAGACAACCGTTCTTTTGGTGGGGTTTTAGTATCTAGAACTTTTTATGCCAAAGGGCAAACTGGTCAGCAATTATTATTAGGTGCATACTCTGCAATGAACAGACAAATAGCACGTGGTAAAATAGAAATGTTTAACAGACATGAAATGTTAGATGTTGTTATTGTTGATGGTAAAGCAAGAGGAATTATTGCACGTAACTTAGTTACAGGAGAAATAGAACGTCATTCAGCACACGCAGTTGTAATTGCATCTGGTGGTTATGGTAACGTATATTTCTTATCTACAAATGCAATGGGATCTAATGTTACAGCAAGTTGGAAAGTGCATAAAAAAGGAGCTTATTTTGCAAATCCTTGTTATACACAAATACACCCAACTTGTATTCCACGTTCTGGAGACTATCAATCTAAGTTAACCCTAATGTCAGAATCATTAAGAAATGATGGTCGTATTTGGGTGCCAAAAAATTTAGAGGATGTAAAATTAATTCGTGAAGGAAAGAAAAAACCGACAGAATTATCTGAGGACGAAAGAGATTACTATTTAGAAAGACGTTATCCAGCATTTGGTAACTTGGTACCAAGAGATGTGGCTTCCAGAGCAGCAAAAGAACGTTGTGATGCAGGCTATGGAGTAAATGCTACAGGTGAAGCTGTTTATCTAGATTTTGCTTCTGCAATTGTTCGTTATGGAACAGAGCAAGCAAAAATTAAGAATATTACCAATGCTTCTGATGCAAAAATTAAAGAATTAGGTAAAGAGATTGTAAAGGCCAAATATGGTAACCTATTTCAAATGTATGAGAAAATTGTAGATGAAAATCCATATGAAACCCCAATGATGATTTACCCAGCTGTGCATTATACAATGGGTGGTATTTGGGTTGATTATAACTTAATGACAACAATTCCTGGTTGTTATGCAATTGGTGAAGCTAACTTCTCAGATCATGGTGCAAACAGATTAGGCGCATCTGCACTAATGCAAGGTTTAGCAGATGGTTATTTTGTATTGCCATATACTATTGGAGATTATTTAGCCGATGATATTAGAACAGGTAAAATATCTACAGAAACTCCAGAATTTGAGGCTGCAGAAAAAGAAGTAAGAGAAAGAATTGAATTCTTTGTAAATAATAAAGGAACACATTCTGTAGATTACTACCACAAGAAATTAGGAAAAATAATGTGGGACAAATGTGGAATGTCTAGAAACGCAGAAGGTTTAAAAACTGCAATTCAAGAAATTTCAGATTTAAGAAAAGATTTCTGGCAAAATGTAAATGTACCAGGAGAAGCTAATGAATTTAATGAACAATTGGCTAAAGCTGGTAGAGTAGCAGATTTCTTAGAATTAGGAGAGTTATTTGCTAAGGATGCTTTAGAAAGAGAAGAATCTGCTGGAGGACACTTTAGAGAAGAACATCAAACAGAAGAAGGAGAAGCAAAACGTTTAAAAGAATTCCAATTTGTTTCTGCTTGGGAATATAAAGGAGAACCTAAAGATGCTGTTTTACACAAAGAGCCTTTAGAGTATGAGAATATAGAAGTAAAAGAAAGAAGTTATAAATAAAAAAGATAGCAATGAATTTAACACTTAAAATTTGGCGTCAAAAAGATGCTTCAACCAAAGGTAAAATGGTTGATTATAAAGTTACTGAAATTTCAGAACACATGTCTTTTTTAGAAATGATGGATGTTCTAAATGAACAATTGGTAAACTCTGGTGAAGAACCTGTTGCTTTTGACCATGATTGTAGAGAAGGTATCTGTGGTATGTGCTCTATGTATATTAATGGTGAGGCACATGGACCTGATCGAGGTGTTACTACCTGCCAATTACACATGCGTATGTTTAAAGATGGTGACACTATTACTATAGAACCTTGGAGAGCTGCAGCATTTCCTGTAATCAAAGATTTAGCAGTAGATCGTTCTGCTTTTGATAGAATACAACATGCAGGAGGTTACATTTCTGTAAATACCTCTGGTAATACACAAGATGCAAATGCAATACCAATTAAAAAGGAAGCAGCAGATACAGCAATGGACGCAGCAACCTGTATTGGTTGTGGTGCATGTGTAGCTACTTGTAAAAATAGTTCTGCAATGTTATTTGTTGGTGCAAAAGTATCTCAATATGCTTTATTACCACAAGGACAAGTAGAAGCAGCAGATAGAGTTAGAAATATGGTAGCACAAATGGACTTAGAAGGATTTGGAAACTGTACAAATACAGGTGCATGTGAAGTGGAGTGCCCTAAAGGAATTTCTTTAGACAATATTGCAAGAATGAATAGAGAATTAATGAAAGCCTCAGTTTAAGAACAAGGTTATCAATTCATTTAAATTTCTAAATTTTTAGAAAAATAATCTAATAAACCCAAAATGATTTTTCATTTTGGGTTTTGTTTTATTGCTAAAAAAAATCTTCAAAGAATTCCTTAGGTGTTATATTAAGCTTATCTGCTATTTTCTTTAAAACTAATTGCCTTGTACTAAGAGAAATCAATAACCCATTAAAACTAATTATAAAAAATTAAGATGCTAATTTTTAAAAGAATACGTCTTTAAACGATCATTGTTTGAGAGTACTAGCAACAAGCTCTTGTTTTTCATTTTGACAACTGCAGTTTCTTTTATTTGATTATGAAAAGGTTGAATACCATATTTAGAAACAGGTTCTACATTCTTTACATCACTCATAAAATAGCCTTTTAAGGCTGTATAACCACCATGATAGGTATTTACCTTTAAAGAATTACCGGATATTAATAATTGATTTTTATTGTGAATTGTAACTTTTGTAAAAGAGGTAATAGGCCCCATTTGTAAACTGGCCTCAAAAGGTACAAAGTCACTAAATTTTCCATTGTTATTTTCTAAGTAACCAGAAGACAATGTATGTATTTGACTTCTTTTAGCTTTAGCTATGATAGAATCATTAAATATTTTATTAAAAGGAGTTAGCGAAAAATTTGCATGATTTACAAACTTCTTACGCATCACATTCATTTGTGAAGCCAATTCATCTTTTGTGTTTAGAGGATAATATTCTTCACCTACCTTATAGGTTATAATACTTTCCTTTTTTCCGTTTTTATCAAAATCGCCAAAATAGAAATAAATAGGATTTTCGATATATTTTGTAAACCTATTATTCTCTCCCCAATTTCCTAAAACAATATCTTGATCTCCATCTAAATCCACATCAAAAGCAGCAATGCTTTGCCATAAACCATGTAAACTTTCTGGCAATTCTTGTAAGGTGAAATTACCTTTGTTGTTGATGTAAATCTTGGGAGTGTCCCACTCTGAAGCAATCAATAAATCTTTTTGATTGTCGTTATTCACATCTGCCCAAACTGCATCTGTAACTCTACCATTAAAATTAAATTTTAAATGAATGGTATAGTTTCCTTTTCCATCGTTGTTTAAAATTGCAGAATTTACTGTGGCTCCAAAACTACCGGGATTGGATAAATTACCAATAAAAATATCTTCATCTCCATCTTTATTATGATCGTAAGCAATAATTGTAGACGTGTTTAATGGATTGATTAACGTTTTATTTTCAGATCGTTTAAAGCTACCATTTGTATTAATGTACAAACGATCTATTTCATAGTCTAAGTCTCTTTTTTCATGAATACCCGAAGCTACATAAAGGTCTAAATCTCCATCTTTATCTATATCTATAAAAGCAGCATCATTATCTTCAAAAGCCTTGTCTTTTTCAAATTCTACGAGTGTCTTTTTTTGGAATGAAGTACCAGAATTCATATAAAGTGCAGCAGCATCTCCAGAAGCACCTCCTATAAAAATATCTTCAAAACCGTTGTTATCTATATCTGCTATGGCTAACGCTGGCCCTAACGTGGATACTTTATAAGGCATTAACTTTTCTGCAAAAAAGTCGTTATAAGAATCTTCTTCGTGCATATAATCTATTAGATTATCTTCTTTAAAAGTTTCATTAATTGGGGTTTTTATACCTGTTGCAAACAATCTTTTGGTTGATGAGTAAGTGATTTTTGTAAGTGGATTTGCAGAAATAGCCTCAATTTTTTGAACTTCTAAATTTGGCCAAACAACTATAACTGAATCTATTTTAGCAATTGTATCTAAACCAAAATGAACCTTAGCTTCTGTAGAAGATAAAAAACCTCTCGATTTAAAAATTTGTTTGGTTTGCTTTTTACCATTAGAATATAAATGAACTTTAGCACCTATGGCTTCTTTATTATTACCTTTATATGCTAATTGAAATGATGCTGATTTAGTTTTAGCTGAACTGTTATTCTTAAAAATACCTGCAGGCGCATTTACGTTATTAGTTACCAAATCTAAATCGCCATCTAGGTCTAAATCTACATACACTGCTCCATTAGATAAAGAAGCTTCTTTAGCCAGCCAATTGCCTGTAGTTTCTTTGAATCTTGCAGAATTCCCTTTAAATATTTGATTTGGAACACTACCACTTGGCATTTCATTTATTGATTTATACAACCAATCTACTCCCTTCTTTTGCCCATATTTTTTAAAGGTACTAGACACATACTTTTTAAAATCTAAACTGTTTGGTCTTCTTAAAATTCCATTAGAAATAAATAAATCTTGATGACCGTCATTGTTAAAATCAGCAAAAAGAGGAGACCAACTCCAATCTGTATCTGCTATCCCATTATACAACGCAGTTTCGTTAAAGAATTCTCCATTTTGATTGATTTGAAGCATATTTCTAGAATATTGATCACTATACCCTAAATTTTTAAGATTGGCTTGCATGTTTAACATAGCATCATCGCCCTCAGTCTCTTTCAAAACTTTCTCATCGTTAGGCAACATGTCTAAAGTCATTAGATCTTGATATCCATTTCCTGTAATATCTGCAGCATCACTTCCCATGGAAAAGCGACTTATGGTAGAAAAAGCAGAAGAAAGTTGCTCAGAAAATGTACCATTTTTATTGTTAATGTAGTAATAATCGTCTTCATGAAAATCATTACAAACATAAATATCATCCCATCCATCATTATTAAAATCAGCAATAGAGGCACTTAAGCCATACCCATTTAACCCTCCAAAAATTCCGGCTTCGTCACTTATATCCGTAAATACCCCATTGTTGTTTTGCAACAATACATCCCCAACAAGTGGGGTTCTTTTATTTCTTTTTGAAGCTTTACCATGAGATAAATTGGTATGAACAGCATGATTGACAATATAAACATCTAAATCGCCATCTTTATCGTAATCAAAAAAGTAAGATTGCGTACTATACCCTTTAAAATCTAAACCATATTCTGCAGATTTTTCCGTGAATGTGTTATCACCATTATTAATATACAATTCGTTATGACCTTTAAAGTCTAAGAGTTGAGAAACTGCACACACATAAATATCTAAATAGCCGTCGTTATTAATATCAACCATAGTAACACCAGTATTCCAATCAGCACTACTTTTAAGGTTAGATTTTTTGGTTATATCTTCAAATTTAAAATCGCCTTTATTTAGATATAGCTTATTTTGATTCTGATTAGAAACAAAAAATAAGTCTGGCAAACCATCATTATTTATATCACCAGTGGCTACACCACCCCCATTGTAAAAATAGATGTAATTGATAATGCTATGATTGGCATCTTCTTTAAGTTGGTTTTTAAAATCTATACCTGTTTCTGCTGGTGAAACTTTAGTTAATAAAAACGTTTTAGACGAAGTAGTATTTTTACAACCTACCAATAGTACAAAAGTGATAAGTAATAGCTGTATTTGTATGGTTACTTTTAGCATGAATAGAAAAATAGTGTTGTGCTAACAAAGATATGAAATTAAGGCTGTAGCTATGGCTTAAAAAAAAATCAACTTAACCTATACATTAAGGTATAGATTAAGTTGACAAAAAATTTAGGGGACTTTAATTTGTTTATCCTAAGAATACTTAGGCTTAAACTTTGCGTTTCTTAATAAGTAATAAAAAGTTACTACTTTATTAAATGGATTTGAATAAATATTGTTTACAAAGTTAGCAGAAGCGATAAAAGAAGGAGACCTAAAGGTATCTAAAATGCTCTTCTTTATTTTCTTACCAACGTTATTAAATCTTAATGGAATTTGTCTTTTTTCTACAAGACAGTACATGACATCTAAACCGTTTCTTTCTATTTCTACAATACCATCTAAAATGATATCTAAATAAGAAGTATTGAATTTTTTTATAGAAACAATGTAGTTAAAATTGTGATCTTCCTTTTTAATAAAGTTATTAAAATGGTACAACCCTTTTTGAAATAAGACAGATCTTGTATAATTTTTTTCTGCAATTATTGCATGTAAATTTTTATTATCTTTTGTTAATTCTTGATACGTATTTTTAGAATTGTTTTTTGGTGATATCACAAAAAGAACTTCACAAAAATCTATGTTTTCAAAAGTTTTAAAAAGTTTTGAAAATAATCCCAGATCTTCTTCTAATACAGGAATAATAAATATACACTTGTCTTTCATAATTTATACTACCTGTACTCTTTTAAAGTCTTATCTTTTTCTTAGATACGCTTTGAACTTTTCACTATACGTTCTGCCAATTGGTATGTGATGTTTTCCAATTATAACTAGATTGTCGTAAATCAGTTCTATCTTCTTTGCATTAACGATATAAGACTTATGAACTCTTATAAAGGTGCTAGAGGGTAATTTGTTATCTATTTCTTTTAAACTAGATGACGATGCTATTGGCTCTTTTGCTGTCACAATTTGCACACCACCTTTTGAACTTTTTATAATTAATATATCATCATGACTTATATTAATCATTCTTCTATTGCAATTAAAGAACGTATGAGTACTATTGTCTTCCTTTGTGTCTAAACGATCTTCGTTTAGTAAAGCAGAAGAAATTAATGCTCTTTTTTCTTTTGTTTCTTTTATTGCTTCTTTTATAGAGTATTCATGTAGTGGCTTTTTTATAAAATAAACAACCCTTTTGTTGTTTATAACACTTACTGCATAATCTGGATTAGCAGTAACCACAACCACATCGGATTTCATTTGCTTTTTATCAATTTCATTTAGAAAATCTAACCCTGTAAAATCAGGCATTTGCATGTCTAAAAAAACAAGATCTACATTGTTTGTTTCTAAATAACTTAGCGCTTTTCTAGGACAAAGGAACTTTCCTACTACATTTACATCCTCTAACTTGCTGACTACGGCTTCAAAAATTCCGTGGACGAACATTTCGTCATCTACTAATACTATATTCATTGGGGTTATTTTACAGTTACAAAATTAATAGTTATTCATGTTAGACTAATAAAAGGTCTAACAAACTGCATTTTAATTCAATTGAACGACAGAAAATCATCATTGAACGAAATTTAATATTAGGTTTTTTATATTTTTTATGATCAAAAACCATACCTAAATAACAAATCTAAGAAAAATACAGGGTAGTTAATATACTAATTATAAAGGGTTAAGTTGAGTTTTTTTAAAAATGCTTCAAATCTATTCCTAGTTTAAAAAATCACAATACACAAAATCTATACTAATGATAAAAATTACGAGCAAGAAATAAATAGAGCTTACATGCTAAACAAAAGTATAAATCCAAAAAGTGACGTACGCGATACCTAGTAATAAAAACAATGCAATTTGTAGAATAGACACAAAAAAGCACCTCTCTTAAAAAGCATATATAGTAGATTTAGAGGATAAATATTTAAGTTATATTTACGTTAAAACTATGCTTTAAAATCGGGTGCTATAGCGACTATACTGTATCAAAAAATCTAGCTCTAACCCCTTAAAACTAGAATTGATAGTCACATTACAAATATAAAGAACTACATACTTATTAGAAAAAACAAACCCAACAAACAGCACTTAAACCACAATAAACAACATAAAAAGACTTATGAATGCATAAAATTATTTTATATTAAAAAAATAAAAATCTAAAGAAAAACTGGTTATTTTCTTCCAAAATCAGCTGGTATTTCCCCCCAAGCTTTGGTTTCCCATTTTAATATCGGGTTTTCAAAGTCGTTTTTACCCAACCAATCTTCTGCTCTTTTAATAAGCGTAAGTAATTCTCTGTTTTTGGCATCAAAATGTAAATTTGTTTTGCATTTTTTTTGACGAATCCAACTCATTGCTATTTTTGAGTCAGAGTATATAGGTATGGTTTGTTTTTGTTTACTCTTTAACAAAGCAATACCATGAACTAAAGCAAGAAATTCTCCTATATTATTAGTTCCTCTAGGAAAAGGTCCCATTTTAAATAACTCTTTCTTATTTTGTGTTAAAACCCCTCTGTATTCCATTTTTCCTGGATTTCCAGAACAAGCTGCATCTACAGAAATACTTTCTAAAATAGGTTTTCCGTATTTCTGTAAGTCAATTTTAGTAATTTTTTTGGGCAGCGGTTTTTTTCCAATGTAGTCTTCATACTTGTTCTTAAAAGCAAGTTCAGCTTGTGCTAAAGTAGAGAAAGATTTGTAGGCTGCCTTTTCAAAACCATCAATCTGCCTTTTACAGACTTGCCAAGAAGTATATATTCCTGGTTTTTTGCCTCTCCAAACTACATAAAATTTTTTCTTACTCATTAACTGAAATAATTACCTCTTCAATGATTCTTGGAAAATAGCTTTGCTCTAATACATGTATTTTTTTTGCAATACTTTCTGGAGTATCATTAGAGTCTAATGCCGTTTTTGCTTGATAAATAATCGCACCTTCATCATAATGTTCATTTACAAAATGAATTGTAATTCCTGTTTCTTTCTCCTTATTATCTGCCACAGCTTTATGAACATGCATTCCATACATTCCTTTTCCTCCATATTTTGGCAATAACGCAGGATGTATGTTTAGTATTTTTTTGGGAAATGCCTTTATGATTTCTGTTGGAACCTTCCACAAAAAACCCGCTAAAACAATTAGATCTGCATTCTCTTTTAAAAAGTTTAGAATTTTATCTGTTACTAAAAATTCATCTCTTGTAAAATGTGAACTCGGCGTATTTAACCGCTCACATCGATCAAAAACTTTGGCTTTTTTAGAATTACATAATACGTGAACAACTTTAGCAGTCTTTGTTTTATTAAAGTAATTTATAATATTTTCAGCATTTGAACCTGATCCAGAAGCAAAAATAATAATCCGTTTCATATTTAAATTTTATACTACAAAAAAAGGAATAATTATTAACAAATCAACAATTTATTAAATGTCATTAAACAATTTTATTTATTTTTATCAATCATTTTTAAGGTAAAAGTTAGTTTGAATTGATAAGATTTGTATTTTTGCCCCGATTAAAATTTTAAAAAAACAGAAAATTATGTCAGACATTGCATCAAGAGTAAAAGCGATTATCGTTGATAAACTAGGAGTAGACGATAATGAAGTAACAACAGAAGCGAGCTTCACAAACGATTTAGGAGCGGATTCTTTAGATACTGTTGAGTTAATAATGGAATTCGAAAAAGAATTTGATATCCAAATTCCAGATGATCAAGCAGAAAATATTGGAACTGTTGGTCAAGCAGTTAGCTATATAGAAGAAGCAAAAAAGTAACATTTATATGCAATTAAAACGAGTAGTAGTTACTGGACTTGGCGCTTTAACACCAATTGGTAATAATATAGAAGAATATTGGAATGCTTTAATTAACGGAGTTAGTGGAGCAGCACCTGTCACTTATTATGATGCTGCCAAGTTCAAAACTCGTTTTGCATGTGAATTAAAAAATTTTACAGCTACTGACTATTTCGATAGAAAAGAAGCTCGTAAAATGGATAGATTTACTCAGTATGCAATGGTAGCTTCAGATGAAGCTATTGCAGACTCAAAATTAGATCTAGAAAAAATTAACAAATTGCGCGTTGGTGTAATTTGGGGAGCAGGGATTGGTGGTTTAGAAACGTTTCAAAATGAAGTTTTAAACTTTGCTGCAGGAGATGGTACTCCTAGGTTTAACCCTTTCTTTATTCCAAAAATGATTGCAGACATTGCTCCAGGAAACATCTCTATCAAGAATGGATTTATGGGGCCTAACTACACAACAGTTTCTGCATGTGCATCTTCTGCAAACGCTATGATAGATGCTTTAAATTATATTAGACTTGGTCATTGTGATGTTATTGTTACTGGTGGTTCAGAAGCTGGGGTAACCATTGCAGGTATGGGTGGTTTTAATGCCATGCACGCCTTATCTACAAGAAACGAAAGTCCAGAAACAGCATCTAGACCATTTGATGCTGAAAGAGACGGATTTGTTTTAGGTGAAGGTGCAGGTGCTATTGTACTAGAAGAATATGAACATGCCAAAGCTAGAGGTGCAAAAATTTATGCTGAAGTGATTGGTGGTGGTATGTCTTCAGATGCTTACCACATGACAGCTCCTCATCCAGAAGGAATTGGAGTAATAGCAGTAATGAAAAACTGCTTGGAAAACTCTGGAATTAAACCAGAAGATGTAGATCACATCAATACACATGGTACCTCTACCCCATTAGGAGATGTTGCAGAATTAAAAGCAATATCTGAGGTTTTTGGAGCGCATGCAAAAAACATAAACATCAATTCTACAAAATCCATGACAGGCCATCTGTTAGGAGCTGCAGGTGCAATAGAAGCAATTGCCTCTATACTTGCTATGGAAAATAGTATTGTACCTCCTACCATTAATCATGTTAACCCAGATGAAAATATTAACCCAGAACTAAATCTTACGCTTAATAAACCTCAAAAAAGAGAGATAAATATAGCTATGAGTAATACATTTGGATTTGGGGGTCATAACGCATGTGTAGCCTTTAAGAAATTAAACGGCTAAACGCATGAATTTTATTCGGAAAATAGTAAAAACTCAATCTTCTGAAGATAAAGAGTTTTATTTCGAATTAAAAAACTTACTCAACTTTACGCCAAAGAAAATTAGTAAATACAAAAAAGCATTTACACATAGATCTGTTCATCTAATAGATAAAAATGGAAACCCTATAAATTATGAGCGACTAGAGTTTTTAGGAGATTCTATATTAGGTGCTGTAATTGCAGCCTACTTATACAAAAAAGTACCTAGTGGATCTGAGGGCTATTTAACACAAATGCGATCTAAAATTGTAAGTAGAGAACACTTAAATGAATTAGGTAAAGATTTAGAATTAATACGCTTTGTAAAAAGTAATATCGATAAAAAAACCGTAGGAGATAATATTCATGGTAATATTTTTGAAGCGTTAGTTGGCGCTATTTACCTAGATAAAGGCTATAATACTGCACAAAAATTTATTTATGAAAATGTGATTTTACCCTACATAGACATTGAAAAACTAGAGGGTAAAATTACAAGCTACAAAGGGTTAATTATAGAGTGGTGCCAAAAAAAGAAAAAGAAATATAAATTTGATACTTATGAAGACTCTGGGAATGAAAATATTAAACATTTTAGCGTAAAAATAAGTATTGACGGACAACAAATTGCCAAAGGCAGAGCTACCTCTAAAAAAAAGGCCGAAGAACAAGCCTCTAAAAGAGTATATTACACTTTTCAGAAAGAAATTTCTATGAGTTAAATACGATAACGTTTTCGTGAAAATCCAAAAAAAACTCGGAAACAATCACTAAATTAGCAAATTATTAAGTGGAATTAATGCTAATTGTTATTCATGCAAATTCATTCATTAGGTCTTGATGTATTTGAAGAAGAATATTCCTTAATAGGAATACACACTACATTAGAAGATTATAAATTAGCCTACTTACTTAATGAAAAATTAGGAATTAAATTATCTAAATCTAGAGAAGATTTAGAATTTGAAGAAATTTCATCTCAAGCCTCTTTCTCCATTTTTGACTATGTAGACAAGGAATATGATTACGAATATTTTTTGATTGCTAACAGTGCAAAAATAGAAACGCACATTAAACCTAATGAACTTTTACTAAGCTCTGAATTAAAAACATATTTAATTTCAGAAAAAAAGAAAGTAGATTTTTTTATAAAGATTTCAGGAAGTTTTAATAATAACTTTACACTACAAATAGTAAAAAAAATAAAAGAAATTAACACTATTATTACATCGTATTCTATAGACAAGAATTCATTAAAATCGAAAGATTTTTTAACCTTTTAAACTATGCCAAACAACAATAAAACAAAGATAGTAGCTACGCTAGGACCAGCAACAGATACTAAAGAAATACTAACGGATTTAGCTAAAAACGGAGTAAATGTTTTTAGAATAAATTTTTCTCATGCAGATTACGAAGATGTAAAGAGAAAAGTAAAAATCATTAGAGAAATAAACAAAGAAAATGGGTTTAATATTGCGATTTTAGGTGACTTACAAGGACCAAAATTACGAGTTGGAGTCATGGAAGAAGGGGTAGTGTTAAATGATGGTGACACCTTTACATTTACTACCGAAAAATGTATTGGAACTAAAGAAAAAGCGTTTATGACGTATCAACGTTTTCCTAAAGATGTAAAGGCAGGAGAACAGATCTTAGTGGATGATGGTAAATTGTTATTTGAGGTCGTTTCTACAAATAAAGAAAATGAAGTTGTTGTTAAAGTAATTGTAGGAGGCCCTTTAAAATCTAAAAAAGGAGTAAACTTACCAAATACAGCTATTTCTTTACCAGCATTAACAGAAAAGGATATGGAAGATGCTGTTTTTGCTATAGCACAAGAAGTAGATTGGATCGCTTTATCTTTTGTAAGAACACCAGAAGATTTAAGAATGTTACGCGACTTAATTGCACAACATTCAGAATATAGAATTCCGGTAATTGCAAAAATAGAAAAACCCGAAGCAGTAAAAAATCTAGATGCTCTTATTCCTTATTGTGATGGGTTAATGGTAGCGCGTGGAGACCTTGGTGTAGAAATTCCAATGCAAGAAGTGCCTTTAATCCAAAAAAAATTAGTTAGACGTGCAAAAAGAGCTAGAATACCTGTAATTATTGCAACCCAAATGATGGAAACAATGATAGAAAACTCTGTTCCTACAAGAGCAGAAGTTAATGATGTTGCAAATTCTATTATGGATGGAGCCGATGCAGTTATGCTTTCTGGAGAAACTTCTGTTGGTAAACACCCTGTTAGAGTAATTCAAAAAATATCAGAAATCATTAAAAGTGTAGAAAACTCAAAAATGATTAAAGTACCCCATGAAGCACCACATATTAGAACAAATCGATTTGTAACAAAGTCGATTTGCTATCATGCTGCTTTAATGGCAAATGACACTGATGCTGCAGCTATTTGTACTTTAACCAATAGTGGATATACTGCTTTTCAAATCTCTGCATGGAGGCCAAGAACACATGTTTTAACCTTTTCTACAGACAAAAGAATTCTAGGTAAATTAAATTTACTTTGGGGTGTAAGAGCTTATTATTATGATAAAAACTTTTCTACTGATGATACTGTAGAAGATGTAAATAAAATTGCAAAAGAAAAAGGATTTGTAAAAAGTGGCGATTTAATTATTAACTTAGCATCTATGCCTGCAGAAGCAAGAGGTATGGTAAATACCTTAAGGGTTTCTGAGGTAGATTAAATTTACGTTTTTTAAATCTATGAAATACACAACATTACCAAATACCAATATAAAAGTATCTAAAATATGTTTAGGTACCATGACATGGGGAAATCAAAATACTGAAGCAGAAGGGCATGCTCAAATGGACCTTGCTTTAGATAAGGGAGTAAATTTCTTTGATGTTGCTGAACTATATCCAGTACCTGCAAACGAAAAAACGTATGGAGATACTGAAAGAATTATTGGATCTTGGTTTAAGAAAACTGGAAATAGAGATCAAATTGTCTTAGCAAGTAAAATTGCTGGAGGTGGTGATTATACTGCACACATTAGAAGTGGTGGCTTAAGCAAAGCAAATGTAATTGATGCCGTAGATAAAAGCTTGCAACGATTGCAAACAGACTACATTGATCTGTATCAACTGCATTGGCCAAATAGAGGGGTTAATTGTTTTGGGGTTAGAGATTTCCCTATAGAAGCTGCAAAAAACGAGGCCGAAAATTTTAAAGAAATTTTAGAAGCGCTTCAAGATTTTATAAAGCAAGGAAAAATTAGGCATATTGGTTTGTCTAATGAAACACCTTGGGGAACTATGAAATATTTAGAAGCATCTGAAAAAAATAATTTACCCAGACCCATAACTATACAAAACTCCTATTCGTTAATTCATAGAGGATATGAGGTTGGCATGAGTGAAGTTTCTCTTAGAGAAAATATTGGTTTGTTGGCTTATTCTCCATTAGCACAAGGGGTTTTATCTGGAAAATATTTAAATGGTAAATTACCAGAGGGTGCTAGAGGAACGTTGTTTCCAAGATTTATAGCTAGATATAAAAACGAATCCAGTGAGAAAGCTGTTATAAAATATTTAAAAATTGCTGAAAAATACAATCTTACACTTACAGAATTGTCTCTAGCCTTTGTAAACCAATTGCCTTTTGTTACAAGTAATATTATTGGAGCTACTACGCTAGAGCAGTTAAAAGAAAACATAAACTCAATACACGTTGATTTAAGTACAGAAGCTATCAAAGAAATTAATGCTGTACATGCAGACATACCAAATCCTGCACCATAAGCTACCAAAAATATTTATTAAAAAGGCAAATAACTATTTGGTGTTTGCCTTTTTTTGTACGCTATTATTTTTAAGTTCATAAACAACATTGCTCTCTTTACAAACAGCAATTCCTTCTTCATTAAAATGTAACGTATGGCCAAATTCGCTAACCCAACCAATTTGCCTAGAAGGGTTTCCAACCACCAATGCATAAGGTAAAACTTCTTTTGTAACTACTGCTCCTGCTCCAATAAAAGCATATTCTCCAATAGTATTGCCACAAATAATAGTAGCATTAGCACCAATACTTGCCCCTTTTTTTACAATTGTTTTTAAATATCTATTTCTTCTATTTATTGCACTTCTGGGATTAATTACATTCGTAAATACCATAGATGGTCCTAAAAAAACATCGTTCTCACAAATTACCCCTGTATAAATAGAAACATTATTTTGAACCTTTACATTGTTCCCCAGCACAACATTTGGAGATACTACAATATTTTGCCCTAAGTTGCAATGATCTCCAATTACACATCCAGACATGATATGGCTAAAGTGCCATATTTTTGTTCCATTTCCAATTCTACAATCAGTATCAATAACTGCTGTTTCATGAGCAAAGTATTCCATATCAAAAAATAAGGTAAATTATTTTGTAAATGTACTAAATATAAAAACCCAACTAAATAGATGGGTTTATTTTTTTATTACTACCACTATTCATTTAATCTACTAAGAATGATATTGGTAGGGTATATCTTACTTTTACAGCTTTAGAGCCTTGTTTTCCTGGTGTAAATTTAGGAAGCTTTTCTATTAACTTTAACGTTGCTTGCTGTAGTTTACGATGTGGAGCTCTAATGTTAATATCAATAACTTTACCCATATTGTCTATAACAAACTGTGTTTGTATTCTATATTTACCAGAGTTTAGCCCAATTTCGTTTGCTAATTGAGAATCAAAATTACGCTGTACAAATCGTAACATTTTTTTATCAAAACATTTTTTGTTTTGTTCTTTTGTTAACCCTTCACATCCCTTAAAAATAGGAGCAAATTCAATTGAGATAAAAGGCACAGGGTCGTTCTCTTCTTCATCAACGGGTTCTGGTAAGGTTTCAATTGTACTGATATCAAAATCTACTTGCTTCTTTTTGGGTGTAGTTATGATAACCGTTTCAGTTTTATCATCATCAACCTTATCAATTTCCTCATCTAAAATCAATCGATTTTGTGGTATTGGATCTGCTTTTGGCTTTACTGTTTTTTCTTTGGTAAAAAATACCTCTGTATTGGGTGCTACATAAACAGATTTAGTCATTTCTGGCTTATAACCTTCCAAAGGTCTTTGCTTTGTTTGGTGCTCTAAAGATATATAAACGATAAAGAGGACTAGTACAAGTCCTAATTGAGTAAAAATAGTGGAGAACTTTTCTAATTGCTTGGTAGGTATTTTTTTAACGTTTTTCATTAGTAGAAAGTTTAAATGTTACAACTAATTTAAGTCAAACTCTATGCCAAAAAAAAACATCCTGATGGAGGATGCTTATTTATTAGTGTGGTTTTCTGCTACTTTCTCTAACTCATCATACCAATGCTGACCAAATTTTCTAATTAATGCTTGTTTAACAAATTTATATACAGGAACTTGAAGCTCTTTTCCTAAAGAACATGCATCATCACAAATTTCCCATTTATGATAGTTTACTGCAGAAAACTCACTATAATCTTTTACTCTTACAGGATATAAGTGGCAAGAGATAGGCTTTTTCCAACTAATTTCTCCTTGATTATAAGCTTCTTCAATGCCACAAAGGGCCGTGTTTTTTTCATCAAAAATCACATAGGCACAGTCTGCACCTTCTATTAAAGGAGTTTCTAACTCGCCCCATTCATTAGCTACCCAAGCTCCTTCTTTTTCAATAACTTCTATCCCTTCTTTTCGTAAAAAAGGTTTTACTTTAGGGTATATTTTTTCTAAAATTTTAGTCTCCTCTTTTTCTAGAGGTGCACCTGCTTCTCCATTAATACAGCAGGTACCTTTACAGGCAGAAATATTACAAACAAATTCCTTTTCTATAATATCTTCTGATACAATTGTTTTTCCTAATTGAAACATAATGACAAAAATAAGTATATTTTTCAGTGATTTTTTATAAATTGGTAAAGTTAGTTGCCTAATTTTGCACAAAATTTAAATGAAACATAATGAATTTTAATATTAAAGAAATCTTTACAGCCTTTATGGTACTTTTTGCAGTAATTGATATTATTGGAAATATTCCTATAATTATTGATCTACGAAAAAAATCTGGCCACATTCAATCCGAAAAAGCGTCTATTATTGCTGGATTTATTATGGTCATTTTTCTATTTTTAGGACAAAGCTTACTAAGCTTAATTGGTATAGATGTAAATTCTTTTGCAGTTGCAGGTTCTTTTATTCTATTTTTTATTGCATTAGAAATGATTTTAGGAATTACACTTTACAAAGATGATGGTGACTCTGGTGTTATAACTGCTACCATTTTTCCACTCGCATTTCCTTTAATTGCTGGTCCTGGTAGTTTAACCACTTTACTTTCTTTGCGTGCAGAATTCGCAATCCAAAATATAATTGTTGCAGTCTTCTTTAATGTGGTTCTTATTTATGTTGTTTTAAAAACATCGTCTAGAATTGAGCGTTTAATTGGACCCTCTGGAATACAAATTATTAGAAAAGTATTTGGAGTAGTATTACTAGCTATCTCCGTTAAATTATTTGCACAAAATATAAAAGCCTTATTTATTTAAAAAATGAAATTCGATTGTTTAATTATTGGAGGTGGGGTATCTGGTATGCAATGTGCTTTGGTTTTAGGCTCCGCACAAAACAAACTATTTGCAAAAGAAAAGAAGATTGGAATTATAGCTCACCAGAGATCGTCTCATCTAGAAAATGCTTTATTTAACAATGTGTTAGGGTTACCTTCTGGTACTTTAGGAAAAACTATTCTTACTGAAAGTAAAGCACATCTTAGTACTGCTTACCCGCATATACAGCAAATAGAGAAAGAGAAAGTGATTGCAATTAGTTCGAATGAACAAGGGTTATTGGTACAAACAAACAAATCGGAATATACCTCAAAACTCGTGATACTGGCCTTGAACTACGCTAAACCTTTTAACATAAAAGGTTTGGAAGAATACCTAATACCACATCAAAAAGCAAACCCTGATAAGGATCGAATTCAACTTAAAAATAACGATCATTATATTAAAAAAGGACTTTACTGTTGTGGTACAATTGCTGGACATAGAAGTCAGTTTGCAATTGCAGCTGGCAGTGGTGCTGCTGTAGCCTCAGATATATTAACATTGTGGAATAATGGTATTCATGCTCAGGTTCATGATAAAGTATCTTAAATAAAAAATCCAGCAAATTGCTGGATTTTTTGTTATAGTATAATCTGTACAGGAATTTATTCCACAGTTACAGATTTCGCTAAATTTCTTGGCTGATCTACATTTTTACCCAACAACACTGCAATATGATATGAAAGTAACTGTAAAGGAATTGTAGTTAACAGAGGAGTTAATGCTTCTACAGTATCTGGTATTTCAATCACATGATCTGCAATTTCTTTTACTTGCACATCTCCTTGAGTAACAACTGCAATAATTTTACCAGCTCTAGATTTTATTTCTTGAATATTACTGACTACTTTTTCATAATGCCCTTTATTTGTTGCAATTACAAAAATGGGCATATTTTCGTCTATCAAAGCAATGGGTCCGTGTTTCATTTCTGCAGCTGGATAACCTTCTGCATGTATGTACGAAATTTCTTTTAGCTTTAAAGCACCTTCTAATGCAACTGGAAAATTAAAACCTCTTCCTAAGTACAAACAATTTTTAGCGTCTTTGTAAACATTTGCAATATCTTTTACATGGCTATCAATATTTAATAATTCCTCTACTTGTCTAGGAATTAATTGCATTTTTTTAATATAATCATTAAAAGTATGTGATGCTAGAGAACCATTGGCTCTCCCTAATTTTAGGGCTATTAAAGTTAATACCGTAATTTGAGTTGTAAACGCTTTTGTTGAGGCTACTCCTATTTCTGGACCTGCGTGTGTATATGCTCCTGAATGCGTTTCTCTTGCAATAGAAGATCCGACTACATTACAAACACCGTACACAAAAGCCCCCTTAGACTTTGCTAACTTAATTGCAGCAAGTGTATCTGCAGTTTCTCCAGATTGTGATATCGCAATCACAACATCTTTGTTGGTAATAATGGGGTTTCTGTATCTAAATTCAGAGGCATACTCTACCTCAACAGGTATTCTAGCCATATCTTCAAAAAGATATTCCCCCACTAAACCTGCATGCCATGAAGTACCACAAGCAATAATTATAATTCTATTTGCTTCTAGAAATTTATCTAGATGATCTTCTATACTAGACATTTTAATTTCACCTTCTAATGGTAACATTCTTCCTCTAAAGGTATCCTTTATGGCTTTTGGTTGCTCATGTATTTCTTTAAGCATAAAATGGTCATAGCCTCCTTTTTCAATTTGGTCTAGACTCATTTTTAATTTTTGTATTGTGGGCTTTACTTCTTTATCATTTTTAATTTTACGAACCTTTACATGTTTACCTATTTTTATGATTGCCATTTCTTCATCTTCTAAGTAAATTGCATCTTTTGTATACTCTAGAAAAGGGGAAGCATCTGAGGCCACAAAAAATTCTTTATGTTCTTTTCCAATACCAATAGCAATAGGACTTCCTAAACGCGCAACGATAATTTCGTTTGGATTATTCTTATCAAAAACAGAAATTGCATAAGCTCCTACAACATTTGTTAACGCTATTTGTACCGCTTTTCCTAATTTAAATCCTTCTGTTTTTTTTACCTCTTCTATTAAGTTGATTAAAACTTCTGTATCTGTATCACTTTGAAAAGAATATCCTCTTGTAATAAGTTCTCTTTTAATGGTGTCATAATTTTCAATTATTCCATTATGCACAATAACTAAATCTCCAGATTGTGAAGTGTGTGGGTGAGAATTTACATCATTAGGAACACCATGTGTTGCCCAACGAGTATGTCCCATTCCAATATTTCCGACTTTACGTTCTTCTTCTTCGTCGGTTATTTTTTCTAGCGCTGAAACTTTACCTTTAGTTTTTGAAAGCTGCACATTAGTACCATCAAAAAGCATGACACCTGCACTATCATAACCTCTGTACTCTAATCTTTTTAATCCATTAATTACAATAGGATAGGCTTCTCTATAGCCTATATAAGCTGATATTCCACACATTTCTTTTTCTTTTTCTTAGGGAGGAGTTAGTTATTTTTTTTCTGAATAGGATATTTTAAGTACCGCTTTTTTATCTCCGTTAATCGGATCTTGATTAAAAAGTGTTACTGCTCTTGGGTTCCAACTTAAGTTTCTAAATATAGTATCTGTAGTGGGAACATCAGAGGTATTGAATACTTTTATTTTTAAAGTAGGATTATAATCTGTTAGCCCTAAAGCCAAATCAGAAATATAATCTGTAATTTTAAAGGTATATTTTTCTGCTTTGCCATCAGAATCTCTTTCTAAAAAACCATTAATCCCTCCAAAAGCTGCCTCAGAAACAGCGTCTTCTACCTGACTTAAAACAGGATTAGAAATTGCACCGTTTGTTTTGTATAAATATAATCTTTCTGGAACAGATGCTGTATCTGCAGATTGGTTGATGTAAAATGTTAAAGAAGCATCGTTTATAAGCCAATCATTAGATCTTAAATTACTTAATGTAGTTGCATCTAACATGTTAAGACTTCCCTCGCTTCCTGCGGCTCCTTGAATTTTTATTTCGTTGTTATTTGGATAGGTTTTATCTACCATATCAAAAGTATTTACACGATAACCAGAGAGTAAAAAAGAGTTGTTTTTACGAACCGTTTTAATAGTATCTGTTGTTCCTATTTTATATACAGTGTTGGTATAATACACCTCTATTGACGGATTTAAACTCGCATTTGATGTATTAAAATTATACGTAATTAAAGACCCGTCATCACCAGACGCTTCTAAGATTATTCCTCTAAAATAATCATTGAATGATGCCTGAGAGCCAAACGCTTCATCATCATATTTATCTAAAAATAATTGTTGAAAAACATCCTCGTTCAAAGGAACTCTAGCAAACGGAATTGGGTTATCACTTGCCGAAGAACTAAATATTTTAATGGTATCTCTGCCTACAACTGTATTGTCTATCATTCTTCTTTTTACAACAAACATCGTATCATTTAAACTAGGAGAAAAAGGGTAATCGGTTTCAACATTTAAAGGCACTCCAATTTTTTCGAACTCATCTTTAGAATGGTAACTATTTATCTTTGTTGGGTCGGATGGATTAAAGTTATTTAGGTATGTATTTGATCTAAAAACATTTAAGGAATAAGGGGTTGTTGCGTTACCAACTAAACCATCAAATTCAAAATTACTATTAGCATTAGAAACATCTTCTAAAGATACTGGGTAAGGTAATTTTAGAAAAACAGTATCAATTTTTGTTAGAACAGTGGTTGTATCTGTAATGTCAGACGCATCAATAACTTGTAAGTTAGATTCTATGGCTAATTGAGACACAATAGATGCAGAAATTTTTTCATAATCTGCACTTGCATAAACCCCTAATAAATATTGATTTATTTGTCTAGAAATATTATCAGTCTGTAATTGCGCCAAGGGACTGTTTGTTGCATTAACCTCTAAAAGGATATCGTTAGTCGTAAACTTTGTATTACTAATTACATTGGTATCTATGTCTGTAAAATCTGATTCACAAGAAATAATTGCAAAACTTATGTATAGTGTTGCTATAGTATAAATACTCTTTTTTAGGATATTTTTCACTTCAAAAATTATTGATTGATTGCTAACAAATCAGCGTAAAAGTTTAAGTAAGCTTCTTTAATATTCTCTTCTTGATACCCTAAAACGGATTTTTTATTTTCATCAATAAAAGAGACTAATTCTTCTGAAAGAGCTTCACTTGCATGGATTACCCCATCAGAATTTTCGATAGCACTTTTTAATATATTGGTATAATTTGGAGTCTTTAATGTAGCTATTTTTGTAGGTGCATCTAAATCAAATTTAAGTTTCTCAATTAAATCGGTATTTAAATCACCCTCAAAACTGTTATTGTAGAGAGAAGTTACAATTTTGCTTTCTGTAAACAAGGGTTCTTCTTTGTAAAATTCTCTCAGATATAAAGGCAATAAAGATGCCATCCAACCATGAACATGAATGATATCTGGTGCCCAATTTAATTTTTTTACAGTTTCTACGACACCTTTTGCAAAGAAAATAGCTCTTTCGTCATTATCCGAAAATAATTGATCATCTTCATCTGTATAAACTGCTTTTCTTTTAAAATACTCTTCATTATCTATAAAGTAAACCTGCATTCTTTCTTTGGGAATAGAGGCCACTTTTATGATTAACGGCATATCTACATCATTCACTACTAAATTCATACCAGATAAACGAATAACTTCGTGCAATTGATGCCTTCTTTCGTTAATAACACCAAATCTAGGCATGAAAATACGGGTTTGAACCCCTTTTGAATGTGCATTTTTCGCAGCTAAAAAAGCTGTAGAAGAAAGTTCTGTCTCTGGGAGATAGGGAACAACTTCAGACGAAACAAATAAAACTCTTTTGTCCTTCATGAATCAAACTCTTTTTGTAAGAAGCGCAAAAATACAAATTTTTATGCTAATATCGTGTTAAAATGGTAAGTTTGCAGCTAATTTACAGTTGTGTACTATGATATTTTTAACAGAAAAAGCCCCCTTACAAGCCTTTATTTCCGAGAAGAAATTGCAAGGAAAAAGTATTGGTTTTATTCCAACAATGGGTGCTTTACATAAAGGTCATTTATCATTAATTGCTACTGCTCAGAAAAAAAATGACTTTGTAGTAGTAAGCATCTTTGTAAATCCAACTCAATTTGATAAAGAAGAAGATCTTATCAACTATCCACAAACATTAAATGCTGATAGAAAATTACTAGAAAACATTTCTTGTGATGTTTTATTTTACCCCTCTGTAGAAGAAATCTATCAGAATACGATAACTTCTAAATCCTTTTATTTTGATGGTTTAGAACATAAAATGGAAGGTAAATTTAGAGAAGGGCATTTTAACGGGGTAGGTACCGTTGTAAAAACATTGTTTGAAATTGTAAATCCTGATGTTGCCTATTTTGGAGAAAAAGATTTTCAGCAGTTACAAATTATTAAAAAAATGGTGCAAAAGCACAACTTAAAAATACAGATTGAAGGATGTCCAATTTTTAGAGAAAAAGATGGTTTAGCAATGAGCTCTAGAAATGTAAGACTAGAAAAACAGCAACGAAAAGCAGCCTCTTTCATCTACAAAACGCTTCTAAAAGCAAGTAAAAAATTTAGTGAACATAAAGCCTCTGAAATACTAATTTGGGTAAAGGAAGAATTTAAGAAACAACCTCTTTTAACATTGGAATATTTTACAATTGCAGACGAAGAAACTTTAGAAAGTATTCAAACTAAAGAAAACAATAAAAACTATCGTGCTTTTATCGCTGTTTTTGCAGGTAACATAAGACTTATAGATAACATTAAATTAAAGCATTCCTAATTAAAAAAATATTATTTTTGTAGCATGTTAGTACAAGTAGTAAAATCTAAAATTCACCGTGTAAAAGTTACAGGTGCCGATTTAAATTATATAGGAAGCATAACCATAGACGAAGATTTAATGGATGCTGCAGGGATTATTGAAGGTGAACGTGTGCAAATTGTGAATAATAACAATGGCAATCGTTTGGAAACTTATGCGATTCCTGGACCAAGAGGAAGTGGAGAAATTACTTTAAATGGAGCTGCTTCTCGTTTGGTAGCTGTTGGTGATGTTTTAATTCTAATTGTATATGCTTTTATGGAATTAGAAGAAGCGAAGCAATTTAAACCATCTTTAGTATTTCCAAACGAAAAAGACAACACTCTTACCTAAGTATTTTGAATATTAAAAAAATATTAAAAGTAGTATTACCTCTCATCTTGGGAGGTATTTTAGTTTGGTATTCGATCTCTAAAATCTCTTTTCCTGTTTTAGTTTCTTATTTTAAAGAAGCTAAATATCAGTGGATTTTTCTTGGGTTATTTTTTGGTATTCTAAGTCATTTATCTAGAGCATACAGGTGGAAGTTTATGTTGGCGCCATTAGGTTATACTCCAAGGTTTACCAATAGTGTTTTGGCAGTTTTAGTAGGGTATTTGGTAAATTTAGCAGTCCCACGAGCAGGTGAAGTTTCTAGAGCATATGCCCTTACAAATTATGAAAATGTACCTTTTGAAAAAGGATTTGGAACCATTGTTGCAGAGCGAATTGCAGACCTTATAATGATGCTGCTTATTGTTGCACTAACCCTTTTTGTGCAATTTGATTTTATCTATAATTTGCTAACCGAAAACTTTAACCCAGCCAAAATTGGTATCGGTTTTGTGTTTTTAGTAATTGCCTTCTTTGTTTTTTCATCTTTTGTAAAAAAGGCTACATCGGGTATATTGTTAAAAATTAAGACATTTATTTTAGGGGTGGTTGAAGGAGCTACAAGCATCCTTAAGATGAAAAATAAATGGGCTTTTATTTTTCACACCATTTTTATTTGGGTGATGTATGTCGCTATGTTTTGGGCAACAGTGCCTGCAATTGACGGGTTAGAAATCCCTTTTGGAGGCATTTTAATTGGCTTTATTGCAGGTGGGTTTTCTATAGCTGCTACCAATGGCGGAATTGGTATATACCCAATTGCTGTAGCTGGTGCTCTAGCCTTATTTAATGTAGAAACAGAACCTGCAACCGCTTTTGGTTGGATTATGTGGACAGCCCAAACAGCAATGATTATCGTCTTTGGTGGTGTTGCATTTATCCTCTTACCTATTTTAAATAAAAATAAGAATGTATAGGGCATTCCCTAAAATTCACTCTTTTTGTTCCTTACTTTCTCTGCATACTGATAAAATTAGTAGGTTAAAATAGGGTGCAAACACACCTTTATATTACTAATAAAGTTATTCCCTAACACTTTGTGTTGTTCAAAACCGATTAAATTTGTAATTTACTTTGTAACTTTACTTTTCTAAAATTTGTAACAAAAAATGGCTAAAACCAAAACAACTTTTTTCTGTCAGAATTGTGGAACGCAACATGCAAAATGGGTAGGTCAATGTGGGGCTTGTAAAGAATGGAATACCATTGTAGAAGAAGTAATTCAGAAAGAGGAAAAAAGAGTTTGGAAACAAGCAACAACTGCCAAACAAAATGTGAATAAGCCTTTAAAAATTGCAGACATTCAATTAAACCCAGAAGAAAGAGTTGTAACCAACAATAATGAATTAGATACCGTTTTAGGGGGTGGTTTGGTTAAAGGTTCTGTTACACTTTTGGGAGGTGAGCCTGGTATTGGAAAATCGACTTTGTTATTACAAGTTGCCCTAAACATCAGTCAAAAAGTTTTATATGTTTCTGGTGAAGAAAGTCAGTCTCAAATTAAAATGAGGGCAGAGCGTTTAGAAGCTAATAACTCGAATTGTTTGATACTAACAGAAACCAATACACAACAAATATTTAAGAATATCGAAGAAACTGAACCAGAGGTTTTAGTCATCGATTCTATTCAAACATTGCATACAAATGCTATTGAAGCTTCTCCTGGAAGCATTTCACAAATTAGAGAAACCTCTGCAGAACTAATCAAATTTGCAAAAGAAACTGCCACACCCGTTTTATTAATAGGTCATATAAACAAAGAAGGGAACATTGCTGGTCCAAAAATTTTGGAACACATGGTAGATGTTGTTTTACAGTTTGAGGGCGATAGAAATCATACCTACAGAATCTTAAGAAGTCAAAAAAACAGGTTTGGTTCTACCTCTGAATTGGGTATTTATGAAATGTTATCTGACGGCTTAAGAGAAATATCAAATCCATCAGAAATTTTAATTTCTAAAAAAGATGCCGATTTAAGTGGAACTGCAATTGCATCGACCTTAGAAGGTATTAGACCTTTAATGATAGAAATACAAGCATTGGTTTCTACTGCAGTTTATGGAACGCCACAAAGGTCTACAACTGGATATAATTTAAAAAGGCTGAACATGCTTTTAGCAGTGCTAGAAAAAAGAGCAGGTTTTAAATTAGGAGCAAAAGATGTTTTTCTAAATATAACAGGTGGAATTAATGTAGACGACCCTGCCATTGATTTGGCAGTGGTTGCTGCAATATTATCTTCCAATCAAGATATTGCAATTAACCCCAATGTTTGTTTTGCTGCTGAGGTTGGCTTAGCTGGAGAAATTAGACCCGTTTCTAAAATTGATCAGCGAATTTTAGAAGCAGAAAAGTTAGGTTATAAAAGCTTTGTCGCCTCTAAATACAATAAAATTTCATCTAAAAATCATCAAATTAAATTAATCTTGGTAGGCAAAATAGAGGAAGCTTTTGCGACTTTATTTGCATAAAAAAAACAAAGTATTTCTACTTGGTTTCTAGATATTTATAATGTACCTATCTTTTATTCGCTACTTTAATGTATTTCTCTAGAGCCATGGTCATCGATGGTGTTTCTTTAGAAGGTGCAACGATATCGCACTTTAAACCCGCTTCTGTTACTGCATTTACTGTAGAGTTACCAAATGCAGCTATTCGTGTATCATTTTGCTTAAAATCAGGAAAATTCTTTAGCAAAGACTCTATACCAGAAGGACTAAAAAATACTAAGATATCATAAAAAACATTTTCTAAATCAGACAGGTCACTTACAACAGTTTTATACAAATCTACTCTTGTCCAAGCAACACCTAATGTATTCAATTCGTCCGGAATTAACGGCTTTAGTTTGTCTGAAGAAGGTAATAAAAATGTTTCTGTTTTATGTTTTTTTATCAATTTTATTAAATCAGGAAATGTTCTATTTCCAACATAAATTTTACGTTTTCTATATACTACATATTTTTGCAGGTAATAGGCCACAGCTTCAGACTGACAAAAATATTTCATAGAATCCGGCACTTTAAAACGCATTTCTTCTGCAATTCTAAAGAAGTGATCTACTGCATTTCTACTGGTTAGTATAATCGCAGAAAATTTACTTAAATCTATTTTTTGTGCTCTAACCTCTTTTACAGAGATTCCTTCAACATGTATAAAAGACCTGAAATCAATCTTTACTTTTTGCTTATCAGATAAATCAAAATAAGGAGATGTTTCTGTTTTAGGAGCTGGTTGAGAAACCAGTATAGTTTTCACTTTCATATTCTTTCAATTTTGTTTTAAAACATCAAGTTAAACAGTATAAATAGCGGTGCTATTTCAAAGGCGCAAATGTACAAAATAAAATAAAACAACTTATTAAAAATCAGCTTTTTATTTCTAATAAAAAAAAGCAAAAAACGAAATACAAAAAGCAAAAACGAAAAAAAGAAAAGCGCTATACTCTTAAAATCTGTATATTCATAAAATACCAATAAAATAAAGATTAAAAAAGATATTGAATGTAAATAATGGTTTTTACTATTTAAAAAAGTACGTAACTTTTTTTGTACTAAAAACAACCGCACTAAAGCGAACTCCAAAACTCTTTTTGTTAAAAAATAAAGGAACACAACCCCATACACTTCAAGGAATAAAGTAAATGTAATTTTGTGTTTTCCTTCCATGTAGAGTGCTAAATAAGCAAGTAAAATTGTTAGTGTAGTGGCAGAGAAAATAAACATAACAACTTCAAAAGGAGTTAAATACTTATAGCCATCTTCTAACTCATCTTCTATAAACGTAAAGTTAAAAATCGCATAAAAACGTTGCATTAGTTTTTGTTCGTTTAGTAATTTTAAAAGCAGAATACCTCCTAATAAGACCACAAAAACAATGGTGATCCAATAGGTTGAATATGTGATTTTATCAATCGCTTGCAATTAACTTTCATTTAAGATTTACAGTACAAAATTAGTAATTAAAAAATGTATATTTGTCTTATTACTAGATGAAAAATTATTTATGTCAGATGCCTTAGTAATAATACCTACCTATAACGAAAAAGAAAATATAGAAGCTATTATTTCTGCTACTTTTAGCCAAAAAAAAGCGTTTCATATTTTAGTGGTAGATGATAACTCTCCTGATGGAACAGCTTCGAAAGTTCATCAATTAATTAAAAAGTATCCTGATCGTTTATTTATAGAAAGTAGAGCAGCAAAAAATGGGCTTGGAAAAGCATATATTCATGGCTTTAAGTGGGCTTTAAAAAGACGTTATGATTACATAATAGAAATGGATGCAGATTTTTCTCACAACCCTGATGACTTAATTCGGTTGTATGATTATTGCAAAAATAAGGGTGCAGACGTAAGCATAGGCTCTAGATATTCTAAAGGTGTAAATGTTGTAAACTGGCCCATGAGAAGAGTTTTATTGTCTTTTTTTGCATCTAGATATGTAAGGTTAATTACTAGACTGCCTGTTCATGACGCAACTGCTGGTTTCGTATGTTGGCGAAAAGAGGTTTTAGAAACAATTAAACTGGATAAAATTAGATTTGTAGGGTATGCTTTTCAAATTGAAATGAAGTTTAAAGCATGGAAACACAAATTTAAAATTAAAGAGGTCTCTGTAATTTTTACAGACCGAACCTTAGGTGAATCAAAAATGAGTAGTAATATTATTTCTGAGGCACTCTTTGGCGTTATAAAAATGAAACTTAAAGGACTCCCAAAATAAATTACAATGCGTACTTACCTAATTAAAAATGCAAACATCGTTAATGAAAATAACTCTTTTTTAGGAGATGTTCTTATTGAAAATGAAATCATAAAAGAAATTTCTACACACATCACTGCACCAGAAAATGCAGAAATTATAGCGGCTAATGGTAAAACGCTAATTCCTGGTTTTATAGATGATCAAGTACATTTTAGAGAACCTGGCTTAACACATAAAGCCAATATTGCTACTGAAAGTAAAGCGGCTATTGCTGGCGGAATTACTACTTTTATAGAAATGCCAAATACAGTACCACAAGCAACCACTCAAGAATTGCTCGAAGATAAATTTAAAATTGCTGCTAAAGATTCTTACGCCAATTATTCTTTTATGTTTGGAGGTACTAATGATAATCTGGATGAATTGTTAAAAACAGATCCGAAAAATGTAGCTGGAATTAAGTTGTTCTTAGGCTCATCTACCGGAAATATGCTAGTAGATAATGAAGCTGTATTGGAAAAAATATTTTCATCTACAAAAATGATTATTTCTGTGCATTGTGAAGACGAAGCAACCATAAGAAAAAATACTGCCAGTTACAAAGAGAAATTTGGAGAAGACATTCCTATTAAATATCACCCCATAATTAGAAGTGAAGAGGCTTGTTATTTGTCTTCATCTAAAGCGATTGAGTTGGCTAAAAAAACAGGGGCACGTTTACACATTTTTCATTTATCTACAGAAAAAGAAACCCATCTTTTTAGAAATGACATCCCTCTAGAGGAAAAGCAAATTACTGCAGAAGTTTGTATCCATCATTTATGGTTTTCAGACAAAGATTATGCAGAAAAGGGTACGCATATTAAGTGGAATCCAGCTGTAAAAACAGAAAACGATAGACAAGGTTTATGGAAAGCCTTACTCGATGATAGAATTGATGTGTTAGCTACAGATCATGCACCTCATACCTTAGCGGAAAAAGACAATGTATATACAAAAGCACCAAGTGGTGGCCCGTTAGTACAACATGCTGTGACCGCTATTTTAGAAAAGGTTAAAGAAGGGGTAATTCCTATTGAAAAGGCGGTTGAAAAAATGAGCCATAACCCTGCTAAACTATTTCAAATTGAAAAAAGAGGCTTTATAAAAGAGGGGTATTTTGCAGACTTAGTTTTAATTGACACCAACAAACCCTATACAGTTTCTAAAGATAATCTGCTCTATAAATGTGGTTGGTCTCCTTTTGAAGGCACCACTTTCTCTTCTTCAATTACCCACACCTTTGTAAATGGAAACTTAATGTATAATGAAGGTGTTTTTAATGAAGAAGTAAAAGGAAAACGAATTACTTTTAATAGATAGAATGAAAAAACTAAACTCCCTCATCATCTTTTTAATGCTGTGCTCTTGTACGAGTAATACAATTTTTGAAAAACCTAAAGACCTCATACCTAAAGATACCATGAGTCTTTTAGTACAAGAAATGATGGTGGCTTCTTCTGCTACGTTTATTAAAAATAAGGACATGGAAAGGAATATTAATTACATGCCTTTGGTTTATGATAAATTCAAGATTGATAGCGTTCGTTTTCAAACCTCTAACCTGTACTACATGTCTAAAATAGATGAGTATAAATTAATTTTTGAAGACGCAAAAAATAGCTTAAAACAGCAAAAAGAGTATTACGATAAAATAAAATCGAGGAAAGATTCCATTAGACAAGATTCTATAAAAAGGACTAAAGATTTAAAAAAGAAGAAAGATAGTTTGGACCCCACTTTAGAATTAAAAAGTCCTTTAACTCAAAAACCTAAGCTTTAGTTTTTGTAAAATTCTCACAAGTACTTTTTATACAGCTTTCTATAGTTTCAAAATCACAATCTAGGGCTTGTTTTATTTTTTGAGAAGAATACTTAGAAGTTGTATGTGCGCTTCTGGCCGAATATTTACTTAATAAAGGTGCAATCCCATTTATCTTTGAAACTAGCCAAGAAAACCTCCAAAGAATTTCAGTTTGCCAAGGTTTTATTTTTTTTGTTGGTCTTTTTTTTCCGAAAGCATCCGCAATTGCAAAGAATATGTCTTTGTACGTTTTGTTTTCTGCAACTAAAATAAAACGTTCATTTTTAAGGGTAGAATGCATTAATTGTATCATTGCTTTTACTACATCTTGCACAGACACAAAGCCTGTAATACCTTCTGTGTGATAGTTAAACCCATCATGGACTTGACTGAACAATTTTCCTGAGCCAGTGCTCCAAAAACCACTACCTAAGATAACTCCAGGGTTTACAATAATTACATCTACCCCTTCTTGACTGGCTCTCCAAACTTCCATCTCTGCACCAAACTTGGTAATGGAATACCCACTATTGTCTTGCTCTTTATTCCACTCACAGGTTTCATCAATAAAGTCTTGCCCAATTTTGGCATCGCCAATAGCAGCAATAGAACTTACATAACAAAATTTGCTAACTCCTGCATCTATCGCTAAATTTACAAGGATAGCTGTACCATGAATGTTCACTTTTCGCATTTCTCTATAATCTTTTGGATGAAAAGAGATCAATGCTGCGCAATGATAGACCTGAGTAATTTTTGCAAAAGCGGGTTTCATCGAAGGCACGTTAGTAATGTCTGCCTTAAACCATTTTATTTTTGAGAATAATTTTACATCAGAGGTGTAATAAGAGAAAACTTGCTTCACCTTTTGGAGCGACGCTTCTGTTCTGTAAATTGCACGTATGTTAGCATTTTGTTTACTTAAATGGTATAACAAATGTGAACCGACTAAACCAGTACCTCCAGTAACTAAAATCATACTACGAATTTAGTATATTTTGGTTGATAAAGTTATATTTGTCAACTGATAAATCGATTACAATGAAGAATTTTATTGAAGAATTACAATGGAGAGGAATGTTGCACGATAGCATGCCAGGAACTGAAGAACATTTGCTAGAAGAAATGCGGAGTGCTTATGTTGGTTTTGATCCTACAGCAGATTCTTTACATATTGGAAACCTAGTGCCAATAATGTTATTAGCTCACTATCAAAGATGTGGTCATAGACCCATTGCTTTAGTTGGGGGTGCAACAGGTATGATTGGAGACCCTTCAGGAAAATCTGCAGAACGTAATTTATTGGACGAATCTACATTAAGGCATAATCAAGAATGTGTAAAAGCACAACTAGGCCATTTCTTAGATTTTACCTCTGACGAAAAAAATGCAGCCATTTTAGTAAATAATTACGATTGGATGAAAGGCATCTCTTTCTTAGAATTTATCAGAGATGTAGGTAAGCATATAACTGTAAACTACATGATGGCTAAAGATTCTGTAAAAAACAGAATTAGTTCTGAATCTAAAGATGGGATGTCTTTTACAGAGTTTACTTATCAAATGGTGCAAGGGTATGATTTTTTACACTTGTTTAGAGAAAATAACACCACAATTCAAATGGGAGGTTCAGACCAATGGGGTAACATTACTACAGGAACTGAACTTATTCGTAGAATTGGGAATGGAAAAGGATATGCGATTACCTGCCCATTAATAACAAAATCGGACGGTTCTAAATTTGGAAAATCAGAGGGTGGTAATGTTTGGTTAGATGCTAACAGAACATCTCCTTACAAATTTTATCAATATTGGTTAAACACCTCAGATGAAGATGCAGAAAAGTATATTAAAATTTTTACCTTTTTAGATAAAGAGACAATAGATGCTTTAGTTGCAGAACATACAGCAGCACCCCACACTCGTATTTTACAAAAACGTTTAGGAGAAGAAGTAACGGTCTTGGTTCATGGTAAAGAACAATACAATAAAGCAATTGCAGCGTCTAACATTTTATTTGGAAAATCTACTGCAGCGGATTTAAAGTCTTTAAATGAGCAAACATTGCTAGATATTTTTGATGGCGTACCACAAGCTAAAATTTCTTCTGATTTATTAGAAAATGGTATAGATATGATTGCGGCTTTAGCTGCAGAAACCAACTTTTTAAAATCTAATGGTGAAGCAAGGAGAGCTTTAAAAGAAAATGCAATTTCGGTAAACAAAGAAAAGGTTAAAGAAGATTTTGTAATTTCTAAAAACGATCTAATAGAGGGCAAATATGTGCTATTACAAAGAGGTAAAAAAACATACTATTTACTAATTGTATCTTAAAAAAGAATTTTTTTCTGGTATTTAAAGTACCATTAAATTACAACCTCTCAGATCAGAATTATCAAAGCGCCCTATAATTTCAAAGGTATCATTTCCATGCACCTTTCCTAAATCTTGTGTGGCAATAAACGAACAAGAATTGTAATTGGCTAAATCGATGACATTAATGCCTCCTGTTTTTTCTTGTGGTAAAATCTTTAAAGCATCTTCGGTATCTCTAATTAAAATTTTCATCCATGGAGGGGTTTCAAAAACTCCGTTTCCTTTAGAATAAGCCTGACTTAATAACTCTGTCATGCCATACTCTGAATGAATTTTACGCACTGAAAACCCTTTTTTTAACAAGGCATGTAATTCAACTCTAATGAGCTCTTTTCGTCTTCCTTTCATCCCTCCAGTTTCCATTACTAGTGTATTCTTTAAATTGAACTGATACTTTTCTATCAAATCCAATAATGCAAAAGAAACTCCTATGAGCAGTACTTTTTGACCTTTTTTGTCTAAGGCAACAAGTTTTTGCGCTAGTTCATCTAAATTATTTAAGTAAAATCCACTTTCAGGGTTTTCTGTTTTTTGTATGAGGTCGTTTACCATATATACCAATGAAGACCCTTTACGCTCTAAATAATTAGGCAATAAAGCTAAAACAACATACTCTTTTATGTTTCCATAAAAATGATGAAATCCTTTTAAATAACTTGCTTCGTATATGGAAAGATCTTTTACCAAATGCCTGCTTGTAGTAGTCCCTGTTGTACCAGAGCTATTAAAAACTGCTTCAACTTTATCTGAAGAAGACACCACCTCTCTACTTTTAAAAAACTGAATGGGTAAAAAAGGAATTTCCTCAATAGTAGAAATATCAGAAGGGTGTACATACAATAAATCGCAAAAAGAACGATAGACCTTGTTATTTTTAAACTGATAGTTAAAAACCTCTAGGGCTTTTTTTGTAAATTGCTGTTCAGATTGTATGTTAAAAAAATTTCTTTCCATTTTATTAATACAAAAATAGTACATAAAGTAAAAATTGATGTATTTTAAATAGGAAACTTAAACAGTAACCCAAAATGAAAAAGTTATTTCTCGTGTTTACAGTACTTATGCTACAAAGTTGTAGTGAAGAAGCGCCTTTTTTTAAGCTTGTTAGCTTACCTATTGATGAAGCAATAACGCCAGACCATTTTACCTACAGGACTTCAGATACCATTGTCTTAAAATACACCTTACCTAGCGCGTGTTTTTATTTTAAAGACGTTTATTATTCCAAAGAAAGAAACACAAGGGTAGTTGCCATTAAGGGTAGTTGCCATTAATGTTATTGAAGATGTAGATAAAACCTGCAACGAAGCTACTATCGAAAAAGAAATTAAATTACCTATTCATGTTCTTCAAGATAAAGACTATATTTTTAAGTTTTATAAAGGCAAAGACACAGAAGGCAACCTAATTTTTGATGAAATTACAGTTCCTGTAGATTAGTTTAATACTGGTATATTTATTATAAAGCTATTCTTTGTAAATTTTTACGATCAACGCTCCTTTATCATTCATAGAAGCCCTATACATTCCTGCTGTATTAAATTCAAAAGACATATTTCCATTTTTATCTAGGGCAACAACGCCTCCTGTACCTCCAAGTTTGGTTAATTTATGCTGAATAACATCTTGTGTGGCTTGTTTTAAGGTTTTTTCTTGGTATTCCATTTGTGCGGAAATGTCATAAGCAACTTGACTTCGAATAAAATATTCACCCCAACCTGTAGAAGAGACGCCACAAGTTGCGTTATTTGCATAAGTACCAGAGCCTATAATTGGAGCATCGCCAATTCTACCCCATCTTTTGTTGGTCATTCCTCCAGTAGACGTCCCTGCAGCAATATTCCCATTTTTGTCTAACGCAACACAACCAACAGTACCAAATTTTGCATTTTTAATATCCGCATCATAAAAAACTGCGGTCTTATCATTATCCTCTAATGCAGCTTGTTCTCTTGCCTTAATTCTTTCTAAAGATTTGAATCTTCTTGCAGTGTAAAAATAACTTGGATCCACAATTTCCAATCCTTTTTCTTTAGCAAAAGCACTAGCTCCAGCACCAGAAAGCATTACATGATCTGAATCTGTCATTACTTTTACAGCTAATTCTATAGGGCTTTTTACATCTGTGACACCAGCTACAGCACCTGCATTTAGTGTTCTACCATCCATAAAAGAAGCATCCAATTCATTAGTACCAGCGTTTGTAAAAACAGCTCCTTTCCCTGCATTAAATAAAGGCGATTCTTCCATTACTTGAATGGTGTTTATTACAGCTTCCTGGCTTGTTCCTCCATTTTTGAGAATTGTATGGCCAACTTTAATAGCTTCTTCTAATTTTGCTTTGTAGGCGGCTTCTTTTTCATCGGACATATTTTTCTTTAAAATTGTACCTGCACCTCCGTGGATTATTATTGCAAAATTATTCATTTGCGTAGTGGTAGATTTTTGTGCAACACTGTCTGAAATAGTAGCATTGCAAGACAGCATACAGGCTGTAAATACGAGTAAAAAAAGTGATTTTTTCATTATTTTTGTTATATTTTAAACAAATTATATTGTTTTTGTTAATTTTTTATATCTATGTTTTTATTTGTAAATTCGTTCTTCGAAGTTAAACAACTAAAATAAGACTACAAAATGACACATTTTGGAATTACAGAAGTATTGCAACAATTGGAATTAAAAGATATAAATGACGGAACGTCTACGGGTTCAACTAATTTTTCAAATGGGGCCATTATTTCATCATACTCTCCTGTAAATGGAGAATTAATTGGAAAGGTAAAAACAACATCCAAGGAAGATTACGAAAAAGTAATTACAACTGCTTCAAATGCTTTTTTGTCATGGAGAGATAAACCAGCTCCACAAAGAGGAGAAATTGTACGTCAATTTGGAAATAAATTAAGAGATTTAAAAGAACCATTAGGCAAATTAGTTTCTTACGAAATGGGAAAGTCTTTGCAAGAAGGTTATGGAGAAGTGCAAGAAATGATCGATATCTGTGATTTTGCAGTAGGTTTATCACGTCAATTAAATGGGCAAACTATACCCTCTGAAAGACCAGGTCATGTAATGAGAGAACAGTGGCACCCTTTAGGGGTTGTTGGTATTATTTCTGCGTTTAATTTTCCTGTTGCTGTTTGGGCATGGAATACTGCATTGGCTTGGGTTTGTGGTGATGTTTGTGTATGGAAAGCCTCTGAAAAAGCACCTTTATGTGCTATAGCTTGTCAGAATATAATCGCAACTATTTTAAAAGAAAATGACCTACCAGAAGGAATTTCATCAATAATTTCAGGAGATTATAAAGTGGGTGAAATGATGACTTCAGATAGTAGAATTCCTTTAATTTCAGCTACAGGATCTACAAGAATGGGTAGAATTGTGGGTGCAACTGTGGCACGACGTTTTGGAAAATCTTTACTAGAATTAGGGGGTAATAACGCCATTATTATTACTCCAACTGCAGACTTAAAAGTGGTTGTTCCTGGTGCTGTATTTGGTGCTGTTGGTACGTGTGGGCAAAGATGTACCTCTACTAGAAGGCTAATTATTCATGAAGCTGTTTATGATAAAGTAAAAGAGGCTATTGTTGGTGCTTACCAGCAAATTAAGATTGGGAACCCTTTGGATGAAAACAATCATGTTGGGCCTTTAATTGATAAAGACGCTGTAAATACCTATTTGGCTGCAATAGAAAAAGCCAAAGCTGAAGGCGGAAAAGTACTTGTGGAAGGTGGTGTTTTAGAAGGAAAAGGGTATGAATCTGGATGCTATGTAAAACCTGCTATTATAGAAGCAGAAAATAATTTTGAGATTGTACAACACGAAACGTTTGCTCCTATTTTATACCTAATGAACTATTCTGGAGATGTAGAAAATGCCATTGCCAAACAGAATGGAGTAGCGCAAGGACTATCTTCTGCAATTATGACCAATGAAATGAAAGAAGCAGAGAAGTTTTTGTCCTATGCTGGTTCTGACTGTGGAATTGCCAATGTAAATATTGGTACTTCTGGAGCAGAAATTGGAGGTGCATTTGGTGGTGAAAAAGAAACAGGTGGTGGACGTGAATCTGGCTCTGATGCATGGAAAGTATACATGAGAAGACAAACAAACACTATTAATTATTCTGATGAATTGCCTTTAGCACAAGGAATTAAATTTGATTTATAACATCATGTCTCCCAACACAATAGAACCAACACTATAATTTAGTGTTGGTTTTATAAATAAGCCCTTATTGAATCGTTCTAGTTGTACTTTACTTTTCGAATTACTCTCATGGCCTCTTTATACTTTACATAAGTAGTTTTATCTTGTAAATTTTTGATGTAATATTTTGCTTTGCTTAGCAATTCTGGAGCGTTTAAATAGCCATTTAAATAACAAAGTAGATAGTTGGTTGGCAATCGATATACATCTTCGTGTTCTGTTACCGATAAAGGAATATTATTGGCAATTTTACCAACTATTTTTGCGCTATTTGTGTAAATATGGGTTGTAATCTTTTCATCATATTTAGGCGGTTCAAATAAAAACTCCTTAATAATATGATGTTTCCCATTATCTTTAAAATGAATTATAGTTTTCTCTAAAGGATAATATGTTTCTGTTTTATCTAAACCTAATAAAATATATTCTGTGATAATAAATGATTTTTGATTGTAAGAAATTTGAACATCGTCTAAAACAGAAAAAAACAAACGTACTTGTTCATTAATCAACTCTATATCTACTCTAGAGTAAAACGTTTCTGAATTGATTTTCTTTTGCTCTCCTGCCCAACACAATACAAATTGTTCATTAAATACTTTAAATTGTGGATTGTATCTTTTTTTATGATTGTTCATAAAATCGAACACCCCATTTAAGGTGAGTTCTATATTATTTCTTGCATTTTTTACTATGGAATCTACAATAGGTTTATTGGTGTTTCTAAGGTCAAAATTAGTGCCTAAAAAAGGGATAGAATTACTCCCTCTTCTATAAAAAATTGTGTCCTTTTTGTATTTCCAAGCATTCTTTAAAAGTGATGTTACTTTTTTATTTGGGTAAATGGTAACCAACCCTACTACTTTATATCTTGGTAAACTTGGAAAAGGTACATTTTCATACTCAATTTTTGGTGGATTTTTCAAGTATGCATTTACCAAATTTTGAATTTTACTATCATCAAAAAAATCTACCCCTATAATTTTATTTTCTTCATCTTCTACGCCAATTACAATATAAGAGTTGTTTTCTGGATTTGTATTAGACAAGGCGCAAATATGCTTTAAAAATTTAGCTTTCCCTTCTTTAAAGCCTAGTGATAATTTTAGCTTCTTATCATAAAAACTATTCTCATCATTATGTGAGAGAAGATGTTTTACTAATAAGCGTTTATTAATCATTTTTAAGCTACTTCTTGTCCATTACTTGCTTCTAACAATACAAACCAATCTTCTAGTTCTAAATTAATTTCTTGTGCTTTATTGGCATTTAAAATACGTTCTTTAGTTGTAGTGCCAATTACTGGTGCTATTTTAGCAGGGTGTTTAAGAATCCATGCTAATACTAAAGTGTCTTTTGAACAATTGTATTTTTCACAAAATCTTTTTAACCATTTTTTTATCCTTTTTGTTTGATTGGTTTCTTCTTTAAAAACACTTCCTAAAGGGCTCCAACTCATAGGCTGTATCCCTTTTTGAAGCATTTGATCTAAACTACCATTAGTCATAGCAGTATTTTTAGTTAGTGAAAATTCAATCTGATTTACATCTACAACAACATGGTCTGAAATTAAATTTACCTGAGAAGGAGTAAAATTCGATACTCCAAAATTGATGATTTTCCCTTGATTTTTTAAGATCGTTATGGCTTCTGCAATTTCTATAGGGTCCATTAAAGGACTTGGTCTATGCAATAAAAAAGTATCTATATACCCAGTTTTTAAATTTTTTAAGGATTGTTCTGCACTCCAAATAATATACTCTTTGGTATAATTGTAATGTTTTACAGAGTTGTTTCTTGTTTCTCCGGGATTTTGAATACCACATTTTGTGATAAGCTGAATCGTTTCTCTAGGTATAAGGCTTTTATGTAAAGCGCATCCAAACTCAGCCTCTGTAGTATAATCTCCGTATAAATCTGCATGATCAAAAAAAGTATTTCCATTTGCAACACAAAATTCAATCATGGCAGTTGCTTCTTTAGTAGAAAATTGCTTGCCCCATTTACCCCAAGACATGCAGCCGATAATAATTTTTGATGTTGGTTTCATGCTAATTTTTATTAATCATTGTTGCACTTGCTTGTGCTGTGGGATATACAACAAGATCTTCTATATTCACATGATAGGGTCTTGTAACTACAAAGTTGATAATATCTGCAATATCTTCTGCTTGTAATGCTTTATACCCTGTGTATACTTTTTTTGCACGTGCTGTATCTCCTTTAAAACGAACTTCAGAAAATGCTGTTTCTACCAAACCAGGATGAATTGCGGAGACTCTTATATTATAATCGTTTAAATCTAACCGCATCGATTTATTTAAGGCGTTTACAGCAAACTTTGAAGCGCAGTATACATTTCCGTTTTTATACACATCTTTACCAGCTGTAGAGCCAATATTGACAATAAAACCATTGTTATTGGCAATCATAGTGGGTAAAATGGCTTTCGTTACGTACAATAACCCTTTTACATTAATGTCTAACATTGCATCCCAATCGTCTATACTACCATCTTGAATCGTTGCTAAACCGTGAGCATTCCCTGCATTATTGATTAAAATATCAATATTTTTAAAGTTTTGAGGTAATGTTGCAATAGCATCATGTACTTCTGTTTTTTTTGAAACATCAAACTGCAAAGTAAGTACTTCTGTTTGTTTGCTTAGTATCGTTTGTAATTCTTCTAACTTTTCTTTTCTACGACCACAAAGAACTAATCGCATTTTATTTTTTGCAAAAAGATGTGCTGTTGCCTCACCAATTCCTGAAGTTGCACCTGTAATAAAAGCTGTTTTCATGTATAAAATTTAGTTGTTTAAAAATACGGAAACTACAGCTTAGCTCTGTTTTTTAAAAGGTAAAATTTTCATCAATTATCAACAAAGAAAAAGTCACCCATCTCAGGGTGACTCCTCTTTTAAGTGGCTGTCTGATGACAGCCAATCAAAAATCAACTAACCAAACTTTATTATGAAATTCTTCTTTGTATTTTTTCTCTTTTAACAATAGCTCTTTTTCTATTGCTATTTCTAACAACCTCTTTGGTATTTAGTGTGTCTTTATGCTCTTTCTTATATTGTATGAAACCTCTTCCTCTAAAATCGTATGTAGTTGCAGAATTATAATGAAATAGACGTATTCGATTATCATTAACGATATGCAGTTCAAATTCTTCTACAACACCCCCATCATAATAAAGGGTTAATACTTTAAGATCTTGGTGCCCTACTACATCAAAAACCTCATATTGCCCTATGTAGTTCCAATTAATATTAGCAAGTTGTGTGCCAAACTCATCTTTAGAGCTCCTAAAAGTTGTTAAATTATTTGGAGTAAATTCTAAATAATTTTCATTGTCAAAAAGCGTTGGGTTACCTCCATTTGTACTTGTTTTTTCCCATGCTAGGTATTCTTGTAAGAAATACTCTATATTATCGTAAAATAATTTATCATAATCAAAGTGATGCACATCATATCCAATTAAAAGATAACTTACATTCTGTCTAAAATTATACAACTCAATTTCATTATCTGACACCACTGTAATCTCAAAATCATTAAAGCCATCAATGTCATGATTCACCTCTAATAAACCATTAAAAGAGTTATACATCCCTACATCTATACCTAAACCATTACCTGTTCTTCCTACATCTACGATATTGTTATTTGCATACAAAATTCCATTTCTAAAAGACAATGTAAATGCTCTTGATACATAAGGAATATCTCCTGTACCAACTGTATTATGATAATCTACATACCAAACATCATAACTAGAAACGATTTCTTCTACAGTAGGAGGGTAATTCACAAAATCATCGGTATAGATTACAGTACAAGAACTCATTAAAAAACAAGTCACTAGGGTTGTAAAAAGTACTATTATAGATTTCATAAGCCTTTATTTAATGGGTTGAGTAGTTAATATTCAAATTACGTGCCAAAAAAATTAAAGCCCTTTTAATTATA
>Ga0209137_1000111_pt1 | contig 91353 bp, 92 predicted proteins | sample SaaInl5LU_22_DNA_FD_184642 | JGI IMG/M metagenome (GOLD analysis project Ga0209137, IMG submission 184642) | Marine microbial communities from expanding oxygen minimum zones in the Saanich Inlet - ESP_105LU_22_DNA (SPAdes) (version 2) | ecosystem: Environmental > Aquatic > Marine > Intertidal...
AGGGAAAGTCGTTTAACGTGATGTTGCCTATATGAACTGCCATAACTGAGCACAAAATTAGTGTTTTTTAAGCTTTAATTTTTCGAATACGTAATTCTGATGCCATGAAATTGGGATTTGAAAAAAAGAGTTTTTAGAATCGATTCATAAGAAGAGCGGAGTCCAACGATTTTGGTTTCTAAAAAAGAATATTTTATGTAATGTTTAAATATCTCTAATCTAAACTAAAATAGTTTAATCCAACCCCTTATAACTCCGACTACAACACTATCTTTGCGTCTTTAAGAATGCCTGATTGGCTATGAAAAACATTAGGAATTTTTGTATTATCGCCCATATTGACCACGGTAAAAGCACCTTGGCAGACCGCCTTTTAGATTTTACAGGTACCGTAACCGAGCGCGAAAAACAAGATCAATTGCTGGACAATATGGATCTGGAACGTGAACGAGGGATTACCATCAAGTCACACGCCATCCAAATGGAATACCAGCATCAGGGCGAAACCTACATACTCAACCTAATTGACACTCCTGGTCATGTCGACTTTTCCTACGAGGTTTCTCGATCAATTGCTGCTTGTGAAGGAGCTTTATTGATCGTAGATGCTGCCCAAAGTATACAAGCACAAACGATTTCCAACCTCTATTTAGCGCTGGAAAACGATTTGGAAATTATTCCTGTACTGAATAAAATTGACCTTCCTTCAGCAAATATCGAAGAGGTTACAGACGACATTGTTGACCTCTTGGGATGTAATCCTGAAGATGTGATTCCTGCCTCTGCTAAATCAGGGATTGGGATCCAAGAAATTTTAACTGCAATTATCAATCGCATTCCACCTCCAAAAGGAAGTCCGGATGAACCGTTGCAGGCCCTAATTTTTGATTCCGTTTACAACCCTTTCCGAGGTGTAGAAACCTACTTCCGCGTCCTCAACGGCAAAATCGAAAAAGGTCAAAAGATTCAATTTATCGCCACCCAAAAATCGTATTATGCGGATGAAATTGGAACGCTCAAGTTAAAACAACAGCCCAAAAAACAAATCTTGGCAGGTGATGTTGGATATCTTATCACTGGCATAAAAGAAGCCAAAGAAGTTAAAGTTGGGGACACCATTACCGACCCTTTAAACCCAACTCAAAATGCAGTAGATGGGTTTGAAGAAGTCAAGCCTATGGTCTTTGCTGGAATCTATCCCGTGGATACCGAAGAATATGAAGAACTGCGTAGCTCCATGGAAAAATTACAACTCAATGATGCCTCTTTGGTCTTTTTCCCTGAGAGTTCCGCTGCGCTTGGATTCGGATTTCGTTGTGGCTTTTTGGGAATGCTCCATCTTGAAATTATTCAAGAACGTTTGGAGAGGGAGTTTGATATGACGGTAATTACAACCGTCCCTAACGTTTCCTATAAGGCCTATACCAAAAAAGATCCTGTAAATTTTATTAGCGTCAACAACCCTTCCGACCTACCAGACCCTTCCATGCTGGATCGTGTAGAGGAACCCTATATCAAAGCTTCCATTATCACCAAATCGGATTTCGTAGGAAATGTAATGTCCTTGTGTATAGAAAAAAGAGGGGAGATTACCAACCAAACCTATCTGACTCCGGAGCGTGTCGAGCTCAATTTTGATATGCCTTTGGCAGAGATCGTGTTTGATTTTTATGACCGTCTAAAAACCGTTTCCAAGGGGTATGCTTCCTTCGATTATGCTCCCATAGGAATGCGAACTTCTAAGCTTGTAAAAGTTGATATCCTTCTCAATGGAAACCAAGTAGACGCTCTTTCTGCACTAATCCATGCAGATAATGCCTATGGAATCGGTAAAAAAATCTGTGAAAAATTACGTCAACTGATCCCAAGACAACAGTTTGATATTCCCATTCAAGCAGCAATTGGCGCAAAAATTATTTCCCGTGAAACCATCAAAGCGCTGCGTAAAGATGTAACTGCGAAGTGCTACGGGGGTGACATCAGTCGTAAAAGAAAACTGTTGGAAAAACAGAAAAAAGGGAAGAAAAAAATGCGCCAAATTGGGAATGTGGAGATCCCACAACAAGCTTTTATGGCCGTGCTAAAATTGAACGATTAAAGTACACCTTATCCTTTCTCTAAACTTCAAATGCCTTTGTTTATTGGGTTTTTCCGTGTATCTTTGAGAAAACACCAAGGCATCAATGGCATTCAACTCATTTAAAAAACTTTTGTTTGGTTTTGCTTTTTCTCCTTCTTTAAAAGCAAACGTTTTTGAAGTTACGCGCTTGGCTTCTTTCCTTGAGGGCTCTTTGATTTTTGTTCATGTAGGAGAAAAAACGGCTGAAAAAGAAGCTCATTTTCGCGCCATATTGAAAGAATGTCCAGACCAACCGAAAAATATTGAACTCCACTGGAAAACTGGAAAACCTGTTGAAACTTTAATCGAGCTGTGTCAATCCTTTAACATTGACTTATTGTTGTTAGGAGCCTTAAAACGAGAAAAAATGCTCAAATACTACTTAGGGTCCATTGCGCGTCAACTTACGCGTAAAGCGCCCTGTTCTGTGTTGTTGATGCTAAACCCCTCGGTTGTGCGTCGCCCCTGCAAGCACATCGTCGTCAATGGATTTGAAAGCCCTCAAACCCAAGACACTATAGAAGCGGCCTTTGAAATGGGTCAAGCCTTACATGCTGAAAAATTGACTTTAGTAGAAGAAATCAGTGAATCTCGTGTTGCTGTTGCAGTAAACGATGACCGCAGTTTAAGAAAAGCAACCCTCCGAAAAGAAAAAATCAATCGTGAAGAAAAAATGAGGGTTCAGGATATTGTTAAAAAAATACCTGCTTCCAAACAAAAAGGATTAAACTGGACTACTCAAAGTATTTTTGGTCGAAGAGGGTATTCCATTGGTCATTACGCTCGAGTAATTCGAGCGGATTTATTGGTTATGAATGCCCAAGAGAAAAGCTCATTTTTTAACCGTTTTTTTCCCAAAGACTTAGAACATATTTTAGCGGAATTACCCACCGATGTCCTCATCGTACAATCGCATTTACATGACTAAAAAAGCTGGGGTTTCTGATTCAATTAAGGCATTGCCTCAAAACATGTTTTCCGGTTTTGTGGTTTCCCTAATAGCCCTTCCCCTTGGGCTGGGGCTTGCTATTGCCTCAGAAGCGCCTCCTCTTGCTGGGATCATCGCTGCGGTAGTCGGTGGAATTGTCGTGTCCCTCTTTGGAGGATCTCACGTTACGATCGCAGGTCCGGGAAACGGGCTTGTAATCGTTTTACTCGCTTCGATCACCACTCTTGGTGAAGGAAACCTGTTCGAAGGGTATTTGTTTACCCTTGCTGCAATAATCCTATCCGGAGTCTTGCTTTTTTTATTCGGCGTTTTGCGCCTTGGAAATTTGAGTGAGTTTTTCCCTGCTACAGCCCTTCAGGGAATGTTGGCGGCTATCGGGATTGGTATTTTGGCCAAGCAATTCCACGTGATGCTTGGTATCCGTAGTGTTAAAGGGAGTACTTTAGATCTACTTCAAGCGATTCCTGATTCGATTTTAAACTTTGTTGCATTCCATCCATTCTCTGGTGTCCTTGGATTTTTAAGTTTGGTTTTTCTTTTTCTATACAGTAGAATCCGAAACCCCTATTTTCATTTAATTCCTGCGCCTATGTGGGTGGTCGTTGGTTCGATAGGGATTGGCTATTATTATAATTTGGTGCTGAACCAACAAACCCCTATAGACCCCGATTTGCTCATTAAAATTCCCGATGAATTGTTTTCCAATCTACCTCGACCCAACTTCAGCAAATGGAATGACTCCAGTTTTTGGGGAGTGGTTTTTTCCATTACAATCATCGCGAATATTGAATCTCTTTTGAGCATCAAGGCGGTCGATAAATTGGATCCCAAAAAAAGAAGGTCTAACGTAAATAAAGATCTCCGTGCTCTTGGTTTAGCAAGTGTTGTGAGTGGATTCTTAGGCGGATTGAATGTGGTTACGGTCATTGCTAGAAGTTCTGTCAATGTTAATAACGGAGGGAACAATCGGTCTTCAAACTTTTTTCACGCGGCCTTTTTAATTCTCTTTGTTGTCTTTTTAGGAGATCAAATTCAGCGAATTCCCCTGACCGTTTTAGCAGCAATTTTGGTTTATACGGGGTACCGTTTGGCTTCCCCAGAGAACCTGTTTCGTGTTCATAAAATCGGACCTGAACAATCAATAATTTTTATAGTTACTCTTTTTGTAACGCTTTACTCCAGTTTAATTACAGGTATTTTTATTGGTATCCTCTTCACCTTTTTTGTACATCTCGTTTTGAGCAAAAACTTCTTTTTGTTTTCACTTAATATTTTTAAACCTAACGTACTCATGTATCTTGAGGAACAAAGCGGAAACTATTATGTAAGCGTTAAAAATTTCTGCAGTTTTTTAAATTTTTTTAGATTAAAAAACAAATTGGATCAAATTTCAGAGTCTCAACACGCCATTATGGACTTCTCGTTATGTGAATTTGTAGATCACACCGTTATGGAAGGGCTCCACGAATATCAGCGTTCTTTTGTTCGTAAAGGAGGAATCTTAGAAATAATTGGTCTCGACATTCACGCAGCAGAAACACAACATCCTTTTGCCGTAAGAAAAACCCTTCCGATACCGATGTTACTTGGTCTCAAAGGCTCACTTACGAATCGTCAAAAAGAACTGGATGCCTTTTCTAAGCAGCTTGATTGGACGTACACCGCAGAGATTGATAATGCTCCTGAAGGATTAGACTCTTTTTTGTTTTTTGATTCAAAGACAATTAATTACCGTAACAACATCATGCAAAATTCCAATGGATCTTTTTCTCTTTTTGATCTCTCCTTTTCGGAAGGTGCCTTTATCACTAAAGAAGATTTGAAAGCCACTTTCTTACTTTTTAAGTCCGAGAAAAAGCTGCCCGTTTTTGTTTTGGACAAAGAGGATCTTCGAACAACTCTCTATCACTGGGCTGGGTTTAACGATATAAATTTTGATCAATATCCCGATTTTTCTCGACGGTTTCATCTCAGTGGACCTGAATCAAATGCCATTCGAAAACTTTTTACCCCTGATCTTATTTACTTTTTTGAAAGTCATCCTGTTTTTCATATTGAATCAAATGGAACAGAAATTTTGATAAAAGGAAAGGATCGTTTGTCAAGTATACAGGAAATCAAACTCATGCTTGCTTTTTCTAAAGATCTCTCTATGCACCTAACTTTGGCACAGAAAAATTAAACACAAGCTTTCTTCGAATTTTGTATATTGTTTCAAAATGCCTACTCCTATGAAATCATTCTTCCTCCTAACCCTTTTGTGTTGTTCAATAATTACAAATGCACAAAAAACCATTGGCAGTATAGAAGTTTTGGATGCTTCAATGGAAGATTACATCTCTTCAAATCAAAAAATTGAGGTTCTTGCAGAAGGGTTTAAATGGGCCGAGGGTCCTGTTTGGGTCTCGGAACTCAATGGTGTCCTTTTTACTGATGTTCCTGAAAATAAAGTTTATTTATGGACCGAAAAAGAAGGTTTAAAACTCTTTCTATCCCCAAGTGGAATGACCAATCATGCCCCTCACAGTACCGAGGAGGGCGCTAATGGGCTCACCTTGGATTCTAATGGGAACTTAATCCTATGTCAGCATGGCAACCGTGCGGTCGCTAGATTAAAAAATTGGTCTCTAGATCCAGCAGAATTTGAATATCTAGTTGATCATTACCAAGGAAAATGGTTAAATAGTCCCAACGACTTGGATTTTGATAAAGCGGGGGTCCTCTATTTTACTGACCCTCCATACGGACTAAAATTACAAGACGACGATCCGCTCAAGGAATTGGACTTCAACGGAATTTATAGCCTATCCCCCAAGGGTGAAATTCTACTTCTCGATCGCTCGTTAGAAAGGCCAAATGGAATTGCACTTTCTATGGATGAAAAGACCGTCTATGTTGGAAACTCTTTTGCTCAAAACAGTATTATTGCCGCTTTTGACCTAAAAAAGGGGGCTTTGAAAAACAAACGCGTGTTTTTTGACGGAAATGATCTCCAAAAAACGCGTAGAGGCTTATTTGATGGTTTAAAAGTCCACTCCTCAGGAACGGTATTTGCCACCGGGCCGGGTGGAGTTTTGGTGCTTGATAAGAACGGGAAGCATCTGGGTACAATTATGCCTGGGAAAAGTACTGCCAACTGTGGCTTTGATGCTGAGGAAAATTACCTTTACCTCACCTCAACCGACGTATTAGCCCGTGTCAAATTAAAATAAAATGGAACTTTACCCTATAGAAGCTGGTAACTTTAAACTCGACGGAGGAGCCATGTTTGGTGTGGTTCCGAAAACTCTTTGGGAAAAAACCAACCCGGCAGATGATAAAAACAGGATAGAGATGTCCACACGTTCCCTTCTCATAGAAGAGGGAAACCGTTTGATTCTCATCGATACGGGTATGGGAAACAAACAAGGAGATCGTTTTTTTGAGCATTATGGTTTGTGGGGCAACTTCTCGCTCGAAAAATCGCTAAAGGAACACGGTTTTCATCCTGACGAGATAACCGATGTTTTTTTTACCCACCTTCATTTCGATCATTGTGGGGGTGCTATTCAAAAGTCTGCTTCGGGTCTTTTACAACCTGCTTTTAAAAATGCTCAGTTCTGGGTTCATAAGGAACATTGGAAGTGGGCAACAGCGCCTAATCGCCGTGAGAAAGCCTCTTTTTTACCAGAAAACATCCTCCCGCTTGAAGAAAGTGGTCAGCTACGTTTTATTGAAGGAGCGGGTCCTCTGCTTACGGATACGCCATTTCCTTTTTCAATTCAATTGATTAATGGTCATACAGAAAAACAGATGTTACCCCTACTGAATTACAAAGGACATAAAATACTTTATGCAGCAGATTTAATTCCAACGGTGGGTCACTTACCCATCCCCTACATCATGGGCTATGATACTCGCCCTTTACTTAGTTTACAAGAAAAAGAGAGTATATTAAACCATGCCTATTCGGAGGAAGTACTCCTTTTTTTGCAACATGATCCGTATCACGAATTGATATCCCTTCAAAATACAGAGAAGGGAATTCGAATGGCAAATTATTTTAAATTTAAAGCTTACTTTGGTCATTAATTATATAAAAAAACAACTTGTGAAATCCATTTTTTTCTCCCTACTAACTTTCTTATTTTTTTGCAATGCTAATGCGCAATATTGGCAACAACATGTTGAATATTCAATGGAAGTGACCTTAGAACATGAAACCGCACAATATAGCGGAAATCAAAAACTGGTTTATACCAACAACTCCCCTGAAACGCTACATAAGGTGTTTTATCATTTGTACTTCAACGCTTTTAAACCTGGAAGTGAAATGGCGGTTCGTTTAAAAAATGCAGGGGATAAAAATCGGCGTTTTTCTGTAGATTTAGACACGCTTTCTCCGGCTCAACAAGGGTTTTTAAAGGTTTCTGGACTTACACAAGACGGAATGGCTGTTAAAACTGTTGATGCTGAAACCATACTAGAAGTTACACTAAATACGCCTTTGGGTCCAGGGCAAAGTACGGTCCTAGAGCTTTCTTTTAATGGGCAAGTGCCTGATGTAATTCGAAGAGCGGGAAAAAACTCTTCTGAGGGAATCGCCTTCTCTATGGCTCAGTGGTATCCTAAATTAGCCGAATACGATCTCGAAGGCTGGAATACTGACCCTTATACAGGAAGGGAATTTCATGGGGTGTGGGGAGATTTTGATGTAAAGATCACTTTAGATAAAGACTTTACCGTTGCAGCAAGTGGCTACTTACAAAATGCAGATGATATTGGAAAGGGCTACTCCGAAAGAAAGAACCCAAAAACTAAAAAAGGGAATGTAACATGGCATTTTATCGCTCCTCAAGTTCATGATTTTACTTGGGCTGCAGACACCGATTATATTCATGACACCTACCCGGGTCCCAATGAGGTTACCCTCCATTTTTTTTATAAAAACAATCCTGAAATCATTGAAAATTGGAAAAAATTACAACCCGATACGGCCAAATTAATGGACTACTACAATACCACCCTGGGTTTGTATCCTTATAAGCAATACAGTGTTGTTCAAGGTGGTGATGGAGGCATGGAATATGCCATGCTTACGCTCATCACGGGAGGAAGAAATTACGGTTCCTTGTTCGGGGTTACAGCACATGAATTAGCGCATTCTTGGTTTCAACACGTACTTGCAACAAATGAAACAAAACACGAATGGATGGATGAGGGCTTTACTTCGTTTATCTCTGCTTTAGCATCAAATGAAGTGCTGGAACAAAATAAGGAATTTCCACTTGAGGGATCTTACGCTGGTTATTTTAGATTAGCTACCTCTGGAGTTGAAATGCCACAAAGTACAAACGCTAACCGCTATGAACACAATTTTGCCTATGAAAGCACTGCTTATAATAAAGGGGCTGTGTTTTTAGGTCAACTGATTTATCTCGTGGGAAAAGAAAACTTTTTTAAAATTTTACAAACCTATTATGAGGAATGGAAATTCAAACACCCTCAGCCAAATGATTTTCGGCGTATCGCAGAGCGTATTTCGGGTATTCAATTGCAATGGTATCTGACAGATTGGACGCAAACCACAAATAAAATCGATTATGCTATTACAGCTCTCGATTCTCATGAGGAAGGAAGTCTGCTTCGATTAGAACGCAAAGAATTGATGCCAATGCCACTTGAAATTCTTGTGGTGTCCAAAAATGGGGATACTGATTTGCATTATATTCCAATCTCCCTTATGCGAGGAGAAAAAGAAAATCCCTACTCCATGGATTGGACCGTTGAAAAAGATTGGGCTTGGGCCAACCCCAAATACGAGCTGATCTTAAAACAAAAAAAGGAGGATATTGAAACCATACTTATTGACCCAAGTGGATTAATGGCAGATGTTGACAAGTCGAATAACTACTATGTTGCACCCGCAGAATAAAGCAAAAGTATACCGTTTAAAAGGGAAAACAAACGTTGACCTCCTTTTCGAAACAGGGTTGGTTATTCATACCAAAACACTTCTGCTCAAAACCATAAAAGACGAAAAAAAACAAGCTCTTTTTATTGGCGTTTCCGTTCCCAAGCGTCTTTTTAAAAAGGCCGTTGACAGAAATAAAATAAAAAGACAACTTAGAGAGTCCATCCGTCTTTTGCCAAAAGAACTTCTTTTTTCTGGGAGTGCAATGCTTATTTATAAAGGAAAAACCAAACCTTTTTCTACAGAATTAAACACAGGGTGTCTTGAAATCTTCCAATTGTTTCATAGTAAATCCGACGAATCGTATTCTTAAGCTTATTGATCTAATAACATTGCAATATGAGGGATCCCATCTTCTAAATAACCCTCCCCAACAGAACGAAAACCATGGGTTGTGTAAAAAGGAACTAAATGCTCTTGAGCAGATATTTTAATTCGCTCATTGGGGTGTATTAAACAAGCCCATTGAATGCTTTTTTCTACTAATTCATGCCCTATGTTTTGACCTCTTAGTTTGGGAGAAACAACGATCCTACCAATGGCAGCATATTCGTCATAAGCGCATCCTTTTTTTAAAATTCTCGCATAAGCTATAATCTCTTTCCCAAGGTATCCTAAAACATGGGTGGCGTCTAAATCTTTACCATCAATATCTTGATAAATACAATTTTGTTCAACAATAAAGACCTCATTGCGTAGAGCAAATATTTGATGTAATTCAAGAGTACTTAAGGAATCAAAATCTTTAGACTCAAATGTTACCATTAGCTACAGGGTATTTTTTCTATTCTCCCTTGATGACGCCCTCCTTCAAATTCAGTATTTAAAAATGTGTCTACCATCTTAATTGCCTGAGGAATAGAAACAAAACGTGCGGGAATACTCAGAATATTCGCATTGTTATGGGAACGTGCCAATTCTACAATCTCTACATTCCAACAGAGAGCGGCTCTTATTTTTTGATGTTTGTTGGCCGTCATTGCAGCGCCATTGCCACTACCACAAATGATAATACCAAAGTCTGCCTTAGTATTGCTTACATCAATCGCAACGGGGTGAATGAAATCCGCATAGTCCACACTATCCTGTGTGTCTGTTCCATAATTCGTTACATCGTGTCCTTTTGAGTGCAAAAATTCTACAATAGCGTCTTTATAAGAAGGACCCGCGTGATCATTACCAATACTAATTTTCATTTGATTATATTTTTCCTAAAAATAAGAATCCTTTTATTTCCTGTTCATTGTCTGTGAATTACTTTATTCAATTTTTGTTTACAAAAAAAAATAAAAAAACTTGCTCATATTAATGCTGTTTTGCATTCAAAAAAAAGTGAATCAAAAGGCTCTTTTTTTACCCTTTTTTATAAGTTACAAATGCACAAAAAAAGAATGTTTATTAAATAAAAACAAAGAAAATAAAACGTATAAATATTTACAAACGACGTTATAAACAGTTGCTTAAAAATTATCTATCTGACTCATTTTAATGGGTTTGAATTGTTAATAGCAGTAAATAACTGGTCAATACTTTTCTATTTGGATAAGGTCAAAACAAATCTTTAAAAAACTATATACATTATTAACAAGCCATATATATCATCCAATTTTAAATAAAATAAAAAAAGTAATAATGAAATATGTTTATAATGTTAATATGTTGACGAAAACGAAAATTGTACCTTTGTAAGAAGTTTCGTCTATGTCCAATAAAAAAAGGGATTCAAAAAAATTAGAATCAAAAATTAGTTCTCTTTTTAGGAGTAGTGGAACAGCTGTCCTAAATTATAAACAAATTGCTTCAAAACTGGATGTTAGCGATACAAAAGGAAGAAACGACATCATTCGAATTTTGAATCAACTTCACAGTAAGAAGATCCTAAAAGCCAAGCAAAGAGGTCAATATCAATTTAATAAAGAAGCCATTCCCACTAAACGTGCTCGTCTTACAATTATCCCTTCAGGAAAAGGTGTGGTCTCTGTGGATGACTTTAATGAGGAACTTGTCATATCCAAAAAGGCATTAAATAAAGCTTTAGATGGTGATCTGGTAGAAATAAGTATCCATAGAAAAGAGAAAGGCATCGAAGCTGAGGTCGTTTCAATTGTAGAACGTTCCACAAAAGAGTATGTTGGCGTATTAGAACGACAAAAGGAATTTGGTTTTGTTGTTTGTAAAAGTAGTAAAGCCTACACAGATTTTTTCATTGAAAAAGAAGAATTAAAAGATTTCAGAGATGGAGAAAAAGTAGTTATTGTCTTTAAAGAATGGAAAGAAAGAAAAGATACGCCACACGCTAAAATCGTTAAAAGTTTAGGAAAACCAGGAGAGATAGAAACCGAGTTACACGGTATTCTCCACGAATACGGTTTACCCTATGAATTTCCTTCAGAGGTATTAGAAGAAGCGGCCTCATTTGACGTAAAAATTAGCCCAGAAGAAATTAAAAACCGCAAGGATTTTAGGAAGACTCTAACTTTTACTATAGATCCAAAGACGGCAAAAGATTTTGATGATGCATTATCATTTAAAAAAATATCCAACAACCGTTATGAAGTTGGGATTCATATCGCAGACGTATCTCATTACGTTCGTCCAAATACACTTTTGGATCAAGAAGCTTATGAAAGAGCAACCTCCGTTTATCTAGTTGATCGTGTTGTGCCTATGTTGCCGGAGGTTTTATCAAACGATTTATGTTCTTTAAGACCTCAGGAAGAAAAGCTTACTTTTTCTGCAGTATTTACTATTGATGAGAAGGGAAAAGTTTATGAAGAATGGTATGGGAGAACCGTGATCTATTCGGATTACCGTTTTGCTTATGAAGAGGTTCAGTGTATGATTGAACAAGAAAAACCAATAGTAGAGGCAAAACATTCATTAACAGGCACAGAATACTCTGTTCCCGAACATGTTTTTAATGCAATTCAAAGACTCAATAGCATCGCAAAAAACTTGCGTGAAGACAGGATGAAAAAAGGGGCAATTTCTTTTGACCGTGTAGAAGTAAGTTTTTCACTCGATGAAGAAAACAAACCGGAGTCCGTTTTTTTCAAGAGTTCTAAAGACGCGAATAAACTCATCGAAGAGTTTATGCTATTAGCTAATCGTAAGGTTGCAGCATTCATTGGAAATAAAAAGAATAAACAAGCTTTTGTCTATCGTATTCATGACGACCCAGATGAAGAAAAACTAAATAATTTAAAACAAACGGTTCGTTCGTTTGGTTATACATTTAATCTTTCTGAAAAAAATATTAGTAAAGAAATTAATGGCTTATTATTAGCCTGTCATGGAACCAAAGAGCAAAATTTAATCGATACACTTACACTGAGGTGTATGTCCAAAGCGGTTTATACTACACAAAACATAGGTCATTATGGTTTGGCGTTTTCTCATTATACCCATTTCACTTCACCGATTCGACGGTATCCGGATGTACTCGTACATCGGCTTTTGCAGATGTATCTAGACGGAGAGTCTAGCGCAAAAGAAAGTACGCTTGAGGAAGCCTGTGAACACAGTTCACAAAGAGAACAATTAGCGACTAAAGCTGAAAGAGATTCTATAAAACATATGCAAATGGTATTTATGGAAGATAAAGTAGGACAAGAATACGACGGAGTAATCTCCGGCGTAACAGATCGAGGTATATATGTTGAAATTGTAGAAAATAAATGTGAAGGAATGATCCGTGTAATGGATATTAAGGGTGATTACTTTCAATATGATATGGATCGTCATGCATTGGTAGGTGAACGAACCAAAAAAATATACCAACTTGGGGACGAAATAAAAATTAAAGTGAAAAAGGTTAATGTTATAAAACGCTTTTTAGATTTTGTTCCATTAAATTAAAATTGGATTTTTGAAAGATGTTTAAGTATCCCTTTTTTATATTTTTCTTCTTTGTTTTTCTTACTGTTCAGGGGCAAGACAAAGAAAAAAAAACGCTTACAACCCGTTCTTTTACTGGGCTTAAAGTGTACTCTGGTCTTCATCTAAACCTAATCCCTTCTGATGTAAACAAAGCGGTCGTTTCAGGACCCCAGTCGGATGATGTTGTTTTAACCATAAAAAAGAACACCTTAAACATAAAATTGGCAATAGGGAGTTTAGAAGGATCAGAACCAACAACAATAAATTTATATCACAGTAAGAATCTTCATAAGATTCAAGCCTTTAATGAATCTATAATCCAAGCAGAAGATCAAATACAACAGACGAGTATACTGTTGGAATCCAAAACAAATGCTTTTATAAACCTCGATGTTATAACCGACCGTTTGGACGTCCTCGCGAGCACAGGAGGAAGAATTAATTTAAGAGGCATAACAACAGCATTGAATCTTAAAGTCAATTTAGGAGGGAGTTGCGAAGCCGAGGAACTGATTACCTCTCAAATTACAGCCAAACTTATCGGTGGAGGATATGCATATGTGTCTGTTAGTGAATTGATTGATGCCAATGTAGTAGGAGGAAATGTTTTGCGTGTTTTTGGAAATCCGAAAAAAAGAATTTACCAAGAAAAACTTGGCGGAAAGCTGTTTTTTGAAGAGTAAAGAGGCATCGAGCGGATTCGAACCGCTGTACAAGCTTTTGCAGAGCTCTGCCTAGCCACTCGGCCACGATGCCATGCGGTAAAAGTACTAATTATTAATCTAATTTATACTAGTTCGACTTAGTTCTCTTTCAACTGCAACCTCTTCGACATCACCACCAATGGGTGGGTTTCTTTTTGCCACGTTTACTCGAGCGAAATGGACCGTTTGGTGTTCTTTAAAAATCCGTACTAGGATTCGATTCACAACCACCTCAAGTAGTTTAGCTCGGATATTCATTTCTTCTTTGACAATAGCATTAAGGGCAACATAATCCACGGTATCCTCCAAATTGTCTGATTGAGTAGATGTATCAAGATTGGTTTTAACCATCACATTGACGACATAATCACTCCCTATTTTTTCTTCCTCATTCATGCACCCGTGAAAGGCATACAACCGAATGTTTTTTAAAAAGATCTTTCCCATTTCGAATGCAAATATAAAGAGTGTTTTCTTCTTTTCTTTGCATGAATGCATTCATTATCTTTGCGACAAACAAAAACAATGGAGCGATCCCTACATTTTATTGAACACATCATTGAGGAAGATTTAGCTAACGGGTATACGCAGTCCCAATTGCGGTTTCGTTTTCCCCCAGAACCGAATGGGTATCTGCATATAGGGCACGTAAAGGCAATCTGTTTAAACTTTAATTTGGGGGAGCGTTATAATGCGCCTGTAAACCTGCGTTTTGACGATACCAATCCAGCAAAAGAAGAGCAACAGTATGTTGACGCAATAAAAGAAAACATTCAATGGCTTGGATACCAATGGGACAAGGAATGTTATGCATCAGACTATTTTGACCAGCTTTACACTTGGGCATTAGAGCTTATTGACAAAGGCTTGGCTTATATCGATTCGCAAACTTCAGCACAAATAGCAGAACAAAAAGGAACCCCAACACAAGCAGGAACAGAAAGCCCTTTTAGAAATAGAACACCAGCCGAAAACAGATTGCTTTTTGAGGAAATGAAAGCTGGAAAGCATGCAGAAGGCACTCATGTGTTACGCGCAAAAATAGATATGGCGTCTCAAAACATGTTGCTGCGTGATCCCGTAATGTATCGCATCCTTTACAAAACCCATCACCGTACCGGAGATCAATGGTGTATTTACCCACTTTATGATTGGACGCACGGTCAGTCGGATTATCTTGAGCAGATTTCACATTCGCTTTGTTCCCTAGAATTTAAGCCTCACCGAGACTTATACGATTGGTTTTTAGAGGCGCTATCCCCTTTGGACACTCTTCGTCCCAAACAACGAGAGTTCGCAAGAATGAACCTATCCTACACGGTTACAAGCAAGCGAAAACTAGCTGACCTTATCGAAGGAGGTTTTGTTTCAGGATGGGATGATCCTAGAATGCCTACCATTGCTGGATTGAGAAGAAGAGGGTATTCACCTCGATCGTTAAGAAATTTTGTTGAGGCTGCAGGTATAGCCAAACGAGACAATGTCATCGACATGTCTTTATTGGAATTTGCTGTTCGTGAAGATCTAAATCAAACCGCACCGCGAGTTATGGCCGTTTTGGATCCTGTTAAATTAACCATACTAAATTATCCAGAAGGAAAAACAGAAATTTTAGAGGGTGAAATTAATCCAGAACAACCTGAGGCAGGAACAAGAGAATTTCCATTCTCCCGACACTTATATATTGAAAGAGAGGATTTTTTAGAAGAAGCCAACCGTAAATTCTTTCGTCTAACCCTAGGTAAAGAAGTGCGACTAAAAAACGCCTATATCATTAAAGGGGAATCGGTGGTTAAAGACCCCCAGGGAAAGATTATAGAAATCCTTTGTACCTACGATAAAGAAAGTAAAAGTGGAAGCGGGACGGAGGCCAGTTTAAAAAAAGTTAAAGGCACATTACATTGGGTCAGTATTGAGCATGCCTTACCCGTAGAGGTTCGTTTATACGATCGATTGTTTAAAGAAGAAGCCCCAGATCAAGATAAAAGCACAGATTTCAAAAGTCATTTGAATCCAGATTCTTTATCAACTTTAGTTGCTTATGCAGAGCCTGGATTGGCATTCTCTAAAGCAGGCGATCAATTTCAATTCCAACGACTCGGGTACTTCGTCGTTGATCCTGATAGCACTCCAGAAAAAATGGTATTTAACAAAACAGTGGGTCTTAGAGACAGCTGGTCGAGTAAAAATTAACTTTTTGGATCGTTATCTTTCTTCAGATTTTGTGCTTTCATGGCTTCCCCAATTTGGTTACTAGCCGTAAATGATGCCACCATATTGTTGAGCATATCACTTCCTGCCTGAGGGGAATTGGGTAGCAAGATCAAATTGCTGTTAGTGCTTTCGCCTATTGACTGTAAAGTATCGTAATGCTGAGTGACTACAATTAGAGCGGAAGCCTCTTGAGAATTAATACCAACTCCATTCAGTACATCCACAGACTCTTCTAGTCCACGCGCAATCTCACGCCGTTGATCTGCAATTCCTTGACCTTGTAAACGTTTGCTTTCCGCTTCGGCTTTAGCTTTCTCAACAATCAAGATGCGCTCTGCATCCCCCTCATATTGAGCGGCAACTTTTTTGCGTTCAGCAGCATTAATTCTATTCATGGCATTTTTTACTTCTCCATCGGGATCAATATCTGTAACTAATGCTTTAATAATATCATAACCGTAGTTGGTCATGGCATCATTTAATTCACTTTTTACCGCAATTGCGATATCGTCTTTTTTCTCAAAAACATCATCCAATTTCATCTTAGGGACAACGGCACGTACGACATCAAAAACATAAGAAGTGATCTGATCTTGAGGGTAATCCAGTTTATAAAAGGCATCATACACCCGCTCCTGGACTACTTGATATTGCACAGAGACTTTAAGTTTTACAAAAACATCGTCCTTGGTTTTGGTCTCAACGATTACGTCTAATTGTAAAATACGAAGGCTTATTCTTCCAGAGATTCGATCAATAAATGGAATTTTTAGATGTAAACCAGACTGACGGATTGCTAAAAACTTTCCAAATCGTTCGATTACAGCCGCAGTTTGTTGTTTTACTACAAAAAGACCAGAAAGAATTAGAAGTACAGCAAGCGCGAGAAGGATATAGGTAATCATAGGGATTTAGATTTTAGGTTAAAATATGAAATGGCTTGATCTATTCTTTTTAAAGTTACGTCTTTCCCCAAAACTTTACAAATCTCAAAAAGATCTGGACCAGTAAGCTTACCTACTAGAGCCATTCTTAAGGACTGCATAAGAATTCCCACGGGAATTTCATTTTCTTTAGACCAGGTCATAATGCGCTCCTTTAAATCAGAAAGCTCCTCCATGGTTTCTATATTATTGGAGATTTCTTTCAATAGGTTTTGAGGGTTTTTTGAACTTAACTTAGAGGCAATTTTTTCGTCCATAGGAAAGGGCGCTTTTACCCAATGCACCTCTTCTTTCAAATCGTTAATTGTAAACAGACGTTCTTTTAATAATTTAATTAAATCGATATGTTTATTAGGATCGATTCCTATTAATTGCTCTTGAACAGCCGCTTCTTGAACTAATGTTTTAGCCTCTAAAAGCTGAAGATGTTGGTGATTCACCCATTTTGCTTTTTCATAATCAAATCGAGCCCCACCCTTTTGGATCCCCTCTAAATTAAATAGCTTTTCAAGCTCAGCCATAGTAAAGATTTCTTGTTCCGTTCCACTATTCCATCCCAACAACGCCAAATAATTTATAAAACCAGAAGCGATAAACCCTTTTTCCTTAAAGCCCGAACTGTTTTCATCCCATTGCATTGGAAATACTGGAAATCCGTCTTTATCACCATCCCTTTTGGATAGCTTTCCTTTTCCAGAAGGTTTTAAAATCAGGGGCAAGTGCATAAATTTAGGTTCTTTCCAACCAAAAGCATTATAAATTAGTTGATGGATTGGCAGGGAGGGCAACCATTCTTCACCGCGAATGACACAACTTATTTGCATCAAATGATCATCTACTACATTGGCGAAGTGATAGGTCGGCATACCATCGCTTTTCATTAGTATTTTATCGTCGAGTAAGCTGGAGTCTAAATGGATAGTTCCTCGAATTTCATCGAAAACAGTAACGTTCTGACCAGGCTCCACTTTAAGACGGACAACGTAATCGCCTTTTATTTTTTCAGCGGTTTCTTCTGGGCTTAAATTTAGACTGTTATCAAACAGCATTCGATTTTGAGCTCCGTACAGAAAAGTTCGTCCTTCCCTTTCTGCAGCAGCTCTTTCATTCGATAAGTCCTCTGTCTTGTCAAAAGCGTAATATGCTCCCCCTTTTTGAATTAAAAGATCGATGTATTCTTTATAAATTTCTTTTCTTTCACTTTGACGGTAGGGACCAAATTCCCCTCCATTAAAAGGTCCTTCATCAGGAACCATACCAGTCCACTCTAATGACTTTTGAATGTAAGCCTCGCTTCCTTCCACATATCGGTTTTGGTCGGTGTCCTCAACTCGAAGAATAAATACCCCGTTATTTTTTCTAGCAAACAAATAATTGAACAGTGCTGTTCTAAGACCACCAATATGTAAGGGACCGGTAGGACTGGGTGCAAATCGAACACGTGTCTTCATTTTTTTCTGCAAAGATAGTAGCTTATCCGTATTTCGCCCTGATGCGCTTCACAAATACTTTATATTTGCAAAAAGAATTGTCATTATACATTTTCAACACATACCCGAATTTTTAGACAAAGAGGAAATTTCTTCACTCCTTGAAGAATTTGTGTTGTCCTATGGATTTTCTATAGATACCTTACACTATAATTTTGTTTCTCAAGAGAAAATGCTTGAAATCAACAAAAATTATTTGAAGCATAACACCCACACCGACATCATTAGCTTTGATTACAGTTCAGGACAATCGCTTAAAGCAGAATTTTTTGTTTCTATGTGGGCTGTAGCCCTGTCAGCAGAAGACGAGTCACAAACAATTGAAAATGAGACCCTTAGAGTCTTAATTCATGGGGTTTTACATTGTATGGGCTATAAAGACGATACCAAAGACAAAAAAAAGATAATGAGACAACTTGAAGATAAGTTTATACATTTGTTCCACGTGAAACAAAAAAAACATGTTTGATTCAAAATTTGACGTAATAGTAGTAGGTGCTGGTCACGCGGGTTGTGAGGCAGCAGCAGCTGCAGCAAACCTAGGGTCGCACACCCTTTTGATAACCATGAACCTCCAAAACGTCGCACAAATGTCATGCAATCCAGCTATGGGTGGAATAGCTAAAGGACAAATTGTTAGAGAAATTGATGCCTTGGGGGGATATTCAGGAATTGTTTCAGATCGAAGCGCGATCCAATTTAAAATGTTGAATCAGTCGAAAGGTCCAGCAATGTGGAGTCCAAGAGTTCAGTCAGATCGAAGTCTTTTTACGCTTGAATGGAGAGCGCTCCTAGAAAACACACCAAACCTTGATTTTTATCAAGATACAGTTGTGGATCTTATCGTTCAAAACGAACAAGTTCTAGGGGTAATTACCTCTTTGGGATTAAAAATATACAGCAAGACAGTTATTTTGACTAACGGAACATTTCTGAACGGGCTTATACATATTGGAGAGAAAAACTTTGGCGGAGGAAGAGCGGGCGAAAAGGCATCCTATGGACTAACTGCTGCTTTGGAGAATTTGGGATTTTCATCAGGAAGAATGAAAACAGGAACTCCTCCAAGGGTTGACGGTCGTTCTCTTGATTATTCTAAAATGCTTGAACAACCTGGGGACGAAAACCCACAAAAATTTTCCTATACCGATCATACCCAACCATTGACAAAGCAGATCAGCTGCTACATTACCCATACCAATCTTGAGGTACATGATCTATTGCGCACAGGTTTTGATCGCTCTCCTATGTTTAATGGCTCGATAAAAAGCACCGGGCCGCGGTATTGTCCTTCAATCGAAGACAAAATCAATCGCTTTAGCGACAAATCTCAGCATCAAATTTTTGTAGAGCCAGAAGGGTGGAATACCGTAGAGGTTTATGTAAATGGATTCTCAACGTCACTCCCAGATGACATTCAATATAAAGCCTTAAAACAGGTTCGTGGGTTTGAGAACGTCAAATTTTTTAGACCGGGTTATGCGATTGAATACGATTATTTTCAACCCACTCAATTGTTTCACAGCTTGGAGACGAAGCAAATCCAGAATTTATTTTTCGCAGGTCAAATTAATGGTACCACAGGCTATGAGGAAGCTGCAGCCCAGGGGATCATAGCGGGAATCAACGCACACCAAAAATGTGTTGATGAAATTCCTTTCGTTTTGGGCAGAGAAGAGGCTTATATTGGAGTTTTAATTGACGACCTCATTTTAAAAGGTACAGAAGAGCCTTATCGGATGTTTACTTCAAGAGCCGAGTACCGTACCCTATTACGCCAAGACAATGCGGACCAAAGGCTAACCCCCAAAGCTTTTCAATTGGGCTTAGTTTCCAAAGAGCGGTTGGACCGTGTAGAGCGTAAACAGCGTCTGAGTAGTGCTACCGTTGAGTATTTAAAGAAAACCAGTTACGATTTGAATAAAGCAAATCAACTGCTGGAAATGAAAAACGATGTGATCGTTTCACAAACAGATAAATTTTCTAAACTCTTGTCGAGACCCAATATAAACAGACAGGATTTATACCAATTTGAAGCGATTTCTATTTTTATGGAGGATCAAGGGATAGAAGATGAAGTATTTGAGCAAGCCGAAATAGAAATCAAATATGCAGGATATATCGATAAAGAAAGGAAGAACGCGGACAAGTTAAAACGTCTAGAAAACATTAAAATACCCCTGTCTTTTGATTATGATTCCCTTGCCTCCCTATCCTATGAAGCGAAGGAAAAACTTAATAAATTACAACCCTCAACTATAGGTCAAGCGTCAAGAATAAGTGGAATTAACCCGAGTGATATTAGCGTACTTTTAGTTTCCATGGGGCGCTAAATGGAATTGTTTCACGTGAAACATCTATGAACAATAAGCGACAACATTTTAAAGCCAAAGACCATCTTGTTTCAGGACAATCATTTACAATCCAATGGGATGCTAAACAAGGATTTGCCAAGACGGTGTTCCCTTTAGGGCTTAACCTTTACGAATACTATCCCAAAGACCAGTATACTTCTCATCAAACTAAAAGAGAGGGTATTACAGGGTTTTTGTATTCTTTGGTTCAAGGAATAATGTTTACATACAAAAGAAAACTTATTCAAAAATACAGCCTAGGAAGAACTCTTCTTGATGTAGGAGGAGGGATAGGCGAATTTGCAAATAACCTTTCTAAATATGGTTTTAATACAAGTGTTGTAGAACCGAACCCAACCGCAAAACAGAGCTGTACCTCAAAGGGAATCAATTCGTATTTAAGTGTAGAAGATATACCCAATGGAATTCAGTATTCTACGATAAGCCTTTGGCATGCTTTAGAACACATTCCCGATCTAGAGAGCACACTTCAAAAACTACATAAGTTGTTGAATAGCAATGGCTTACTGGTCGTAGCAGTGCCTAATTTCCACAGTTATGATGCTACCTATTATGCTGAGCATTGGGCTGCCCTTGATGTACCTAGACACTTGTGGCACTTCACCCCTATGGGCTTGAAACAACTCCTTGAAACTTTTGGTTTTACTCAAGTTGTCCAAAAGCCACTTTGGTTTGATGCTTTTTATATTTCTTATTTGTCCGAAAAATATCAAGGAAATTCTTTTCCCTTGATACGGGGAATGGGAATCGGATTGCTCTCTAATTTCGCTGCTTTTAGCACAAAAGATTATTCCTCCAATATTTTTATTTTTAAAAAGAAAAGTTAGGCCGCAGGGGTATTAATCAGCCGGGTGAGCTGAAGTGCCATTTCAGCAAAAAGCATCTTAGCGTTTGCATTTCGCTGAATGTAGTAATGATGTTCTTCAAATAATTCGATTAATGAAACCACATTTGTAGTATGCACAAATGGAGCAAGTTTCTTAATGTCAAAATCAATGTCAGATTGATAATGAACTAGAGAAATTGAGTGGTAATTTGTTAGAAAGGCATCTCTTAACATTTGAATTCCAAAACTCAAAAAGGCCTTTTGCTTTTCTCTCCCTAAAACAGCAAGTTCATTCGCCCAACGCATTAAATCGATGACGATCTTTTGATTTCCCTTTGCCTTAAAGGCATAACGTAACCCTTCAACAAGAAGTGTTTCATATTCTCTATTTTCATCGGACGATAGAAGTTTCTTAAGTTTTCTCAAACTTCCATTTGCTTGAACGAGCATTTGTTTTTTATTGGGATGCGTATCGGGTATTTGTTTAATCAGAGCCTCTTCTTCAATAGGTCCTAAATTTATTTCTTGACAACGGGATAAAACAGTAGGCAAAATGGTTTCGTTTGACTCACACAACAAAATAAAAAAGGTGTTTTTTGGAGGCTCCTCTAAGAGTTTTAAAAAGGCATTCGACCCGGCAGCATTTAATTTTTCAAGACCCCAGAGAATACAGACCTTATTCCCTCCGCCAAAAGCCTTAAGATAAAGGGTATGATGTAATTTTTCAATTTCCGGAACGCCAATTACCCCTTGTTTATTTCCAACTTCAATGTAATCAAACCAATCGGTATAATCCCCGTAGGGATGTTGATCTAAAAACGAAAACCATTCCTTGGCATAATCACTGGAATAGGCTACCGTTTCAGACCCTCTTTTTACGACAGGATATAAAAAATGTAAATCGGGATTTTGAGAAGCTTTACCTAAAAGTTCGTCTGCATTGGGATCAACTTCTTTGCCGAGAAGTGCTAAAGAAAAGGATATGGCTAAGGGCAAATTCCCATAACCAGATTGTGAAGTAAAAATCTGAGCATGAGGAACTTGACTAGATGAAATAAGATATTCTAAATGCTTTTTTGTCTGTTCCTGACCGACGACGTGTTTCCAAATCATGAGTAAAGATACATTTCTCTTTTATTTTTTGATTGAACTTTTAAGTTCTTTAAAAAATGTAGGTGAAGCATTGGTAATATTGTATTTTTGCCAAAAATTTCAACAATGCGCCTTTTAGAAAACCAAAATTTTGAAAATCAAAGAGCAATAATTCGTGTCGATTTTAATGTTCCTCTAGATGAAAACCTTCAGGTTACCGACAAAACTAGAATTGAAGCAGCCAAACCAACAATCGATTATATCTTATCCCATGGAGGGAGCTGTGTTCTTTTATCTCATTTAGGAAGACCCAAAGGCAATGACCCGAAACTATCTCTAAAGCATATCGTTCCTGAAGTATCCAAAATTTTAGGCACAGAGGTTCAATTTAGTGAAACGGTAGTAGGCGAAAAAGCAGAGGCAAAAGCTGCAGCTTTGAAACCAGGGCAGGTTTTGTTGATGGAAAACTTGAGATATCATGAAGAAGAAACAGCTGGAGACGAGAACTTTTCTAAGCAGTTGGCACAATTAGGGACTGTTTATGTAAACGATGCCTTTGGTACAGCACACCGCGCTCATGCTTCTACCACAATTATCGCTAAATACTTTAACGAAAAGAAATGTTTCGGGGAGCTTCTTGCAAAAGAAGTTGAGGCGATTGATAAAGTCATGAAAAATGGAGAAGCACCTATTCTGGCAATTTTAGGAGGCGCCAAAGTATCCTCTAAAATAACAATAATAGAAACCCTTTTGGATAAAGTAGATCACCTCATCCTTGGAGGAGGAATGGTCTATACTTTTACAAAAGCCCTTGGGGGTACCGTAGGAAATTCAATTTGTGAACCAGACTACTGCGATTATGCTTTGGGGCTTTTAGAAAAAGCAAAACAAAAAGGAGTAACCATACATTTACCTGTTGATGTTGTCGCTGGAGATGACTTTAGCAATGATGCGAATCAGCAACTTTTTGAAAGCAGCAGTATTCCTGACGGATGGGAAGGCCTTGACGCCGGTCCAAAAAGCAGAGAACAGTTTCACCAATTGATATTAAAATGTAAAACCATATTGTGGAACGGCCCACTTGGGGTATTTGAATTCCCGAATTTTGCTAAAGGAACTATCGCTATCGGGGAGTCTATCGGAGAAGCGACAAAGTCAGGTGCATTTTCCCTAGTTGGCGGCGGAGATTCAGTTGCTGCGGTGAAGCAATTTGGCTTGGCGTCCAAAATGAGTTATATTAGTACAGGAGGGGGTGCCATGTTAGAAAGTCTAGAAGGCAAAACCCTACCTGGTATTGCCGCTTTGGAGGTTTAATAGACCGAAAACAAAAAACAACCTAAATGAAAAAGGGATTCGTTCTACTTGCAATAGTTTTATTTCTTGGGAGTTGTGAAAATAAAATTGATCGCAAGAATGCCTACGTGCCTGAATCCAGCGGAAATCTGAATCATGTGACCGTTGTTATGCCTGAAAGCGATTGGAACGCCAATTTAGGGAACTCCGTTCGGGAAGCTTTGCAACAGACATATGAAGGATTACCTTTTGATGAACCGCAATTTTCAATTAATTATTTAAACCCTAAAACTTTTTCAGGCTTTGCGCGACAAGGTAGAAATGTTGTCTGGTTTCAGAGAGATTCTTTAGCAAGATTTCAGTTGGCGGAAAATCAATTTGCACGACCGCAAATTCTCGCTCAAATCACGGGAGAAGATGCAGACATACAGCAATTTTATTTCGAAGAAAATGCCACGCTTTTACGACGTGCTTTTCAAGAAAACGAACGTAAAGAAAAACTCCGTAGAATCAGTAAATCTTTGACAACAGAAAAATCATTGGTCGATCGATTTGGGATTGAGTTGAGTTACCCGTCTGCATATGAAACCGTAAAGGATACTACGAATTTTGTGTGGATTCAAAAACCCATACAGAAAGGTCATTTGAACATAATCGCCTACACTTTAGACCAAAGTGCATTAGAAGGAAAGTATACCGATAGAATTTTGGACATACGCGATTCAATAGGAAAAATATACGTTCCCGGCCGATTAGAAGGAAGCTATCAAATTACTGAAAGAGCCTTCTTGCCCTATTTTTATAAAACGGAGTTAGACCAAAAGAAAGCTTATTTGACGAAAGGAACTTGGGAAGTAGCCAATGATTTTATGGCAGGTCCTTTTGTCAATTATGCGATTCTGGACACTATCGAAAAAAGATGGATTGTAATAGAAGGTTTTGCTTTCGCTCCTTCAGCGAACAAAAGAGAGTATATGTTTGAACTAAACACCATACTATCTACCTTGAAACAGCAGTAGTATTAACTCTTTTTTTCTCCTTCTACTTTTGGTTTTTCTTCCTCTTCTTTGGTAGCATTTTTGAATTCTTTGATTCCGCTACCTAAACCCTTCATGAGTTCAGGAATTTTACGCCCTCCAAAAAGCAGTAGTACCACTGCGATAATTAGTATTATTTGTGGTCCACCGATCATACCTAAAAATGTTAAAGACAACATCATTCAATTGTTATTTGAAACAAATGTACAGAAATATTTAGTTTCATAAACATGAATTTTTATTGACAAATTATCCTCAGATAAAGGATTCCGTATCTTTGTATTGATTATGGATAAAAAAGAGGGTAAAAAAAAGAAATTATTTAGGCGCTTGATAAGCCCATATCGCATGGTTATTATCAACGAAGAAACCTTTGAGGAGCGATTACAATTTCGGGTTTCTAAGCTTTCACTTCTGTTGATTTCTGTATTTTCCTTTGTTCTCTTAGGGAGTCTTTTTTTCTCCTCCATAGCCTTTACGCCTTTAAAAGAGTTCATTCCAGGTTATGATTCTTCAGAATTGAGAAAAAAAGCGGTTCAAAACCTTTTTGTTACAGATTCTTTGATAACGCTTTACAATCAGAACATTCAATATTTAAATGCAGTAAAAGCGGTATTGAACGAGGAAGTTCGTTTTCAAGATCCAGAGTTTTCGGCAGATGCTCTTTCTGGAGAGGATCCTGAACCACCAACCTTTCTGTCTTCTATCCCAGAGGATTCGCTTTTGCGTGCTTTTGTAACCCAACAAGACAAATACAACCCCAATCTTGATGGTGGTGGGGATATGCCTTTGGAAACACTCCTTCTCCCACCCGCTCTTGGTCCAATTTCTCAAGAATTTACACTGAAAGAAGATCATTATGCAGTTGACATTGTATTAGAGGAAAACACCCCCATTAAAGCAATTGGAGATGGACGAGTTATCTTTGCAGAATGGACCGCTGAAACGGGCTATGTTATAATTCTAGATCACAACAAAGGAATCCTTTCGGTATACAAACACAATGCAGCTTTAAGCAAAAAGCAAGGAGATGTTGTTCAGGGAGGAGAAGTAATTGCACTTGCAGGAAATACCGGAGAGTTTACCACAGGGTTTCATTTGCATTTTGAACTCTGGATCGAGGGCTACCCGATGAATCCAGTCAATTTTTTTAATTTTTCAGGGGAATGATAAAGGAAATTGGGGCAAAAGTTTACGCGGCTTTCGTGCATCAAAAAAACAAAAAGTGGATACAAAACCCGATTCAAGCTCAGCAACTTGTTTTTCAAGAGCTCATCCAAAAAGGGAAACCTACTCAATTTGGAAAAGATCATCACTTTGAAAAAATAAAAGGCCTCAAGGAATTTAAAAGTCAAGTTCCAATTCGAGATTACGAAGAATTACGCCCATATATAGAATCGGTAATTCAAGGAAAAGCAGATGTTCTTTGGCCAGGGAGACCCTTGTATTTTGCCAAATCAAGCGGAACAACTTCTGGAGCAAAATACATCCCTATTAGTTCGGATTCCATGCCGATGCACATTCGTGCAGCCCGAGAGGCCTTATTGAATTATATCCACGAAACAGGCAAAACGGCAACCTTAAAAGGCAAGCATATTTTTTTACAAGGAAGCCCAGTTTTAGAAGATAAAAACGGAGTATCGCTTGGAAGGCTGTCGGGTATCGTTGCACATTATGTTCCTTCTTATCTTCAAAGAAATAGACTCCCCAGTTGGGAAACAAATTGTATTGAGGATTGGGAAACGAAAGTGGATGCTGTGGTCAAAGAAACAGAGAAGGAAAACATGACCATTATTGGTGGAATTCCTTCTTGGGTTCAAATGTATTTTGAGCGACTTGTTCAAAAATCAGGGAAATCGGTTGGGGAACTTTTCCCAAACTTCTCCCTTTTTGTTTATGGAGGGGTAAATTTTGAGCCGTACCGAGCGGTGTTTAAAAAGTTAATTGGTAGGGAAACCGACAGCATAGAGTTTTACCCTGCCTCTGAGGGTTTTTTTGCCTATCAAAACGCGCAGCATGACCGAGGACTTCTACTTTTGTTAAATCATGGAATGTATTATGAATTCGTTAAAGCAGATACTTTTTACGATAAAGAACCTCAGATACACACCCTTGAAGAAGTAGAGCTCGGCATAAATTACGTTTTGATAATCTCCACAACGGCGGGACTCTGGCGATATAACATTGGCGATACCATTCAGTTTACAAGTCGTTTCCCTTTTAAAGTCATTGTAAGTGGAAGAATCAAACATTTTATTTCTGCATTTGGAGAGCATGTTATTGTCAGTGAAGTCGAACAAGCGCTTCAACAAGCAGTGGCCTTTGAAAGAACAGAGGTCATGATACGCGAATTTACCGTAGCTCCTCAAGTTAAACCGAACACCGGTTTACCCTACCACGAGTGGTTTATTGAATTTGATCAACCCCCTGCAGACCTCAACACATTTGCACTAAAAATTGATCAAGCCATGCAGAATAAAAACATCTATTACAATGACCTCATTACAGGGAAGGTTTTACGCCCTTTAGTAATTCGAATGGTGGCAAAGGATGGATTTAAAAACTACATGAAAACCATTGGTAAGCTCGGAGGTCAAAATAAAGTTCCAAGAGTATCAGACAATCGCAAAATTGCGGAGGTATTGATTTCCTATCTTGAGCCATTAAACGACCCTAAATGAGTACTAAGAAAGTAACTCTTGTTTACAGTTTAAAAAACACCTTTGTTCAAAGAGACATTGCTCTTTTAGAGAAAATGGGCTATCAAGTCTTGACCCTCCAAGCTCCCCCTGTCAAACATTTTTTTGGCTTTTTATGGAATCGCCTGCGTGAGTTTTTTTTAGGGCTTTTTATGGTTTTACAATCCCAAGCTGTTTTTAGTTGGTTTAACGATTACCATACGACCGCTCCTTTGTTTTGGTCCAAAGTATTTGGAAAACCGTTTTGTATTCTTGTGGGAGGGTATGATGCGGTCTCTTCCAATCGTTTGAAGCACGGAATTTTTTTAAAAAAGAATTTTCGACAAAGACTCGCTCGATGGAATTACACTCAGGCAAAAGAAATTTGGGTAGTACACAAAAGTCTAGAAGAAGGATGTTCAGCAGCAAAGAGCCAAGAGGGAACAGCATCTGGGATTCGTTATTTTATACCTAACTTGAAGACAAATATTCGTGTGGTCCCCACGGCATACGATTCAAAATATTGGAAAAGAGAAACCCCAAAACAACCGCATTCGATCCTTACAGTAGCAAACATTACGGATACACGCACTTTTCATATCAAGGGGATCCCATTATTTTTAAGATTGGCAAAGGCACTACCCGACTATCGGTTTACTATTGCAGGAATTAAAAATCTTGAAATACATAAAGTGAGTTTTCCAGACAATATTAATTTGATTGGAACCCTAGATTCGGATGCGTTAATTCAACTTTACAGCCAACATCATTTTTATTTTCAAGGATCAAAAATTGAAGGGTTGCCCAATGTGTTATGTGAAGCCATGTTGTGTGAATGTATTCCAATAGGAACAAACGTTTTTGGAATTCCAGAAGCCATTGGCGACACAGGATATATCTTTAATGAAACCGAGGGACTTGAGAATGTTTGTGCATTTGTAAAAGAATTTGAAGACAATTTAGATGCAGGAAGATTGGCTCGGAAACGGATAGAAAAAAAATATCCCCTTAGTTTTCGCACGAAGGCGTTTCAAACCTTTATAACACAAGCAGAAAATGTCTAAAAAAGTTGCTGTCCTAGCGTATCCCAATTCCAACAATTTAGGAGATCATATTCAAAGTATAGCTGCAACACAGTGGCTCAAAAATCAGCAACCTTTAGGGCTTGATCGAGAGAAATTACACCAATATCAGGGAGAAAAAGTTAAACTAATCATGAACGGCTGGTTTATGGAATTCCCCACCCATTGGCCTCCTTCTGATCCAATCGAACCGCTTTTTATTTCTTTTCATTTAAACCCAACGGCAGAAAGGGGAATGTTGACACCCGAAGGAATCGCCTACTTTAAAAAGTACCAACCGATAGGATGTCGCGATTTTCACACCGCAAGAACACTAAACAAACACGGTATTGAAACCTATTTTTCTGGGTGTCTTACTTTGAGTTTAAAACGGGAGAGTTTTGTCAAACCGGACAGCAAACGGCATGGAATTTTAGTAATTAGTCCGATAGAAAGACTCCTCCCACAACCAAAAAGTAGTGCCCCGAATGTTTTGAAGAGGTTTTTTTTAAATGGAATTAGAAAAATAAAGCAGCCTTATAAAAACCTAAAATACAATAGAGCAAATCAAAGGTTAAACCAATTTTTACTACAGATGGGAGAGGTCGTGGAATTTCATTCACAATTGCTCGACCCCAAGGTATTTTCAGAGGAAGAGCGGATCCAAGCGGCGAATGCCCAATTAGAACGAATTGCATCAGCCAAAATGTTAATTACATCGAGAATACATTCTGCACTCCCAGCAGTTGCATTTGGGACTCCTGTCCTTTTCCTTTCAGACGGACTAGAACATCCAAATCAAAAAAGTCGCCTGGAAGGCATGGAATCTTTTTTCAAAGTAATTCACACGAAGGAACTGAACAAAGAATCCTCCCAAATCCCTTTGCCAATTGCCGTTCCTTTCGAGGTAATCAAAAAGTTTAATGAGGTCATTCAAGAATTTTTAAAAGAATAAAAAAGGGACAAGTACTATGGGGATTAGTCGTTACCTTTGCAAAAAGTTTTCAAAATGAATGTACTGGTAATAGGAGCAGGAGGACGAGAGCATACCTTATGCTGGAAATTAAAACAAAGTCCATTATGCGGATCCCTTTTTGCCGCTCCTGGGAATGCGGGTACTGCATCTTGCGCAACCAACCTTCCTATTGAAGTAAACAATTTTGAAGGGATAAAAAATGCGGTTATCGAAAATCACATTCAACTAGTTGTTGTGGGGCCGGAAGAACCATTGGTAAACGGCATACACGATTTCTTTTTGAAAGACTCCCAGTTGGCTTCTGTTGGTGTTATTGGACCAGAGAAAGCAGCGGCCACATTAGAGGGAAGTAAGGCGTTTGCCAAAGAATTTATGATGCGACACCATATTCCTACCGCAGCTTATGCAGAGTTTACGTCATCAAATATAGCAGAAGGAGAACGGTATTTGGAGCAAAGTAATCCCCCCTTCGTTTTAAAGGCTGACGGTCTAGCTGCAGGGAAAGGAGTTTTAATTATTGAAGACCTTGAGGAAGCCAAAAAAGAGTTGAGAAGTATGCTGCTGGACCAAAAATTTGGTCAAGCCTCAAATAAGGTTGTTGTTGAAGAATTTTTGTCTGGGATAGAGCTTTCTTGTTTTGTGTTAACAGATGGGAAATCCTACCTTACACTACCTATGGCCAAAGACTATAAGCGAATCGGAGAAGGAGACACGGGATTGAATACAGGAGGCATGGGTGCTGTTTCACCTGTACCTTTTGTGACGAAAGCATTCAAAGAAAAAATTGAGAAGGAAATTGTAAAACCGACCATTGAAGGATTAAAAAAAGACGGCATTCCCTACAAAGGATTTGTATTTATTGGTTTGATAAAAGTAGGAGAGGACGCAAAGGTTATAGAATATAATGTCAGATTAGGGGATCCAGAAACGGAAGTAGTAATTCCAAGATTGAAAACAGATTTAATGTCTTTGTTTCTAGCAGTTAATGATGGGCGTTTGGGGGAAGTTGAACTGGAAGTAGAGGAACAATCCGCCGCTACAGTGATGGCTGTCTCAGGGGGTTACCCAGAATCCTATGAAAAAGGAAAACCAATCTCCGGATTAAATGAAGTCGAAATGGTTTTTCAAGCAGGAACAAGAAGGGACGGCGATAAAGTACTGACAAATGGAGGGCGGGTTCTTGCAGCTACGTCCTTTGGAGCCAATTTCAAGCAAGCAGTAGAAAAATCTTATAAAACTTTAGAAAAGATTTCTTACGAGGGAATATACTACCGAAAAGATATCGGGTTTGATTTATAAAAAGGAGTGTGCTGAAGGATCCTTATCTTCATCACCGCTTTTTTCAAATATATTGAGCTGTACTACCCAATAGACCATTGCCGAAAAGCCAACAATTAAAAAAATCCAATTGACACTATTCGCTAAAGTCCAACTGGTTAGTTCTAATTCGCGTAAAACTTCATAGGGGAGAAATAAAATCTCTTCAAATAACCAGGCGATTCCTTCAAAAAAAGCTTTCATAAAAACTATATCTTAGTGTGATTTATTAAAATATGTTTACAAAGATATTTAAAAGCCACAGCATTCTCACTTATATGGTCTCTTTTTTTTTGACCGTGTGCGCAGTTATTTTTGATCTTTACACAAGAAATGACGGGGAGTTCAATCCTAGAATCTTCATTCAGGGGCTAACCCTTAGCCTAAGTATTCTCAGCCTATTTGGTATAGTTTTCCTCTCTGTTACCAGACGTATAAGCATCCCTTTCTCTTCGATCCACCTCCTTTCTTTTCCCTTGTGCTTTAACTTGTTTTATCAAGATCAAGGCCTGAATTATGAAAAAGTTATTTTGGGAATACTGTTCCTCTTGGCACTGAACATTTTTTCTAAAGACCTAACAAAAGGCTCCTCTGAAAAAAGTCTTTTTTCTCTTGGGGTTATTTTTACTGTGATCAGTTTTATAAACCTATCACTTTCCATTTTTTTCCTTTCAGCATTCATTTTAATCATTCGTTTAAATGATAAGAGGAGGGCAATTGTATCTCTATTAGGCGGCTTTTTTTTGACCCTACAACCCCTACTTATCGCGACCTATTTGCTTACTGGGGAATTTAAGTATAGCTCACCCTTTGTGCTTGTTGACAACCTAACATTCAATGGACAGAGCAAAGGAACGGAGTGGGGTTGGGGTTTTTTCGTAATTGCTATGTTGATCACAGCGATATATCTGAGTCAAAAAAAGTATAGCGGGACTTTCAAAAAGGATAATGGAGCGGATGCATTTATGCTATTTTGGTTGATCACCAGTATCGTTTGTCGGGGATTCAATTTATTTGAGGGTGATGGAATTTGGTTGCTAAGTTTTATACCCACAGGCTATTTTCTGGGAAACCTCCTTGCTCTACTAACCCGGGTTTTTTACAGCGAATTACTACTGTTTGCCATAGTAGCATTTGGGGTTCTCCTCAAATTATATAACAATGGAATTTTGTTTAATTGAGTCTAAACATCATCGAAATCCAAAAAAATGAAATCCGTTTGAGCGATTGCTTGGCAACTCAATACCAGACCTTCTTCTACTTCAGAATCGGTTAGTATTTGATTAGTCAGCATACTAGCTTTCCCCTTTTTGACCCTAGCAATACAGCTACTACAAACCCCGCCTTGACAAGAATAAGGAACTTCTAATTTTGCATTCAAGGCAATATCCAATAAGGTTTTACCTGTGACCAATTCCAAATCATGAGTGACTTCGTCACAGAGTAGCGTGAGCCGCCCTTTTTCAGCGGGATTCTCGACTTCTTTTGTATCGGTGCTAGCAGTAAACAATTCAAAATGGATAGTTTCTTTTGAAATCCCAGATTCGATTAGGTGTTCTTTAGATGTTTGAATCATTGCTTCGGGCCCACAGAGATAGACCTGCTCAGGAGTTTGAGGGTCTTGTTTTAATACAAAATTTAAGGTCGCAGCATTGATTCTTCCGAATATAGCATCTTCTTCAGAGGATTGACTAAAAACCCAATGAATTTTCAATTGGTTAGGATGCGCTTTTTCTAATGCTAATAATTCATCGTAAAACATGGTTTGCTTAGGAGACTTATTTCCGTATAGCAATCTAAATGAAGCCGTTTTTTCTTCCTTTAGAAATTGTTTTAAAATTGAAAACACAGGCGTGATACCGCTTCCTGCAGCGATTGCCAGAACGGATCCCTTATGTTGGCTAGAATCATAGATAAAACGCCCTTCGGGTTCACTAACCTTTAAAACGTGCCCCACCTTTAAATGTTGATTGACATAAGTTGAAAAAACTCCATTTGACACTTCCTTAACACCCACTTGGAGTGTTTTTTCTGAAGGAGAAGAACAGAGCGAATACGACCGTCGAACGGATTGGCCTTTGATATCCACTTCCAAAGTAACGTACTGACCAGCTAAAAAAACAAAATTTTTATTTAGCGAATCTGGGACTTCAAATGAAACCACAACAGCCTCACGATGAAGACGCTCTACAGCAGATACTTTTAGGGTATGGAATGAAGGCATAGCTTTTTTTGCAAAGGTAGAAATTATCCGTATACTTGATTGATGTTAGGAACCTCTTAATCCCAAATGAACTCATATACACTTGTTGACTCTATTCAGTTAGCTAAGAAAAAATTTTTTCGAGCTCCACAATGGGAATTTAAACTAGGGGTAAAAATTTTATTGGGACTCTTAATCCTCTATTTCTTAGTTCTATTTTTGCTTTTTGGAATGGGTTTATTTCATTTTATTGAAAAAAAACTTCCAGGCACTGATCCAATCCTAGTATTGAATCAAGGGCTTGTTTATTATTTCGGAACAGACCTTTTGATTCGGTATTTTTTTCAAGCCACTCCCGTTACGGACGTCAAGCCCTTGTTAACGCAACCCATACGAAAAAGTACTGTAGTAAAAGGGGTCTTATTGCGATCAATACCAACAATTTTTAATGCACTTCCCCTGGTGGTCCTCCTCCCTTTTTGCATCGTGTTTTCTATAAATAAAGGGGCCAATATTTCTATCTGGTCTTGGTTTGCAGGGATAATATTTCTATCAATAGGCGTCAATTTTCTGATTTTTATGATCAACAAGAGCAAAAAATTCCTGTTGTTTTTTGCGTTCTTTTTTGGGATCGGTATCGGTTTAGAAAAACTAATAAAGCTACCGCTACTTTCCTTCTTTGGAAAAGGACTTGATGCCTTATATCAGGAGGGCTATTGGTTGGGGATACCACTCCTTTTTTTATTATGGTCAGTACATACGGCGTATCAATTTCTTAAAAGACAACTCTATTTAGATAAAGGATTGGGGATGAAACGAGGCAAGCTATTGGGTGAAAATCTCAATTTATTTGACCGTTGGGAAGAGATGGGGGTATTTATTAAAAACGACATCCGTTTAATATTAAGAAACATTCGTCCAAGACAAGTTGTTTTGGCGGGGGGGTTATTTTTGTTTTATGGGGTATTGTTTTTTAGCCAAGATCAATACAAAGAGATTCCCGCAATACACATTTTATCAGGTTTGTTTATCACAGGAGGCTTTATGCTCACTTTTGGGCAATATGTTCCTGCTTGGGAGAGTGAATATTACAACTTCTTGATGTGTCAAAACATACCCTATAAAAAGTATATCAAATCAAAACTTTATTTGATCCAATTTTCGGTAGTCTTGAGCACACTGTTGTCGCTACCTTATTTGATATATGGAATTGATATTATGTTAAACATTTTAGCTACCGCCCTTTTTAACTTTGGGCTGGGCGGTATGATTACTTTGTTTTCAGGTGCATTTAATACAACACCACTAAAACTTAATGTGAAGGCAAAAGCATTTGAAAACACTCAAAACTTCAGTTTTACTCAATTGCTTTTTGTGCTCCCTAAATTACTTTTACCACTCGTAGTATTTTATATTCCCTATTATTTTTATGGGTATCACGCTGGAATCATGGGTCTTGTATTAACAGGACTCGGAGGCATCCTTTTTCAAAACTACCTGCTAAATAGAATTGTAAAAATGTATCAGTTCAGAAAACATCAAACCTTAAGTGCATTTAATAAATAGCAGAAATGATTTCAGTTAGAGACCTTACAAAAAAATATTCCGGAAAGGTGGTTTTAGATCTTCCCGCACTTGATATTCCTCAAGGGCAACGCTTTGGGCTCGTAGGGAATAATGGCGCTGGGAAAACCACTTTTTTCAATCTTATCTTAGATCTCATTCAAGCGACGACAGGGCAGGTAAAGGTAAATGACATTGAAGTCCAAAAAAGTGAAGAATGGAAATCCTTTACGGCTGCTTTTATTGATGAAACCTATCTGATTGGATATTTAACGGTTGAGGAATATTACTATTTCTTAGGGAATTTAAGGGGAATTTCAAAAGAAGAGATACAGGCATGGATTCAAAATTTTGAGCCTTTTTTTAATGGGGAAATTCTGAATCAAAAAAAATACTTGAGGGATCTTTCCAAAGGAAACCAAAAAAAAGCGGGTATAGTCGGAGCACTTATTGGAAAACCCGACGTTATTTTATTGGATGAGCCTTTTGCAAATCTTGATCCGACAACTCAGATCCGACTAAAAACACTAATAGAAGAAGAAGCTGAAAAAAACGGGACCACATTTCTAATTTCCAGTCATGATCTTACTCATATTACCGGGGTTTGTGATCGAATAGTACTATTAGAAAAAGGGAAAATCATACAAGACATCAAGACGACATCAAAAACCTTAAATGAATTGGAACAGTATTTTTCAAATTAGGAGGCAAGAATATACTAAAATGCCCCCTTTTTAGTTATAACACTACAGTATTCAACGATGTTTAGAAAATTATTTTCTTTTTGTACTTTTCTTGGTCTCATAGGGTTTCAACTCTCATGTAGCACTACGAAGAACGGAATCCTAAACAAAGAATATCACACGTTAACTACAAAATACAATGTATTGTTTAATGGTAAAGAGGCCTTTGCTATAGGAGAATCAATTTTAGCACAGGCTTTTGAAGATAATTTTTATGAACTTTTACCAGTGGAACCCATAAATCTTCAGGGTGAAAATTTTGATGAGACAACAATCGTCCCCGGTTTTGATCGGGCTGAAGAAAAAGCGGTTAAAGCAATTCAAAAACATTCCATCAAAATCAATGAGGAACAGTATAATAGGAAAATAGACGAAGCGTATCTATTGCTGGGTAAAGCCCGATATTTTGATCGCAGATTTTTTCCTGCTTTAGAAGCCTTTAATTTTCTGTTGGAAAGCGGAGCGAAACCCAGAATATTTATTGAAGGTAAAATTTGGAGAGAAAAAACGAACATCCGTTTGAGAAATATTGAATTGGCGATAGAAAATCTCGAACCCCTAGCAAGTTCTTTATCGCCCGAAAGCAAGTTTTATCCATTGGCAAATGCCACCCTTGCAGAGGCGTTTATTCAACTTCAAGAAATGGATTCAGCAGCGACCTACATCCAAAAGGCAGCAATGTTTGAACCCAAACGAAAAAATAAAGCACGCTATCTTTTTATTACGGGTCAATTACTTGAGGCTCAAGAAAAACCAGATAGTGCGCGAGGGATATATCAACAAATAGGAGCTCTAAAGAGAAAAGCCCCAAGAAATCTACTTATTCAAGCAAAAGTCAAAGAAACACTTTTAGCTCACTCACTAGATTTTGATGAACGCATTGACGAACTGAAACAGCTTTTGAAAAACTATGAAAACGAACCCTTCGAACACCGCATCGAAAGAGCTTTGGCGAAAGTGTATTTGGAAGAAGGGGAAGACAGTTTGGCACTCACTGCATTTGACCGTTCCTTAGGATCGTCATTTTTGGATTTCTATACCGAAATACAAAACTACCAAGATTTGTCGAGCTATTATTTTGAGAAAGGCGACTATCTAAAAACAGGGGAGTATTTAGATAGAATGCTTCCATTTTTTGATGAAGAAACTTCTCGATACAGAAGATTAAAGAGAGAAAGAGAAAATTTATCCGAAGTTATTCTGTATGAAAAAACGGTTAAAGAAACAGACAGCATACTAGCACTCATAGCAATGTCTGATTCCGAAAGAATCGATTTTTTCACTGCAGTAATTGAAGAAAAGCAAAACCAAGCAAAAAAGGAGCTCGACGCAACGAGTGAAAAAAAACGCTTTCAGTTATTGAATAAACAAGAAGCGTCCTTTTATTTTTATAATCCACAACTAGTAATTCAAGGAAAGCAAAATTATTTATCCAAATGGGGTAACAGACCAAACATTGACAATTGGAGAAGTTCATTGGCTATAGAAAACATCAATCAGTCAGTAACTGAAAACACAAAAGAGACGACCCAGACGAGTGCTCCATTTATAGATACCCCAGAGAGTTATCTATCCGCCATACCAAAATCTGTTGAAGCACAAGACAGCATTCAAAAATTAAATCACAATGCCTATTTGCAATTGGGCATGATTTACAAAGAAAAATTCAAAAATTTTGGTTTGGCTAAAAGGCGACTGGAACATTTGTTAAACGAAGAGATTGCACCCGAAGTGAAAGTCCAAGCCTTATATCACTTGTTTAGGATGTATGATAAGGAAAAAGCTCCTTTAGCAGAGCGCTATAAAAAGCAATTGTTGGAAGGTTTTCCAGAAACCCCTTTTGCGCGCTTAATCTCCGATCCAGAAAATTTTGATAACGCTCAATTTGTAACCCCAGAAGCCCTTTATGCTAAAACATTAAAACTCTATCAAAATCAAGAGTTTACCCAATGTTTAGCTTCTATAGAGTCGTTGCTAATTTTAGCAAGCGGGAGCAGAATTGAACCTAAAACAGCATTGTTAAAAGCCCATATAATCGGAAGGCTTCAAGGAGTTGAAGCGTGGAAAAATGCATTGGAAGAGGTAGCAGCAAATTATTCAGCTGTTGAGGAGGGATTAAAGGCTAAAGAGGTATTAGAAGAAATCGAAACTTTTGATGACCTGAAAGAAACGGGAGTGGTCTATAAAAATTACAAATGGATTTTTCCATTTGGTTCAGATGAAAACGAGCGATCCCTTGCATTTTTTGAAAATTTAAAAAAAGCACTTTCTACAACAAAGCAAAACTGGAGTGTTAGTATAGATCCATTTGACGACACGCATACTTTTGTAGTAGTACATGGAATTAGAGATCTAGAAGAAACAAGAAATGGGATGGAAAACCAGAGAATAATGGCGTTAATAAAGGAAAATAAGGAGAATTTTGTAGCTTTGGCTTCCCAATATCGAACATTAATAAAAAACAAAAACTGGAAAAATTTTCAAGATGAAAGGAACAGATACTAATGGTCAATACAGTAAAATAGATCAAAACACCTCCTTAAACGGAACGATCAAAGCCATGACCGACATCAGAATTGACGGTAAGGTAGATGGAAAAGTAGAGACAACTGGGAAAGTCATTTTAGGAAAAGAAGCAAAGGTTTCAGGTGAAATTCTCTGTACGAATGCCGAAATAGAGGGTTTTTTTAAAGGAAAACTCATGGTGTCCGGAATCTTAAGCCTCAAGGCAACAGCAATTGTGGAAGGTGAGGTGCTGACTCAAAAATTAATCGTAGAATCAGGGGCTTCTTTTAATGCACACTGCAAAATGCAAGCAGCAGACGGCGGAGTAAAAAAGCTAAGTGAATCTCATGAAAAAACAGCCTAACAAAGGGCTTGTTTTCTCAAGTTTGGCGATTCAAATTGCAATCATCATGTATGCTGCAGTAAAGGGGGGAACTCTTTTGGACGCTTCTTATGAACTTCCTCATCGTCTAGGCACACTGGGATTATCTGGAATAGGCTTGATAACGGTACTTTGGCTGATTTATAAACAAAGCAAAAGATTTTGGGAGAACGAATAAAAAAATCAATTCAATTATTGACGGCTCTTATTGTCCTAATGGCATTTGCTTATGCTGTACATTACCTTTATAATCCAATTGTAAAAACGTTCTTGATTCAAAGTTATCTTATCAATAGTTTTTTGGCATTCATCGCATTAGTACTTTTGGAATGGGGGATTCATAAGAAAAAAAATAATTTAGCCTTGTTGTATTTGGCTACGGTAGCGTTAAAATTCATTACATATTTTTTGTTTTTTCACCCAAGGTTTCAACTGGATGGGGTTTTAAACAGACAAGAATTTTTTATATTCTTTGCCCCCTATTCACTAGGACTTTTGTTTGAAATCATTCTTTTAGCAAGACGATATAACTAGCCTTTATTTAAGATTAAATGGTTTAGGAGAGGAGTTTTTAAACCTCAAAAGAATGCGGGGAAATAAAAGAAGTTCAAAAAAGTATTTATTTGTTTCTTTATTTCTTTGAAAGCCTTACATTTGCAGCGCTAAAAACACTATTTATAATCACGTTTTATGCCGTCTGCGCTGAATAAACTACTTCTTTTCATTGTCTTTACGACAGCCTTTTTCTCAGCGCCTTACAGTTTGTTCGCAAGCGATAACGAACCTTCCAACGATTTAAAAACGGAAATAAAAGAATACATCTCCCATCACCTTGAGGATTCCTACGACTTCAGTTTATTTTCCTACACCAATGACGAAAATGAGCACGTCTATATTGGCATTCCTTTACCTGTAATTTTATGGGACGAGGGGCTTCAAATTTTTTCTTCTTCAAAACTCCATCATGGAACTTCTGTAGCGCAAGTTGGGGACAACTATTACAAGTTGGATCACGGGAAAATATACAAAACAGATGCGCTAGGCACCCTCACTTATGATGAGTCCCATCACACGATTAATGCCGCTCCTTTGGATTTGTCGATCACTAAAGGTGTTGCAAGTATGTTGTTGATCGCCTTTCTAATGTTTTGGCTCTTTAAATCCCTTGCAAAAACCTATTCGATTAACAAAGGTGTGCCCGCGGGAGTGGGTCGGTTTTTTGAACCCATAGTGCTTTATATCAGAGATGAGATAGCAAGACCTAATATTGGAGATAAGAAACACGGGAAGTACATGAGTTTTTTATTAACCGTGTTTTTCTTCATTTGGTTTCTAAACCTTGTTGGATTAACTCCCTTGGGAGTAAATGTCACAGGAAATATTGCCGTTACTTTTGGACTGGCGCTTTTAACCTTTGTGATTACAAATTTTACAGGGACCAAAGATTATTGGCTTCACATCTTTGATCCTCTTGGGGGATCAATGAAATGGTATGCTAAAATCCCATTGTACATTATTTTGATTCCTATAGAGGTTCTGGGAATTTTTATCAAACCGTTTTCACTTCTCATTCGTTTGTATGCAAACATGCAAGCAGGGCATATCGTTCTGATGAGTTTGATTGGGTTGATGTTTATTTTTAAAAGTTGGTTGGGAAGTCCATTGTCCTTTGGATTGGCTTTTGCAATCTCCTTAATAGAATTGTTAGTGGCTTTATTACAAGCTTATATATTCACGATGCTATCGGCGCTCTATTTTGGCTTTGCTGCAGAAGAACACGAACATCATTGATAAAACTCGCAATCATGTGTAAAAAAGAAAGTTTAATTTAAATTTATAATTATGGAAATTCCAGTAATGGTAGGTGCCGGTTTAGTAGTAATCGGAGTTGGTATGGGAATCGGTAGAATCGGTGGTTCTGCTATGGAGGCCATTGGCCGTCAGCCCGATGCGTATGGTAAAATTCAAACAGCGATGTTAATTGCTGCTGCCCTTGTAGAGGGAATTGGTTTTGCTGCTTTATTCGCAGTATAACAAAGACCACCTTTCGAGGTACTTTAACGTAAAGTTTTAAACGATGGAAAAATTAATTAGTGAGTTTTCTGTAGGCTTGTTTTTTTGGCAAACGGTCATTTTTATTGGATTGCTTTTCATATTGCGTAAATATGCATGGGGTCCAATTTTAACCGCTGTCAATGATCGCGAGACTTCTATTAAGGATGCGCTTGCTTCTGCGGTAGCTGCACGAAAGGAAATGGAAAACCTTCAGTCTGATAATCAGCGAATTTTAAAAGAAGCCCGAGCAGAAAAAGAGGCTTTATTGAAAGAAGCACAAAGCACTCGCGCTCAATTGATTTCCGCAGCCAAAGAAGAAGCACAAGCAGAAGCACAAAAAATTCTTTCACAAGCTCAAGAAGCCATCCAAAACGAAAAACGTGCTGCGATCAGTGAGCTTAGAGAACAAGTAGGTTCAATAGCCATGGATATTGCAGAGAAAGTATTGAAGAAAGAACTAGAAAACAATGACAAGCAAGTCCAATTGATCAATCAATTGCTTCAAGATTCTGATTTAAAATAATGAAAGGTACTCGAGCTTCAATTCGTTACGCCAAAGCTACTTTAGCATTTGCTCAAGAAGCCCAAGCAGCTCAACAAGTAGCGGATGATTTCAAATCGTTAGTTCACTTGTTAAGTACAGACAAGGAATTGCATTCAGCGATTGAAAACCGTATGCTACCCGCCACTAGAAAAGAAGCGATATTGAAGGAATTACTTCCTAAAGCCAGTGAACAAACCCTCAGGTTTTTTGCTCTATTAGCTGAAAACAATAGAATAGAACTTCTGATTCCTGCCTGTGAAGGGTATTTAGATCTTTATGCAGAGCACAAAGGGGAAGTTAAAGCCACGGTGACTTCAGCATTTCGCTTAACACCAGAATTGGAAGAAAAAGTATTGGTCGAAGCAAGAAAACTTTCAGATAAAAAAGCAATACTTGAAAACATTATCGACCCTTCTATAATTGGAGGATACATTTTAAAGATTGGAGACATGCAGTACGATGCCAGTATAGCGCATCAACTAAAATCAATCAAAACAAGATTAACAAAAACGAATTCGATTTAAAGACGAACCATCATGGCAGACGTAAATCCCGCTGAAGTTTCAGCAATATTAAAAAAGCAATTAGCCGGTTACAGTGCTACAAACTCTCTCGATGAGGTTGGAACGGTATTGGAAGTTGGAGATGGTATTGCTCGTGTGTATGGCCTTTCCAATGCTCAATACGGAGAATTGGTTTCTTTTGACAATAACCTAGAGGGGATGGTTCTAAATTTAGAAGAAGACCATGTTGGGGTAGTATTGTTAGGATCTTCTAAAGGAATTAAAGAAGGAGATACCGTAAAAAGAACACAACGTATTGCTTCTATTAATGTTGGAGAAGGGGTTGTAGGTCGTGTATTAAATACTCTTGGGCTACCGATTGACGGTAAAGGACCTATTGAGGGTGAGGTTTTCGAAATGCCCTTGGAAAGAAAAGCACCAGGAGTGATCTTTCGTCAGCCAGTAAACGAACCTTTACAAACAGGAATTAAGTCGATAGATGCAATGATTCCCGTAGGAAGAGGACAACGAGAACTCGTTATTGGTGACCGTCAAACCGGGAAAACCACGGTTTGTATTGACACCATTTTAAATCAAAAAGAATTTTACGATGCTGGTGAGCCTGTCTATTGTGTTTACGTTGCCATCGGACAAAAAGCATCTACCGTAGCTGGTATTGCAAAAACACTAGAAGATCGAGGCGCAATGGCTTATACTACAATAGTTGCAGCAAATGCTTCCGATCCAGCGCCAATGCAGGTCTACGCACCTTTTGCTGGAGCCTCAATTGGAGAATACTTTAGAGATACAGGAAGACCAGCGCTAATCATCTATGATGATTTGTCAAAGCAAGCGGTTGCCTATCGAGAAGTATCATTACTCTTAAGAAGACCACCAGGACGTGAAGCGTATCCAGGGGACGTTTTCTATTTACACTCTCGTTTACTCGAACGCGCAGCAAAAGTTATCAATGTAGATAGCATTGCAAAAGAAATGAACGATTTGCCCGCGTCATTAAAAGATAAAGTTAAAGGAGGAGGCTCATTAACGGCACTTCCTATTATTGAAACTCAAGCAGGTGACGTTTCCGCGTATATTCCTACCAACGTAATTTCTATTACAGACGGTCAAATTTTCTTGGAATCGGATTTATTTAACTCAGGGGTTCGTCCCGCTATTAATGTTGGAATCTCAGTATCTCGTGTAGGGGGATCAGCTCAGATAAAATCCATGAAAAAAGTTGCAGGTACTCTTAAATTGGATCAAGCCCAATTCCGGGAATTAGAAGCCTTTGCAAAATTTGGATCGGACTTAGACGCCGCAACGTTAAATGTAATTGAAAAAGGAAAACGCAATGTTGAGATTTTGAAACAAGCGCAAAATGATCCTTTTAAAGTGGAAGACCAAGTTGCAATCATCTATGCAGGTTCAAAAAACCTGTTGAGAGAGGTTCCTGTAGAAAGCGTAAAGGCTTTTCAAAAATCCTATTTGGAAACCCTCAGAGCAAAACACAGCAATATCTTAGCAGATCTTAAAGCTGGGAAATTGACAGATGAGGTTATAGATGTGTTAAACGCCACTGCAAAAGAAACGGCTAAACAATTCGCATAACCCATGACAAATCTTAAGGAAATACGGAATAGAATAGTATCGGTTTCTTCAACGATGCAGATTACAAGTGCCATGAAAATGGTTTCCGCTGCAAAACTGAAAAAAGCGCAAGATGCCATCACTGCCATGCGTCCTTATGCCACAACACTCACCACGCTGATTCAAAACTTAAGCAGCACTTTAGAAGGGGATACACAGAATCCATTTACCCAAGTGCGTGAATCCAAGAAAGTACTTATTGTTTCCATAACTTCTAACCGAGGCCTATGCGGAGCCTTTAATGCAAACATTATCAAAAGAACCCGTCAATTGATTTTGGAAGACTTTGCAGGCAGAAGCGTTACTTTGATTTCCATAGGGAAAAAGGGATCTGAAGCATTGGAGAAAACAGGAAAGATTCGTGCTACTCACGATACTGTTTACGATGAGCTTAACTACGAAAATGTAGGAATAATCGCTCAAGACATCATGGATCAATTTGCCTCAGAAGCGTATGATGAAGTGGTGTTGGTTTACAATCGATTTAAGAACGCAGCAACTCAAATTGTAGAGGTAGAACCCTTTTTACCTATAGTTCCAGAAGCCCAAGAAGCGAGTACCGCTAAAGCGGATTACATCTTTGAACCTTCTAAGGAAGAAATAGTAAATGAACTTCTCCCCAAATCATTAAAAATGCAGCTTTATAAGGCTATTAGAGATTCTTTTGCCAGTGAACACGGTGCTAGAATGACCGCGATGCACAAAGCTACAGACAACGCTACGGAACTTAGAGATCAGTTAAAGTTAACCTACAACAAAGCACGTCAGGCTGCTATTACCAATGAAATTTTAGAAATTGTTGGTGGAGCAGAAGCACTGAACAATTAATCCAAATTCAACTTTCTTTTATCGCCCCATTATTTTATAAGATATAGCTATCTTTATAGTATAGCGTTAACCCTAAATCTAGATTTATGATCCATTATTTTAAAATTGGGATTGTATTTTTTTCCTGCATATTTTTATTTCAATGCACTAAAGATTCTTCAGATGAAACCAAAGAGGAATTCGTAGAGCAAGAAGACAAAGTTATAATTTCAGATCCTTTTTATGCAGTTCTAAATGAGAACAGCAGCCTTGAGGAGTATTGGGAACTTTTTGTAAAAGATGCCATTCGATCAGGTAAACCAGATCCTGGTGAGGGTCGAAATGTGAGTATTTTTTTTGGTGTAGAGCCCGATTTTGCTTCAGGAGTAACCGCCGATCACGCAGGAAGGGCTTTTAATATTTGTGACGAGGGAACAGTGAGTTTTGAAATTATTAAATCTTACTGGGAAGATTATAGCATCGTTCAAAGACTGTATACTTTTTATCATGAATCAGGACACGCACGATATAAATACAGACATCCTTGTGAATCAAATGAATGTACGAATACCCCCGATGACACCCCGGTTATGTGGCTTTCTGTTCCACCAGCAAACACCCCTTTTGAAAAATTCTTAGCGGATAAAGAAAATTTTTTTAAGCGTCGTTGGGATGGCATTCGCTACTTTAACTGCGAGGTCAATTAGTTTTTATGAACGTACAAGAGTTGCTCAATAAATGCGTCCTATGTTGGTTGGCGACAGCAAACAAAAAGGGCGAACCCAATGTTTCACCTAAGGAATTGTTTTTAGCGACGAATACCGATGAAATAATCATTGCCAATATTGCCTCACCAAGGAGCATTAGGAACATAAGTGAAAATCCGAGTGTATGTATTTCTGCAATCAATATATGGACACAGAAAGGTTTGCAGTGTATTGGTCAGGCAAAAATTATTAGTCCACAACAAATCGAATTCAAAGAAATTGAAGCAGACTTTAGGCCATTGTGTCAAGGACGTTTTAGAATCCAGCATTTTATAAAAGTTAAAGTGATACACAAAAAAGAAATTCTTGCACCAAGCTATTTTTTCTACCCCAACACCTGCGAAAAAGATCAAATCATAGCTGCACGAAGTCGTTATTTTAATATAAAAGGAGAAGAAAACGTTTAGTTTTTGAACACTTTAAAAGCTGTGATAAAGAAAAAAACACCAATCGATGGTTGATAAAACCTAAGAAAACAATTTTGTAAATTAAGATAATGACCCTTGGGATTTTGTATTTTTAATCCAATAAAAATTTGCGAAATGATACAAGTTCCTGTTCAAAACGGAAGTGATTTTAAGTTACCTAACTATGAGACCATAGCGTCAGCAGGAGTTGATTTAAAGGCCGCAATAAACGAACCGCTAACCCTAGCGCCCTTGGAGAGAGGAATCGTTGGCACGGGCCTAAAAATAGCCCTACCAGAAGGGTATGAAGCGCAAGTTAGACCTCGAAGCGGTTTGGCCGCTAAACACGGAATAACGGTCCTTAATGCTCCAGGGACTATAGATGCAGACTACCGAGGCGAAATAGGGGTCATTTTAGTCAACCTATCAAACGAATCATTTACTATACAACCAGGAGAACGTATTGCGCAATTGGTTTTGGCGAAGTACGAACAAATTCAATGGGAACTTACAGAAAGTTTATCGGTTACAGATCGAGGCGAAGGCGGATTTGGCAGTACTGGAAAAAAATAGCCTATGAAAATTATTGTTCCCATGGCGGGAAGGGGGTCGCGATTAAGACCTCATAGTTTAACTACTCCCAAACCATTAATTGCTGTTGCTGGTACCCCAATAGTTCACCAACTTGTACATGAAATTGCTAAGGTCGTGGAACAACCGATTACAGCGATTGGGTTTATCCTTGGAGATCCTGCTTTTTTTGGAGCCGATGTTGAAGCATCTTTGACTTCTCTTGTAGAAGAATTAGGAGCAAAGCCCTATTTGTTTCGTCAAGAAGAGCCCTTAGGAACAGGACATGCTATCATGTGTGCTAAAGAGCTTTTAGATGGGCCAGCAGTGGTAGCTTATGCGGACACCCTGATTCGCGCAGATCTAATTCTAGATCCCAATGCTGATGGGGTAATATGGGTAAAACAAGTTGAAAATCCAGAAGCCTTTGGTGTAGTAGAATTAGATAACGAAAATAGAATTGTAAATCTTATTGAAAAACCTCAAACGTTTTTATCTGATCTTGCGGTAATCGGAATCTATTATTTTAAAGAAATTGGACGCTTAAAGAATGCCCTTTCACAAGTTGTTTCTAAGCAATTAAAAAAAGGCGAGGAATACCAAATCAACGAGGGGATACTGATGATGATGAAAGAAGGAGCCGTTTTTAAACCAGGTGAGGTTGAAGCGTGGATGGACTGCGGAAATCCAACGGCAACAATTCAAACGAATAGCGAAATGCTGGCGTATAAATATGCTGAGGAAGAAGCACTTATTGACCCTTCTGCCCGAATTGAAAACAGCACCCTTATTCCCCCTTGTTTTATTGGAGCCAAAGCTGTAATCGAAGACAGTATTTTAGGTCCTGGTGTCTCTATTGGCTCGAACACGAAAATATCGAATTGTACATTGAAGAATAGCTTGATACAAAACAACAGTAGGATCAAGAACTTAGTCAGTGAAAAAGCCATGATAGGAAATCATGTTCATTATAACGGAAACCATACCTTTGTAAGTATAGGAGATTACTCTGAATTACAATGATACAGCAAAAAGCCATTTACCGTTTTCTGATCCTAATTCCTGCATTTATTGTGTTTGCCGCATGCAAAACCGTGGCTGTTCTCCCTACGAATACCCCCATTAAGAAAGTAGATATTGCAGCATTAGCTACAAAAATTAAAAGCACCTATCCAAAAGTAAACAAGCTTCGATCTCGAATTCGTGCAGTCTATGATGACGGAAAAAGACAGCAACAAATAATAATTCAATTGCGCTTGGAAGAGAAAAAAGCCATTTGGATGAGTGCTTCTATGGTTATTCCAATTGCAAAATTATTAATCACGCAAGAGGGGGTTTCCTTTTATGAAAAGTTTCAAAAAAATTATTTTGTAGGGAATTTCGATCTTATTAACGCCCCGCTAAACACTTCGTTTTCATATGATGATGTTGAAAAGCTTCTCTTAGGAAAACCCTTTTTAGATCCTAGCGAAGGGAAGTGGAAACAAATTTCAAACCCACAGTACTACATATTAATTCCTCAAGGAAGTAAATCGGGTTTACAGCCCACACTTTTTTTTGATCCCACAACTTTCTTACTCAAAGAGCAACGATTTTTAATACCGGGATCCATGCAAAACCTGACGATTAAATATATGAATCATCAGCGGATACAAGGAGAATATTTACCACAGCAAATTGAAATATCGCTATCTGGAAGGGAAGAAAACCAGCAAATTACTTTAGAATTTACGAGAACCGACCTACCAGGAACGCTCAGTTTTCCTTTTGAAATCCCTGAAGGCTATAAGCAAATTTCACTAGAATGAGTCGTAAGTTTCTTTTCTTGGTGCTCTTTTGGATCGGGATGGGAACCCTTATGAGCCAAACCAACAGTAAACGTCAACAAGAGCTCGAAGAACAACGTATCCGATTAAAAAATGAAATCAAACAAATTAATGCGTTGCTTTTTTCGAGTTCAAAAACGCGAAAAAACGTTTTATCCGAAGTTGAGGATTTACAAGTAAAACTGAATGTTAGAGACGAGTTGATTAAAGTTACCAATGCTCAAATCAACTTACTGACACGTAAAATCAACTTGAATGAAAGAAACATCAGCAGTCAAAGAAAAGAGCTCGAGGCACTTAAAAAAGATTATGCGAAAATGATTCAAAAGTCCTATGCCAGTAAATCGCTTCAAAATAGACTGATGTTTTTATTTTCCTCAGAAAATTTTTTGCAAGCGTACAAAAGAATTCAATACTTAAAGCAGTACACCCAACACAGAAGAAAGCAAGGGCTAGCCATTGCAGAAAAAACACAAGTTTTACAACAATTAAATACCGTTTTGATTGAAGAAAAATCTAAAAAGGTAGGCTTGGTACAGGAAAACAAAGCTGTACAACAACAACTTAAAAAAGAACGTCAAGATCAGGAAAAATTAATCAGTTCTTTAAAGCGAAAAGAGCGCAATCTAGCAGCTCAAATCTCGAAAAAGGAAAAACAAGCACAGGAGATTGATCAGGAAATTGATCGTTTGATTCGGGAAGCTATCGCGGCATCAAATAAGGCGGCAGGGAAATCTGGAAATAAGACCTTTGAATTGACTCCAGAAGCGAAGCTTATAGCAGCAAATTTTGAGGCTAATCGAGGGCGACTTCCATGGCCTTTAGAAAAGGGGGTAGTGGTACAAGGTTTTGGTAAGCAACAACATCCAGTAGTTAAGACTACGACGATACAGAGCAACGGTGTAACTATCGCGACTGCCCCTTCAACTCAAATTCGCGCAGTTTTTGAAGGAGAAGTAATGTCTGTAGTAACCTATAAAGGGAGTAATCCATCCGTCTTAATTCGCCATGGAAATTATATAACCGTATATAAAAATCTAGGGAAACTGTATGTTAAAAAGGGCGACAAAGTAAAAGCGAAGCAAAACATTGGGGAAGCGTTTACAAACCAACAGACGGGAAAAACGGAGATTCAATTTGGGATATTTAACAACGTTACGGTGCTAAATCCAAAAGGCTGGATTTATCAAATGTAAACTAGTTTTCCTCGAGATACCACGCCTCTTCTTCTAAACTATACTTTAGAAAATACAACATGTTGATCGCTTCTTTTTTAGTGGAATACCTTCCATAGGCAACCCGGTATAAGCCAGCAGGACTAGGTTGTGCTAGGGCTGCAGGATACCCTTCGCTGATCAGCTGTACTTTCTTTTTTTCCGCATTTTCTAACGATCGGAATGAACCCGCAATGACACTAAAGTAAACCTCTTTATTAACTGCTTTTGGAGTTGCTTTTACTGGTACATCAATAGCGTTGAGCGTTCCAAGATCAAAGGTAGCTTCTTGAACATTCTTTTCGATCTGCTCTTGAGCTTGTTCTTGTGCAACAATTCGTTTTTGGGTCACGTACTGATCACTAAAAAAATAAGCGGTAGACAATAAGGCTACTCCTAGAATTCCTATTGCAGCATATCGAAGTAGTGGAGATTTTGAGGTTTTCTTTTTTTCAGGAGTAAACATTAAATCTTCTTTGTTCGTTTCATCCATAAGATTTGATATAAAGGGTTCTTGAGTGAGTTCTCTTTTAAATGGGCTTAAACCAAAGGCTTTCAAATCGAAATTAACATTTCCCCACGGGGTAAATTCAATTTTTCGAGAAGAATTTAAGAAAATTTCACCAACTCCAGGAAACCGTAATGTTTGGGTTTGAAGCCGTCTTTTCCAGCTACTGACTTCTTTTTCAATAGTGCGTAGGGCATTTTCGTAGGAAATGTTTTCTTTATGGGCATAATAATGTGCCAAAACACCATCATTTGCTACTAAAAGTTGATTGAAATTGACTTCTTTTCTGGGCGGGAAAAAATGCCCCTCTGAAGAAACTTGTGCCCCAAAAGAACGCGTCAAAAATGCCCCAAAATGTGGGATAGTCACACACTCGTGTTGGTAGAGTAATTCTTGTATGTAGCGCGTAATTTGCATTTCAATCAAAAGTAATAAAATAATACGATACTCTAACGAAAGAAAAAGTAGTCTGCAAAGGTTTCTTATCTTCGTACTTAAACCCCAAATGATGACCACGCTAGAAGCATGTTTACTCCTACAAGCCATCCCCGGAATGGGAATTCACCGAGGGATTAAAATGTTCAATCATTTTGGAAGTGCAGCCGCTGTTTTTGAAGCCTCTTATTCTGATTGGCTTGCAGTAGAGGGTATAGGGACGCAAGTTTGTATTGCGCTGAGAAACTGGAAATCCCACCTCCCAAAAGTAACCTCCCTAATCGAACAAATTAAACAACACCATTTAGAATTTCTTTTTTTGGGATCTTCACAGTATCCTCATGCACTCACTTTTTGTTCGGATGCTCCTTTAGTTCTTTTTTACAAAGGAAAAATTGATTTTGAGAATAGAAACGTGATCAGCATTGTAGGGACTCGTCAATATACCCCTCAAGGAAAGGATTTTTGTAAACAATTGATTGAAGTCCTCAAAAAATACAATCCTATCATTTGTTCCGGTCTTGCAAAAGGGATTGATGTTATTGCTCATCGTTTGGCTATGGAAAATGGATTAGAGACTGTAGCCTGTTTAGCTCATGGTTTAGAGCGAGTATATCCAGAAGCACATCAAAGAACAGCACTAGAAATTTGTAAACAAGGAGCTCTCCTATCGGATTTTCTTCCTAATGCACCTTTTAGAAAGGAAAATTTTCCACAGCGAAATCGATTGATTGCAGGAATGGCACACGCAACGGTAGTCATTGAGTCCGGAATAGCAGGAGGAAGTATGAATACAGCGACTCTTGCACATCGTTATGGGAGAGAAATATTTGCTGTACCTGGCCGACCCTCGGACTTAAAAAGTCAAGGCTGCCATCAACTTATTTTCCAACAGAAGGCACAACTGTTGTCTGACCCGAATGACCTGATTAAATCCCTTGGATGGGAAGAACAACCAAGAGCAAAGGGAGTTCAAAAGGCACTTTTTCAAAACTTGACAGAGGATGAAAAAAAAGTTCAGGATCAATTGCTGAAAATTTCTAAAATGCGCCTGGATGAATTGACTTTAAAGTTGGGATGGAAGGTCAGTAAAACAGCTGCGATATTGATGCAATTGGAAATGAAAGGACTGGTTCGTGCGCTTCCAGGCAAGCTGTTTGAATGGATCTAGTACCCTACCTTATCGCGGACACGAAGGAGTACCTCATGAGCGACTTTTCTTGCTTTTTCAGCACCTTTAGCCAATGCAATATGAACCTCTTCGGGGTGTTGATAGTAATAGTCAAACTGTTCGCGTTCTCTTTCAAAACGGTCTAGTATCAAATCAAAAAGTAATTGTTTAGCATACCCATATCCCATTCCTCCGGCTTGATATTTTTCACGTAAAGCAGCAACCGATGAAGCGGGTGCTAAAAGGGAATACAAAGTAAAAACGGTACAATTTTCGGGATCTTTGACCGCCTCTAAAGGAGCACTGTCAGTTTGGATCCCCATCACCTGCTTTCTTAGTTTCTTTTGGGGTAAGAAAATATTAATCGTATTGTCGCGAGATTTACTCATTTTCTGCCCGTCTGTTCCAGGAATGTATTGAGTATTTTCTTGGATTTTTGCTTGAGGGATAACAAAAGTGTTTCCCATTTGATGGTTGAAACGAGAAGCCACATCCCGAGTAATTTCAAGATGCTGAAGTTGATCTTTACCAACAGGAACAATTTCTGCATCATAAAGCAAAATGTCCGCTGCCATAAGCATGGGATAGGAGAATAAGCCAGCGTTAATATCTGAAAGTTGTTCAGATTTATCTTTAAACGAATGTGCTAAAGTAAGTCTCTGGTAAGGAAAAAAACAATTGAGGTACCAAGCTAATTCCGTAACTTCACTAACATCACTTTGACGATAAAAATGCGTTTTTTCAATATCTAAACCACAAGCTAACCACGCTGCTGCGGTTGCAAAAGTATTTTCCCGTAGCAATTCGCCATTTTTTATTTGGGTCAGGGAATGCAAATCAGCTATAAAAAGAAAGGAGTCATCTGGACTCGCTTTAGAAAGTTCAATTGCGGGAAGCACAGCCCCTAGCAAATTTCCCAAATGTGGGGTTCCGGTTGACTGTACGCCAGTTAAAATTCTTGCCATTTCAAAAAATTTGAACAAAGGTACGTTTCCTCAAATAGGAGAGCAACTTTGACTTATAGATTTTAATTTTTCCTCTGAGAAAAGGATTTTTAATCCCCATCATGTAAAGAGATTCATGGTTTTATGAAACGCATGTTTTTTATCGATATATTTAGTTCATGAGAAAAATAGCCTTGGTTTTATGGCGAATTTGGTTTTATACCCTCACGGCTATTCCTGTTTTAGTTTTCTTTATACCCTTGGCAATTCTATTGCTATTTCCCAATGGATATCGTTATGTTTTTTGGGTAGCACGGAATATTTGGGCTCCTTTTGTTCTTTTTGGTATGGGTTTTTGGGTTAAAAAAATTGATGGTTTTCCTCCTGAAGGGAAAAGTTTTATGTTGGTAGCAAATCACACCAGTTATATTGATATTATGGTCATGCTTCGAATGCGCAAAACACCCTTTGTTTTTGTGGGTAAAAAAGAATTGGTTCAAATACCCATATTTGGATATCTCTATAAACGAGCAGCAATCATGGTGGACCGGAGCTCGTCAAAAAGTCGTTTCGAAGTCTATGAGCGCGCTCAGAAAGTTATCCAAAAAGGGTATAGTGTATGTATTTTTCCTGAAAAGGAATATATCGATGAATCTGTAATCCTCAATCCTTTTAAAAAAGGCGCTTTTAAACTTGCCATAGAGCATGAGTTACCCATCTTCCCGATGGTGTTTTTAGATTGTAAACGCAAGTTTCCTTGGTACACCACTCATGGTTATCCGGGCAGTTTGAGAGTTAAAGCATTAGCAGTAATTCCAACAAAAAATTTGATTCTTGAGGAGACCCATATTTTACAAGAGTCCATTTATCTACAAATAAAAAACGAATTGATGTTTAAATCCTAAAGTATAAAAGGATTAAAATCTCCCGAGATTTAAAGAATGATGTTCTTTATAGGTGAAGCAGTCACGTCCTCTAAACTTCGCATTGCATTAATGACTTTGAAGGACGAAAATTGATTTAAATCAGACAGTTGTATGGATTTTGGGATAAGTTTATTTTCGTGAATTAATCGATCTCTGCAAGTACCTGAAAGTAAGGGTTGATCTGGTGTGTACCATATATTTTCCCTTAAAAAAGCAAGATTCCCATAGGAGCTGTCTGTAAGCCTTCCCTCTTTTAGAATCAGGATGTCATCACAGTGTTCTTTTTTTAAATAGAGGGTATTTAAAGCGTTTCTGTTGTTGTATTTTAAACTGTACTCAATCGCATCCTCGGGGATTACTTTAAGCCGTTTAATTTCAATCGTCTTATAGGGTGACCAGTTGACCTCCACAGTGTGTTGATTATAGGCAATCCGTAGTTTTATCTTTCCCTCTTTAAAATTATCCGGTACTGTAATATCTCCTAGTAAACTCTTAGAAGGAGATTTTTTAAAATACGTTAAATAAGAATCTTCATACCGCCGTTCATGCCATTGAGGATGAAGAATAGTTCCATCTAAAACACAGATAGTTTCAAACAATGGGAACATATATTTTATTAATTAGTTCATGATATTCCTCCTCCAAGGTACTCAAATGTGTAATTCCCCCACCGCTTCGATAGTAGTAATTTCCCTCACGTTGTTCTAAAAATCGAATGTTGACCCCACTTTCCAAACGCGATCCATCAAACACCCCAAAGACGCCAGTATAGTAGCCGCGTTCATCCAGTTCTACGGATTGAATAAGCTCCATAGTTTTATTTTTTGGCGCACCACTTACCGAACCTGCAGGGAGCAGTTTTTTTATTATTTCCCCACTGGTTTGTTTCCAGTTACTGGGAAGTAGTCCTTGAATTTCAGAACTACTTTGATAGATTGGTCCTTTAGAAGTCCTGATGTTGTCTAGATAGCGAAAACGATTTAAGCGTACTTTTTTAGCGACTTGAGAAAGATCATTTCGCAATAAATCCACAATAGTATTATGCTCGTATTGTTCTTTTAGATTATTTTTTAAAAGGTTTTTTGCATTGGGTATTCGTGCATCTATGGTTCCTTTCATGGGATAGGTGCTTAGGACATCATTTTCTATTTTAATAAAACATTCAGGTGAGAACACAACAAATGCTCCTTTTTTGTACAATTTATAGGGAGCGTTACAGGCATAGAAAAAGTCCAATAAATCGTGTTGAGTTTTGACTAGAGATGGGAAAGTAAGATTCAATAAAAATGAATTTCCATGCCCAATTTGATGCTTGACTGTTTGAAAAGCTTTTTTGTAGATTTCTTTTGAAACAGGAGTTACTTCTTCAAAAATTGGCTTTGGTGAATTGGATCTTTTAGGGGCATTGGTGAGTCCTTTAACATGAAAATACAATCCTTCATTTGCAGCGTCCTCAAAAGTATAAATCAAGGGATTTTTTTGCTCAAAGTCAATCAAAAAGACAAAGGGTACGCTAGCCGTAACCCAATCGGAAAATTGTTTGTAAAAAGACAACGAAATGGAGGGTTAGTTTTTAAGCGCCAACCGTTTTTAAAGTTTCTATAATTTTTTGTTCCAGTTCCTCCATCAATTCTGGGTTATCCAATAAAAGTGTTTTTACAGCATCACGACCTTGTCCAATTTTGGTATCGCCGTAACTAAACCAAGAACCACTTTTTTTGATGATTTCGTAGTTAACGCCGATGTCAATGATCTCACCAATTTTGGAAATTCCTTCCCCATACATGATGTCAAATTCTGCTGTGCGGAAAGGAGGGGCTACTTTATTTTTGACAACTTTAACTCGGGTTTTATTTCCTAAAACTTCAGATTCGGAACTTTTGATTTGAGTGGAACGACGAATATCCAATCGAACCGAGGCATAGAATTTCAAGGCATTTCCTCCAGTAGTGGTCTCTGGATTTCCAAACATTACTCCAATTTTTTCACGAAGTTGATTGATAAAAAATACAGTACAATTGGTTTTGCTGATCGAGGCAGTAAGTTTTCGAAGTGCCTGAGACATTAAGCGAGCGTGGAGTCCCATTTTAGAATCCCCCATTTCTCCTTCAATTTCACTTTTTGGCGTTAAGGCAGCGACGGAATCAATTACCACGATATCAATAGCACCAGAGCGGATTAAATTGTCTGCGATTTCAAGCGCTTGCTCTCCGTGATCAGGTTGAGAAATAATCAATTCCCCTACATCTACGCCGAGTTTTTCAGCATAAAAACGATCAAAAGCATGTTCAGCATCAATAAAAGCGGCAATACCTCCTTGTTTCTGACATTCTGCAATTGCATGAAGAGTTAATGTTGTTTTCCCAGAGGATTCGGGCCCGTAGATTTCAATTACTCGTCCGCGAGGATATCCTCCGACACCTAAAGCAATGTCAAGGCCAAGTGAGCCTGAGGGAATAGACTCAACTTCCTCAACGGCTTGGTCTCCCATCTTCATTACAGCACCTTTTCCGTAAGTTTTATCTAGCTTATCAAGAGTGAGTTGTAAAGCTTTTAATTTGGCATTTTTTTGATCTGACATAACGCTCTTTTTGGCTAAAATACAGTTTCTTCTTTTGGCTTCCAAGTCCGAAATCGCTGCATTATTAACAATTTTTTGTATGTTTAAATTTAAATATTTGAATTCCTATGAAAAACTATATTTTACTTCTTTATTTATGTTCAACAACCTTGTTTGGACAGCATATTTTACCCCTTCGTGAACGCGCTGAGCTTATTGATGAAATTCAAAAAGAGCGAATTGAAAAGTTGCTTCCTAATCTAATGCAGGAGCAAAACATTGATCTTTGGGTAATTATCACTCGCGAATATAACGAAGACCCTATTGTAAAAACCTTATTACCTCCTACTTGGCTCAACGCAAGAAGGAGGACGATACTCGTGTTTTCAAAAACCAAAGAAGGAGTAGATGCCGTGGCTATTACACGGTATAATTTTGGAAAAAATATCCGTTCCATTTGGAACAAAGAAAAAGAACCCGATCAGTGGAAAGCATTAGCAGAATATATTCAAAGTCAAAATCCAAATCGAATTGGAGTGAATATATCCGAACATTATGGTCTGGCAGATGGATTAGTAAAAACGGACTACGACGGGATGATGCAAGCACTTCCCAATCGATTCCAAAAACGCGTGGTTTCTGCTGAAACCCTTGCCGTTCGTTGGATAGAGACCCGAACCCCAAGAGAGATGACCCTTTTCAGCCAGTTGGTAGAAATTACTCATAACATCGTCGCAGAAGCGTTTTCAACAGAGGTCATTACTCCAGGAATTACGACTACTGAGGATGTGGTTTGGTGGTTTCGTGAAAAGGTAGTTGCCTTAGGATTAGACACCTGGTTCCACCCTACAGTTGATGTACAACGAACAGGGAATAGTGATTTGTACGCCTTTGACGGGCAATCTAAATACGATGTCATCCAACCCGGCGACCTCTTGCATTGTGACTTTGGAATAACTTACCTCACCCTAAATACGGATTGTCAAGAATTAGCATACGTTTTAAAACCGAATGAAACGGAAGCACCAGAATTTTTAAAAGAAGCCCTACGTCAAGGGAATGCAGTTCAAGATCATCTTACGAATAATTTCATAACGGGTAGAACAGGAAATGCGAGTCTTAAACAAGCAATACTCGACAGCAAAGCAGCTGGTTTACGTCCTCAAATTTACACCCACCCCTTGGGGTTCTTTGGGCATTCTGCAGGAACAACCTTTGGAATGTGGGACGCACAAGAGGGGATTCCTGGCTCTGGCGACCACCCCCTTTATGAAAATACAGTATATGCTATTGAACTGAATGCTACTGTATTTCTAAAAGAATGGAATAAAGATATCCGTGTGATGTTAGAAGAACCTGGCTATTTTGGACCCGAGGGATTTCGTTATGTGAATGGACGTCAAACAAACCTTATCCTTGTTGGCCCTAAGAAAAGCCATTTAGAATAAATTTTCAAAATTTAGTCGAGCTGAATAATTGATCGTTAAATGTGAATATTTCGCTTCAATTGGCATTATTTTTGCCTTAAACCGTGACATCTTCAAATCACTTTTATGCGACGAATTTTCTTAAGTGCTCTTCTATTTTTTGGATTTTCTTTGGGTTCGTGCTCTTCTGAGGACACCCCGTGTTGTCCAGTTTATCCCCCCGTAATTTTTGGACATTGGGATATTAAAGGAGGAGGAACCTTGTATTTTGAGGTAGGACGGTTTTCTACCTCTGTAGGTTGTAATACCCTTTTTGGAGAAGTCGATATAACGGAAGAAAGCTTAGGGTTTTCATTAATTGCCACTACATTAATGGGCTGTCCGGAGGAGGAAGATGAAAGAGAACAAGAACTCGCCACACTTTTTGATTCGGCTACCTTAACTTACAAACTCATTGATAACCAAGCAATTTTATTTAATTCTCAAGGAGATATCGTCCTTACATTGATACGACCTATTAATGCAAATTTTGTTAATGATTGGGTCTTACAATCCATCCGAACTGAAAATGGGACGAGCTCTTCCATTTTAGACCAAAACACAGGGATTACTTTTTTAGCGGACGGGAATGTTGAAGTGGTTACTGCTTGTAACAGTGGTCGAGGAAACTACAGCATTATCAATGACGTTTTACAAATCCAAGGGATTGCGCTAACAGAAATGGGCTGTGATGAGGAACGAAATACTCGCCAAAACGAAATGATAGCGGCTCTAACTGAAATCAATGGGTATTCCATACTCAGAAAATCGCTTTCACTTGAAAAAGATGGAGTCCCCTATTTATCCTTCCAATTACGAGAATAACAGAACTCGGTCAACAGGAATTTCCATACCTTTGTTCAACACTTAACCGTTTATAGCATGCAACTGTATAACAAATTAAGTGCGAAAGAGCGCGCACAATTAATTGAAGAAGCGGGAGAAGACCGCCTTACGCTCTCCTTTTATCAATATGCCCAAATCGGAAATCCACAATTATTTCGAGATTACTTATTTCTTCATTGGCATCCTTTGGAAGTTTTGGGACGTATTTATGTAGCTAAGGAAGGAATCAATGCCCAATTATCTGTACCGGCCAGAAATTTCGGTTTATTTAAAGCTGAAATTGACAGGGTTACTTTTTTAGAAAATGTACGCCTTAACATCGCTATAGAACAGGACAATAAGTCCTTTTTGAAACTTACGATTAAAGTGAGGGATAAAATTGTAGCGGATGGCTTAGAAGACAGTTCTTTTGATGTCACACAAAAAGGGAAGCATGTCAATGCTTTGGAATTTAACACGTTATTGGAAGATGAAAACACCATCTGTGTGGACATGCGTAACCACTATGAAAGTGAGATTGGACATTTTCAAAATGCTGTGACACCGGACGTAGATACATTTCGGGAGTCTTTACCTATCATCGAACAAAATTTGTCTACTCATAAAGAAGATAAAAATTTATTGATGTATTGTACAGGGGGGATTCGCTGTGAAAAAGCCTCAGCCTATTTTAAGCATAAAGGGTTTCAAAATGTATTTCAACTGGAAGGGGGAATCATAGAGTACGCCCGTCAGGTTAAAACTTTGGGAATTGAAAATAAATTTATCGGAAAGAATTTTGTTTTTGATGAGCGAAGAGGAGAACGGATATCAGATGAAATCATCGCCCAATGTCATCAGTGTGGCGCAGCTTGTGACACACATGTCAATTGTATTAACGAGGCTTGTCATTTATTGTTTATTCAGTGTGAGTCGTGTCAAGAAAAAATGAATCATTGTTGTTCAGACCCATGTAAAGAGATTATTGCCATGCCTTTGGATAAACAGCGGGAACTACGAAAAGGTGTACACAACAGCAATAAAATATTTAAAAAAGGGCGTTCCGAAGTGTTAAAATTTAAACATTAATTTAAGATTCTAATATTTAGTCATTCATTCAAATCCCTGTATCTTTAGGGTCAAATTCTATTGATGAGTTGTTCCAGTTGCGCTAGCGGAAAAGACGGTACCCCAAGGGGCTGCAAAAGCAATGGGACTTGTGGAAGTGACAGTTGTAATAAACTCACTGTATTTGATTGGTTGGAAAATATGCAACTCCCTGATGGACAAGAAGCTCCCCCTTTTGTTGAAGTCCGTTTTAAAAACAGCAGAAAGGAATTTTACCGTTTTCCTGAAACGTTAAAACCACAAGCTGGGGCTTTGGTAATTACCAAAGCAGAGAGTGGTTATGATTTAGGTCGGGTAAGTTTAGCAGGGCAACTGGTAAATATGCAGATGAAGCGGAAAAAAGTAGATTCAAACAGTTCTTCTATTGGAACTATTTTACGCCTTGCAAACTCTAAAGAAATTGATCTTTGGCATGAGGTTCGTACCAAAGAAACAGAAGTACAAAAAAAGGCAAGAGAATTGGCGATTGCACTTAGGCTGGACATGAAAATATCCGATGTAGAATTTCAAGCAGATGGTAAAAAAGCCACATTTTATTATACTGCTGATCAGCGAGTCGATTTTCGTCAACTAATTAAAGATATGGTGCAGGCTTTTTCTATTCGGATAGAAATGAAACAGATCGGACTCCGCCAAGAGGCATCACGCTTGGGAGGGATTGGCTCCTGTGGACGAGAATTGTGTTGTTCTACCTGGTTGACTGATTTTAGATCCGTTTCTTCTGGAGCAGCCCGATATCAACAATTATCATTGAATCCACAAAAGCTATCGGGTCAATGTGGTCGTTTAAAATGTTGTTTGAACTATGAATTGGATGCTTATCGTGCTGCATTAAAAAAATTTCCCAAAGCAGAGGTAAAGTTACATACTGAAAAAGGGGTTGGGATATTTCAAAAGATGGATATTTTTAAAGAAGAAATGTGGTACGCCTACAAAAATGAGTGGATGACATGGCACAAACTCAGCTTAGAAACCGTACAGGAGATCATCAAAAAAAATAAAGCTAAAATTGCTGTGCCCTCTTTAGAAGAAAACACAGAAAAAGAACCTAAGCAAGAAACCGTACTTTTTGATAGTGGAGTCGGTCAAGACAGCTTGAATCGATTTGATCGACCTAAAGGGAAGCGTCCGTTTAAAAAAAATAAAAACAAAAAACACTATAATGGATCTTCCAAGAAAGTTTAAAGTGTTCATTTATAGTACGATGCTGCTGGCATTAGGAGCTTGTAGTTTGGACTCTGGATTCACTGCTTATCAGTCGGTTGCCAAAACTGGACTTCAAGATGCGCTGATTTTTGATCTGAAAAAGGTGGAAGATACCCTACACCCCCAAAATATTTTTGTCTATTTGCGAAATGATAATTCTTATCCTTTTGCCAATATATTTTTAATCTGTACGTTAAAAGCTGGAGAGCAACTAATCCTAAAGGATACTTTAGAATATGCCATGGCAGCACCCGATGGGACTTGGCTTGGTAAAGGTTTTACAGAGGTTAAAGAAAGTAAATTGTGGTGGAAAGAAGGCATCGTACTTCCGAAAGAACGTCCGTTGACCATTGAGATTCAACAGGCGATGAGAACAAACGGAAACCCAGAAGGTGTTGAAACCTTAGAAGGTATAGTGTCTGTTGGGATAAGTGTCGAAGCACAAGAATTCAATTGATGGCAAAAAACAAAAAAACAACGGGATCTTCTTTTAAAAAGCCCATTCAGTGGATGTGGCGAATCCTTTTTTTGGGATTTTTTGGTTTGATTCTTCTTTTTGGTGGCGCTGCATTGGAATGGTATGGCCCAATGCCAGATCTACAACAACTGGAAAATCCTAGAACCAATTTAGCGACTCAAATCATTTCTTCCGATGGGGTTATTTTAGGGAAATATTATTTGGACGATAACAGAACTCCTATCAGCTTTGAGGAATTACCCCAAAACATGGTAGAAGCACTCATCGCTACAGAGGACGAAAGGTTTTATGAACATTCAGGCATTGATTGGCGTGGAACGTTACGAGCGTTTGTCTATTTAGGAAAACGCGGTGGAGCGAGTACCATTACGCAACAGTTGGCACGTCAAATATTTGTTGGGGTTCGCTCAAGGAATAAAATAAAAGCCGTATTACAAAAAGCTCAAGAGTGGGTAATTGCAGTACAGCTAGAACGGCGCTATACCAAAAATGAGATTTTGTCCTTGTATTTGAACAAATACGATTTTGGATATCAAGCGGACGGGGTTCGGTCGGCAGCTAAAATCTTTTTCAACAAAACCCCTAAAGACCTTAGTATAGAAGAATCTGCAGCACTTGTTGGGATGTTAAAAAATTCGTCCTTATACAATCCTATTCGAAGACCAGAGCGGGTTGAAGAACGCCGAAATATTGTGTTTAACCAAATGGTTCGAAATGAACTGATCACAGCGGAAGTTCGGGATTCCTTGTCTTTGCTTCCGTTGCAAATCACCTATACTCCCGAGTCTCATCGGGAAGGTCTGGCGACTTATTTCAGAGCCTACCTGAAGGAATTTATGGACGATTGGATTGCAAATAATCCAAAACCCGATGGGTCGAAACATTCACTTTATCGAGATGGTCTACGAATTTTTACTACCATAGACTCTCGAATGCAGGCCATGGGAGAGGCGGCTGTAGAGGCTCATATGAAAAACCTACAAAGAGAATTTTTTAGGCAAAATTCGAAAAGAGCAAATCCATCAGCACCATTTTTGGACCTTAGAAAAGGAGAAATTGATACCTTGATGGAGCGAACAGCCTACAGAACAGAACGCTGGAGAAAAATGAAATTAGCAGGTTTGGAGGAGTCTGAAATTTTAGCTTCTTTTTATGAAAAAACTCCCATGCGCGTATTTAGTTGGAAAGGCGAACGGGATACCCTAATGACACCCATGGATTCCATCCGCTATTACAAACATTTCCTCAGAGCTTCTTTAATGTCTATGGAACCCCAATCTGGACATATTAAAACTTGGGTAGGAGGGTTTAATTATAAACACTTTCAATACGATCAAGTAAAACAAGGAAGACGTCAAATTGGTTCCACGTTTAAACCTTTTTTGTACGCTACCGCAATTGACCAACTCAAATTGTCTCCATGCGATTCGTTACCTGACGCCCTCTATTGCATTGAACCCATGAAACACGGCAACATAGATGCTTGGTGTCCGAAAAACTCGGGGGACAACTACGGTCAAACCCGAACATTAAAAAATGCATTGGCCAACTCTGTGAATACTGTAAGTGCACGAATTATGGATCTTGTTGGGCCGAGACCAGTGATTAATTTGGCTCGAAAAATGGGGATAACCTCTGAACTTCCAGCAGTTCCATCAATTGCTTTGGGGACTCCCGACATAAGTCTTTTTGAAATGGTAGGTGCCTACAGCACTTTTGCCAATCAAGGGATATATGTCAAACCTGTTGTGATAACTCGTATCGAAGATAAAAATGGACGTGCCCTTTACGAGGTAGTTCCCGAAACCCAAGACGTATTAAGCCAAGAAGCCGCTTATGTCACGGTAAACCTTTTACAAGGAGTAACCAAAGCGGGCTCAGGCGCTCGATTGCGCCATTCAGGATTAGAAAAAACGAGCTATATCTATGAAAAAGTAGTTACGGGCTATCCTTATGTTTTTGAAAACCCCATTGCTGGTAAAACAGGGACAACTCAAAATCAATCCGACGGATGGTTTATGGGAATGGTTCCCAACTTAGCGACTGGAGTATGGGTTGGAGGAGAGGATCGTGCGATACATTTTAAAGACATTGCTTTTGGGCAAGGAGCTACAATGGCTTTACCCATTTGGGCAGTATACATGAAAAAGCTTTATGAAGATTCCAATTTGGGAATTTCTTTGGAAGATTTTGTAGCTCCAGAGAACTTATCCATTCGTTTAGAGTGTGATGAAGTAGATGAGGACGGAGAACTAATCAAGGTAAAACCTAAAGCAGACTTGGAAGCGCTTGGTTTCTGAATTGTTTTTATTGATCGGAAGCATACCAAGCCGCATAGGAAGTCTCGGTTTCCCTCAATATCAGATGATGTAACGTCAAGTGTTTAGGCAAAGCAGCACGGATTTTATCAGCAAAATCGATAACCATCATTTCACTGGTAGGTTGGTAGGCTACACGCATGATTTTGTGCCCTCTTTCTTCCATACTGTCTGCCAACTCCCTATGTGGAGAGTTAACATTCAGCACTGTAGCATGATCAAAGGGCATAACAATCAGTTTATTTACAATTTCTTTAAGATCACTAAAGTCCATAACCATACCGTGTTTAACATGGGAGGCCTCCATGATAGGGTTGCCGAGAACGGTTACAGCAAGTTTGTAACTATGTCCATGAACATTTTTACACAAGCCGTCGTAGCCGTAAAGTGCATGCCCAGTTTCAAACTTAAATTCTTTAGTTATCCGAATTGTATTACTCATCTGTATTACAGTTTTTTAAGAATATCTTTTGTGGCTTTTTCCAAAGCTAATTTCGCTGTGATTTCAGCATTTTTAGGGAGTAAAATCTCCCAGTCGGCTGTATCTTTCCAATGCAATTTTCTTAACGTTGCATTGGCCTGTTGCGGGTAACCAGCTAGGCGTTGAGCAATATCTTCAACAGTTTGATTCAGATCCGCTTCGGAAGAACAGATTTGTGAATACAAACCTTTTTGATATGCCCAAGAAGCAGATTTCCATTGATGAGCATCAAGGGATAAGAGACCAAAATGAGTAGTTCCAATTTTTCTAGATACCGCAGGTTCGATGACGTAAGGTCCAATTCCTATTGATAATTCGGAAAGCTTTACAGAAGCGGAATCTAGGGCTACCGCATAATCACATGCTGCAACAAGACCCACACCTCCTCCTACAACCTTTCCGTGAACACGAACGATAATAAATTTATCTAAAGAGCGAATTCGATTAATGAGCTGAGCAAATCCCATAAAAAATGCTGTAGCCTCCTCTAGATTTTTTAGCTCTTTCATTTCAGAAAGAGAAGCTCCTCCACAAAAAGCTCGAGATCCTGCGCTTTGAAGCACGATAACATGAACCGAGGAATCTGCTGAAAGGAGACCTAACTGTTGTTCCAATTCCCTTAGCAGCTCAGAAGGCAATGAATTTCCCGCTGGGTGACCAAATTCTAGGAATCCAATGGCATCCTTCTTAAAATGTTTTACATATGCTTCCATAGAGAAAGTAAAAGTAGTGAACTAAATTCTTTTTATGAGTTTTTCAAAACAGTGAAAAGGGTATTCGCTTTGGTGATTGAAGAAAACATCCCCCCTTATATGGTACCCTATAAGTTCATAAAACCGAATGTTTCTGGGGTTTTGACTAAAGGTGTCTAATCGTATTGAGTGCATTTTGTTATGAATGGCAAAAGATTCTGCAAAGTTCATGAGTTGTCTTGCAATTCCTTTTTTTTGAAACTGAGGATGTACAGCAAGTCGGTGAATATAGAGGTTTCTGAAATCAGGACACATCCATTCAATAGTATCATATAAAGGGTCTTTTTCTTCTGAAAACATAATGCACCCTTGAATTTCACCTTGAATTTCATACACGTAAAGCGCTTCTTCGAGGATATCTTTTTCAAAAATAGCAAGACTTGGATAAGTGGAATTCCATTGGAAGATCCCTTGATTGTCGAGATCTTTTGTACAGGCTTCAGCGATACCTTTTACCGCAAAAAGATCTTCTTTTCTTGCTTTTCGAATCATTTATTTTTTTTAATAAAATTAAAGGATGTTTAGTTAGAGTTACTAATTTTGTAAAAAGAAATCAATGCACAATATACTGTTACCCCTCGGTACATCCATTCATGCTGAGAGCACTTTGGCTTATACGATAGCCTTTGCTTCCTATTATAAAAGCACGATATATGTTATTGACGCCTATCCTGCACATTCGACCATGTCAACTCTTGCGAATGTAGGGGCTTTACTTCAAGAGGATAATATTAAAAAAATTAAAGCATTAGTTGCAAAAGTAGTTCCAAAGCCTTCAAAAATTAAAATCGTTAGTAGCGAAAGAGACTTAATCGGGACGATTAAAAATTTGGATGAAAAGATTGGTCTGGATTTAATCGTAACGGCTCCCTTAAACAACGAAATAAATGATGAAGTGTTTTTGGGTAGAATTGCTGGTAGTGTGATAAAAAGGACAAACATCCCTGTTTTGGTGGCTCCTCTGGATAAAGAATTCAGTCCTCCGAAACGCATGCTTTTAGCCTTTAAAACGGGAGAAGTAAAATCCTCAAGTACGCTGGAAGCCTTGGTACAGATACAAGATAAATTCAACTCCAAATTGAAACTTCTTCTAGTAAAAGTACCTGGTTTTGCCAACCGAAACCACCACATCAGTGATGAGTTGTTAAAACGTTCGAGCAAATTATTGTATTCTTCAAATGCAACAGTTTATCAAGGTGTTTTAGAACATTTTCAAGCCAATCAACCGGACATGCTTGTCGCCTTTAAAAGAGAACGTGGCTTTTTTGAAAAACTTTGGGAACCGGATTTGATTTATAAAAAAGACTTTTATTGTACCGTACCTCTTTTGGTCCTAAAAAATAAAGATTAGTTTTTATTTCATTGAAATTCAAAAGACTTCTTTTTGTCATTTTAATTTTTTTTGGAGGCTTCCTTTTCGGTCAACAGTATGCTGGGATAACTGTCGATAACGATTTGTATTTTGGAATAGATCGTTACTACAGCAGTGGGATCTTTTTACAATATGGAAAATTAAAATTTAGTCAAGAAGATTCTCTAGGAAAGGGTAAATATATTTCTAAACATTGGGAACTGGGGCAAGAAATCAATACTCCAAATTTTAGATCGACCACAAACTTGGCAAAAATTGATTATCCCTATAATGGGTGGCTTTTTTTGGCATTTAAAAAACAAGTGTTTAAACAGCTTAACTTTGGATACGGCTGGGGTATTCAGTTGGGGACTACAGGGGCGGATGCCTCTAAAGCTAAATTTTTACAGAATACCTATCATCGTTATGTTCTTAATTTAGATCCCCTTGCTTGGTCGTATGTTATTCCTCAAGCGTATCATTTCAACTTTGACACTTCTCTGTATTGGGGTAGAAAATTGAAAGGAAAATTGAAATGGGTTCATGAGAATACCCTTCGGGCAGGGACGTTTCGTACTGCATTTCAAACCCGATTTGGATTTCAATGGGGGTCTTTTAGTGGTTTGCCTTTTTTTGGTCAACGGATGGAGGAAGTAAACCATGGCATTGCTTTTTTTACTGGGACAGCTCTAGAGTTAAACCTTCACGATTATTCTTTATCGGGGAGTTTATTTCAATCCAATACTCCTTTCTCAATTGAAGCGGCACTCCTTAGAAATAGATTACAAGCTGGATTTTTGTTTTATCAGGCGCCCTATTTTTTGAGGGTTATATTCAACTATTCTTCGCCTTACACAAATACACAATTAGTTAAGTATCATCCCTATTTGAATATAAGTTTTAGAAGAGTATTTTAGTAGAAAAATTATCCATATGAAAGCATCCCTTTTTCTCTTTGCACTTCCTTTTTTATTTAGCTCTTGTTTGGTTGTAAAGATTTATGAAAGCCCTCAGGCCAATGTCGAGGATAAGGGCACTCCAAAAAGAGTTTATCATAAAATGATAGGGACGGGGCAAACCATTGATTTAGGAGAGAAGGGTTCTCATGAGATTCTTTTTTTTGGTGAAGACAACTCCCCTAAAAAGTTTTTATTCGAATCAAAGGATTCGGAGGCTGAAGAGGTTTCAGATTCAATATATGCTTGGACACCGAAACCTTCAGATCAGAAAATCTTATTGGTTACTAAAGGGGATCAGCCCTTATTTTGCATCGATGGGGTAATTTCAGACCACCCAGAAGTTATGAATACTATAGATCCAGATCGGATAGAATCAGTCCATGTACTTAAAGGAGAAGCGGCCATTAAAAAATACGGCGCTAAAGGAACCAAAGGGGTTGTTGAAATCACTTTAAAAAAAGAATAAGCTAGGGTCGTTCGCGGCTTTTTAGAAAGAGATAGCTCATACCCAATTGGAAACCTGAGGTAGTATTTGTTTTGGGATTTGTAGGAAGATTTATTTTTTTTACCCATCTAAAATTTCCAAAAACGGAAATTCGGGGATGAAGAAAATAATTTATCTGAGCAATACCTCCGAAACTATTTTCAAAGACACCTTCAGGATAAGCCGTTTTTATTTCTACCTCCTCTTTGGAAACGCGTTTTTCTCCCTTTAGAAAATAGTGGTAAAGGACACCTAATCCGAAACTCATTTTATTTGTAGGCTGGAGTTTTAAGATTATTGGAAAACTGACGTACTTTAAAAAATCTTGTCCTGTGGAATCGTTTACCGCATAGGTATAGGATACAGGCACATAGTGAGCCCCTGTTTTGAGCCCAACAGTTTTTGATAGTCGGTATTCAATTTCAAAAAGCCCCCCCAATGTTATCGTTGGGGAGCTTGTGCCTAAATCTGTGTTAAGTCGACTCAGTTGAGGTCCTATTTTGAAAGACCATTTTGAATAATTTCGATCTAATTGAGGACCTCTGTTATATTGTTGTATGAGTAACTCACCCCCTTGAGCGAGTCCCCGAAAGGGAGTACTAAGAGTCAAGAATACCACAAACAAAAATAAAAACCTCTTCACCTAAATATGCCTAGCTATTCTTTTAAAACGAAAGAAACTTAAAAATATTGATTGAAGCGTTTCAAGGAGACTCAGTTTGGGATAATCCAGCGATCCTTTTCAGTATCGATATGGCCCCCCATTTTTTCAATCACTACACGATCTACTATAGAGATTCCCATATTTGCCATGTTTTCAAAAGTATCAATCCCATTATTGGGAAATCCCTTTCGGGTACGGTGTATATTAAATTTTGAGGATAAAGGCCTTCCAAATGTTTTTTCAACCTCTTTTTTCCCCATCATAAACCCGAGTAGCCCACTCCATGTAGCGGTAGGATTATCGGAATCCCATCCTGCTAAAACACCAATTTTAATGGTCTCTTTTAAATCACCTTCACCATAGAGAAGGCTAATCATACTTGCCCCAAAATTTATTCCTGCTGCAAAACAACCGTGACAACTTTTGTCTAGTGTTGCCCACTGGTAACCGTCTTCTTGACGAATTTGATATTTTTCATGCAGTGCGTCACGAGTTTGTTCCCAAGGAATCTGTTGCTGATAGTAGGACAAGACAAAATCATACATCTTAGCAGCATAGGAAGACGCTGGAAGGTGTTTTCTGGCCTCTTGAGCCATCCACATGGTTTTATCTTTCAGACGGCTGTGAGGACTTTTTTTGGACGCTAAGGCATACATGATTATATTAAATTCTGCTATCCAAGCAGCATTTTCTCTTGCCGTAGTTCGAACGGCTAAAGACCCTAATTCTAGCGCTATTTTTGGCTTTGTTGGTGCAAAAAAGCCAAAGATTTCGGTAGTTAACTGGGCATCAATCATTTCATAATACGGATTTCTTTTGGGATCGCTTGTTTCTGGGGGGAGTATACCCTCATTCATGAGGTCAAAAGCTCTTTGATTGGAAACCCATAAAAAATTCTCTTCTTCTTTATGAATGTGATTGATCCAAGCTTCTCGTATTTGAGATCCACTGAGATCTAAGTTATTACTGTGGTAGAGTAAATCTTGATAGATGTATTCGATATCGGTGTCGTCATCGGCTCCCCAAATACTGTCTTTTTCAGCAAATAAAAACCCGATGGTTTCACTGTAATTATTTGATCCCCAAAGGTTGGGTTGGTCTGGTTTTCCCCAGTCTTCTCGGGTATAGAATCCCTCTCCCTTACCCTCCACAGGAATGCCAATTTTATCCATTTCGGTGATTAACCCGGTCCAATTTCCTATACATTGTGCTAACCAAAACCCTTCAAGTTGATCTTTATAAATTTTGCGATCTATTGTTGTATTGTTCATGGGGACACGAGTACACTGAATAAAAATAAAGATCAAACCCCAGAAACGTAAATATTTAAATAGTGATGGCATTGCGATTATTTGGATTTACAATTAGGGAATGATTTGCGTTCGAATACGTTTTTGTTGAGCATCGAAAAATTCGATTTTTTTCGTTTCAGGGGAAACCCAAAATTGATTCGTCCCCTGAGATTGAAAAGTATTGGAGTCCTGCTTGGTTCTCTTTTGAACGGTATGGTTTCCCAAATATATCAGGCAATTTGTTTCTCCAGTTTCCCATGAAATCATTAGAGGCCTCTTTTCAAAATTCGGTTTAAAAACTTTTAGACTATCGTTGTTTTGAGAGGCAATAAAATAGGGTTCTTTCTGTATGTTCATTTGAACCAAGCTTTTCCCGTCACCGGCTACAATAAAATGGGTTGTCTCTAAATTTTGAGCAGTAAAGGCTTTATTTTGGGTGTTGTATAAAACGATGCCCTGATGTGCATCGATTCGTCCTTGATTGACTTCTACTCCATAGTCGTTACCAACCATCAGTATATCTTCATAACCATCTTGATTGAGATCAAAAGTGGATATTCCATAAACTGGAGCCCACTGAACTTCATCGGGAAGCGCGTGGAGCTTAAAGGTATCGTTGCCCAGGTTTTCAATCCACGAACTTTCCATCCAGGTATTTTTTTTAACTAGTGCATTTGTCAGGTTCTGATTTTCAAAAATTTGAGATGCGGTAGCTTGTCCATAGGCACTGTAGGAGTTAAAAGACTTTCTCAGGGCTCGAAATTGCTTAATCACATCTTCCCAGGGGTGATATAAATAATTGCGCTTTACTTTTAGACTGTCTTTTACATAAAAGGAGATAAAGGGATCAACACTTCCGTTTTGGTCAAAATCTTTTGCGAGGATGGTCATCGGCATAACAGGCTGTGCTTTATAAAAGGTGTTTTTACCGAAATTTCCAACGATATAATCCAAATCACCGTCGTTGTCCAAATCTGAAGGAGCAATACTTTTCCACCAACCTGAAGCCCATTCAATTCCAGTCTGTTCCATTTGAACAAGGTTGCCTTTTTGGTTTTTAAAGAATAAAATAGGCATCCAATCTCCTGTTACGATGAGGTCTTGCCAACCATCATTATTAAAATCGGTCCATAGGGCATCGGTAACCAAACCTAAAGCGTTTTCTCCGGCACTCAATTTATCAGATGCATCTGTAAAGACAATTTCTTTTGAGGTGCTTTTATTTTCTAAAAGATAGGAGCGACTCGCCACAGGATACTGTCCAGGTACTCCGCGATTCCCAATAAATAGGTCAAGGTCTCCATCACCATCAAAATCACCTGGCTTAACACAGGAACTGTTTTCTCCACTATTGGGGAGGCTTATAGCTGCTTGGGTGAAGTTTCCTTTGCCATCATTTATCCATAGCGTATCGTCATAAGCAAATGAATTCGGGGAAAATTGCCCAGAACCATGTGCAAAATAAATATCCAAATCTCCGTCGTTTTCAACATCGAATAACGCAAGAGCAACATCTTCTTCTAAATCCCGCTCTTGACTTTTAAAGGAGTGTATGTTTTTGGTGAAGGTGCCCTCTTTTCTTTGATAAAAAAGAGTTTGTTTTTTCCCACGGCTTCCACCGATCAGCAAATCTTCCAGACCGTCACCATTCAGATCGCCTACAGCAAGAGCGGGTCCATTCTGAGATAGTTTATAAGGGATCGTTATTTGCAGATTAAAATCTATAAAGTCTTCATCTATATCTTGGTAGGTAATTCCAAGTGTAGCATTCACGGGTCTAAACAGGGGTTTGATTTCTTTTTCAACTGGGGGTTTTAAAAGATCGTTTTGATATTTTAAATTGTGTATTTGATTTACCTCAAGCCCTGTCCATTTTTGAATTGAACCATCAAGCCATTTGACTTCCACAGAATCCAGCTGAGTTTTTTTTCCTAAACCAAAGTGAATTGTAGATTCAGGTTGGGAAAGATACCCCCTACTCGAAAGAATGATTTTAGTTTGGATTTCATTCCCGCTATAGATTCTGATCTCGCTACCAAAGGGCTGGAGATTAGGCTCTTCTCCAATAAGATTAAAACGAATGTAATTATGTTGGCCGTTCTCGTTAGAGAGTGTATTTTCGAGTAGGGTTGCCGTATCGTTAATGTTATTGAGAAGGAGGTCAAGGTCACCGTCGTTATCTAAGTCGCCATATGCTGCACCATTGGTATAGGAGGAAAAGTCGATTCCCCATTCCTCAGAAGCATCTTCAAAATTTAGATTACCGGAGTTTTTATAGGCAAAATTTGCCACTTTAATCTGAGGGATCGCTTCAAGAATTTGTTCTCTACTCACTAGTCGATTCGCAGTTACTCTAAAATCACCGAAATCTTTATCAATAATGTCTTTGGGAAAACCATTTGCAATAAACAAATCACTCCATCCATTGTTGTCAAAGTCGGCAAAAAGACTAGCCCAACTCCAATCCGTTTCTGCAACACCAGCACGCATACCTATTTCACTGTATAATGGGAAACCTGAATTGGGATCGTTCCCACGATTAAGTTGTAAGACATTTCTTGGATATTGGTATTCGTAATTGTATCTACGGGTTAAAATTTCTTTGGTATAACTGGTTCCTTTTTGAAAAAGCTTTTTCCTTTTGTTGTAGTAGGGTTGCATTTCTGAAATAAAGAGATCGAGTTTTCCGTCATTATTTACATCCCCTAAATCACTTCCCATGGAGCTTAAACTATAATGTTTAAACATGGAATGGGCTTCATTTTTAAAAGTTTTGTCTCCTTGGTTTAGGTAAACAATATCATTACTCAGATAATCGTTAGCGACGTACAAATCAAGCCATCCGTCCTGATTGAAATCGTGAACCAATGTGCTATGACTAAATCCGTGTAAATTGATATTTGCAGATTTTGAAATGTCCTCAAAAAAAGGATGTCCGAATTCATTCGGTCCTTTGTTTTCATATAGTTTATCTACACTTAAAATGGCAGTTTCACTCTGTAGATTTTGAAATACATTAGGATCAATATTTTCTATTCGATTCACGCCTATAAACACGTCGAGATCCCCGTCCTTATCGAAATCAAAAAATTGAGCATGGGAGGAGTAGCTGTTGTCATTGAGTCCATATGCCTCTCCTTGCTCGATGAACGTTGGGATACCCTTGTCATTTACACCTTGATTGATGTAGAGCAGATTGTTTCTCAAGGAATCTGTCGTTCTTAGGGTGTTGCAGATATAAATATCTAACCAGCCGTCTTTATTGACATCAACCAAATTCACTCCAGAAGACCAGATTAAGGGATCCTTTTTTTGAATTCCAGCTCTTGTGCTTTCGTTTGAAAACTGGAAATTCCCTCGGTTAAGATAGAGTTGATTATCTGCTTGATTAGCTGTAAAAAAGACATCGAGTAATCCATCGTTGTTGAGGTCGCCTAAGGCGACACCTGCACCGTTGTAAAAGAATTCATTATCTAAAATACTCAAGGAATCATTTTCGATAAGGGTATTGTTGAATGTAATTCTTGATTGCTCAGGGCTAATGAATTTAAACAACTTCTGATTTTTTGTATTGCACGAACTCATACAAAACGACAGACAGATCAAAAGGAGTATACTTCGCATAGGTATTCAGGTAGAGAGCATAAAATTAGTGTAATCGAACGGAAAAAAAAAATGGAGGGTATTGCCCCTCCATTTTTAAAATTGATATGTACTACAAATTAGTATCCAGAATTCTGGGAAAGTACATCAGAACCTTGAATGTCAATTTGAGTTTGTGGAATTGGATAGTATTCGCTTTTCCCTGAGGTAAAGCTAGCACCACCAAATTTGGTAGTTAAATACTTCGATTCATAATTGAGGTATTTATTCAATTCGTCTGCAGCCACTCCCCAACGAACTAAGTCAAAGAAACGATGTCCTTCACCTGAGAGTTCAAGTTTGCGTTCCATGCGTACTGCTTTAGTAGCAAAGTCTTTTGAAGGGAAGGAAGCGTATTGTTCGATAGCATAGTTTGCTGCAAAAGACCCATCAGGATTTTTCACCCAATGTGCAGTATTTGCTGCTCTAGCTCGCACTAAATTCACATATTCCAAAGCTTTTGCTAGAGAACCAGCTTCAATTTCTGCTTCAGCCGCCATAAGGAGTACATCTGCAAAACGAATAATGGTGTAGTTCATTAAAGCATATCCTCTTGTCCAAGAACTTGCATCAGTTAAAGACCCTTCTTGAGACTTGTAATAGATGTATTTTTTTGGTGAATAAGGCCCAGCGTAGTCTTGCTTACGGATCCAGTTTTTTCCTGGGTGTGCAATCCAATCTAAATACGGGATAGATCTTCTTCCAATCGAGTGATCGACACGAGGATCAAGAGGTCCTGCATCTGCGGTAAAAGAATCCGAAGACTCGATTAAAAAATCGTGTTTTAACGCATCTGCATCTGAAAACTCTTCTCCATTTAATCTAGGCAAACCATTCGCTGTTCTAAAGGCATTACCTAAAGCAATAGATGGTTGGAAGAATCCACAACAGTTTCCTGGTCCGTCAGAACCGGTGTTGTAGGGATAGTTCAAATCGTCAAAATAGTTTGCATTTTGAGTACTTCCAGAGTTATTAGCAGATTCTACATCAAACACGGCTTCTTTGTGGTTATCATATTCAGCATTGAAGATATCAGGATAGTTATCTAACAAGCCATATTTTTCACCAGAAGGAGTTTTACCACTTGCAATTACTTGATCAAACCATTGTTTTGCGCCAGCGTAATCCTTGCTATACAATTTGGCTTTACCGACATATGCCGCTGCCGCCCATTTGTTAACTCGACCCGCTTGTGCTTGAACTTCTGGGAGGTTATTGAATGCATACTCAAGGTCTGCAATAATATTTGCCCAAGTTACCCCTGGCGAGTTTGGTACAGAAGAGATCTCAGCAGCTTCTATAGTTTCATCGATATAAGGCACATTATTAAAGTGCTTTTTAAGGTCGAAATAGAAGTGTCCTCTAAGTAATCTTGCTTCACCCGATACTCGAGCAGCATCAGCAGCAGAAATACCTTCTGACATGGCTACCAATTGCAAGACTTTATTTGCTCTTGAAATACCTTCATATCGAGCATTCCAAAACGCATTTAAGTCACCTGAAGTAGCGTCAGTTTCGTAACGTTGAATCGGGTTGATTGTACTGTAATCCCCTGGGTCAGTCCCTTTGTTGGCTTCTCCTCCAGTGATTGATCCTGTTACCCAATTGCTTGGACCTTCAAAACGGTTTCCAAAGACTCCGTTAAGCGCTGAGTAGGCTCCAATCAAGGTACCATCAATACCACTCGCTGTCGTTAGCTGACTTTCTCCAAGAGATCCTGTTGCACCGACATTTAAGAATTCCTCCTCACAGCTCACTGTGATCGCAAACGTTGCAGCAAGGGCAACGGCTACATTTTTAATTTTCATCGTTCTCATCATTTTCATCATTTTTATTATTTATTAATTCTGATATTCAACAAGTAACTTGGAGTTACAGGGTAGTTCCCTACGTCAATACCAAAGTTAGTATCCGCACCACCGATCATAGGATCTAATCCAGAATAGTTGGTGATGGTAAATAAGTTATTCCCAGAAATACCGACAGATAAATCACTTAAACCAAGTTGATCAAGGATCGCACCAGTAAAGTCATAACTAAGCGCTAAGCTTTGTAATCTTAGGAAGTCTCCGTTTTCAACATACCAAGAGTTTGCTGCACCATTGGTACTGATATTAGAAGCACTTTCCCAGATAGGAGCAGCGGCATTGTTTCCTAATGCTGGAGTCCATGAGTTTAACGCATTGATTCCTTTTGCAGAGCCTTCAAAACTTCCAAAGAAGTCCGTAAACCATTTGGATTGGTTAAAGATATCCGCTCCTACTGAAGCGTAGAAATAGGTATTGAAAGAGAAGTTCTTGTATTGAATGTTTAAGTTTAAACCTCCAGTCCAATCTGGAACAGGACTTCCAATATAGGTTCTATCATCAGGTGTGATTTGACCGTCTCCATTGACATCTTCGTATTTAAAACGACCTAGACCAGCTCCCGGTTGGTTCGAAGCATCTGCTTCAGCTTGAGAGTTGAAATAGCCATTGACTTTATATCCAAAGAAAGTAGAAAGTGACTGACCAACAGCGTTACGTACAGGAGCAATTCCTCGGTATGTTCCCCCATCAAAGTATTCGATACCCTCTGCTAAAGCAGTGATTTCGTTCTTTAAGAAAGAGCTGTTAAGAGTTACCTCATATGCAATTCCTTCACCGAAGCTACCTCTATTCGAGATTTGCATATCCAATCCTTGGTTCAACATACTTGCGATGTTTACAGCAGGAGCGCTAGCAAAGTTACCTGTTACCCCAGCCAATGGAATTTGATACAACAAGTCTCGGGTATCTTTTTTCCACCAGTCTAAGATGATGTCTACCTTATTGTTAAATAAGGTCATGTCAAAACCGATATTGGTCGTTACTGAAGTTTCCCACTGAGCGTTAGGGTTACCGATACGAGATACCGCAAAACCTTGATCTACTCCATTATTTTGTCCACCTATAGGATAAAAAGTAGCTCCCCGGTTAGAGGCAAATAAGCTGTATTGGTTGGCAGGGTCTACGTTATTAGAGTTCCCCATTTCTCCCCATCCACCACGGACTTTCAAATCATCAACCCAAGACAATCCTTGCATAAAGGATTCCGAAGTAACTCGCCATGCAGCAGAAACTGCAGGGAAAGTACCGTAACGACTGTTCACCCCAAATCGAGAAGAACCGTCACGACGAAGCACTCCAGTTAAGTAGTATTTTTCGTTGAAGTTGTAATCCAATTTACCAAAGGTAGAGGCAAAGTTTACTCCATTATACAAGGAGCTGTTTACTTGAGGATTAGCTACGGTTGACATGTTAACGAAGTCAAGGTCAGTAGAAAATGGGTTAATCCCAGATCCATTGATTTGTCTTCCAAAACCTGTGTTTAAGGATTCAATACCTCCAAGTACTTTGACACCGTGTTTTCCAAATTGTCCTTCATATGTAATGGTATTGGTAAATACCCATCCGATATTTTTTCCAGATCCTTCAGAAAAAGTATAACTGGCTTCAGGTTCAGAATCTCCTAAATAAGGATAGTTGTAATTTACATAGTAGTAGTTGGAAACTGTTCCACCAACACTAGATCGAACAGTTAAACCATCCATTAATTGAAGATCCGCGTACACATTACCAAAGACACTAAGACTGTATGAAGTATCGTCTTTTCCGTTTTCTGTCAAACGACGAACGGGGTTACGTGGGTTATTAAAACCAGCAGCTTTTGTACTTGCATAGCTACCAAACTCATCATATACAGGAATAATAGTGGGCATACGGTAAGCTGCAAGGATTTCAGATTCATCATCTGCGGATTCAATTGAGCCACCACCTCCGATGGTTTTCGTTTCTCTGTAAGTAGCTTGAATGTTTTCCCCAATAGACAAGAAGCTTGTGATGTCATATTTAGAGTTTGCTCTCAGCGTATGTCTTCTTAAGATGTTGTTGATTAAAATCCCGTCTTGGAATTGAGATCCCATACCGATATAATAACGTCCTTTTTCATTTCCACCATTTGCTCCTAAAGAGAATCTGTGCAGAGGAGCCGTGTTGGTGATCGCGTCATACCAATTTGTTCCTTGCTTGTTGGATTTGATTAAGAAGGTAGTCGTTGGATTCGCTTCATAGGCAGCTTGAATAGCCGCAAGGTCAACACTTCCTACAATTCCATTGGCTCCATTGGCATGAAGGTAGTCTGGTAAAACAGGAGTAGCATTGCTTCCGTATTGTGGGTGCGTATAAGAAACAGCAGTACCGTTAGCGGCAGCGTTATTTTCATAGGCTCTGTGCGACCACTCTGCCATTTGCTGAGGGTTAAGCATTTTAGGAGAACCGTTTACGTTAGGATCTGTTAGTCCTAAGGTGTAATCTAGAGTAATTCCAGATTCTTCAGTTCTTGAACCGGACTTGGTGGTCATAACGATCACTCCGTTTGCTGCTCTTGCTCCATAGATGGAAGCTGCTGCGGCATCTTTTAGTACGGTAGTAGATTCAATATCACCAGGATTTAAAAAGTCAATATTTGTTGTGGGTACACCATCAACGACATAAAGGGGTTCGTTTCCTCCAAATGCACCGAAACCACGTACACGAATCTGACTCGTAGAACCTGGGCTTCCGTTAGAGATAACGGTTACCCCAGGAATTCTACCTTGAAACTGTTGTTCAATGTTTCCTGAAGGAATGATATTAAGGTCTTCTGCTTTAACAGTGGAAATCGCTCCAGTAGTTTCTCTTTTGGTTTGAGTTCCGTATCCTGTTACAACAATTTCGTCCAAAGCCTCTGCAGAGGTTTGTAAAACAATATTGATGGTGGATTGGTCTCCAACTCGTACAATTTGTGTTGCAAAGCCGAGGCTTGAGAATTGCAGCGATTGATCTGAACTTGCAGAAATAGTATAATTTCCGTCGAAGTCTGTAGTTGTTCCTTGAGTTGTGCCATCAACGATAACTGTTGCACCTGGAATTGGATTTCCATCCGAATCAGTAATTGTTCCTGAGATGGAAGTTTGCGCAAAAGAGATTGATACAAACATCAAAAGTAAACCTACAAAAAAGGGGGTTTGAATTTTTTTCATAAAATTAAAATTGTTTGTTTTGATTTATTGGCCTGCAAGATATATATATAATCTCATTCTTAACGGAAAATTAATTATAAATGTTAATTTTCCGTTAAGATGAGATGTATAGTTTTTACCATTTCGGCACTCCTAAATTTTAAAAAAAGAACAATTTTCAGAGGGTTATTCAACTCAAAACCATCCTGAAAAATGAAACCCAAACAGTTTTATATTCAATTTAAACTTCTGATAATCATAGGGATAATCAAAGAGGCAATATGAAATAGGGAAATCGAATAAGCTATGAATTAAAAAAATACTAAGTTTATAAACCCTAAAAAGGAGACTATTAAAATTGAATATATTCAAAGCGTTTAACCTTACAATAACTGGATTAAACAAAATTTCAAAACAGCTAGAATACAAAAAAAATACAGCAATCAAAAAAACACAAATGCATATGCAACCTTACCAAAAGAACCGAAGTCAGATTCTACACAAATTACATTTTTTAATCATTTTTATTGTTGGGATGATGGGCTCAATAAATGCACAATTTGAAGTCCAAACAGGAGCCAATGTAGCCCTTGCTGAAACTACCAAAGGAAAAGTGAGAGGATATATTCACCAAGGGATATACACTTATAAGGGAATACCCTATGCAGAAGCCAAACGGTTTGAAGCGTCGAAGCCCTTGGACTCCTGGGAGGGGGTAAAAAGCACAACCATGTACGGTCCTGTAGCACCACTACTAACGCCCACCACTCAAATTCAAGATGAGTCTGAATTTGTGTTTGATCACGATTGGGGTTTTACCAACGAGAATTGTCTTAATCTAAATGTTTGGACTCCTGGAGTTGCGGACGGAAAAAAGCGTCCGGTAATGTTTTGGATCCACGGTGGAGGTTTTACTGCAGGCTCCAGTCATGAACTTCCTTCCTATGACGGTGAGAATCTCAGCAAGAAAGGGGATGTTGTCGTAGTATCAATTAATCACCGATTGAATGTTCTTGGGTTTTTAGACCTTTCAGCTTACGGTGAGGAATTTAAATACTCCGCTAATAACAGTATTTTGGATATGGTTCGTGCTTTGGAGTGGGTAAGAGATAATATTTCCAACTTTGGAGGAGACCCTGAAAATGTGACCATTTTTGGTCAATCTGGAGGAGGAGCAAAAGTGAATACGCTAATGGCAATGCCCAGCGCAAAAGGTCTATTTCACAAGGCGATCAACCAAAGTGGTGCTTTTAGATCGGATATTCTAACTAAAGAAACCACCCAACGCATTGCTGAAGAAACACTTCATGAATTAAATATTGCTCCAAATGAGGCAAACAAAATTCAATCGATCCCTTTTGAAACTTTGTCTGCAGCAAGTTCGAAAGCACTGCAAACAGTTGCCGCAGAATTAAGTAAAAAAGGAGTTGCTGTTTCAGGGTTTGGTTTGAGTTGGGGCCCTAGTGTAGATGGGGAGGCTCTTCCTTTTCAAATACAGTCCGAGGAAGCACTTTCCCTTTCTAAAGAGATTCCATTATTGATAGGTACCGTTAAAAATGAGTTTGCTCCTTTTGCGAATTTGCGATTTCATGGAGCTGATGAGGCCACCATTATGGCATACATTAAGGACACTTACAAGGAAAAAGCAGAGGATTATATCAAGGCTGTAAAAAAGGCGTATCCAGAAACGAAGGAACCTAAAGACCTGATCGATGTTGATCTTATGTTTCGTCCTGGGACGGTATCACAAGCAAACACAAAATCGTCACTGAAAGGCGGAGCTCCAGTGTATATGTATTTATTTACTTGGGAATCCCCAGTTTTTGATTACAAATACAAGTCTCTTCACTGTATGGAGTTGCCTTTTGTTTTTGATACTGTATCCCTTGCTAATAAAATGACAGGAGGATCTGAGGAGGCTCACGAGTTAGCCTCTAAGATGAGTCAATCCTGGATTAATTTTGCTAAAACTGGAAATCCAAATCATTCAGGAATTCCCGAATGGCCTGTTTATACACCAGAAAATACAGCAACATTTCATTTTGATGTAAAATGTCAAGTAAAACCTCAGCTGGATAAAGAATTATTTGAGATCGCTTTAGGAGAATAATCCTAAAGCAGGTATTCAATTGCTCTCAGCAGGTATTGCATTACCTCTATATAAGTTTGTTACTGAATTCGTTTTTGATGAATAATTCAAGTTTGATAGGAAAATATTCATCGGGTTTAATGCTATTTTCTTAGCTTGCAGTTTAACCATACCAGGAAAAGAATATGACAAAAATTTACAGGAATGAAAGGGGACAAATTAAGGTGTTGGAAGGGGAAGTTCAGTTGGTCAATGAAGACGGCTCCCCAATAAAACACCATCCCACAAAATTTTCAATTTGCGGGTGCGGCAGGAGTCAATCCCTTTTGTGTGACGGATCTCATAAGTTAACAAACGAGGAGTTTGCAAATTTGGTGAAAGAAAATAAAGAGTAAAAAAAGTTCGTAATGTTTTTAAGATAGTGGGGACCTAATAATGAAGTTACTTCCATCATAAAATCCCTCGCATCACTTCAGCCCCACTAAACAGTAAATAAACTAAACAAACTTTGACTTAATTAAGGTCTTGGTAAAAGTAGGAACTTTACTGGCGTAAATTAACGAGTTCAGATATTGCTTTTAAATAGTAGAATAGCAAAAATCTATAAGGGCGTGAGGCTTCACCCAATTACTTTCCTATAAAAGTTGATCCACTAGTTTACCGAATTGACGATTGGAATCAAAAATCAACCTGAATACTCTTGAATCAGACTTTTAGTTTAAAGAGCCCTTTTTGAGGTTTATAAATTTGATCTGGAAATTTTTCAGTTAACTTCCAAATACAGCCGTTGATTGTTTTTGGATGAAAGTCTGGAAATTTTTGTTCTACCCGACGAATTAAATCAGACCATTGGATACCCTCTGGATGTTCGGTCAACAAATCAAAGATGTACAAATTTATTTGCCCTGTAATGGTGTTTGGATTTGTTGACATTCAAGATAGGGTTTAGGAAATTTTACTTCAATTCTTTTAAAGGATAAACTATTTAGTCCTACTATTGTCATAGGCTTCTTGGGTCAATTTATCGGTCCAAATCGTCCCTCCATTTCCATAAATTGCGATATAAGAAACCATGCTTTCGTGAGAGGAGCTATGCCAATGTTCGGTATCCTTATCACATTTGATGATATCCCCTTTTTTCATGACCATAACTTCTTTTCCTTTTTCCTGATAATAACCAGTTCCTTCGACCACAATAAGAACTTGACTGGTTTGGTGCTTGTGCCAATCTAAAGTAGAGTTTGCGGCAAATGTGGCCAAAGTCATGCTGTATTCGAATTCTTGATCGGCTTGAATAAGGGGAGAAAGCCAAGCATTTCCAATATAATGTGTATTGGGGGCCTTTTTGCTAAGATCCAAATCTTGATTGGCAAAGGAGGATACCGAATAATTCGTCGTTTGAGCAATAGAAAGTAAAGGAAAAAAGAAGAGTAACAAGAGAGGTTTCATGATTTTATTTTGTTAAATGTATGAAAAAAAGGCATCAATTCACATCATAAAAAAAGTAAAGAATAGCCTTTAAGATACAGTAGAATGGATTCGAAAGTTAGAATTGAAAAGCCCAAGCCGTTTAGTAAAAAACTATAGGCTTGGGCTATAAAATTGAATAGGGTACTTAGTTATTCGTACTTATATAAATCTCCCTTAGTGTCTATGAATTCTTTTTTATCTGTAAAATAAGTAGTTCCTGTTTTTTTGTCAAAGACAACATTTTCTTTTACATATTCGTACCGTTGACCGGACAACCCCAGATAGATGAAAATTCCAATTACAATACATCCCACTAAACTACTGGATGCTATGATTATAGTGTTTTTCATTTTTTCATTTTTTTAAATATACCAATTCTTTCAAAAAGAATGGGAACGTGCAGCAGTGGATCTCTAACATTCACACCCATCACAAATGCAAGTTGGGCAGGTACAGTCGAAACAGTTTCCCTCCAAGCAAGGCTTGCACTCACAAGTACAATACAAATTTCTCATAGTTATTCATTTATTGGTTTAATTAAAATTACAAATTCTATCAATTCATAATGATCAATTTGAAAAATTTTGAGAGGTTGAGCAAAGATTTTTATTTTATGATGCAATACCCCTAAAATATTGGAAGGGCTAAACTTTTAGAATGGGTTAAAACGCTTTGTTTTAGTGGGATGAAATCCAATTCCACTCCGAAAGTATTTGTAAGCTATTGAAAAGTGATGAATATTTTACCTAAAAGACTGTATGGGCACAAAAAAAGGCTACGTATATTCTTTGAATCGTTTTAAAAATTCCTTCTTAACCCAAGGGTCCAAATGAAATCATTTTCAGAGAGGGTGTAATTAATAAACCCTCGTAAATCCCATTTGTCCGTAAGTTTGTAATTGACATGTTCAGCAATTCCTGAGGTATTATCCAAATCAAGAAGGTAGAGCTGGGATAAAAAACTAAAGTTGCCCTTGATGACATTTACATTCAATGTCAATAAATTGATTTCCAAATCATTATTTCTTCCTTTGCCATGAATATACATACTACTGAGCTGAACATTATCTGATAAGGGATAAGATGCAATGACCTCTTGAGCAAAAAAGCTATCTGTTTTAAAAGTATCGTCTATTTGAAGTACAGGTAAATGAATTCCTGCACTTAGTTTAAATTTTTTATCGGAAAGTTTTAATCGGGAGATAAAGATTAAGCCCCTAAGGTTCATCGTGGTCATTCGGACATTGGCAATCATGTGACCTGAAATCAATCCATTCGTTGCCGTCCCGGCGTTGAGGATTAAATTGGGATTGTTATCCGTAAATGCAGGCACGAAGGAAAACCCACCGGAACTAAGCTCCAAAGAGCCGTATTGTCCATAGGTAAATCCAAAACAAGAAAAAGTTAAACTATAGAGGAATTGTTTGCTTAATGTCATTTTTTTAAGAAGGAATGGTCTGAAATCTAGTAATTGACAATACAAAATGTAATTTATTTTTAAAATCAACACCTATCAAAACGTCACTAGAAAATGTACCTTCTGTAAGTAGGAGTCAGTAAATTTTCGGTAAATAAAAGACTATTTTATTTATTGAGTAATGATAAAATATTTTTTTTGGAACGTTTAAATATGAAACCAATTAGTTGGAGCAGACCTCTTCAAAGGACAATTCTGATTTGTAAAAATCTAAAATTTGTGGAGTATTGAAAATACTTTGGCATTCCTTATAGGTTCTAATTAAATTCTCGTCACTGTCAAGATAGTAGGTAAAAGTTCCACAATGATTTATTTTATCGCCTACAACTTTATAGTTCAATTGAAGTGTATCTGCTGTATTTGTTTCAACAAAATAACTAAAGCGGTTCTCTCTAACTAAGGTCTCCCCCTCACTGAATTCGATACAAATACCCTCTTCTACAAGAAACAATTTAAAAGGATTGCTTTTAAATATTTTAAAGTTTGTGCCTCGAGTCCAAACAATATTTTCAATTTTTTCCAAAAACAAGACGTCGTTTGAACTGTCCTTTTCTTTAGAACATGTGGAAACAAGGAATAAAAAAAGAAGTTGAATAGGGATGAGCGATTTAAATTTTTTCATATAAAATCAAATATAATCGAATATTGCAATAAGGTTGTTTTCCATTTCTAAATAAATAGGGATTCTCTCGTTTCTCTGAATTTCAAACTGAAAAGTTTCACAAACTTCTAGTTAAAATTATTTTTTAGCAAATGAAGTTCAGCCCCCTCGTACTTCTTTGACTTAAGATAATCTTATGAATAAGCTAGTGAAAGTTTTGCTTGAGTAGGATTTTATTTGAGTGAAGGAGGAGTTTTAGGAATCTATAAAAGAACAGGGAGTATCACCAAACTACAGAAAGCTATGGGGCACTCATCTATAAATGTTAGTTTAACTTATTTAAGAGGGTTAGAAATACCTGAACTTACTGAAGATGATATGACTGGGGTTTAAGGACAAGTCCCCCAAATTGGCTTAAATGATTGAATTAATGAACTAAATTCAGAAAAGTTTAATGGTTCAGTGTTTATTTTTGACACACACCATCCAGAAAGGTCTTGATTGAATGCTTCAGCAGCCCAAAACATTCGTTCCATACTAGTCACTTTAGAAGTATCCCAACTGCCTATGTATTGATTGAATGATGATGCTTCATAAAACATACCAACCATATCAGTCACACTTGAAGTATCCCAATTACCAATGTCTTGATTGAATGATGATGCTTCATAAAACATACCAACCATATCAGTCACACTTGAAGTATCCCAACTACCAATATCTTGATTAAATGCTGTTGCATTTTCAAATATACTATTCATTGTAGTAACACTTGAAGTATCCCAACTACCAATATCTTGATTAAATGCTGTTGCTTCATAAAACATAATTGACATATCAGTGACATTAGAAGTATCCCAAAAACCAATATTAGAGTTGAAAGATTCATCATTAAAAAAATTTGAATATGTATTTGAGTCTCCAGTCATATTTGTAACCAAAGTCGTACACAAATTACAATTACCATTTACAATTTCAGTTCTAATTGTTGTATTATCCACTACCGTATAGGTTACTCCATTAATCACTCCTGTATACCCAATGGCTGCATTAGGACATTTTATTGTAATTCCATTAGAGTCTAAATAAATATATTGCATAAAGTTTGCTGTTATATTAACATTTCCAGTAATCGTTACACTTAGTGGATTTTCATTACCTGTTGCATTACCAGTCCAACCAGTAAAGAAATATCCTTCAATTGGAGTAGCAGTTATAGAAACGGTTGTATTTTCATCGTAAGTTCCCCCAGAAGTGTTAACACTTCCTCCTTCAGTGACACCAACCACTAAGTTAAACTCAGCTATTCCATCATCTTTAGAACAAGACACGGTTGACGAAATTAAAAGAACTGCTAGTACTGTAAATAAATTTTTCATTTTATGTTTTAGTTATGTCTTTCAAGGTATGTTTTTGAAATCTATAAACCAAATACCTCAGTTCCAGAGGCATTCATTTTACGTAAAACCGAACGCCTATAAAAAGGAAGAATTAGACGAATTAGACGCCTTAAAAAGAGGGAATGAATAACAATCGTATTCCATCAGTCACAAATAGCCACAGATATTTATTGAAGGTTCTGTAAGACCTTGACAAACGCCTAACAAATCCGTTATAATTGTATTGAATATATATAAGCACACTATTATGGATAGCAAAAGATTAGTATCAAATATCAATATCAGATTGTAGAACTAAACTAACCCAACACATTAGAAAACTATGAGCCAAAGCGTTCAATCACCAAAAACAGAGATGGAAAATATAATTATAGTCAAAGTCAATTATCAGAAGTTAAACAACAGGACAAACAAGTTCGAAGACAAAACGAGGCTGTTGAAACTCAAAAATAAAGTACAAGAATTTATCAAAGGGAAAGAATTATCATAAGAACAATTGCTATCAAAATAAAAATGAAGAGACCTTTAATTTCTGATTTAGATGTGGCTTCTACTTCTGCTTTTGATGGCTTTGTGATTGAACCATATGTTCCATACCTCCGAAAATTATTTTCAGCTTCAAGTATTGATTCTATCCCACCTAAATCTTTTATTATTTTTTCTTTATGCCAATATTCCTCTAATGCATCTCTATGTTTTTTCTTTTCCTCTTTAGTCTTGGCTTTATTATATGCTCTTATGTGTCCTAATTCACTAAACGAACGACCAATCTTAACATTTTTAAGCGATTCGTCAAACTCTTTTTGCACTTCAAAATTAGCTTCCTCAATTGAAAGTTTTATTTCTAACTGTTTGATTTTGCGCAAAAATTCTTGGTTTGTAAGTCGCTTCTTCATAAATCTAAAATAAGAAAAAATGGGAAGAACAGCAGGAACGCCAAATAAAGTCACAGCGGAGGTAAAAGGAAAATTAGAGAACCTAATTGAAGGGCTTGTAGAGTCGTTAGATATAAACGAGATGAATACGAACCAAAGGATTAAGGTCTTGCAAATAGCCCTACAATATACTCTCCCAAGATTACAGGCAACACTCATTAAAGAGGAACACGAAGACCAACCATTATTTATAGAGGATATAGTGATTTATTCAAGAAAGGAAGATTCTAATGAAGAGAATTGGATAGATAATTTCGAAGCAAAGTCTTTAAATGATTTGTAAACCTTTTACAGTTTACAGTTTTGTACTACATTTAGTGCACAATAGAAGAGCATCATTTCGACCAAAAAAATGATCTGTTTTGAAGAAATACGCAAATAAAAACGTAAATAGAAAATTCGGATTATTAACAAAATCTTATAAAGCCCTTCTGTAATTGACTTGGGGATGTAGCTCAGCTGGCTAGAGCGCTTGACTGGCAGTCAAATTATCAAACTCAATTCTCCTTCTCTTAATACCAGTAATAATAGGCATCTAGAATATTTTACGATTTAATCTAATTGTAAAATGCCAAATACGTGCCAAAATGGAATTGTCTTATCCAAAAGTTAAGCGTAAAGCTAACGGTGAATACTTCATTGAATTTACTCTAAAATCAAAACGAATACGATTACTAAATGGTCAGAGGATTAAAAGTCAACTTAGACCTAACGACTTCCCTTTAAAAGATAGGAAAGCTAAAGCAGAACTATTAGCTAAAAAGGTATATGACTATCTGGAAAACAATAATTATTCTTTCGATAATCAAGTGCCAAAAAATGAATTGGAACTTTTTGACTATTTAGTTTCTCAGAAGCTAAGTGAACCTCTTTCAGTCAACTATAAGAAGACTATTGAATCTATTTCAAAAGAATTAAGAGGGCAAGTAATTATTTATAAAACTATACCTATTGAATTCACAAACAAGTTTCTAAACAAGTACAAAAACCCAACTAGTTTTAATACAATTAGACGCCATTTAAACGCCCTTTTAAACTATTTGAAGGAGAATGGGTTTGAGGTAGAAACAGGCTCTCTAAAGCCCAGAAAACAGACCGAAAAACTTCATAAACCGATTGATAATATTGGTTTACTATTAGATGAGGTTAAAAGCTTTAATGGCAATCTATATTTATGTTGCTTATTTACCTTTGGGTGTTTGTTAAGACCTCATCGAGAAGTAAGGCAATTAAGATGGGGGGACTTTAGTGATGATTTAATGTATATTTCAATTGGAGGAGATAGGGTTAAATCAAAACGAAATAGGATAGTACCAGTGCCTGAATTTATAAGGGAACAACTATCAATTGGCAAAAAGGAAAATAACATCTTTACCAATACCCCTATTGAATTTAACGAGGACTATTTTAAGACGCTTTGGGGGCGTTTTAAGAGGGTTTCTAAGCTTATCGAACAACAGCAAACACTTTACTCTTTTCGTCATTCAGGAGCAATAGAAATCTTTAAAAGAACAGGGAGTATAACCAAGCTACAGAAAGCTATGGGACACTCATCTATAAACGTTAGTTTGACCTATTTAAGAGGGTTGGAAATTCCTGAACTTAATGAAGAGGATATGCCGATGATTTAAATATCAGGGATGATTTCAAGTTGTTCTTCTATTGGTAGTTCTAGAAATTCTAAAAACTCTTCATAGAATTCATCCATTGTAATTCCAAAAGTAAATTCAAATGCACCATCCCATCCCATTTGGTCAACGTTTGGCCATAAAGTTTTCCAAAAAGCATCTTGGTCATTTACTTTGTTTAATAAATACGCTGTTCCCCACAAGCCAAAATAATAAGGGCTACAAGTTGACCTACTATCATAGTTTATATCCCAAATGCTTAAGTTGTTACAACTTGATTCTAAGATGCTAGATTGAATTCCATTCATATAATGTTTCATTCTTTGCCTTAACGATGACCTTTGAGCTGATAAAACATTAGCTTTACCATCATAATTTAATTTCCTTGGAATATATTCTCCATAATATTGAGCTGAACCCTCTTTAAAAAAAACTGGTCCGGAATTTTTTTGATAATCTATTCCATTAGGAGCAGTTTCTAAATCATACCTTAAAGCAGAATTATTGGCTCCTTGAACTATATGGGTATATTCGTGAAATACAACAAAAGTAAAGCAGTCAAAATCTTCATTTTCACATTCGATAAGTCTTGGAGCTACTAGCATCAAATGAAATCCGTTATCTCTATCTCCATAAATTCCAGCATCAGTAGAATTTGATAATTCTGAGAAATAATTTTTGGCCCTTTGTAGGATTTGTTCATAGTCTCCCCAAAAAAATTGATTTCTAGCTTTTCTATGGTCAGCATATCTAGTTGCAAAATCATCTACACTTTCATTGTCTCCAGCAAACCATATTTCCACAGGTCCATATCTTGGAAAATATTTTGTTAAGAGTCTTAAAACTCCTTTAGTATTTTCAATAACCTCATTATCAATGCTATTTGCAAAATGTAAATCAAAATCAAAATCAACTTCCTGACCCCAAAATTGATTTGTAGACCATACAAATGGTATGAGTTGTATTTCACTAAAAATTGGTGAAATCTCAATATCTGATGAAATATTTATTGTAATAGTACTTTCATTAGATTCATTTCCCTCCCAACCATCAAATCTATACCCATCTTCAGGGGTAGCAGTTATTTCTATTTCTGTTCCTTCTTGATATTCTCCACCCTCAGTTGAGACTGTCCCACCTTCACTTGTAGTTACAGTGAGTGTATAAATGGGAATTAATTCAAAAAGTGCTTGTAATGTTTGGTCAGCGTTGAGCGTGATGGTTAAGCTTTCATTTGTTGAATCATTTCCTTCCCAGCCTGTAAACCTATACCCTTCATCAGGAGTAGCTGTAATAGTAACTTCAGCACCCTCATCATATGTTCCCCCTTCAGTAGATACAGTTCCTCCCTCTGCTGCAGTTACTGTTAAGGTATATTCAACAGGTTCTGGCTCTGGTTGGGTTGTTTGAACTACAGGAGCGACAGATTCCTCTTCTTCAGTTGAACAGCTGTAAATAAATATAAACGATAATACACAAATGGATAATAAGGAAAGGGGAAATTTCATTACTTATGATTTATGGTAAATATTCTACTAATATACCAATTACTCCCTGAACTTAATGAAGAGGATATGCCGATGATTAATTAAAACTTTTAATGCTAAATTTTGATTTACGAACTAAACTATGGTGTTTGTAAAACCGATTTCTCTTTCTGACGTATAATAAGTGTTTTCCAAGATAATAGCTTGAAGTAAAAGCAGCTGCTAAACTTCCACCTGCTCCTAAAATTTCAATATCACTATCAATATTTTTAAGGGCTACTCCACCAACAAATACGGCTGCAGATATTACAAAGTAATTTCTACTAAGTTCTACTTTGGTGTCCAATTCAATTTTCTTTTTTGAATTTTCAACGGATAAGTTATTGGTTTGAGCATTAAGCGTAACACTCAAAAAAATGGCAATGAGAATTTTATACATTTTATAAATTCATATTATACTTAGTTAAGCTAATGCTATATTGATTCAATAAAGTTTTTAACGGACTAAACTTTGAGCTATTCATAACAGCGTTTGTAAAAGAATGATTGCTAAAATCCAAATAAAGGTTAAAACAACCCAATTCTTTTTAATCCAACTAATCACTTCTTTTTATTTATTTCATTTAAAATAATTACAAAGCCTCCTCCAAGAATACAAATTAATGTAATAAGTATTCTGTTGTCAATATTTATAAAAAAAGCACTAATAAGGCAACTATAGCAACAGCCGCTATACAAATAATAAATACTCGTAAAGTTTTTTGTTCTTCCATCAATTAAAGTATCGACATAAAATTTTTATCAGTTTTAAGAATTGTTGTTTTTAATTTTTTGTGATTTAAAAACAAGGTATAAAGGTGCAATGGATATATAAATACACCAAATAATTAATGATACTTTATTATCATATACAAAATGAAAGAGTTGAAATACAAAAAAAGAATATAGGGCTTGATTTTTAAAAAAGGGTTTAAATATTTTAAGGTAACCCTCTATGTCAAATTTTTTTCTTTCTTCATTTGACATAGTATTGTATCCTGAAAGCAGGTATTTAGAATTTTCCTTATTTATAAAATAACCTATAGCATAAAACAATACAGAAACAAAAATTACAGGAAAGTAAATTGACATTAAAATAATATTAATAAAACAGTTAATACTTTATCAAAACCTTTTTTACAACTAATTATTTTAAAGTTGCTAATTATTATTTTTAAGTTTAGTTATTATAACTACTTCTCCATTTTTAGCTTTTGCTCCATATTTGGCAATAGCAATGCTATCTTTATAAACTTCTATTGTTTCTATTTTTTTGGGGTCTAATATTTCAACTATATTATCATTTACCTGCTCTTGACCATCTATAATTATCAGGGGTTTCTCAGAATTAACAACAAAAACTGAATTAACACTTGCATTAATGTCCTTAGATATATTTATTGGTAAATCCTTTTTGATAATGTTAAATTCCATTACTGCATCAAGATTTTTACCTTTTAAATTAACACCCCTTAATGTGTCAACAATAACTTTAACCTTTTCTAAGTCTAAATTTTCAGGAATTGAAATATCAACCTTAATTGATTCAGGAAAGCGTATAGAAACACAAGAGTATAATGATAAACTTAAAAGGGTAATGATTATGAATTTTTTCATTTTTTATTAATGTCTAATTATTACTGTTGTTGGTGTATAGATGCCAAAAGTGAAAGAATTTAAGGCTAAATCAATAAATGAATGTTTTGTAATAATAGTGTAATCTTCCTTCTCAATAATCTGTTTTAATTCGGGGATATCAAAAGATATTAATCCGTTAACTAAATGTGTTTGTTTTAATCTAATTTCATTATTTCCTTTAGCACCCTCTCCAATAACAAATTGTGTAGTATAGCAAGAAGTAAATAGAAATAACAGGAAAATAAATAGTAGCTTTTTCATTAATTTTTGTTTAATTAAATATATCAAATCCATCGCAAAGGTTATTTTTTAAATACCTTGATTAGATAATAAATTCCTAATGACCCTAATCCTGCAATTAATAGTTTATCAGCATATTGCCAAGACATAAATTTAAAGAGAATAGCAAAACAGGTAATTGAAAACCCAATATATTTTAATTTTTTCATATACTTAAATATACTAAATCCATCGTAAAGTTTTAGTGAATCCTAAATACTATTACTCCCTGAACTTAATCAAGAAGATATGCCGATGATTTTATTTAGCTACTTTTATAAATGGAATTAAAGCACTTATTTTGAATTTATCTTCTTCCTTAGTAAGAATATACGCTGAATACCTATCTTTTGGTAGCATTACAGAGGAGTCTTTTAGAAATCTAGTATAATGCATTTCTATATATGCAATGTTTTTTTCTTTTCTAAAATAATTCCATTTATTTCTTAAAGAAAATCCATAATTATTTCTTTCTAATTCATCAAAAGTCGATATCAAATAGTTTTTTACCTCTGCTTTTGAATTTAATGTGATTGTAGAATCCTGAAGATAAACCGCCATTGGTGTTGCATATACCTCTTCAGTTATTTTATCGTAATTTCTATCTGACCAATATTGTACATATCTTTTAAAGACATCTTCAATTTCTTTATCTACAATTGCTGTTTTATTTTCTTCTGTTGAACAACTTGATATTATTATTGAGGCTATAAGTAGAATAAGGCTTTTCATATTAATTGATTTAGGGTTAATAATGTTAAATGAACAAATTACTCCCTGAAGTTAATGAAGAGGATATGCGGATGATTTCATTTAATCCGGCACATAACCCGAATCACCTTGGTCATTGTCTTGAAAAATTTCTCTTAGAGTTGCTTTACTTGGTATAGAAATTACAGGCTTGAAATAAGTGTTGTATAATTCATAACCTAAAGGATTATTAGCTAATATTCCTGAAGGCGTTCTCGCATTATCATTCCATTCTGGAGATAAACTTCCTCCTTCCCAAAATTCACTGAATTCCCACATTCCATAGGTCAGTAAATACTGGTATT
>Ga0209137_1000112_pt1 | contig 89434 bp, 89 predicted proteins | sample SaaInl5LU_22_DNA_FD_184642 | JGI IMG/M metagenome (GOLD analysis project Ga0209137, IMG submission 184642) | Marine microbial communities from expanding oxygen minimum zones in the Saanich Inlet - ESP_105LU_22_DNA (SPAdes) (version 2) | ecosystem: Environmental > Aquatic > Marine > Intertidal...
TCTCGAATGAGACAACATTCTTTGAGGACACCTCAGATTCAGATGTGCTCGACGGACATATCTGGCGCCTGGCGGAAAAGGTCAGTGACCGCGCAAAGGCCCGGGATCTCGCCGGGCGTGTCGTGACGCTGAAGCTCAAACGCAAAGATCATAGCCTTTTGTCACGGCGTGTATCGTTGCGTGAGGCCACGCAAATCGCCGATCGGATCTACCGCACGGCGCGAGATTTGTTTGACCAATCCGGCCCGCATGGGCCCTATCGCTTGATCGGCGTTGGCCTGTCAGATTTGGTGCGCGCAGAGGAGAGCGATTTGACAGAGGATCTTCTGGATCCCGATGCCAACACCCGCGCCAGGGCTGAACGGGCGACAGATTCTATTCGGGCAAAATTCGGCAAAGATGCCATCGTGAAAGGGCGCGCGTTGCGCTAGGGCTTCACTGCGCCGCGAGCTCTTGCTCCGATTGTCCCAGTCTTGCGATATCCGCAATGACGCCAGCCAAACGGCGCCGGAAGGACTCAAATTCAGCACTCGGCTGAATCCGCGCTTCGTCCATATAAAGGCTGCGATCAATTTCGATCTGCACCGCATGTTGCCCGATCTGCGGCTTGCCATAGCGCCGACTGATAAAAGCGCCCGCAAAGGGCGTGTTGCGCGCCACCTGAAATCCAGCCTCCACAAATGCGCCGTGAATATGCGCCATCAGCGTGTCATCGGCAGCCGCGCCAAAGCGGTCGCCCAATACGATCTGCGGCGCTGTCGCCTCAAGAGGTCCGCGGCTCACGGCAGAATGGGGCATGGAATGACAGTCAATTAAGATGGCTTGACCAAATTGTGCGCGAGTCTGGTCCAAAAGCGCAGTCAGCTTCTGATGATATGGCCACCAAATGCGGTCGATGCGCTCTTGCGCCTCAGTCAAGCTGATCTTTCCGCGATAGATCGGTGTGCCAATCGCCACAACCCGCGGCACAACCCCAAGACCCGAGGCAATCCTTGCATTGACGCCCAGGCTTTTGGCCCCCTCAATCACCGCGGGATCCAGCTCGTCGCAGGCCCGGTTGAGATCCACATAAGCCCGCGGCGCATTGGCAACCAAGAGCGGCGCACCAAACTCAACAGCAGGCGCAAACAATTGGTCGACAAAAGCATCTTCAGAAGCGCGAATCGCATGCGAATCAAGCACCGACTGCGCCAGGAACTCTGGCGGATAGCGACGCCCCGAATGCGGCGTGGCAAAGACAACGCAACTGTGACGTTGGGCGGGCTCAAAAAGGGTGAAGGAGGCATCTTGCATAGATCATCCATAGCATAGCGCCCAGATTGAGGAAAGAATTCCTATGAAATCTGCCAAAATCGCTCTTGTCCCAGCAATTTCTCAGTTCAATTGCGATTTCAGCTTGAAGACTCGCGACCTGCTGCATATACGGCCGCTACCGACGCTTTTTTTGCGTCCTTTTTTGTGGGGCGTGGGGAAAATATCGGTTCAACGGGCGCGTAGCTCAGCGGTAGAGCACTTCGTTGACATCGAAGGGGTCACTGGTTCGATCCCAGTCGTGCCCACCATTTTGTTTACTTGGGCTACTCCGCGGCCCGGTTTTGAAGGAGAAGGCCATGAAGGTCAAAAACTCGCTTCGCTCGCTTAAGAGCCGCCACCGCGATTGTCGTGTGGTACGCCGTAAGGGCCGTGTTTATGTGATCAACAAAACACAGCCTCGCTTTAAAGCACGTCAGGGTTAATCTCTGATACAGCGTTTTTAAAAGGCCGCCCCATCAGGGGCGGCTTTTTTTTGTCTAAATCTAAGGCTCAATCATAGCTGCGTTGATCTTCAATCACCACGCCATCACGCGGCAAGCTGTCGGTGGCAACCACCTCCACCTGACCGCGCAATTTCAACGTCTCCGCCAAGGAGGCAGCATAGTCGGCGGCCTTCTCGGCGGCACCTTCGATCTTCACAGTCATTGCATCCGCCTCACCATCGCGGCTGGCAATGACACGGGCACGGGTGACTTCGGGGTGCTTGGCCACAAAGGCCGCCACTTGCTCAGGGCGGATGAACATCCCTTTGATCTTGGTGGTTTGATCCGCGCGGCCCATCCAGCCTTTGATCCGCAGGTTGCTGCGCCCGCAGGGGCTTTGGCCGGGCATAAAGGCAGAAAGATCTCCGGTGGCAAATCGCACCAATGGGTAGTCATTGTTCAGCGTGGTGACCAAGACCTCGCCCACCTCGCCAAAGGGTACAGGATCGCCGGTACCCGGGGTGACAATCTCGACCACCACACCCTCATCCAGGATCAACCCATCCATCGCCTCGCTCTCATAGGCGACATTGCCCAGATCAGCCGTCGCATAGCATTGACGGCAAGCAATGCCCCGCTCTGCATACCAGTGCCGCAGGGACGGAAACAGCGCGCCGCCCCCAACTGCGGCTTTGCGAATGCCGAGCGTCAGGCCCATCTCATCGGCCTTTTCCAAAATCACTTTCAAATAATCTGGCGTGCCCGCATAGGCGGTGACCCCCACATCATGAGCCGCTTGAGCTTGTAGCTCAGTCTGCCCAGTTCCGGCGGGCAAGACGGCAGCGCCCACAGCCCGCGCGCCGTTCTCAAACATCGTTCCGGCTGGCGTTAAGTGATAGGAAAAGCAATTTTGCACAATATCGCCGGGCCCAAACCCAGTCGCATGCAAAAACCGCGCGAACCGCCACCAATCATGACTGTTTCGGCCAGGCTCATACAGCGGACCGGGCGATTGGAAGGCGTAATCGAATTCTCCACCACTATAGCCACCAAAGGGTGGCAAGCGTTTTTGCGCAGCGCCAAGCTCCGACTTACGCAAAACAGGCAAGCGGAGGAGATCGTCAGCAGAGACAATGCTGGACAGATCAAACTGTGCCAAATGCTCATAGCCCGCAAGGCCCTGCGCATGGGTCAAAAGCGCCGGCAAACATTCGGCTAAAGAGGCCGCACGGGCATCCGCAGAGCGGGTTTCTAGGGCGTCGTAAAATGTCATTGCCTCGCTTCCATCTATGAACAGGTCAGCTGAGCCATCTTTTGCGGCGGCGATAGCTGCGGGTGTCGCGGAAAGACTTGCGCCCCTCATCGGACATACCAAGATAAAATTCTTTCACATCCGGATTTTCGCGCAATTCCGCAGCTGGACCATCCATCACCACACGACCGGACTCCAAGATATAGCCATAATGGGCAAACCTGAGCGCAACATTGGTGTTTTGCTCCGCCAAGAGGAAAGACACGCCCTCTTTTTCGTTGAGATCTTTCACGATGCCGAAAATTTCCTCAACCAATTGCGGCGCCAGACCCATCGAGGGCTCGTCCAGCAAAATCGTTTCTGGACGCGACATCAATGCGCGCCCGATGGCACACATTTGTTGCTCACCGCCAGAGGTATAGCCCGCCTGGCTTTTGCGCCGCTCGGCCAGCCTTGGGAAATAGGCATAGACTTTTTCCAAATCCGCCGCGATCGCCGCCGAGCCATCGGTGCGGGTATAGCTGCCGGTCAAAAGGTTCTCTTCGATTGTTAAATGTTCGAAACAATGGCGCCCTTCCATCACTTGGATTACGCCACGCTTCACCAAATCCGAAGGGTTCAAGCCAGAAACCGATTGGCCGCGATAGGCAATGGTTCCTTTGGTGACTTCGCCGCGTTCGGAATGAAGCAATTGTGAAATCGCTTTCAATGTCGTGGTTTTACCCGCGCCATTACCGCCCAAAAGCGCGGTGATCCCGCCTTTTGGCACACTTAAAGACACGCCCTTCAATACCAAAATCACATGATTATAAATCACTTCGATATTATTGACTTCGAGCAGTGTTTCATTCGTTGAGCTGTCATCAAGCATGGCATTCATCCTATTGGAAATGCTCTGGCCCAAAGGGGGCCAGAGCGCTCTTATTCGTCTTAGTTACAACCTTCTGTGATGTTGTTTTCCGCAGCAAAGGCCGCAGAATCGGCATCAATCAGAGGCTGGATCACGGACATATCCGGGCTGGAGAAGTCAGAGATCAAAGACCATTTCTTGGCAGAAGCATCCCATTGTGCAACAGCGCCGGTGCCTGGACCGCCGTGGTTTTCACAGGAGACTGCGAAGCTTGGACCAAAGCCAGGCATGCCCAGTTCGGCCATACGCGCCTCGGTGATTTCCAAAGCTTCCATGCCATCACGCATCATAGCAGGGGTGATATCGCCGACACCGTGAATTTCCTGCGCTTTGCGCACCGCTTCCGCAGCAAGCATCGCAGCGTAGAAACCGCGGTTATAGAGCACTGTACCGACTTGATCGCCCGCACCGGCGGCTTTGCCAGCATCCACAACATATTTGGCCACATCTTCAAAGATTGGATAATCGTCGCCCACGTTGTGGAAGGTGATGTGCTTATAGCCATCTGCTGCATCGCCTGCAGGCAGAACGTCATTTTCAGAACCGGACCACCAAACACCAATGAAATTCTCCATTGGATAACGGATATTCGCCGCTTCTTGGATGGCAACCTGGTTCATAACACCCCAGCCCCACATGACCACATAGTCTGGACGCTCACGGCGGATTTGCAACCACTGTGACTTTTGCTCTTGGCCTGGGTGATCCACAGCCAGCAAGCTCACGTTAAAGCCGTGTTTCGCAGCCAAAGCCTCGAGCGTTGGGATAGGTTCCTTACCATAGGCAGAGTTGTGATAGACCAGTGCCACGGTTTTGCCCTTGATGTCGCCACCGTTGATGTCGAGCAGGTGGTTCACAACCAATGAGGCGCCGTTCCAATAGTTGGCAGGATAGTTAAACACATTGGAGAACACCTTACCATTGGCCGCTGATGTCCGGCCATAGCCCATAGTGTGCATGGGGATGCCATCTGCAGTGGCTTTCGGGATCAGCTGATAGGTGATGCCGGTGGACAGCGGTTGATAGACCAAAGATCCCTCACCCTTTGTCGCCTCATAACATTCCACACCTTTTTCGGTGTTATAGCCGGTTTCGCATTCCACAAGCCGAGTCATAACCCCGCCAATACCACCGTCGCGCTCATTAAGAAGTGTGAAGTAGTCGGCATAGCCATCTGCAAACGGAATACCGTTCGCGGCATAGGCGCCTGTGCGATATGACAGAGATGGGAACACAAGGTCTGCCATCACTGGGGCTGCTGCCATGACGGCCGCCACTGTTGCTGTTGCTAGTCTTTTCATCGGATAATTCCTCCCTTGGTTTGTCCGAAATGCCGGGTATCCCGGTCGTATTATGAACCTGTCCCTAATGCGGGAAAGGCCAAAGTCGTAATTTTTCCTTGGCCACGCGCCAAAGCTGCGCCAATCCGTGCGGTTCGGCAATCAAAAACACGATAATCAATGCGCCAACGATGACAAATTCCAAATGGGCCGCAAGCGCCGTGTCCCATCCAAGCCCGCCCACAAGGACATTTTTGAGCAGAACCGGCAACAGAACCATAAAGGCCGCCCCAGCAAAACTGCCGAAGATGGACCCGAGACCACCGATAATGATCATGAAGAGCACAAGGAATGATTTTTGGATGCCAAAGACCTCTCCAACCTCAGCGGCGCCGAGGTAGACACTGAAAAACAGCGCTCCTGAGATGCCGATGAAAAAGCCAGATATGGCAAAGGCCGAAAGTTTGGCCGTCAACGGGTTCACCCCGATGATCTCAGCGGCAATATCCATATCGCGAATTGCCGACCATTTGCGCCCGAGCGCGCCGCGGGTCATGTTGCGCGCCAAGATGCCCGCAACCGTGAGGAACACGAGGCAAATCATGTATTTTGCCCAGGCCTCTGTGTTTGGACCCGTCACCAAATGTCCAAAGACCGTGCGGTCAGGTGCGTTGATTTGGCCAGAAGCGGAGTAATTGTAGAACCAGGCCACCCGGTTGAACAACCAGACCAAAAAGAACTGCGCCGCCAATGTGGCCACCGCGAGATAAAACCCCTTGATCCGCAGGCTTGGCAGGCCGAAAACCGTGACCACCGCCGCGGTTATTCCACCAGAGATCACCACATGGATCATAATGCTCACCTCGGGAAAGGCTGTCATGAGCTTGTAACACGCATAGGCGCCCACAGCCATAAATCCACCCGTCCCCAAGGACACCTGGCCACAGTAACCCACAAGAATATTCAGCCCAATCGCGGCAATCGCGTAGATCAAAAACGGCACCAAGACCGCATTGGCCCAGTAATCATTTATGATAAATGGGATCACCAAAAAGGCGAAAGCCAAGACCGCATAGTAGCGATAGCGATCAAATTTGATCGGAAAGGTTTGACTGTCCGCTTTATAGGTTTCGCTGAAATCGCCAGATTCACGATATAACATGCGCTGTCCCCTTCACATTGAGATCATTCGTCGCAAAGCCCCTTGGGGCGCAGATACATGAGTTAAACACGCTCAATGATTTTCTCCCCAAACAAGCCTTGTGGACGAAAGACCAAAAACACCAGGGCCAGCATATAGGCGAACCAATTCTCCGTCGCGCCGCCCAAGAAGGGCGCGCCGATGAGAAATTCGAACAGTTTTTCACCGACACCCACGATCAATCCGCCGACGATCGCACCGGGGATCGAGGTGAAGCCTCCAAGCATCAACACAGGCAGGGCTTTGAGCGCGATAAGGGACAAGGAGAACTGCACGCCTGATTTCGCCCCCCACATGATGCCGGCCACAAGGGCGACAAACCCCGCCAGCGACCAGACCAAGACCCAGATAAAACTCAACGAGATCCCAACCGACAAAGCCGCTTGGTGATCATCGGCCACCGCCCGCATGGCGCGGCCTTGCTTGGTGTATTGCGCAAAGGCCACCAGAAGAACCACCAGAATAATCGCCACAACCGCCGCAACAATATCCAGCTGATCTATGAAAAATCCGTAGAAGTTTGAGCCGCCCAAAAAGGCCGTGGCTTCTTCAATCCAAAAGCTGCCACCTTGCGGAATGCCAACATCAAGTTTCTTGATGTCAGAGCCCCACATCATATCGCCAAATCCTTCCATAAAATAGGCCAAACCAATGGTCGCCATGAAAAGGATAATTGGCTCTTGCCCCACCAAATGGCGGAAAATGAAATGCTGCACCATCCAGGCCAGGCCGACCATCACCGCCATCGCCAAAAGAATGGAGGCAAAGGCCGGAACGTGCCAGCCGAAGTGATGCACATCCGTGCCAAAAATCGCGTTGATCAAATGCGAAAACGGCACCTGACCGTCCATAATGCCCACAAGGGTCAGCGCCGCGAACAAAGCCATAACCCCTTGCGCATAGTTGAAAATGCCCGAGGCTTTGAAAATCAAAACAAATCCCAAGGCCACAAGCGCATAAAGCACCCCAGCCATCAAACCATTGAGCAAAACTTCGACACCGAATAAAAACTGATCTGGGAACATAGCTTACGCCTCCGCGCCGGTGTGGTGGGCCGCCTGCATGACGCAGCCGCCCATAAATTTCATATGATCAATCATGCGCGACCCCCAAATAGGCATCAATCACCGCCTGATTGTTGCGCACTTCGTCGGGCGGTCCATCGCCAATTTTCTTGCCATAATCCATCACAACCACGCGGTCGGACAGATCCATCACAACACCCATGTCATGCTCAATCAACACAATCGTCGTGCCAAATTCATCGTTCACGTCGAGAATAAAGCGGCTCATGTCCTCTTTTTCCTCCACATTCATCCCTGCCATCGGCTCATCAAGCAGCAAAATCTTGGGATCCGCCGCCAAGGCGCGGGCCAATTCGACGCGTTTTTTCAAACCGTAGGGCAAGCGGCTGACAGGTGTTTTGCGAATATGTTGAATTTCAAGAAAATCAATGACGCGCTCCACCACTTCGCGATTTTCTGTCTCTTCACGTTCGGCTTTTCCATACCAAATTGCTTGGCTTAAAATACCGCTTTTCATATGGTTCAATCGTCCGGTCATGACGTTGTCCAAAACGCTCATGCCTTCGAAAAGCGCAATATTTTGGAAGGTCCGCGCGATGCCTTGTCGGGCAACTTCAAAGGGTTTCATTTCCGGCCGGCGGGCGCCTTTGTACCAGACCTCCCCCTCCTGGGGATGGTAAAAGCCAGAAATGACATTGAGCATCGAAGATTTCCCAGCGCCATTGGGGCCGATAATCGCGCGAATTTCTCCCTCGCGCACATCAAAGGAAATATCCTTAATCGCCACGACCCCACCAAACCGCAGGGTGATATTCTTCATTTCCATCATCACAGCGCCAATGGTGCGGCCATCTGCGGTTACAAAACTTTCAGCTTGGTCAAACATGGGGCGAATACTCCAAAGAATATTGAATGATCACTGCGGGCATAGATACACTCATTGAGCAGCCACCTGCTGCTCGGCTGCAAGCGCGGCATCCCGCAGCTCCAATTTTGCCGAAATCGAGCCCTTGCGCCCATCCTCATAGGTCACCTCAGTGGTGGTCTCAACAAACTGCGCGCCGCCGTAAAGCCCAGCAATCAGATCGTCGAATTTATCCTCAACTGTGCGACGGCGCACCTTGCGCGTACGGGTCATTTCACCGTCATCGGCATCCAATTCCTTGTGCAGAACCAAGAAACGCCGCACCTGGCACCCTGACAGCATCGGATCTTGCGCGATGCTTTGATTGGTTTCTTCGATATGGGCCTGGATCATGTCCAATACCTTGGGATGCTGAGACAATTCTTGATAACCGCCATAGGCGATATTGTTGCGCTCGGCCCAATTGCCCACGGCATTCAGATCAATATTTATAAAAGCGGTGCAATAGTCCCGGTTATTGCCAAAGACCACAGCCTCCAAAATATTGGGATAGAATTTGAGCTTATTCTCAACATATTTTGGCGCAAACAAACGCCCATCAGCCATTTTGCCAACATCTTTGGCGCGGTCAATAATGCGCAGATGGCCGGTGCCTTCTTCAAAAAAGCCCGCATCTCCCGTGGCCACCCAGCCTTCGGCATCCTTGGTTGATGCTGTGCTTTCAGGGTTGTTGTAATATTCCACGAAAACGCCCGGTGACCGATAATAAATCTCGCCATTGTCTCCAATGCGCACTTCAACGCCCGGCGCCGGAACGCCAACCGTATCGGCCCGCACCTCGCCATCGGGTTGAATGGTCACATAAACCGTAGCTTCTGTTTGCCCGTAGAGCTGTTTGAGGTTGATCCCAAGCGAGCGGTAAAAATCGAACAGCTCCGGCCCAATCGCCTCACCGGCCGTATAGCCAATGCGCACGCGGCTCAGACCGAGGGTATTTTTCAGCGGGCCATAGATAAAAATATCCCCCAGAAAATATTTCACCCGATCCATAAAGCCGACCGAGGCGCCGCTCAATAGCGCGGGTCCCACGCGCTTGGCATGGGCCATTGCCTTGTCAAACATCCATTTCTTGAGACGGCCGGCATCCTCCATGCGGATCATCACATTGGTCAACTGGTTTTCAAACACGCGCGGCGGGGCGAAATAATAGGTCGGGCCAATTTCGCGCAAATCCGTCATCATGGTCTCAGCGCTTTCTGGGCAATTGACGCAAAACCCCGTCCACAGGGCTTGGCCCATCGAGAAGGTATAATCCCCAACCCAGGCCATAGGCAGATAAGCCAGCACTTCTTCGCCCGGACCCAAGTCATCAAATTGCGATGAGTTTTTTGAGGTTTCAATGACGTTTCGATTCGACAACACCACGCCCTTTGGCCGGCCCGTTGTCCCGGAGGTATAGAGCATCACGCAGGTGTCATCATAGCTCTGCGCCGCTTGACGTTTGGCCAGCTCGTCGCCCAAATGCCCCCGCGCCGCCCGGCCTTCCTCTTGCAAGCTTTGATATTGCTTGAGGATGCTGTGGTCATATTTGCGCAGACCGCGTGGATCCAAATAGATGATCGTCTTAAGATTTTTCAAACTGTCGCGAATGTCGAGGATTTTATCCACCTGCTCCTGATCACCGGCCACGATAAACCGCGCATTGCAGTGGTCCAGAACATAGGCAATCTCATCGCCCACCGCGTCTTGGTAAATCGGCACGGGCACAGCGCCAATAGATTGTGCCGCCAACATGGCCCAATACAGATACGGGCGGTTGCGACCCGCAATCGCCACGTGATCCCCTTTTTCTGCACCCAGCGAGAGCAAACCCAAGGCCAAGGCCTCCACTTGCTCCACCGTTTCACCCCAAGTCCAGCTTTGCCAAATGCCAAATTCTTTCTCGCGATAGGCCGCTTTATCGCCAAACTCACGCGCATTGCGTGCCAAGAGTGCTGGAATAGAGACCAGATCCGCCGAATCCGTCGCAGTCAAAATAATATCCTCCCAATGCCGGTTCCCGGCGCCTTTTCATAGGCTCTGGTCAGATAATGGGACTGCGGGTCGTCAAAGGTCAATCAATTTTTTTGAACATCCGTTCAATTCCAGCCAAAATCGTCAGGCGGCGGACCATCAAGGGATGCAAAGCCATGGACAAATGGCATGGAAACGCGGGCGGCGCTTACTCTTGCAAGATCACCCGCGTCGGATGAATTTCGCCTGATTTATAACGCCCAATCGCCTGGGCTTTGCCCTCATAGCTGACCCAAATTTCATCGCCATATTCTGCGGTGGTAAAACAAATTGCCGGATTGCCATTGCGCAATTTTGCCGCGCCTTCCGCATTGGTTGTTCCCTGCAAAAGATCCGTCAAACCTTCCTCCAAGGGACGCAGAAACTGGTCAATCTCAGCGGTTTTCGCAAAGGGTTCGATCTGTTCGAGGCTGACCGCATGTTCCAAATCGAACGGGCCCGACCACAGGCGACGCAAGTGCGCCACATGGCCATAACAGCCCAAAACCTCGCCCAAGTCCCGTGCAATCGAACGCACATATCCGCCCTTGCCACAGGTCATTTCCAAGACCGCTTGATCGGCTGAGGGTCGATCACTAAGCAACAGCTCTTCGACCCAAAGCGGGCGGGCGGCAATCTCCATTTCCTCGCCCGCGCGCGCCAATTTATAAGCCCGCTGCCCGTCAATTTTCACTGCGGAAAACTGCGGCGGCACCTGCATGATTTCGCCAAGAAACCCCTGTAGGGCCTCAACAATTTGCGCATCATCGGGTCGCAGATCAGAGGTTTTGATCACCTCGCCCTCCGCATCATCCGTATTGGTGGCCGCGCCAAAATTTACCGTAAACTCATAGGCTTTCGTTGCATCCGTAATATAGGGGATGGTCTTGGTCGCCTCACCCAGAGCCACGGCCAAAAGCCCCGTGGCCTCGGGATCCAAAGTGCCTGCATGGCCCGCTTTTTTGGCATCAAATGCCCAACGAATTTTATTGACCACAGCCGTGCTGGTCAGGCCTGCCGGCTTATCAACAATGACCCAACCGGAAATATCCCGGCCCTTGCGTGTGCGTCCCATAAGTCCCTCATGCGTTTTAGGCGGCTGCCCTAGCCCGGGCAGCGCAGCAGGTCAATCGCTCTGAGAGCCCGTATCTGCTGCATCCTCACCCTCTGGATCCGGCGCGAGATCGCGGCGCACCTCTTCGCGCTCAAATAAGGCGCGGGTGCTGTCTATCCGATCGAAAGTCTCATCAATGCGAAACCGCAGATCAGGGGCAAATTTCAACCCTGCCTTGCGGCCGACGATGCTGCGAATCTGGCCCTTGTTCCGCGCCAAAGCCGCAATCGCCTCCTCATAGAGCTTACCCCCCAGAGGCATGATATAGACGGTCGCAATCTGCAAATCTGGTGAGGTGGTCACCTCTGAAACACTGATTGAAATGCGGTTCAGTTCGGGATCGTGAATCTCGTCACGGGCCAGAATTTCGGAAAGCGTCCGGCGAATAACCTCGCCGACTTTCAGTTGCCGTTGCGAAGGTCCGGATTTTTTATGTGATCTGCTTTGTGCCATGAAAGAGGTCATAGGCGCTGTACCAATAGGTTTGCAAGTGGCAAAACTTTGCGCCACATAAGCAAGAAAGGAGAATGTCATGGCTCAAACCCCCGCAATCACCATCACCGGCGCCTCTGGGCGCATGGGGCAAATGCTGCTGCAAACTGTTTTGAACAGTGACAAAGCAAGGCTTGTCGGCGCGGTTGAGCGCAAAGGTCACCCCTGGGTCGGCCAAGATGTTGGTGCGGCTATGGGGGGGCAAGCTGTGGGCGTGGTTGTCACCGATGAGCCGCTTGAGGCTTTTGCGCGCTCTCAAGCCGTGATTGATTTCACCGCCCCCGCCGCCACGCTGGAATTTGCCGCCCTCGCCGCGCAAGCCCGCGCGGTGCATGTCATCGGCACCACTGGTATGAGCGCGGACGATCTGAAAAAGCTCGAACCCGCCAGCCGCCACGCGGTGATTGTGCGCGCGGGGAATATGTCGCTCGGCGTGAATCTTCTCACCAAATTGACCGAAAAAGTCGCCGCCGCCTTGGATGAAGATTTTGACATCGAAATCATCGAAGCGCATCACCACCACAAAGTCGACGCCCCATCTGGGACGGCGCTCATGCTGGGGGAAGCGGCCGCAGCAGGACGCGGTGTCTCTTTGAGCGATGTGCGCGACAGTGGCCGCGATGGCATATCAGGCGCCCGCAAACGCGGTGATATCGGCTTTGCCGCGATTCGCGGCGGTGATATCGTCGGCGAACACGACGTGCTCTTCGCCTCCGCCGGCGAGCGCATCATTCTACGCCATGTCGCCACCGACCGCGCCATTTTCGCCCGCGGCGCACTGAAAGCCGCGCTTTGGGGGCAAGGGAAAAAACCTGGTCAGTATGATATGATGGATGTCTTGGGGCTGTAATAACCGCATCTGGAGCTTGGAGCGCGCTGATCATGCCCCGCCGCTTTTAAAAATCCACCGCGATGCCTTTGCGTTCCCAGTCGCCAAATCGCACGGGCTCGGGTCCGTCACGCCCGCCGAGCTCTGGCGGCAGAGTTTGCTCAGGCTGGGCCGCTCTGCGGGCTTCAGCTTCAGCCAGTGCGCGCGCGGCGGCGGCTTTGAGGTCGGGTTTCTTGTTTTCTGTCATAAGACTGATATACGCCGCTTTCATCAAATCGCAAGGATAGCTCATGCCCCGCCCCCCGCAAACATCAGGTCGCCCCGGACTGTCCATGGCCGGCCAGACCCACAAACGTCCCGTTTTGAACCTGCCACGGCAGGCGGCGGTGCGCATATTGAACGGTGTGATGACCGAGCATAAACAGCTTTCGGAATTAACGCAGTCTGATGAGTTCCAAGCCTTGGCACCGGAGGATCGGGCGCGCAGCCAGCGTTTGGCCACCCATACCCTCCGCCATGTCGGCCGGGCGGATCGGGCGTTGCGGCCACATTTGGCCAAACTGCCGGCGGTGGAAGTTCTGAATATTCTGCGTTTGGGTTTGGTCGAGATCGTCGGGCTGGGCGCTCCAGCCCATGCGGTGGTCAATGATTTGGTCTCTATTTGCGCCGCCTCCAATCACACCCGCCCTTACAAAGGGCTGATCAACGCTGTGCTGCGCAAGGCTGTCGCAGATGTCACTGGAAAATGGGACAAATCACCCGTGCAAATGCTGCCAAAATGGCTGCGCAATCCCCTGCGCGAAGCCTATGGAAATGGCACAATTATGGCCATCGAGACCGCACATATGCGCGGCGCACCGGTCGATTTGACCGTCACAGGCGATCTTGCAACCTGGGCGTCCACTTTGGGCGGCACGCCCTTGGCAAACGGATCCCTGCGCCTGGGCGAGATCGGGCAAATTTCGGCCCTTGAGGGTTTTGCAGAGGGCAAATGGTGGGTGCAGGATGCTGCCGCAGCTTGGCCTGCTGCCACTTTGGCGGTGACGCCGGGTGAAACCGTTTTGGACGTCTGCGCCGCGCCAGGCGGCAAGACCATGCAAATGGCAGCACAGGGCGGCGTCATCACGGCTTTGGACATCTCCGCCAGTCGGATGGAGCGGGTGGCAGAGAATCTAGCACGCACCCAATTGGCCGCCGAATTGGTGGTGGCAAATATTCTTGAATGGCAAGATCCAAGGCAATTTGATGCGGTATTGCTCGATGCGCCCTGTTCCGCCACCGGCACAATTCGCCGCCATCCAGATCTGCCTTTTGCCAAGGATGGCACAGGTATTTCGGAGCTGATTGAGCTTCAAACGCAAATGCTTAATGCAACAGCAGGGCGGGTGAAACCCGGCGGCAAGCTGGTGTTTTGCACCTGCTCCTTGATTCCCGATGAGGGAGAAGTGCAGGCGGAAAATTTCTTGCGCAGTCATAATGATTTCACTGTGGATACAACCCTGCCACAGGGCATGGATCCGGCTTGGCGCACTGAAGAGGGTGGGTTCCGTTTGCGTCCAGATTATTGGTCCGAAATCGGCGGAATGGATGGGTTCTATCTTATCCGAATGAACCGGCGCCCGTGACATTTATCAGGGTGACAGGGTCAGGCCTTCGCCCTATACAAACCTCGAAACACTCACTTTTTAGGATCGCGTACGCCTGTGGCCCGATACTCTCATCAACTGTCTTGGATACAGCAACTCCGGTATCGCTGGCTGTTGCGCTTGGCGGCTTGGTCTAAGCCGAAGGGGGGGATGATCGCGACGCCAGAGCCCTGGACAACGGGCGATTTTGATCGCGGGTTGCGGATCCTTTCAGGAAAAATTGTCTTCACCGGCCATGTGATGGACATTGGCGAAAATTCGATATGGAGCCACAAACCCCCATCGCCCCTGTTTGCTGCTGAATTGCATGGGTTTCAATGGCTGGATGACTTGGCCACCTATGGCGATGCCCGCGCCATGGGCACAGCCCAGGCTTGGATTTTGGATTGGATTGATGGATTTGGCATGGGGCTTGGGCCCGGCTGGAGCGCAGAGATCACCGGTCGACGTTTGAATCGCTGGATCAATCATTCGGCCTTTTTGCTGCGCGGCCTATCGCAGAGCAGGCGCGATAAAATTTTGCGGTCTATGGCGCTTCAAACCCGCTTGCTGAGCAAATCATGGCGACACCTACCGCCCGGGCGGGGGCGTTTCGAGGCCCTGGCCGGGCTGATCTGTGCTGCACAATCTTTGACTGGGATGCAAAGCCTTCAACCGGCCGCGCTGATGGCCTTGGTCAAAGAATGCCAAGACCAGATAGATGTTCATGGCACGATTGCCTCACGCAACCCCGAAGAGCTTTTGGATATTTTCAGCTTGCTCACTCGGGTCAAGCAATCCCTCGAATTGACTCAAGCGCCCATTCCAGAGGCTTTGACGAAATGTCTTGCGCGCGTCGCGCCAGTGCTGCGCAGTCTGCGTCATGGCGACGGCACTTTGGCCCGCTTTCACGGGGGCGGTGCGGGCAGTGAATATGTCTTGGATCAAGCTCTCGCGGTCTCGGGAATCCGCGCCAGCGCACTTCAGGATTCGGCGATGGGATTTGTCCGCCTCTCCGCCGGTGCGACAGCCGTGATCGCCGATGCCGCCGCCCCGCCCCTCGGCCAGGAGCGCTTGACCAGCCATGCATCCACCTGCGCCTTTGAACTCTCAGTCGGGCGCACGCGCGTCATCGTGAACTGCGGATCAGGCCTAAAATTTGGCGAGGATTGGCACCAAGCGGGCCGTACCACGGCCTCTCATTCAACATTGGCCATTGACGGGCTGTCATCCTCCCGCTTTGGCGCGCCCAAACGCACTGGCGAGCGCCCCTTTGTCGAAACACCCAGCCTGGTGATGGTGGAAAAAACCCGGGTCGTGGATGGGCTGCGGTTGCAGATGAACCACAATGGCTACCAAAAAAGCCACGGGTTGATTCATGCCCGCACGCTTGATCTGCCGGTCGACAGCCGGGGGCTTGTGGGCGAGGATGAGCTTTACGCTCCTGATGAGAGCGATATGCGGCTTTTGGAGGCCGCGCAGGCCAAATCAGCGGACCCGCTGCATTTTTCGATCCGCTTTCATCTGCACCCAGAGGTGACCGCCAACCTTGAATCTGATGCGTCCTGTGTTTCCCTGACTCTTGGCACCGGTGATGTTTGGATCTTTCGCTGCCAGTCAAACATTGAATTGACCTTGGACGAAAGTGTTTACTTTGAGGATGGCCGCCAATTCCCGCGCCCGTCACAGCAGATTGTTTTGACGGGTGTGATCAAAGAAATCACCACCAGCGTCCGTTGGTCACTGGCCAAAGCCGGCGAAAACCCTCAAAAGGCCCCCTAAGAAGCCAGGCGGTGGGGCATGGCACATTCGTAGGATAACCAATGACACAGCTTGTAGACCTTAAACGCGCATTAATCTCGGTATCAGACAAAACTGGGCTCCTCGAGCTCGGCACGGCGCTGGCAAATCGGGGGGTGGAATTGCTTTCAACCGGCGGCTCGGCAAAAGCATTGCGCGATGCGGGATTGACTGTGACAGATGTGGCCGATGTGACCGGGTTTCCTGAGATGATGGATGGCCGCGTCAAAACCCTGCATCCGAATGTGCATGGCGGGCTGCTGGCCCTGCGCGACAATCCTGAACACCTGGCGGCAATGCAAGAGCATGGCATTGCAGGGATCGACCTGCTGGTCGTCAATCTTTACCCTTTTGAAGCCACCGTTGCCAAAGGTGCAGATTATGACACAGCGATTGAAAATATCGACATCGGCGGACCTGCGATGATCCGGGCTGCTGCAAAAAACCATGGGTTTGTCTGCGTGGTCACGGACACCGAAGACTATGACGCGCTCTTGCAAGAATTGGATGCGAATGGCGGGGCGACAGGGTATGGATTTCGCCAAAAACTCGCACTCAATGCCTATGCCCGCACAGCGGCCTATGATGCCGCTGTTTCAAATTGGCTTGCCAAGACCTTGGAGATCATCCCCCGGCGCAAGGCGGTTGCCGGCACATTGGCTCAAACACTGCGGTATGGTGAAAACCCTCACCAATCCGCCGCCTTCTACACCGACGGTCAAGCGCGCCCCGGCGTCGCCACCGCCGTGCAACATCAGGGCAAGGAGCTTTCCTACAACAATATCAATGACACCGATGCAGCGGTGGAATTGGTGGCTGAATTCGATCCTAAAAACGGTCCGGCCTGCGTGATCGTGAAACACGCCAACCCCTGCGGGGTCAGCCAAGGCGCGAGCCTTGTGGAAGCCTATCAATCCGCCTTCCAATGCGATCAAACCAGCGCTTTTGGCGGCATCATCGCGCTCAATCAAACTTTGGATGGCCCGACGGCCAGAGAAATTTGTAAAATCTTCACTGAAGTTGTGATCGCACCCGATGCGGATGAAGAGGCCAAACAGATTTTTGCCCAGAAAAAGAACCTGCGACTTTTGACCATGGGGGCTTTGCCGGAGGTGACAGCCGCCAGCCAAACCATCCGTCAGGTCTCCGGCGGCTATCTTGTGCAGGACAAGGACACGGGTCAAATTTCGCCAAGCGATTTAAAAGTTGTGACCAAACGCGCGCCTACAGCGCAGGAATTGCAAGATTTGCTCTTTGCCTGGAAAGTGGCGAAACATGTTAAATCCAATGCCATAGTTTACGTCAAAGATGGTGCAACCGTTGGCATCGGCGCAGGGCAAATGAGCCGGGTCGACAGCACACGTATCGCAGCGCGCAAAGCCCAGGATATGGCGGAGGCTCTTGGGCTTGAGGTTCCATTGACTCAGGGCTCAGTGGTCGCCTCCGATGCTTTCTTCCCCTTCGCAGACGGGTTGATCACAGCCTTTGAGGCCGGCGCCACGGCGCTGATCCAACCGGGCGGCTCAATGCGCGATGACGAGGTTATCGCCGCCGCAGATGCGGCAGGCTTGGCAATGGTCTTCACCGGAATGAGACACTTTAGGCACTGATATGAAAAAGCTTTTACTCATAAGCGCAACGAGCATTCTTGCTCTGGACCAGATTACAAAATATCTGGTGGTGTTTTATATGAACCTGATAGAGCGGGGGCAAATTAGCGTTTGGCCCGGCTTTATACACTTTCATATGGCTTGGAACAGCGGCATCAACTTTGGCCTCTTTTCCGACAATGGCATCGCGACCCGTTGGATCTTGATTGCCATTGCTCTCGGCATTTGTGGCGTCGTGACCTATTGGATGCGCCACGAAACCCGCCCCATTGCCCTTGTGAGCGCCGGGGTCGTGATCGGCGGTGCTTTAGGCAATGCGATCGATCGAGTCTTATATGGCAGTGTTGCAGATTTTCTCAACATCACCTGCTGCGGGCTGCGCAATCCCTTCGCCTTCAATGTTGCTGATATTGCGATTTTTGCCGGTCTGTTAGGTGTGATGCTCTTTGCCAGTGACACCAAGAAACCCGGCGAACCCACCTGAATTGCTGCGCTTTGCGCTAGATTAAACACAATATTTATGCACAACCTACCGCCGACACGTTGCGAGGGAATGCCCATGTTCAATCGACTGTTCGCCATTTTAAGTCTCTGCGTGCCGCTGGAGGCTCTGGCCCAAGGGCCAATCACAGATTTCATGCTCGATAACGGCATGCAAGTCGTGGTGATCGAGGACCACCGCGCGCCCGTGGTCGTACATATGGTATGGTATAAAGTTGGATCCGCCGATGAACCGTCCGGAAAATCCGGAATCGCGCATTTTCTCGAGCATCTCATGTTCAAAAAAACGGCAAACCTAGACGCCGGTGAACTGGCCGATACAGTGGCGGCCAATGGCGGGTCGCATAATGCCTTCACCAATCATGACTATACCGGCTATTATCAACGGGTGGCGGCGGATCGCTTGGAATTGATGATGCAGATGGAAGCGGATCGTATGACCGGCCTGCAGCTGTCCCCCGATGATATTGTCGTTGAGCGCAATGTGGTGATCGAAGAGCGCAACCAGCGCACAGAAAGCGCGCCGGGGTCCTTGTTTAATGAAGATTTGCAAGCCGCTCTGTTCCTGAATCACCCCTATGGCGTGCCGGTCATTGGCTGGATGCATGAATTGGAAGAGCTGAATTTCGATGACGCGATGACCTTTTACAAACAGCATTACGCCCCCAATAATGCCGTTTTAGTTGTGGCGGGCGATGTGACCCCGGAGGTGACAAAAACCTTGGCGGAGCAATACTACGGCGTTCTTCCGGCCAATCCATCAGTCACACCGCGCGCGCGCAGACAGGAGCCGCCGCATCGGTCCGCCCGCCGCGTGATTTTTCGCGATGAGCGGGTCGCGCAGCCCTTTTTCGCCCGCAGCTATCTCGCACCTGAGCGCAACACTGGCGACCAAGGCCGCGCGGCCGCATTGGTCTATCTGGCTGAGATTTTGGGCGGCTCGAGCGCCACCTCTGTCCTGGGTCAAGCCTTGCAATATGACACGCAACAGGCCATTTACACCAGCGCCCAATATCGGTCCACAGCCTTGGACCCCAGCACCTTTAGTCTGGTGGCCGTGCCGGCACCCGAGGTGGATTTACAGCAAATTGAAACCGCCATAGAGGCCACGATTGCAAATTTTATGACCCATGGCATTGATCGTGAGCTCTTTGAGCGCATCAAATCCCAATTCCGTGCGAGTGAGATTTACGCCATGGATAATGTCTCAGGCATTGCCCAGCGCTACGGAGCGGCCCTGACCCAGGGACTAACGGTTGCAGATGTGCAGGCCTGGCCGCAGATCTTGCAAGAGGTCACGCCCGAAGAGGTTATGGCGCAAGCTGAGCGGCTGTTTGATGAAAGCGCCTCTGTGACCGGATGGATGATGGGACCAAAGGAGCAAGCACAATGATGCGTATGGTCATCCTAGGAGCTCTGCTGTGGGCGGGCGCGGTGCAGGCCGAGACCTCTGTCAAAACACTCACCAGCCCGGGTGGCCTTTCTGCTTGGGTTTTAGAAGAACCGGCAATTCCATTCACCGCGTTGAATATCATGTTTTCCGGCGGCGCCGCTCTGGATCCCCCAGACAAACGCGGGGCGGCGTTTTTGATGACCGGATTGTTAGAAGAGGGCGCCGCAGATTTGGACTCGCAGGCTTTCGCAGCTGCAAAAGAAGCCCTATCTGCCTCTTTTAGCTTTGATGTAAGTGATGACACGCTGTCAATTTCTGTGCGCGTCCTAACAGAAAATCGGGCTGAGGCTTTGGCTCTTTTGAAAACCGCATTAATGCAGCCCCGTTTTGACCCAGATGCCATTGAAAGAGTGCGCCAACAGGTGCTCTCAATTCTGGCCTCAAATGCGCAAGATCCAACAGACATAGCACAGCGCGTTTGGGCAGAGCAGGCCTTTGGAGATCACGCCTATGGAACCTCTTACCAAGGCACAGAAAGCTCTGTCGCGGCACTGACCCGCGCAGATTTGCTGGCCGCGCATCAAAACCTTCTGGTGCGGGATGCGCTGTCAATCTCGGCGGTTGGGGATATTACGGCCGAAGAGCTCGGGCCCATTCTGGACGATTTGCTTGGCGATTTGCCAGCAGGATCGGCCCTCGAACCTGCGCCTTTGGAGCGGGACATCCCCGCCGGTCTAACCGTGGTGGATATACCCACTCCGCAATCGGTCGCAATTTTTGGACATAGCGGCATTGATCGCGCACATCCTGACTTTTTTGCCGCCTTTATTTTGAACACCATTCTCGGCGGACAGGGCATTGAAAGCCGGCTGACAGCGGAAGTCCGCGAAAAGCGTGGTTTGACCTATGGCATCTCGACAGTTCTGATCAGCAAGGATCGCGCCAATGTGATGTTGGGACAGGTGGCCAGTGCCAATGACCGAATTGGCGCAGCCATTGAGGTGATTCGGGACGAATGGCGCAAGCTGGCCCGTGATGGGGTCACCGCTGAAGAATTGCAGGCGGCGCAAACCTATCTAACCGGCGCCTACCCTCTTCGGTTTGATGGAAATTCACAGATTGCGCGGATCTTGGTGGGCATGCAGCGCCAAGGTTTAGGGTTAGATTATATCAAGACCCGCAACGCGAAAATCAACGCGGTCACTCTGCCCGAAATCAATCGCGTTGCGGCGCAGTTGCTCAAGCCAGAGGCTTTGAATTTTGTCGTGGCAGGACAGCCAATAGGGCTCAAGGAAGAGTAGCAGAATCGGATACGAGCATGCTATAGCTTGTAGCATGCTCAAACCTGACCCCAATATAAGCCAAAACCAGCCCATCATTCGGCAATTGAATGAGACTGCAATCAATCAAATTGCAGCGGGCGAAGTTGTGGAGCGCCCAGCCTCTGCCATTAAAGAATTGGTGGAAAACGCCATTGATGCCGGTGCCTCCCGCATTGACGTGGACTATACCGACGGCGGCAAGCGTTTGATTCAGGTCACAGACAATGGCTGTGGCATTGCAGCCGAGGATCTGGCTTTGGCCATGTCGCGCCATGCCACCAGCAAAATTGACGGCTCTGATTTGCTCAATATCCAAAGTTTTGGCTTCAGAGGCGAAGCCCTGCCCTCTTTGGGCGCTGTGGGCAAGCTGACACTGACAAGCCGCACGGCGACAGGCTCGGGCGCAGAATTGCAGGTCATGGGTGGCAAGCTCAGCCCCGTGCGCCCCGCTGCGATGCAGCCTGGAACCCGCGTCACCCTGCGAGATCTCTTTTACGCCACCCCAGCCCGCCTCAAATTTCTGCGGTCTGATCGCGCCGAGGCGCAAGCCATTGCCGAAGTGGTGAAGCGATTGGCCATGGCAGAGCCAGCGATTGCCTTCTCACTGCGCGACACCGCCACAGATCGGATGGTCTTCCAAGTTCAAGCCGAGCAGGGCGATATGTTTTCCGCGCTCCGTGGGCGCTTGGGACAGATCATGGGCCGGGATTTTGTTGACAACGCCATTGCTGTCGATGCGGAACGCGAGGGGGTGAGCCTCACGGGTTTTGCAGGCCTTCCAACCTATTCTCGCGGGGCCGCTGTGGCACAATATCTCTTCGTCAATGGCCGCCCGGTGCGAGACAAATTGCTGCTTGGCGCATTGCGCGGAGCCTATGCAGATTTTCTGTCGCGCGATCGTCACCCGGCGGTTGCATTATTCGTGGAATGTGATCCGACACTGGTGGATGTCAATGTGCACCCTGCGAAATCAGAAGTGCGGTTTCGTGAGCCTGCCATGGTGCGCGGCCTGATCGTTTCTGGTCTGCGCCATGCGCTCGCCGAGGCGGGGCATCGCGCCTCGACAACCGTATCCAGTGCAGCTCTCGGCGCTTTTACACCCGAAACACCGAGCCCGAACCGCATTTACCAAATGGATCGTCCGCGCAATGCACCTGGCTACTCCGGTCTGGCTGAAACCGCCACCATGTTTGATCCCCAACCTTCGGCGCGGATGGAAGAGGCACCACAGCTTGAGGCCCAGCACCGTCCCTTGGGGGCGGCGCGGGCGCAATTGCATGAGAACTACATTCTCTCACAGACCGAAGACGGCTTGGTGATCGTGGATGCTCATGCCGCCCATGAGCGTTTGGTCTATGAAAAACTCAAAGCCCAGATGGCAAAAACCGGCGTGCGCGCGCAAGCGCTATTGATTCCAGAAGTGATTAGCCTTTCCGACGGCGATATTGCCCTTCTGATGGCGCAGAACGAAACCTTGACACAGATGGGTCTCAGCATTGAGCCCTTCGGCCAAGGCGCGGTTGCCGTGCAATCCGTGCCTGCCCTTTTGGGCCATGTGGATGTGCAGCGCTTGGTTTTGGATATCGTCGATGAGCTGTCGGACGGCGGCACGCAGCAAAGCTTGCAAGCGCAGCTGGATGCGATATTGAGCCGCGTGGCCTGCCATGGATCGGTCCGCACAGGCCGCCGGATGCAAGCCGAAGAGATGAATGCGCTGTTGCGCGAAATGGAAGCAACGCCGCACTCAGGCCAATGCAACCACGGCCGCCCCACCTATGTCAGCTTGGCGATGACCGATATTGAAAAGTTGTTTGGACGCACATGACAGTCACCCCAGAACTCACCTTGATCTTAATGGCCTCCGCCGGCGGCTTTGCCCTTGTGGTGGTGATTTTACTTTTGATTGTGGCCCGCGCGGCGGGACGTGCGGCACAAGCCACAGCACCTTTGACAAACCAAATGGAATATCTCAACCAAAGAGTGCAAATCATTGGCGATGGGCAACAGCAATTGGCCGGCGGCCTGACCCATGTCTCAGAAGCGCAAGCCGCGCAACAAAGCAATATGCTCAAGTTGATGGAGGCGCGTTTGGCGGCGGTTCAGGAGCAAATGACGCTCAACCTGACCACAACCGCCAAGACCACCGCCAATTCATTGGGCGAATTGCAACAGCGTTTGGTCACAATCGACAAGGCTCAGGATAATATACAAAAACTCTCCGGTGACGTGCTCAGCCTGCAAGATATTCTGGCCAATAAGCAGACACGCGGCGCCTTCGGCGAAATTCAACTGCAAGAAATCGTGAGCAAGGCGCTGCCCTCCGACGCCTATACTTGGCAAGCCACTCTGTCCAATGGCAAGCGTGCCGATTGCTTGATCCACCTGCCCAATCCACCGGGCCCAATTGTCATAGACAGTAAATTCCCGCTAGAGGCCTATGAGGCCCTGCGCAACGCCACGACCGAGCTGGACACAAGAGATGCGGTCAAATTTATGCGCACCTCGGTGAAAACGCATATCAAGGCCATTTCCGAGAAATATATCCTAGAAGGGATAACCGCAGATGGGGCGATCATGTTTTTGCCGTCTGAGGCGGTCTATGCCGAATTGCACTCAAATTTCCCTGAGTTGATCCGCGAAGGCTTTGAAGCGCGTGTATGGATTGTCTCCCCCACCACCTGCATGGCCACTTTGAACACGATGCGGGCCATCCTCAAAGATGCAAGGATGCGTGAACAGGCCGGCGCCATTCGCACCGCATTGCGGCAACTGCACCGGGATGTCGAGTTGGTGGTGGATCGGGTAGACAAGCTCAACACCCATTTCAACCAAGCGCGCAAAGACATCGAAGGCATCAGCACAGCGGCCGAACGCGCCGGAAAGCGCGCGCATAAATTGGACAATTTCGATTTTGAAGAGATCGAAGCGATTGAAGCGGTTGCGCCCCTGCCGAAGCTATAGTTTGAAAAGAGACTGCGCCACCCGAGGAATCCAAGCGCTAAACCGCAGCGGGGCGTCGGTGGCGGCAAGACAGATACAATCATGACCAATCTCAGCCACGGGCCTGTGCTGCAGATCCTCGTCAGCCACTTCAACATCCCCCGCCGCAAAGCGCGCAGTTTCATCGCGAAACGCCCCTTGCAGCACGAGTGTCAGCTCTGTGCCGCGGTGCCCATGGTCTGGCACAGCCGCACCGGCGGGAATGTAGAGCAACCGCGCCGTTGCGGCGCGAGAGGTTTTTAACACAGCCTGCCGCACGCCAAGACCAATGGGCCGCCATTTCACATCGCTCAAGCCACCGCCAATATAGGCGCTCAAAGGATCGGGCACATCGCCGCCAACAGGCTTAGGCGCCGCGGATTTTGGCCCTTTGGCAATCAAAGCCATGGTCTTTGCCAAAGATGCGTCGCTCAATTCTTCTGTGGGTTGCGCATGCAAAAGCGCTCCCCCAATAGAATCGAAACTTTGAGCCGCCGCGCGGCATTCGTCACACATCGACAAATGCGTCGCGACCACTAGATTAAAAGCCTCCGGCAACGAGCCTGCGGAATAGCCGATCAACAGTTGATCTGAAAGGTGATGGGTAATCTTGTTCATTATGTTCATTTCATCGTCTGGCGGAGTTTCGTTAAGGCCAATCTAAGGCGCGATTTGATTGTGCCAAGGGGCAGGCCCGTTTCAGCCGCAATTTGGCCATGACTGAGGTCGCCAAAATAGGCTTTTTCAATCAATTCACGCTGCTGGCCGGGCAAGGCCTTCATGGCTCGGCTCAACTGCTCTGTCTCTTGTTGCATCACCAAAATATCCGAGGCGTCCGGCTCCGCTTCAGGGCCCCAGGTGAGCTCCTCGGGTTCGGGGCGCCTTTGCTTGCGCAAAGCATCAATGTTTTTGTTGCGGGCGATGGTAAAGATCCAAGTGGATACGCTGGCTCGGCTGGGGTCAAAGAGATGAGCTTTGTGCCAAAGGGTGGCCATCACCTCCTGCGTGCAATCTTCCGCCACGCCCGGCGCTGCGCCTGATTTCATCAAGAACGCTTTAACCCTTGGGGCAAAATATCCGAAGAGTTCGGCAAAGGCCTGCTGATCTTGGTCTGTCTGAATTCGCTTCAGATGGTCAACCCATGTATTTTTCGGGATGGTTTGTGTCACGGCGGGAAAGTTTGCCTTCTGATCGTCAAGTGCATTTGAATTAAACGCAGCATAGGCCACCTGATGTCCAGATGCACCCGTTTCTTGCACTATATCCAAATTCATTCCCATGCTCTATATACGGCGGAACAAACCATTTGGATCAAAGAAACCTTGAGCGGTTTAAAAGTAATCCAAATCCACGCATTCGGCGTAAAAGCTTCAAGTAACAATAAAGGACATGCCTATGCCATTTGAGACTGCCCCTTTGGGCGCTAAACGCATTGCTGTAATTGGTGGTGGCATTTCAGGCATGGGGGCAGCCTATGAGTTGCGCCACGCTCATCAAGTGGTTCTGTTTGAATCAGCTCCAAAGCTCGGCGGTCACGCGCGGACCGTTATGGCCGGTAAGAATGGCGATTTACCCGTGGATACCGGGTTTTTGGTCTTCAATGACGTAAACTACCCGCATTTGATTCGCCTGTTCAAAGAGCTGGACGTCCCCGTGATAGACTCAGACATGAGCTTCGGCGCGTCCATTGACGGCGGCTGGTTAGAATATGGGCTCCTGGCCCCTTCCGCCGTGCTCGCCCAGCCGCGCAATATCGTCCGGCCAAAATTTTATAGCATGGTCCGGGACATCTTGAAATTCAACAAACGCGCCAATAGTGAATTGATTGATCCTACGATTACCATCGGTGAATTGGTCAAAAAATGGCAGCTTGGCGATTGGTTTCGCGACTATTACCTGACCCCTTTCACCGGCGCGATTTGGTCCACACCAATCACGCAAATCCTTGATTTTCCAGCGCAGGCCATGATCAATTTCATGAAAAACCACGCCCTGCTTGGCGCCGGTGGGCAACATCAATGGCGCACAGTGCGCGGCGGCTCGCGCGAATATGTAAACCGCCTTCAAAGTGCTTTGACGCGGGCCAATGTTGACATTCGCCTCTCAAGCCCCGTCGCGCAAGTCAGGCGCAATCCTTTGGGGGTTGAACTGCAAATGACCGATGGCAGCCTTGAGGCCTTCGATGAGGTGATTTTCGCGACACATTCTGACATCACCCTCGCAATGCTTGGCGATGCGAACCCTCTTGAACATAAGGCTTTGAGCGCGGTTAAATATCAGCCCAATGAGATGGTGCTGCATGGGGACTGCTCCATTATGCCCAAACGCAAGGCCGCCTGGGCCTCCTGGGTTTATACGGAAGACAAAGATCGTAAATCCGACCGTATTGATCTGACCTATTGGATCAACCGCCTGCAAAGCCTGCCAAAAGATGATCCCTGCTTTGTCACCTTGAACACCCAACGCGATATTGATCCGGCCTTGATCTATGATCAATGCACCTTTCACCATCCAGTCTTCGACACCGCAGCCTTGAAGGCGCAACAGATCGTCAGCGACATCAACGGGGCAAATCACACCTGGTTTTGCGGCGCTTGGATGCGCAACGGCTTTCACGAAGACGGGCTGGCCACAGGCATCGAAGCGGCCCGACGGTTATCGGCGCAAAAAGCGACCATTTTGGCCGCCGCTGAATGACCTGCCTCGACCATATCAAGGCGCATACCTATCATGGGCGCAAAGGGCCTGTGTCGAATGCCTTTCGCTATGCGATAGATTATGTGCTGATTGATTTGGCCGCAGACCGTCCCTTGCCGACCCTTTTTTCGCGCAATCGGTTCAATCTGATGAGCCTGTTTGACAGCGACCATGGCGGCGCCCCCAAAGAGGGGCGTGGCCTCGGCTGGGCGCGCGATGTTCTAAAGGCGGAAAATCTACCGGGCCAAGAGCGTATTTTGCTTTTGGCGCAACCGCGCCTGCTCGGTCATGTGTTCAATCCGGTGAGCTTCTGGCTCTGCTTGGATGCAAAAGACAAACTCAGGGTGGTGATTGCCGAGGTCAGCAACACCTTTGGCCAAAGGCACAGCTATCTGTGCTATAAAGACGATCTGTCTCCCATCACGGCCAAAGACAGATTGGGCGCTCAAAAAATCTTTCATGTCTCCCCGTTTCAGCCCGTCGAAGGTGACTACAGGTTCCAATTTGACATTGGCGCGGAGCGTATCGGAATTTCAATTGAATATCTGCGGGCGGGCGGTGGTCTGATTGCGACGCTGGTCGGACCACGCCAGCCCCTGTCCAATGCCTCAATTCTGGGTGGGTTTCTGCGGCGCCCCCTAGGGTCTCGCCGGGTGTTGGCATTGATCCATTGGCAGGCGGTAAAGCTATGGTTGCGTAGGGCGCGGTTTCGCCCCTGCCCAGAGGCCCCCCAAAGCGACATAAGCCGATGACCTCCAGCGCGTGCCATCCGGCCCTGCCGGCCTTTGCGGTTTTTGCAGGTTTTTTGGCCGCCGCTGGCATTCCCATCTATATCTTCGCACCGACTTTTTATGCGCAAAACTATGGCACGGGATTGACGGCCATTGCGGCGGTGCTGTTTTGGTTACGCCTGCTCGATGCGGTGCAAGATCCCCTATTTGGGTGGATCTCGGAACGGTTGGGCCGCGACCGCGGGTTTTGGATCGGTTTTGCCGTTTTCATCTTAATCGGCTCTTTGATCTTGCTGTTTGCCGTCCCGCCGCGCACCGCCCCCTTGCTGTGGTTCGCCCTTTCCATGACAGGGCTGTTCAGCGCCTTTAGCTTTCTGACAATAAATTTTTATGCCCAGGGTATTGCGACGGCCTCTCATCTGCCTGGCGGGCATATGCAACTGGCCGCTTGGCGCGAAACTGGCGGGCTCATTGGGATTTGCTTGGCGGCTGTCGCGCCCACCCTTTTGATGATCTGGAGCGCCTCTCCCATGGTGGGCTTTGCCCTTGGATTTGCCGGATGCGGACTTCTGGCCTCCTGGATGATGAGACATCACTGGGGCGAGGCGGCACCCCGTGCAGCTTCCAACTTCGCATTCATCTGGAAAGATCACCTGGCACGTCGGTTGCTGATCCTCGCCTTCGTCAATGCAATGCCCGTGGCAGTTACCTCAACGCTGTTTTTATTTTTTGTCACCCATCGGCTGCAAGCCGGCGCTTGGGCGGGTGGGTTGCTGCTGGTCTTCTTCCTCTCAGCCGCTGTCTCTGCCCCGGTTTGGGCCAAAGCCGCCCAGCGCTTTGGCACGCGCCAAAGCCTGTTATGCGCTATGGGCCTGGCCATCGTCATCTTCGCCCTGGCGGCATTTTTGCGCAGCGGGGATGTGGCCTATTTTGCTTTGGTCTGCATCGCCTCAGGCGCCAGCATCGGTGCGGATTTGACACTTTTACCGGCGGCTTTCGCACAACGATTATCCATCATCGCCCCTCGCGGGGGGCAAGGTTTCGGGCTGTGGTCTTTGATGAGCAAGTTGACCCTGGCCGCGGCCGCCATAGCTGTCTTTCCAATCCTAGACGGATCAGGATTTGACGCCACGGCCCAGGAACAAACCACGCAAGCCCTTTGGACCCTGACTTTGCTCTACGCGGTTTGCCCGCTTTTACTAAAACTGGTTGCGATTGGATTGCTGATCAAAACCCCTTTGCAGGATGAACAGATATGACCATGACTTTCATCATCTTGGCCGCACTCGCTCTGGCGCTTGGCCTGCGCTATGCCACCGGCTTCACAGCCCAGCGCCCGCAGCACTATGTCGCCAGCACGCCGGTGTTTGATGTCAGAGAGGTTCTCAAAGGGCCCATGCTCTGCGAAGGGGTGATCTATGGTCCCTTTGGCCGCGTAAGCACCCGCTTTGTTGCGCAGATGCATGCAGAATGGCAGGGCAATGAAGGCCGTATGACAGAAGAATTTCGCTACGACAGCGGCACAATACAGCACCGCGAATGGACTTTGAAACTCAGTGACAATGGCCATATTCAGGCCACTGCTCCAGATTTAATCGGCACGGGCTACGGACAGCAATCGGGCGCAACGGTGATGCTTGCCTATGAAATTAAACTCACCAAAGAGGCCGGTGGCCATGCGCTCAAGGTCACGGATTGGATGTATCTTATGGACAATGGTGCGATCATGAACCGTAGCCAATTTCGAAAATTTGGGTTTAAAGTGGCAGAGTTGGTGGCCACAATGCGGCCTGTGCCTGCGGTGTGATCCACGATGGACTATACCGCAAAACGCTACTGGCTTGTCGGAGCCAGTGAAGGGCTGGGCCGGGCGCTCGCGCATCGGATGAGTGCCGCAGGCGCAGAGCTCATTCTCTCGGCGCGCTCGGAGACACGTTTGCAGGCTTTGGCCGATGCCCTACCCGGCCCGGCAGAGGTTCTGCCTTTGGACCTGGCCGATAGCGCATCTGTTGCAGCGGCCGGAGCGCGGTTGGGTCATGTGGATGGGGTGGTGTTTCTGGCTGGGGTCTACTGGCCCATGCCGGCGCAAAACTGGAATGGCACGCAAGCGCTGGCCATGGCCGACATCAATTTCACCGGTGCGTTCCGAGTTCTGGATCAAGTGATGGAGTCTTTTCTGGCGCGTGATGCCGGGCATATTGTGCTGACCGGCTCCCTTTCTGGGTTTCGAGGTCTGCCCGGTGCCATTGGCTACGGACCCTCAAAAGCGGGACTTATGGCCCTAGCAGAAAGCCTGCGCGCTGACCTGCACCACACAGGGATCAAGGTGCAGCTGGCCAATCCCGGCTTTATTAAAACCCGCCTGACCGATAAGAATAGCTTTGCGATGCCCTTCATCATGTCACCAGAAAAAGCCGCAGATCACATGCTGCGCCACATGGGAACCACCCGCTTTCAATACAGCTTTCCGCGCCTGTTTTCCTGGGTATTTCGAGGCAGTCGCTTTTTACCTGAACGGCTATATTTCAAGGTTTTTGGCAAGAGCTGAGGAGTTCAAGACGCCGGGTCTTTGCCCAACATCGACAGATGGTTATCAAAATGCGCCCCCGCCTTGGCCCACACGCCCTGCGCCATATCGTGCAACCCCAATAGGCTTGGCAAAAGCTGTGCTGCAAAGTCTTCAGAACTTTCACGCGGCAAGAGTGAGGGCAAGTTATCAATCGCCGTGACGTCCAAAATCGGATCGTCATGAACACGCAGAGCGGGCTGCTCCCAGCTCGTGGTGCGATCGTAAACTTTGATGGGCGAAAAGGCACTGCCCGGGTCGCATGCAATATCGCCAATAACCCGAAGCGCGCGCGCGGCGCCTGTGGCAGAGGCCGGCACGAAAACCGGAGTTGACGGGCTGGCCAGAATGCAATTGAGAAAAATGTCATGGGTCAAAATTTCGGGAAATGGTCCACCCTGCGCGGTTTGCTCCATATCCCAGCCGGTCACTTCAGCGCCCATGGCGCGGCAAAAATCACCCGCACCACTGCCCACCCGACCCAGCGCACCGATGATGATGACCTTTGGACAGGCATCCCTGCCAAGATCTGTAGCAATATGATGTTGTAAGGCCGCCGCGGAAGGAAAGGTCTGCAAAGGGGCGCAAAGCCCACCGCTGCGCGCCGCCGCCCAGCATTTGAGCGCAACCGCCGCCCCGGCATATCCAGCCCAATAGCCAAAGGCAGCCACCCGGCGCCCGGTATCATCGGTGAGATACTCCAGATCATAAAGCCGCCCGCCCCCACGCTTGAACCGCGCCAGCAAGCGCGCGCCGTCCGGTTGACCCTTATAGGCATGTCCAAACATGATATGGCGATGCACGAGCGGGCTGTCGTCGTCTGGCAGCTCTTTCAATCCAAAGATAATTGCGTCTTTAGGGGCATTGCGCCAAGATCCCGTCGCGGCCAAGCTGCACCCTTTGTAATCCGTCAGGGAAATAGCACGGGTCGGATCCTCTTCCAACGTTACTTGAAACCCGGCGCGGAGAAGCTCTGCCACACCGCTCGGGGTCACGCCGACGCGCTGCTCATTCGGGCGCTCTTCGGCACGAATCCAAATCTGGGTCATAACAGACCTTTCTCAGCGAGCGCCGCAACCGAGGGGCGCGCGGCGATGGCGCGTTGCAGCTGTGCCAACTTGGGGTAATTTTGGATCTCCACCCCATCACCAGCCAGCCATTGCGTAACGGCAAATAGATGGGCATCTGCGGGGGTGAACTCAGCCCCGAATATATAGGGGCCGACGATGACATCTTCCACATAGGCACAGCTTTCCGCCATGGTTTGCGGGACTTTCGCTCTCATATCCTCGAAGGAGGTTTCAAGATCCGCCCAGCGATAGCCACGCAATATATGCGCATGATTAATATGCATGGTGGCGGCGAGATAATAGGATATCTCCCGATGCTTGGCGCAAGCAAAAGCTCCCTTTGGCAGCATATGCGGGGCGATATATTCCAAGATCGCCGCAGTCTCGGTCACTATGCCCTCCTCAGTGACCAAAGCCGGAACGCGACCCTTCGGGTTGACCTCCAAATAGGCGGCGCTGCGCTGCTCATTGGCCGCAAAATCAATCAAACACAGCTCATAATCGGCCCCCACCTCCTCCAACACAAGCGCAACAGCGACGGAAATGGTGCCTTTGGTGGCGAAAAGTTTTAGCATAGTCTGTCCTAATTCGTTTATTAAATCACGGTCCGAGCATGACGGCGGTCGGCAGCATCCAAATGTGGCGTGCCGTTATAGCTTGCCATCTGCGTCGCGCCCTGTGCAATTGAAAATCGATGTATCGAAGAATTATGAATAGGCAGCATCACCTGGGCAAATCCCTCAGGTCCAAGGGATAAATGCCGGGCTATCGCCATGCCAATCACGCCGCCAGAGGTGATCACCAAACTGCGGCCGCCAAAGGCGGCGAGTTCCGACATCACTTGACCAAATCGATCTGCAAAGCTGCGGTAGCTTTCATGGGCACCATCCAACCGGCCCGCATGCCAAGCGGTGAAAAGCTGTGGCACATGCTGGGCAAATTCTTCCGCTGAGCTGGGCAAAGGCTTTCGGGTTTGCGCCTGATATTCTCGGGCCAAATCAAAATAGCGCAGCTCATTCACGCGGGGGTCAATCTCGATGCTCTGCGACAGACCTAACCCCGCTGCGGTCTCCTGATGCCGCCGAAGATCGCCACAAATCACCCGATCAAATGCGGTGTCCTGCGCGCGCAGATAGTCGCCCAGCCAAGCAGACTGTTGATGACCCGTGGCGGAAAGCTTGTCATAGCTTTCCTCATCTTTGGCACCAGTATTGGCTTGTCCGTGACGGATCAATATTATTTCACTTTGACTCATGGCTCTGAGTTAGCCCGCTTTGTCGGTTTTGCCAATCGGCTTAAAATGACAGGCATCGGAAACCTGCCTTGGCGCAAATTTGGCTATGCCTGTCGCGTATGGCACCTGTTTTGAGCAAAAAACTGGTCTAACAAGAGAAAGATTCGCAGGAGACGTTCGATGTCAGAGACAGTCACATTCACCCTTGATGGCGCAGAGGTTTCAGCCCCTGCCGGACAAACGATTTGGGACGTCACCAAAGGCCAGGGTTTTATCATTCCCCATCTGTGTCACCGCGATGCGCCGGGATACCGATCCGACGGCAATTGCCGCGCCTGTATGGTAGAGGTGGAAGGCGAGCGGACGCTGGTGGCCTCCTGCATCCGTCCTGTCGCCGAAGGCATGGTCGTGCATACCCGTTCGGACCGCGCCAAACAGGCGCGACGGATGGTTATGGAAATGCTGGTTGCAGATCAGCCAGAACCGGAGGTGGCGCATGACAAATCCAGCCACCTATGGGAGATGGCAGCGGGTCAAGGCGTCCTTGAGAGTCGCTTTCCAAAACTCGAAGAGGGGCGCATCCCCCTGCTGGACGACAGCCATGTTGCGATGTCAGTCAATCTCGATGCCTGTATTCAATGCGGCCTCTGCGTGCGCGCCTGCCGCGAGGTGCAGGTCAATGACGTTATCGGTATGTCTGGCCGAGGTCATGATGCCTATCCGACCTTTGATATGGCAGATCCAATGGGTGAAAGCAGCTGTGTGGCCTGCGGTGAATGCGTGCAAGCCTGCCCCACAGGTGCACTCTTGCCGGCCACCGTCACCGATGAAAACCAGATTGGCGACAGCAAAGACTTTGATCATGAGGTCGAAAGCATCTGCCCCTTCTGCGGTGTGGGCTGTCAAGTCAGCCTCAAAATCAAAGGCGATCGCGTTAAATATGTTGAAGGGATCAATGGCCCCGCCAATGAGGGGCGTCTTTGCGTCAAAGGCCGTTTTGGATTTGACTATATCCACCACGACCACCGCCTGACCAAACCGCTCATCCGCAGAGAGGATGCACCCGCCAAGGGCCTCAACGTTGATCCGGGCAATTGGGGCGATGTCTTCCGCGAAGCCAGCTGGGAAGAGGCTTTGGATTTCGCGGCGGGCGGCTTGGCCAAGCTCAAGCAAGCCCACGGCGGCAGCTCCGTCGCGGGCTTTGGCTCGGCGAAATGCACCAATGAGGAAGCCTATTTGTTCCAAAAGCTCATCCGCCAGGGCTTCGGGCATAACAACGTCGATCATTGCACCCGCCTTTGCCACGCCTCCAGCGTTGCGGCCTTGATGGAAAACGTCGGCTCTGGCGCGGTCACCGCAACCTTTAACGAGATTGAAAACGCAGATGTGGCGATTGTCATCGGCGCAAATCCAATCGAAAACCATCCCGTTGCGGCGACCTATTTTAAGCAATTCACCAAACGCGGCGGGAAGCTGATTGTCATGGATCCGCGCGGACAGGCCCTCAAACGTTTTGCCAGCCATATGCTGCAATTTCGACCCGGGGCGGATGTCAGCATGCTCAATGCCATCATGCATGTGATCGTGGAGGAAGGCCTCTATGACCAGCAATACATCGACGCCTATACGGAAAATTGGGAGGCAGAGCGCGCCCATCTCAAGGGCTTCAGCCCTGAGAAAATGGCGGATATCTGCGGCATTGACGCGGAAACCCTGCGCGATGTCGCGCGGGTATTCGCCCGCGGCAAGGCCGGGATGATCTTCTGGGGCATGGGTGTGTCGCAGCATATCCACGGCACTGACAATTCGCGCTGCCTGATTAGCCTGGCGCTCATGACCGGGCATGTGGGCCGGCCAGGCACGGGGCTGCATCCCCTGCGCGGGCAAAACAATGTGCAGGGTGCCTCTGACGCCGGGCTCATCCCGATGTTCCTACCCGATATGCAAACCGTGGTCAGCGATGAGGTCCGCTCCAAATTCGCCGAAGTCTGGGCCCGCGACGGCGGCGTGAATGAGCCATTGGATCCCACCAAGGGTCTCACCGTCACCGAAATCATGGATGCGGTGCACACGGGCGATATTCGCGGCATGTATGTGCTGGGCGAAAATCCAGCCATGTCCGATCCTGACGTGGCCCATGCGCGGGACGCTTTGGCCAAGCTGGAGCATCTGGTGGTGCAAGATATTTTCATCACTGAAACCGCCAATTATGCCGATGTCATCCTGCCCGCCGCGGCCTTTGCCGAAAAGAGCGGCACCGTCACCAACACCAACCGGCAAGTGCAAATGGGCCGGCCAGCGGTCCCCCCGCCCGGCGAGGCGCGCGCGGATTGGTGGATCGAAGTGGAATTGGCCAAACGGCTTGGGCTGGGCTGGAGCTATACCCATCCCAGTGAGGTTTTCGCTGAGATGAAGCTGACCATGAAATCCTTTGACAATATCAGCTGGGAGCGTCTCGAAAGCGAGAATGCGGTGACCTACCCATCGCTCTCGCCCACAGATCCGGGCCAGCCCATCGTCTTTGGTGATGGCTTCCCGCGGCTCGATGGGCGCGCGCGCTTTACCCCAGCAGATTTGATTGCCCCCGATGATGTGCCAGATGCGGATTATCCGATGATCCTGACCACGGGCCGGCAGCTCGAACATTGGCACACGGGCTCCATGACGCGGCGCTCAAAGGTGCTGGATTCGGTGGAGCCAGAGGCCAATTGCTCGCTGCATCCCTCCACCCTGCGCAGGCTGGGCGTGGCGCCGGGCGGCTTGGTCCGCTTGACCACCAAACGCGGCAGCATCGAGATCATGGCCCGCGAGGATCGCGCCGTGGCGCCGGATATGGTCTTTTTGCCCTTCGCCTTTGTCGAGGCGGCGGCCAATCTTCTGACCAATTCCGCAGTGGACCCCTTTGGCAAGATCCCCGAATTCAAATTCTCCGCGGTGAAGGTGGAAAATGCCAAGGATCAAATCGCCGCCGAATAGCGTCAGACCGACATGCGGAATTTGAGCCTGAGCGCCAGGGCCATGAGAAACAAAAGGAACGGGCTGAGGATCGCGGCCATGGCGCTGAGAAAATGCAGCGCATGCGGCGCGGCGCGTAGGGCTTTGAGGGTGTGCTCCTCAACATAGGCATGGCCGCCAACAAACGGCAACATCCGCCCGCCGGTGTGGTAAAGCACATCCCAGGTCGTGACCGCTGCCTCCTGTGCAGCCCAGCCTCGCCAGGCCAAAAAGGTGAAACCCCAGATACAAAGCAGCGCCAAAGCCGGCCGGCCAATTGAGGTGCCATGATCACAAATCCACCCATAGGCTTTGCGCAGATACCGTTCAAATGATGGCTCTGCCAGCTCCGCCCGACAGGCCAGCTCCCGCCGGATCATCTCCTTACGCAGCTCCAGCTGCCCGATATTTTCGGCTTGGGTGCGGATGTATTCGTAGGCGGTGATTTGATCAAGCAAAGCGTTTTCGATGGCGTCTTGGGTTTTCTTGTCGCCATTTCGTTTTGGAATATCTGGCCAGGTGACGCCATGAAAATCGCAGGCTGGATGAAAATTTAGACCGTGGAACCTAGGGGTCATTTTTTCAAATATTGCTTTTCTAAAATTTGCTAGCAGATTAGATTCATTCTCCGACCAATAAAAATTAATCTGTCCACAAAAAGTGACCCTATCGAAAAGGGCAGCAACACGGAATTGAGCGTCTCCGAAATCGACGGTTTCCGAAAATTCAGAGCCCGAAAATATGGCCCCTTGTTCGAAATTTGCACCATAAAAATCAACGGGGCGCTCAAAACAACAATTCTTAAAGCTGATCGGTCTCACAAAAAATGCGCCTGCGAAACTTAACTCCTTTCTGAAAATAAGGTTGTCGATCGTTATATTTGGCAGGAGTTGACTAAAATTAGTATCAATTGGAAACAAATTTTTAGCATGTTCAAGTTCATCGACAGACAATGACCGCGCGCGCCTAAGTTCAGCACTGTCAATGCCCCAATCTTTCATTAAAATTAAGCGCCGTGCGTCGGTGACACTCAAGGTTTGCAAGAACGACCGTATTTCCTCAACCAAATACTTCATAAACCCATTCCAACGGTCGGCGGGGCGCACTGGGTCCTCATTCGACCACAAGATCAGCTTCACCCAAGGGTTGTGGCTCTTTTCGGCACAAATGCGGTCGGGTTTGGTGTCGCTCATCGGTTCAAATCACTTTGTCATCAAATATCGCCGCCCAAATGGGCTGGCCGAGGCAAGCCTGCAAAATATTTTGACAAATGGCAATATATCAGGGGCTTGCCCGCGGGCCACGCGGGACAGGCGCTCTTGAACTTCGCCACACAATCGCCCAGCATAGGCTATGATCACCCGCTCCCATATCAAGGACGATGCGCCCAGCGTCGCGGTCTATTCCGACTGCGAGCGGTATCGCTATGCTCTGACCCGCGTTTGGGAGCCGCAGGGGCGGCGGTTGAGCTTTGTGATGCTCAACCCCTCCACCGCCACCGAGGTGCAAAACGATCCCACCGTCGAGCGCTGCGAGCGGCGGGCGCGGGCCTTGGGGTTTGGCGGGTTTCGCGTGACCAATATCTTTGCCTGGCGCGACACTGACCCGCGAAAGATGCGCGCCGCTCTTGATCCCATCGGCCCCGATAATGACGCGGCGATTCTTGAGGCCTGCGCCTGGGGCGATCAGGTGATTGCCGCTTGGGGCACCCATGGGGCGCATTTGAACCGCGGTCCGCAGGTTGAGGCGCTGTTGCGCGCGTCGGGCCGCTCGGTGCTGCATTTGGGCCTATCAAAGGCCGGGCATCCCAAACATCCGCTCTATATCGCCTATACGCAACAGCCCGAGGTTTGGACATGATTGAAGGTTTCACAAAGACGACCATGCGCTGCAACGGCGTGGATCTTGCGGTGCATCGCGCTGGGCAGGGCAGGCCGCTGCTCTTGATCCACGGGTTCCCGCAAAATCATATGTGCTGGGAAAGCGTGGCGCCGCAATTGGCGCGGCGGCATGATGTGATCATTCCCGATTTGCGCGGCTATGGTGAAAGCAGCGCACCTGCAAATGATCCCGGCAATACGACCTATTCCAAGCGGACAATGGCGCAGGATATGGCCGATCTTCTCACGGCGCTGGACATTTCTTGCGCAGATGTCCTGGGCCATGACCGCGGCGCGCGGGTCGCCTATCGTTTTGCGCTGGACCATCCCGAACGGCTGGGCAAGCTTGGCATCATCGAAATTGTGCCGACCGCCGATTTCTGGGCCAGCTGGACAGCCGATCTGGCGATGGCCGCCTATCATTGGACCTTTCTGGCCCAACCCGCCCCCCTGCCGGAGCGGATGATCGGGGCGGATCCTGTGGCCTATGTGGAGTGGACCTTGGCGCAATGGACGCTGGCCAAAAGCCTTGAGGCCTTTTCTCCCGCCGCTTTGGACAGTTACCGCGCGCAGGCCCTTGATCCCGCGCGGGTGCATGCCATGTGCGCAGATTATCGCGCCGGAGCCAGCTTTGACCGCGCATTGGATGAGGCCGATAAAGCCGCCAGAAAACAGATCACTGCACCGCTTCGCTTGCTCTATGGCGCCCATGGGTTTCCTGCGAAAAGTGGCAATGCCGCGGAGATTTGGCGCGGCTGGGCCCCTGAGGTGACGGCCAGCGTTTGTGAAGCCGGGCATTTTGTCATGGAGGAAAATCCGAGGGCGGTTCTTGCGGCCTTTGAGCCCTTCTTTGCGCGTTAGAAAATCCCCTTCCCTTTCGCCAAAAACTTCCCTATACGCAGCCATCGCTCAGATTCCTTAGGGCCTTTGAGCGGTGCCTCCACGGGCCTTGCTGGACGACATCCCGGCCTGCGCCATAACCCTTAACCTTTAAAGGAGACCCCGATGTCGATTACTGCTGAAGAAAAAGCACGGCTCATGAAAGAATTCGCGATCAAAGAGGGCGACACAGGTTCACCTGAAGTTCAGGTTGCAATCTTGTCCTCGCGCATTGCGACTTTGACTGAGCACTTCAAAACCCATAAAAAAGACAACCACGGTCGCCGCGGTTTGCTGAAAATGGTGGCCACACGTCGTAAGCTTCTGGACTATGCCCGCAGCAAAGACGAAGCCCGTTACCAAGATTTGATCAAACGTTTGGGCCTGCGCCGCTAAGCCTCGGTCCAATCATCGATTTAAAAACCGCATCCCTCGGGGTGCGGTTTTTGCGTTTTCAGGCAGAGGTCTTTCAGGGCTGGACAATTGGCCCGATCTGCTGAACTGATCATCTATGCAATTTGCCAACCCCTCACACCGGTTTGCCTCCCTCGCGGTTTTGATCGCGGCGGCAATTTGGGGTCTGTATTGGATTCCGCTGCGCTATCTTGCTGGGCTGGGGGTGCGTGAAGACTGGGCCGTTGCATTGATCAATATTCCAGCCGCTGGTGTCGCCCTCGCCCTGTTTCTGTGGCAGTTCCGCAGCCAGATGCCGCATCTCCGCCGCGGGGCTTTGATCGGCGTGTTCATGGGGTTGACCGTAGCGCTGTTCACCATTGGTCTGGTGCTCTCTTCGGTGGTGCGGGTGACGTTACTGTTTTACCTCGCGCCGATTTGGTCAACGCTGATTGGCAGCTATTGGTTGAAGGAGGAGGTCACCCGCGGCCGCTGGATCGCCATTGCCATCGGCCTGCTCGGCCTTGGGCTTTTGGTGTCGCAAGGCGGCGGGCAGGTGCCGCTCAACATCGGTGATGCTTTGGGGTTCCTGTCGGGCATCACCTGGGCCGTGGGCGGGGCGATGATCAAACGCTATGGTGAGGTTCCGATGCCGACGTTGCTGCTGTTTCAGTTCTGCCTCGCCTCTGTATTTGCACTGCTGTTCGGGGCGCTCTGGGGCCATGGCTCGGGCCCAAGCCTGGCGCTTTTGCAACAGGTCGCGCCCGCCTCAACTGTGATTTCCATTGGGATCATTCTGCCATCGATATTGATTATCTTCTGGGCGCAAAAATTTCTCTTTCCCGGCCGAGTTGCCCTTTTGATGATGACCGAAGTCATTGTCGCCACCCTCACCGCCAGCTGGATGCTGCCAGAAGAGGTCATGGGACTGGTGGAATGGATCGGGGCTTGCCTCATTGTCGGGGCATGCCTGGTCGAGATCTTTGAAGGGCCAGAGGCCCAAGGCGCGCGCAGCTAAGCGGCGTCACTGGCCGCAAAATCACGCCCCCCCTTCCCCCGCAGCAATTATTGCTATAGACGCGCGCTATCTGAAACGCAGCGCCCGGACTCCAGCGCTCGAAAACAAGATATCGGGGTCGGCGGCAATGGGGCCGCCATGTGATAGGCCAATGGGCCGTTTAGGAAAACATAGATGTTTACAGAAACTAAAAAATCCATTCAGTGGGGCGAAGAAACCCTTACTTTGGAAACAGGTAAGGTTGCCCGTCAAGCAGACGGCACCGTAATTGCGACCTTGGGTGAAACCTCAGTTATGGCGAACGTAACATTCGCCAAAAGCCAAAAACCTGGTCAGGACTTTTTCCCCCTGACTGTACATTACAACGAGAAATATTACGCCGCCGGTAAAATTCCAGGCGGCTTTTTCAAACGTGAAGCACGTCCAACCGAAAAAGAGACGCTGACATCACGCTTGATCGATCGCCCCATCCGGCCTTTGTTTGTGCCGGGCTTCAAAAACGAAGTCTTGGTGATCTGTACCGTTTTGTCTCATGATTTGGTCAATGACCCCGATATGGTTGCGATGATCGCGGCCTCGGCGGCTCTGACCATCTCAGGCGCGCCATTCATGGGCCCGATCGCCGGTGCGCGTGTGGGCTTTGTCGATGGTGAATATGTGCTCAATCCAACGATTGATGATATGCACAATCTACGCCAAAATCCTGAGCAGCGCTTGGACCTGGTCGTGGCCGGCACCAAAGATGCGGTGATGATGGTTGAATCCGAAGCCTATGAGCTGTCGGAAGATGAGATGCTCGGCGCGATTGCTTTTGCACATGAGCAAATCCAGCCAGTGATTGATCTGATTGTGGATCTTGCGGAAGACTGCGCGAAAGAGCCTTTTGACTTCCAAGCGCCAGATTACAGCGACCTCTTCGCTGCCGTCTCTGCCGCTGGTGAAGAGGCCATGCGCGCCGCTTACGCAATCACCGACAAGCAAGAACGCACCTCTGCGGTGGCCGCAGCGAAAGAAGCGATCAAAGCCAATCTCAGCGATGAGCAATTGGCCGATGAAGACCTCGGGTCCGCTTTGAAAAAGCTGGAATCCAAAGTTCTGCGCGGCGATGTGGTCAAGAACGGAAAACGCATTGATGGCCGCGCCTTGGATACAGTCCGCGCAATCAATTGCGAAACAGGTCTGTTGCCACGCACACATGGCTCCGCGCTGTTCACCCGTGGTGAAACGCAGGGTCTGGTTGTGACCACTTTGGGCACCGGCGATGATGAGCAGATGATCGACGCCTTGCACGGCACCTATAAGTCAAACTTCCTGCTGCACTATAACTTCCCGCCCTATTCAGTCGGCGAAGTCGGCCGCTTCGGCCCTCCAGGTCGCCGCGAAATTGGGCATGGTAAATTGGCATGGCGTGCCCTTCAGGCGGTTTTGCCTGCGGCAACCGACTTCCCTTACACGATCCGTCTGGTCTCTGAGATCACCGAATCCAATGGCTCGTCCTCTATGGCGACCGTCTGTGGTGGCTCGCTGTCGATGATGGATGCCGGTGTGCCTTTGAAAGCCCCCGTTGCGGGTGTCGCCATGGGTCTGATCTTGGAAGAGGATGGCGAATATGCCGTTCTGACCGATATCTTGGGCGACGAAGATCACCTGGGCGACATGGACTTCAAAGTGGCCGGCACTGAATCCGGGATCACCTCATTGCAAATGGACATCAAAGTGGCCGGCATCACGCAGGACATTATGAAAAAAGCCTTGGCGCAAGCCAAAGCTGGCCGTTTGCATATCTTGGGTGAAATGGGCAAATCCATCTCTGGCGCACAGGAATTCTCTATTCACGCTCCACGGATTGAAACCATGCAAATCCCAACCGATAAGATCCGTGAAGTCATCGGCTCTGGCGGCAAAGTGATCCGCGAGATCGTTGAAGTCTCCGGCGCGAAAGTTGATATCAACGACGAAGGCGTGATCAAAATCGCGAGCCCGAATGGCGATAGCATCAAAACAGCCTATGACATGATCCACGCGATTGTGGCAGAGCCTGAAGAAAATGCGATCTACAAAGGCAAGGTTGTCAAAGTTGTCGACTTCGGCGCATTTGTAAACTTCTTTGGCAAGCGCGATGGTCTGGTGCATGTCAGCCAAATCGAAAACCGCCGCTTGAACCACCCCTCCGATGTTCTCAAAGAAGGTCAAGAGGTTTGGGTCAAACTGCTGGGCTTTGATGATCGCGGCAAGGTGCGTTTGGCCATGAAAATGGTCAACCAAGAAACCGGCGAAGAAATCGCAGCCGATGAGGCCAGCGAAGACTAAACCGCCAAGACCAAACATCTTAAAAAGCCCCGCCTTTGGTGGGGCTTTTTCTATAACAACGTTTGCTTAAGTAGAGCTCAATATTTCAACGTCCTCTGCTTAACGCCATGTCATCGTAAAAATGAAATCAGCCCCTGGCTTGGTGGCCGTGTCATGCACAGGTCTTTAACAAAAAATTTTCGCGCCTAGGCCTTCAGCGCTTGCGAAAATCATTCGGCAATGACATTCTCTGTCGAATTCGGTTCTGCGGGAGGCAAAGATGATCGAAAAGCGTCAATTTTATATCAACGGCCAATGGGTTAACCCAGCAACAGCACATGACTTTGATGTCATCGATCCAAGCACAGAAGACGTGGTTGGGGTGATTTCCTTGGGCAGCCAGGCCGATACAGATGCAGCGGTGGCAGCGGCAAAAGCGGCCTTCCCCAGCTGGTCCCAAACCAGCAAAGCGGAACGTTTGCAGCTTTTGGAAAAACTCCTCGAAGTTTACCAAGCCCGGCAAGCCGATATGGCCGAAGCCATCAGCCTTGAAATGGGTGCGCCGAAAAAATTGTCTCGCAATCAGCAAGTTGGTGCTGGGACATGGCATTTGCAAGGCTTTATTGATGCTTTCAAGGACTTTGAATTTGAGCGCCCGCTTGGCCCCCAAGCGCCCAATGAGCGCACGGTCATGGAACCCATTGGTGTGACCGCCTTGATCACCCCTTGGAACTGGCCCATGAATCAAATTGTGCTCAAAGCCGTGCCTGCGCTGGCCGCTGGCTGCACCATGGTGTTGAAACCTTCTGAAATCGCACCGCTCTCGGGTCTGTTGTTCGCTGAGATGATCCATGAGGCAGGCTTCCCAGCCGGTGTTTTCAACCTCGTCAATGGCGATGGTCTGGGCGTTGGCACGCAATTGTCTGTGCATCCTGATGTCGATATGGTCAGCTTCACAGGGTCATCCCGCGCAGGCATCGCCATTTCTAAGGCCGCCGCCGATACGCTCAAACGTGTGAGCCTTGAGCTTGGCGGAAAAGGCGCAAATATCATTTTCGCCAATGCGGCTGAAGATGCGGTGACCAATGGTGTCACCCGCTGCATGCGCAATTCAGGCCAATCGTGCAACGCCCCGACCCGTATGTTGGTGGAGCGGTCTCGCTATGCCCAGGCGCTGGAGCAAGCCGCCGCCGCCGCCAAGGCCATCAAGGTCGGCCCCGCCTCTGAAGAAGGCGATCACATCGGTCCCGTGGTCAGTCAGGCGCAATTTGACAAAATCCAGAACCTAATCGAAGTGGGCATCAAAGAAGATGGCGCCACAGTGATTGCGGGCGGGCTTGGTCGCCCTGAAGGATTAAACCGCGGCTATTATGTCCGCCCGACCATCTTTGCGGATGTGGACAATACGGCACGCATCAACCGCGAGGAAATCTTTGGCCCAGTCATGAGCATCATGCCTTTCGATACCGAAGAGGAGGCCATCGCAATCGCCAATGACACCCCCTATGGTTTGACCAATTACATCCAATGCGGCGATCAAGAACAACGTCAGCGCGTGGCGCGGCAGTTGCGCTCAGGCATGGTCGAAACCAATTCTGTCGGCTTCGGCATGGGCAGCCCCTTTGGCGGCTATAAGCAATCGGGCAATGGCCGCGAAGGCGGTATCTTCGGTCTGCATGAATTCATGGAAATCAAAGCTGTGAGCTGCTGGGAAGACGCGTAGCTCTTACGCCTAAAGCCCCATCAAGACTCGCTTTCCTGGACAAGCTATAAGCGCAGGGACGCGGGTTTTGGTGGGCCACTTGTGATCTTGATCACACCGCGCATCCTCGCTCAACAGCCCCTGCGCAGATGTTAGAATGGTATTTTTGCGCGAAAATCCATCATTTCTCCACCATCAGGATGCCGCAGGCGCAGGCGGTGGGAATGGAGCATGAGGCGCGGGGCCGCTTGGCTTTCCGGCGTGCCATAAAACGGATCCCCCAATATCGGATGCCCAAGCGCCAACATATGCACCCTAAGCTGATGCGAACGACCCGTTTTTGGGCTCAATTTCACGCGCGTTTCCTGCGGGCCGCTGTTGATCACTTGCCAATCGGTCTGTGCGGCGCGGCCGGTCTCATGGCAAATCATCTGCCGGGGCCGATTCGGCCAATCGACGATGATTGGCAGATCAACCGTGCCGCTTTGCGCCTCCATATGCCCCCAGACCCGGGCCACATAGGTCTTTTGCGTCTGGCGTTTTTCAAATTGCAGCCCCAAATGACGCTGGGCATGGGGTGACAGCGCAAAAACCATGACGCCAGAGGTATCTCGATCCAACCGATGCACCAAAAGCGCCGTGGGATAATCGGCTTGAATGCGGGAGATCAAACAATCAGCCAAAAGCGGTCCACGCCCCGGCACAGACAGAAGACCCGAAGGCTTGTTGACCACCAATAGGTCATGATCCAAGTGGATCACATCCAAAGGGTCCATTGGAGGGTGATAGGCTGTCATACTCCGCCCATAGCTCTTTCGCGCCTATAGGTAAATTACCCAACAAGAAATATCCATTTTCTGGATCCACCCTTTTCTAGATCCGCAGTTTACAAGCTTCGCTTTTTTAAGGTACCCTAGGACATTATTAAGGATTTATTTAATGAAGTTATTTTGCGCTGTCCTCAGTGGTGTTTTGTGTATCGGGCATATTTCATTCGCCGAACCGAGGGTCACATATAACGCCTTTGGCCTGCCGGGTCTTATCGATATGCCCAGCGCGCAGTCGGCACCGGATGCAGAGTTAAGTTTTTCCATTTCGCAATCGGGCAAGAGCCTGCGCAATACGTTGACGTTTCAAATTGCGCCCCGGCTGACGGGGGCCTTCCGCTACTCTTCCATCGAAACGCCCGGTTATACACTTTTTGACCGATCTTTTGATCTGCGCTACCGGCTGCTTGACGAAACGGACCGCCGGCCGGCCGTTGCCGTAGGTTTGCAAGATTTTATCGGTACGGGCGTCTATAGCGGCGAGTATGTCGCAGCGAGCAAGCGCCTAGGTCCAGTTGTTGCCACCGCAGGTATCGGTTGGGGCCGCTTGGGTTCACATAATAGTTTTGACAATCCTCTTGGCGCTATTTCCAGCCGCTTTGACACCCGCGACGCGGGCTATACCGGCACTGGAGGGCGCATCGAAGCGGCGCGCTGGTTTCGCGGTCCTGCTGCCCTTTTTGCTGGCGTGTCTTGGCAGATGTCTGATCGGGTCACGCTCAAGGCTGAATATTCCTCGGATGCCTACACACAGGAAGTTGCTGCCGGCCATTTTGTGTACCGCTCCCCCGTCAATCTTGCGGTTGACTATCAGATCAAACCCACGGTCCAACTCACGGCCTATGCGCAACATGGCGACGAAATTGGCATTTTGGCCAGTTTGACAAGCAATCCAAAACACAGCCCCGGCGGGGCGACCCGCGATCCGGCCCCTATGCCGGTGTTACCGCGTGCCAAGGCCCAGGTTGCTCCGGCCGGCTGGTCAGAAATCCCATCCTTACGCAGCGCCCTGATCACCGCGCTGACCCCGGTACTTCGGCAGGATGGCATCCAACTCATTGGTCTATCGCTGACCGATACGATCGCCATTGCGACCATCGAAAACCATCGCTATCAATCGCAACCTCAAGCCATTGGCCATGTTGCGCGACTGTTGTCTAATGTGCTGCCCGCTTCGGTGGACACCATCGCCGTGGTTACGATGGTCAAGGGCATTGCCGGCTCTCAAGTCATCTTCCCGCGCAATGCATTAGAAGCCCATGAGGCCACCGCCACGGGCGCCGCTGACATGCGCGCTGTCACAGTCGTGACAGATGCCGCAGCCACAGATCACAAAGCTGCGGCAGCCGAGGGCGTTTACCCTCAATTTTCATGGTCCTTTGGGCCAGACACCACCGCATCGCTATTTGATCCAGACAATCCTGTGGCCTTGTCATTTGGGGCAAAGCTGACAGCGGAGTGGGTGCCCGCACGCGGGGTCTATGTCACAGGCACGCTGCGCCAAAATATCGTGGACAACTACAAGTCCACACCAAGATATTCCGACTCAATCATCACGCATGTGCGGTCGGATTCCACATTTTACGATCGTGCCAATGGGCCAGTGCTTCGAGATCTCACCGCCAATTATCGCTTTCGACCAGGAACCAATCTCTATGGACGGTTCAGCGTCGGTTATTTGGAGCGCATGTATGGCGGCCTGTCTGCCGAGCTGTTGTGGAAACCTGTTGACAGCAAATTTGGTCTTGGCTTCGAGGTCAGCGCCGTTCGGCAAAGAAGTTTCGACGGCCTTGGCTTTGCCCCCCTCACCGTGACCACAGCAGGCCTGGGCGCCCCAAGGTCCTATGACACAATTACCGGACATTTTTCCGGCTATTATGCTTTCGACAACGGGTTGCATGCACAGGTGGATGTCGGTCGGTATCTGGCAAAAGACTGGGGGGTGAGCCTGCGGTTAAACCGGGAGTTCAACAACGGTTGGAAGGTCGGCGCCTATGCGACGCTGACCGATATCTCCTTTGATGATTTTGGCGAGGGATCCTTTGACAAGGGGATCGTCATGGAAATTCCAACCTCCTGGGGCATTGGCCGCCCAAGCCGTGCCAAACGGTCCGTGGTCATTCGCCCCCTGCTGCGCGATGGCGGCGCGAAATTGGACCTTTCGGATCGGCTGTATGACTTGGTTCGGGACACCCATGTGCCACAGCTTGAGGCCCAATGGGGCCGATTTTGGAGGTAGCCATGCACAAATTCATTGCACTGAGCCTGTTGGCTCTTTTGACCGGCTGTGGCTCCCCATCCCCAGATGGCACCACCCCCCTGTCCCGGCAAATGTTAGATCGAAGTTTGTCTTGGCTGAAACCCAAGGCCCCGGAACCGGTGCCCGAACCAGAAGTGTTCACGCGCGCCAGCGTCACCAAAGACCAAACAGGCCCAGTTATTTTGGTCAATGCACCGAAATTGGAGGCCAAAGCATCGCTGAATATGATCCAAGAAAACGGCCCAACCAGAACCTATATCTCGGATGACGGGATAGTTCTGCTGCTGCAAAATGGCCTGCTGGCAGCATCGCGGGGCTTTGGCGATGACCTCATGAGCTCGGAACATAGCGCAGCACATGGGGCTATTGTTAAAGGGTCCGGGCAATATGAACGGGTGCTGCGCTATATCAACTCGCAAAATCATCTTGAAGCCCTCCCCTTGACCTGTAGCCTGCAAGATCAGGGCGCGGAGACCGTCACCATTTTGGGTCATAAACATAAAGTTTTCAGACGGTTGGAGATCTGCAACCTAGCCGGGCGACAGATTGAAAACATGTTTTGGATCTCAGGAAAAACCATTTGGAAATCACATCAATGGGTCAGCGATCAGATTGGCAGCTTGACCATTGAGCAAGTTCAATAACCACAGTCGGACGATCGGATGGCACATAAAATATTACTCACAGGCGGCGCGGGCTATATTGGGTCGCATACCTATGTTGCCCTTGTCGAAGCCGGGTTTGAGGTTGTCATTTTGGACAATTTCTCAAATTCACACCCCAGTGTTTTGATCCGTTTAGGGCAAATCACCAGACAAAATCAGGTCATTTGCTACGAAGGCTCGGTGCTGGACAAGGCGCTATTGGCAAAAATTTTCACCGAACATGATATCTCCGCCGTGATCCACTTTGCAGCGCTCAAGGCCGTGGGGGAGAGTGTTGCCAAGCCGCTTGCGTATTTTTCAACCAATGTCACCGGTCTTTTATGCCTGCTGGAAGAAATGAAGAGCGCAGGCATTAAGCGTTTGGTGTTTTCCTCCTCCGCAACCGTATATGGCGAGCCAGAGGAGGTTCCCATTGCTGAAACCGCTCCGCTACAATTCACGAGCCCCTATGGGTTTACCAAGGTCGCCAGCGAGCAAATTTTGACCCAAGCTGCGGCCGCTGACCCCTGGGCCTTTGGCGTGCTGCGCTATTTCAACCCAGCCGGCGCCCATCCCAGCGGATTGATCGGCGAAGATCCGTTCGATATTCCAAACAACCTCATGCCCTATATCGCAAAGGTTGCCAGCGGTGTGCTGCCGCATCTCAATGTGTTTGGCAATGACTACGACACCCGCGACGGTACGGGCGAGCGCGATTATATTCATGTCTGCGATCTCGCGCGCGGCCATGTATTATCTGTGCAAAAATTGCTCTCAACCGATGAGGGGCATGTGGTCAACCTTGGCACGGGGCAGGCCTATTCGGTTCTGGAAATGAACACCGCCTATAGCAAGGCTGTCGGCCGAGACCTGCCCTATGTCATCGCACCCCGCCGCGCAGGTGATGTGCCAACCTGCCTGGCCGATGTGCGCAAAGCGAAAGAGGTTTTGGGCTTTGAGACTCACTTCGGTCTGGATGATATGTGCCAAAGCTCCTGGAACTGGATCGAAACCCAAGCGCGCAGCTAGGCGGCCCTCGGCGGCAGAACGGCCCCGGGGTTTAAAATGCCTTTGGGGTCCAACGTATCTTTGATCTGGCGCATGAGCTGCAATTTCACAGGATCGCCAAAACGCGCAATATCCGCCACCTTAAGGCGCCCAACACCATGCTCCGCAGACACAGATCCCCCCAATTCATGCGTCAGGCGATGCACCTCTGCCTGTAAATCCGCCCGCATATCGCGGTAGTTTGACGCCGGGACACCCTCAGCCGGAAACAGGTTGTAATGGAGGTTCCCATCTCCAAGATGACCGAAACAATTGACTCGGATGTCGCCAAAACGGGCGAGAGCCGCAGGCATCTTGGCGATAAAACCGGCAATTTCTGACAGTGGCAAAGAAATATCCGACGAGCAAATCGCACCAATTGCGCGGTTGGCCAGAGGGATGGTTTCTCGCAGGCTCCACAGGTCCTGCGCTTGTTGCTCAGATTGAGCGATCACCCCATCACGGATCACGTCCGACGCCTGCTCAAAGAGGGTTTCAATGGCCTGCTCCGCCGCTGTGCCATTTGAAACACCGATATGCAGCAGAACCGACCAATTGGGCGGCGTGGACCATGGTTGACGCATCTGCGGGTGAGTCTCGGCCAGAAAGCGCAAGCCCTGTCCAGATATCAGCTCAAACGCAGAGATGCTCTCACCCAAGAGACCCTTGGCCCGCCCCAACAGATCCAACGCCGCGCTCGGACTGTCCACCGTCAAAAGCGCCGTGCCTTCAGATTGGGGGCGGGGCAACAGCTTGAGACTCGCAGCGGTAATGATGCCCAATGTCCCCTCGGATCCAATCAGCAAATGCCGCAGATCATAACCCGTATTGTCTTTGCGCAATCGTTGCAGACCGTTGAAAATCCGGCCATCGGCCATCACCGCTTCAATGCCCAGGACTTGATCGCGGGCCATGCCATAGCGCAGGACATTGACCCCGCCCGCATTGGTCGCCAGCAATCCACCAATCTGCGCCGTGCCTTCAGAGGCCAGCGACAATGGAAACAATCGATCCACATCGGCCGCGCTCTGCTGAACCTCCGCCAACACCACACCGGCTTCAGCCACCAGAACATTCTCCTCAGGGTAACAGGCCCGAATCCTTCGCATCCGCCCAAGGCTCAAGATCAGCGGAGCTGGGGCGCCAGTCTCAGAGGCGGGCAGGATTTGCCCCCCCACCAGACCGGTTCCGCCTCCGTAGGGCACAACACCGATGCGAGCCGCCGCCGCCGCCGCAATAACCTGCGCCACTTGGGCCGTGCTGTCCGGTGCCACCAAAAGCCCGGCGGATCCTTGGTAATGCCCGCGCGGCTCGGTCAGATATTTGTCGCTCAGCTCGGGGAAGGCTGCAGCCGGCAGGAGGCCTCGCAATTGGCTTATAAACTCTGCCGTCACTGTATTTAACATAACGCCCTTGCCCTCATGTCTCCCGCCGCGCAAAAGGGCGATCTGCCCCGTGTCAGTAATGACAGACCTCCGCTTTGGCAATTTTTTTCTCCATGGTCGCCATGCAAGCCCCGGCACATGCCGCGCTTGACTCTGGGGGCAGGACAGGATTAAACGCGGACAAATCCCGGAAGTCGTCGTCTTCCGGTCCTCAGGCTTTTGCCAGGATCGCCATCCGTCAGCGCGTTGCGCCCACGGGTGCTTTTTCGGTTTGGGACTTTGGAAATTTACGCGATCCGCAGCATTGCGGGGCCGTGTGCGGAGCGAAAGGGGCAGACCCATGTTTGAAAATCTATCCGAACGCCTTGGCGGTGTATTTGATCGGCTCACCAAGCAAGGTGCGCTGTCGGAAGAGGATGTGAAAACAGCCCTGCGAGAGGTGCGCGTTGCGCTTCTAGAGGCAGATGTCAGCCTGCCCGTTGCGCGTGAATTCATCAAGAAAGTTCAAAGCAAAGCCACCGGCTCGGCTGTCACAAAATCAATCACCCCCGGTCAGCAAGTGGTTAAGATCGTCCATGACGCTCTGATTGACACCCTGCGCGGTGAAGGCGAACCGGGCGATTTGAAAATCGACAACCCACCCGCTGCGATTTTGATGGTGGGTTTACAAGGCTCGGGTAAAACCACGACCACCGGGAAGCTGGCCAAACGCTTGGCCGGTCGCGAAGGTAAAAAGGTACTGATGGCCTCATTGGACATCTACCGCCCCGCCGCGATGGAACAGCTCGCGATCTTAGGGGCGCAAGTGGGGGTTGATACCCTGCCCATCGTCGCCGGTGAAAGCGCGGTCCAGATTGCCAAACGTGCCAAACAGCAGGCCACATTGGGCGGCTATGACGTCTATATGCTGGATACCGCCGGGCGCCTTCAAATCGACGAAACCCTCATGCAGGAAGTTCAGGATGTGCGTGATGCGGTCTCACCGCGTGAAACACTCCTCGTTGTCGATGGGTTGACCGGTCAAGTGGCTGTGGAAGTGGCCGAAGAATTTGATGGCAAGATCGGCATCTCTGGCGTGGTTCTCACCCGTATGGATGGGGACGGTCGCGGTGGTGCGGCGCTTTCCATGCGCGCAGTCACCGGCAAGCCCATCAAATTTGTGGGCTCTGGCGAAAAAATGGAGGCCTTGGAGACTTTCGAGCCAGAGCGTGTTGCTGGACGCATTCTGGGCATGGGCGATATCGTCGCTTTGGTTGAAAAGGCGCAAGAAACGCTTGAAGCCGAACAAGCCGAACGGATGATGCGTCGCCTGCAAAAGGGCATGTTCAATATGAACGATCTGCGCAGCCAGCTTGAGCAAATGCAAAAAATGGGCGGTATGCAGGGCCTGATGGGCATGATGCCCGGCATGGCAAAAATGAAGGGCAAGATTGATCAAGCCGGCCTTGATGATGGCCTGTTAAAGCGTCAAATTGCTTTGATCAATTCCATGACAAAGAAAGAGCGGGCCAATCCCGCTTTGCTTCAAGCCAGCCGAAAAAAGCGGATCGCAGCCGGGGCTGGGCTTGACGTGAGTGATCTCAATAAATTGCTCAAACAGCATCGGCAAATGTCAGATATGATGAAGAAAATCGGCAAAAAAGGTGGGTTGAGTGCTCTGAAGGGCATGCTCGGCGGTCAGGGCACCCCAAGTCAGGCCGAACTGGCCGCAGCACAAGAGCAAATCGCCAGTGGCGCTATGGGCGGTTTGCCCAAAGGCATGAGCCTGCCCAAAGGCATGGGCGGATTTGGCGGCGGCTTGCCCGGTGGCCTGAGCGGTTTGGGCAAGAAGAAGTGAACCATTCATTTAGGATACCCGGAGGCCTGTTATGACGGACGATACCACACGCGCCGCAGAGCTGCTGAAATCACATCGCGAGAGCATTGATCGCTTGGATGCCATCTTGGTTTATACGCTCGGCGAGCGTTTTGCCCACACCCAAGCCGTAGGACAGCTTAAAGCGAAACATGCTCTACCGCCTTCGGATCCCGCCCGTGAGGCCCAGCAAATTGCCCGTCTGCAAGATCTGGCGCAACGCGCCGATCTCGACCCCGAATTCGCCAAGAAATTTCTGAACTTTATTGTTCAAGAAGTCATCCAGAACCACAAAACTTACCAAGAATAGACCGCAATATCTGCTGCCTATTTGCCATTTTCAAGGAGATTAACAATGGCTATGAAAATCCGTTTGGCCCGTGGTGGGTCCAAAAAGCGCCCCTTTTACCGTGTTGTTGCAGCTGATGCGCGCATGCCGCGCGATGGTCGCTTTATCGAAAAACTGGGCACATATAACCCACTTTTGGCCAAGGACAGCGAAGAGCGCGTAAAGCTCGACCTTGAGCGCATTCAGCACTGGCTGGGCCAAGGCGCGCAGCCAACAGACCGCGTGGCGCGTATGCTGGAAGCCGCAGGCGTGATCCCAGCCAAGACACGCAACAACCCAATCAAAGCCAAGCCGGGCAAAAAAGCCCTTGAGCGCGCTGAAGAAAAAGCCGCAAAAGCGGCCGCGCCAGTGGAAGAAGAGGCCCCTGCAGAAGAAGCCACCGCAGAAGAGTAATCTGCCGCGCGGCTCCGCCTGCGCTTCGAAAAATAATGAACCCCGCCTCTTTGGCGGGGTTTTCCATTTTAAGGTTTCGCATTAAGGGTAAGGCATGTTGTTGCGCCCCATTCGCTCTTTGATGCTGATCGGAACATGCTTTTTGGTTGGGTATTTTTATGCCCGCCATCAAGCCAGCGAGATATGTGTCGAGGCGGGTGGCAAAATGAAAAACGGCTATTGTTTAGGAGTGACCCAATGACAGCTTTGATCTGTGTTGGCATGATTGCAGGTGCTTATGGAGTGCGCGGCGAATTGCGAGTGAAAAGCTATTGCGCCACTCCAAGCGATATAGAGCATTATGCGCCTTTGCTCGATGACACGGGGACTCGCAGCTTTGAGCTGTCGTTGATCGGCCAAATCAAGAATGGGTTCTCGGCTCGGATCATTGGGGTGGAGACCAAAGAACAGGCAGATATGCTGCGCAGCACGCAGCTCTTCGCCCGGCGCGAAGACCTGCCGGCTTTACCCGATGATGAATACTATTATTCAGATTTGATTGGCCTGCCCGTCTGCGACACCGGAGGCGTTGAAATTGGTCAGGTGAAATCGGTGATGAACCACGGCGCCGATGATCTGCTTGAGATCACCGTCCCCGGCGCGTCAGATACGGCTTTGATCCCCTTTACAAAAGCGATTGTGCCCACTGTCGATCTGGCGGCCCGGCGCATTGTTATTGATCCGCCTGAAGGGTTGCTATGACCGCGCCGAACAAATCTCATGGGCGCAAGTCGATCCGTGCAACGCTGAAGCCCCGGGCCTTGGACGGGGAAACGCCAGATTTGGCCGGTGTTTGGCGGGCAGATGTGATCACATTGTTTCCTGATCTTTTCCCGGGTGTTCTGGGAGCCTCCCTCACCGGCAAGGGTCTAAAAGACGACAAATGGCAATTGCACACCCATGATCTGCGTCCCTATGGCGAGGGCAAACATCGCAATGTTGATGACACGCCAGCCGGCGGCGGAGCGGGTATGGTCATGCGCGCCGATGTATTGGGTCGCGCCTTGTCAGATGTATTGCTGCGCCGCCCGCCCTGCCCGATTATCTACATGTCACCCCGCGGCCGCCCCTTAACACAGGCGCGCGCGCAGGCGCTGGCCGATGGTCCCGGCGCTGTGGTGCTATGTGGCCGGTTTGAGGGCATTGATCAAAGGGTGATTGATCACTTCAATATCGAAGAAATCAGCATTGGGGACTATGTGCTCTCCGGTGGCGAATTGGCAGCGCAGGTGATGCTGGACGCCGCTGTCCGCCTCATTCCGGGCGTGCTGGGCAACCAGGCCAGTACCGAGCAAGAGAGCTTTTCCAACGGCCTATTGGAACACCCGCAATACACCCGCCCACCGGTTTGGGAAGGACGTGAAATCCCGCCTGTGTTGCTATCGGGTGATCATGGCAAGGTGGCAAAATGGCAGGCAGAGCAATCTGAGGCCCTCACCCAAGAGCGCCGTCCAGATCTTTGGGAAAACTATCGCAAATAAGCCGCTCCGAGGCCCTATAGCTCCAATCTATCCTCTTGCTTTGCCCGCAGTCTCGAAATATACGGCGCAGGTCTGGTCCAGAAATGGATTCGGGCGGCTGTGCTTTTGCGTTTTCGATTATACGCGCACCCTTTCTTCGGGGCCTGCGGATCTATAAGCCCATGGGTACAGAGGCAAGCAACGACGACCTGATCTCTAGCGGGCACTTTGGTGGACCCGGAAGAAGACTGAGAGCTCTGAGGTGGTATCAAACTTCGTGGAACAACCACGAGCAACCAAAGGAGCGTCAGATGAATCTGATTGCACAGTTAGAGGCGGAACAAATTGCCGCCCTCGGGAAAGACATTCCCGATTTCAAAGCCGGTGACACCGTGCGCGTTGGTTATAAAGTGACCGAGGGCACCAGAAGCCGGGTTCAGAATTACGAAGGCGTATGTATTGCACGCAACAATGGCGTTGGCATCGCAGGGTCCTTCACTGTTCGTAAAATTTCGTTTGGTGAAGGCGTGGAACGTGTGTTCCCTCTGCATTCCACCAACATCGACAACATCACCGTTGTCCGCCGTGGTCGCGTACGTCGTGCCAAGCTGTATTACCTCCGGGATCGTCGTGGTAAATCCGCGCGGATCACAGAGCAAACCAACTATAAACCCAAGTCGTAAGGAGCGGGACCATGAAAAAAGATACCCATCCAGACTATCATTTCATCAATGTCAAAATGACCAATGGCGACATCGTACAAATGCGCTCAACCTATGGTGCAGATGGCGATCAACTGTCCTTGGACATCGACCCCTCCGTGCATCCGGCATGGACCGGCGGCGGCGCGCGTTTGATGGACACTGGCGGCCGTGTGTCAAAGTTCAAAAAGAAATACGAAGGTTTGGGCTTCTAAGCCATTCCCCGTCACAGATTCAAAAGGCCGGCTTCTTGGAGCCGGTCTTTTTTGTTGGCTTTGGGCCATTTGGCGAAAAATAGACCTCGGCAGACCCCGTCGCAATCCACTTTCCTTGCCCAAATCGAGCGTCTATATCCGGGGCAAAACACATCATATTAAAGAGGCATGAGATGGCGCATATTATCGTCGTGGGCAATGAAAAGGGCGGTTCTGGCAAATCGACCACAACCATGCATTTGGCCACTGCTTTGGCGCGTATGGGTCACCGAGTGGGTGGTTTGGATTTGGACTTACGCCAAAAAACATTCGGCCAATATGTCTCCAACCGCCTCCGCTTTGCAGCCCAAAGCGACATCACACTGCAATCGCCCAACTACATCGAATTGCCTGACATTGCAGAAGGCGATCTGAACCCGGGTGAAAACCTGATGGACCGCCGCCTGTTAGCCGCTGTTGAACTGCTGGAGCCGCAGTCTGATTTCATCGTGATTGATTGCCCGGGCAGCCACACGCGCCTGTCTCAAATGGCCCATGCTATGGCCAATACCCTCATCACACCGCTGAATGACAGCTTTATCGACTTTGACCTTCTGGCCAAAATCGAGAGCGACGGGATCACGGTGAAGGGCCCATCTGTCTATTCGGAAATGGTATGGAGCGCACGACAATTGCGCGCTCAGGCCGGGCTGACGCCCTTGGATTGGATCGTGGTGCGCAACAGACTTGGCACGCAAAACATGATCAACAAACAAAAAATGGCAGATGCCATCGCGATCCTCGCCAAGCGCATCGGTTTTCGCATCGCGCCCGGATTTGGTGAAAGGGTGATCTTTCGCGAATTGTTTCCCCGCGGCCTCACCCTACTTGATCTCAAGGATATCGGGATCAATCAATTGAGCATGTCCAATATCGCCGCGCGGCAGGAACTGCGGGAATTGGTCAAATCTTTGAATCTGCCCAATGTGTCGGTTGCGTTTTAGAGCAATTCCGCAGCGCTCGGCGGATCACAGCCTTCACGCCCACAGTTGATGGCTGCCGCTTTGGCGGCCCGGCTCAAGAGATCGTGCAACCCGGCCTGCGTCAACTCTGACAAGGCCGTCTGCGTCAGCAGGCCTGCGTCATTGAGGCCGCTCAGAACCGTTCCCATGAAGGTATCGCCAGCGCCAACCGTATCGATCAATCTCTCCACAGGGTAGGCCGGCACGATCACCTTGTAACCCTTGCAGTACCCAATGGCCCCCTCGGCTCCTTTGGTGATGATGGTCAGCTTGGCTGTGGCCTTGGCCAGCAACGCCGCGCAGGCCGCGTCAAATGACAGCTCAGGATAAATCCACTCTAGGTCTTCATCGCTGAGTTTGATCACATCCGCGTGCCACATCAAATGCCATAGGCGCGCAAGGTAAGAGTCGCGATCTGCAATCAGCATAGGGCGCACATTGGGATCCAAAGTTGTGACGATACCCGCCTTATGTTTGGCCACAAAAAATTCAGTCCAGGCCTCCGCATCGGCCCCGGCGATAATGGACAGGGAGGTGAGATGAAACGCCTTGCCCGCTTTTGGGAAATGGGCTGTGAGGGAAGGTAAATCCACCTGCCGTTCAGCGGTATCTCCCCGGTAGAATTGATAGCTAGGTTGGCCTTTGACCAGCGTCACCACCGCCAGAGACGAAGGCTTTTCCGACCGCGGGCTCAGCAGCGTCACCCCATCGGCCACCATTTTATCCGCGAGAAAATGCCCCAGGTTATCCTGAGCGATGGGGGTGATGAAGCCCACCTCTTGCCCCTGTCGCGCTGTCGCGCGAGCGGTATTGTAACCGGACCCCCCGCGGGCACCTGCAAATGAAACCGCAGCATCGTCACGCGCAATCTCGATGAGATCAATTAAATTGTCTCCCCCAACAACCAGCATAGGGCCCCCTTTGGAACACGTTCGCGCCACCCTAGCGATACACTGGGGTCAGGCGAAAATATATTTTTGACTTTTACTAGTGTTTTTTTGCCTTTGCGCAATGGGCGATTGCGCGCCGCGCCTGCCGGTGCCTCAATGCTTGAACTCTCGGCCGGATTGGATCACTGTTTCACCTGCGCCTTATGCGCAGAATTGACCATTGCGAGACCAGTTATGAGTGAGCGTACGACACAAATTGTCATCATCGGCGGCGGCCCTTCCGGTCTGCTATTGTCGCAATTGCTGCATAGACGCGGCATTCAATCGATTGTGTTAGAGCGCAAGTCGAAAGACTATGTGCTTGGCCGTATTCGCGCGGGCGTTCTGGAACGCGGGCTGCTGGGGCTGATGCAAGAGGCCGGGATTGGCGATCGGATGGCCAAGGAGGGCTTCGCCCATGACGGCACGTTGATCTCCTACGGCGACGAGATGTTTCGCATCGATTTCAAAGAGCTGACCGGACATTCCGTCATGGTCTACGGGCAAACTGAAGTCACCCGCGATCTTTATGATGCGCGCGAAGCTATGGGTGGCCAGATAGAGTATCATGTGGAAGAGGTTGAAATTCACGATCTCGAAAGCTGCTTGGCCACCGTAACCTATCGCCAAGGTGGCCAAACCCATAAGATCCGCTGTGATTTCGTGGCCGGCTGTGACGGGTATCACGGAGTGAGCCGCAACACCATTCCCAGTGACATCCGAAAAGAATACGAGAAAGTCTACCCTTTCGGCTGGCTTGGGATCTTGTCGCGCACGCCGCCAGTCAGCCATGAGCTGATCTACGCAAATTCTGAACGCGGATTTGCACTTTGCTCTATGCGCAATGAGAACCTCAGCCGCTATTACATCCAATGCGACCTGTCCGACCGGCCAGAGGATTGGAGCGATGAGGCCTTTTGGGCCGAATTGAAACGTCGGCTGCCACCGGAGGTGGCGGAAAAAATGGTTACGGGCCCATCAATTGAAAAAAGCATCGCGCCGCTGCGGTCATTTGTGAGCGAGCCCATGCGCTGGGGCCGCTTGTTTCTCTGCGGCGATGCGGCCCATATCGTGCCGCCCACCGGTGCAAAGGGCCTCAATACAGCCGCCTCTGATGTGCATTATCTTTACAATGGGTTGCGGCAGTTTTACGAGACAGGCGATGCGGCCGGCATTGATGGTTATTCCGAACAGGCCCTCGTCCGGGTTTGGAAGGCCGAACGCTTCAGCTGGTGGTTCTCATCGCTCATGCATCATTATCCCGGCCAAAGCGACTTCGATTTTAAAATGCAAATGGCAGAATTGGCCTTCTTGCGCAGCAATCGCGCGGCGCAGCAAGCTATGGCGGAAAACTATGTTGGCCTGCCCTATTGATCGGGCCGGCTGACTGAAGTTAATCACAGCTCACAGATATTTTTAGACCGACAGGGAGTTTCAATGACCGATTTTGCCAAGACCAGACAAATGTTTGATATTCCAGAGGGTATGATCTATCTCAACGGCAATTCCCTCGGCCCTATGCCAAAGGCGGCTCCCAAAGCCATCAACAGCTTTTTAATGGATGAGTGGCGCAGTGAATTGGTCCGGGGCTGGAACACGAAAAACTGGTTCATGCAGAGCAATACCCTCGGTGACAGGTTGGGGCGGTTGATCGGTGCCCCTGCGGGCAGTACCGTGGTTGGGGACACGCTTTCGATAAAGGTTTTCCAAGCAGTCGCCGCCGCGCTCGCCTTGGCGCCTGAGCGTCGCGTGATCCTATCCGACAGTGGCAACTTCCCCACAGATCTTTACATGGTAGAAGGGCTCATCGGATTGCGAGATGCGGGCTACGCGCTGCGCACCCCCGCGCCAGAGGATGTTTTGGATCACATCACAGAAGAGGTCGCCACCGTCATGGTCACAGAGGTTGACTACCGCAGTGGCCGCAAACACGACATGCCAGCCATCATTAAAAAGGCACATAGCGTAGGCGCGACCGTGGTTTGGGACTTGGCCCATTCCATCGGTGCCATTCCTGTTGATGTCTACGGAACAGATGCCGACTTCGCGGTCGGATGCAGCTATAAATTCCTTAATGCTGGCCCCGGCGGACCTGCTTTCATCTATGTCGCACCCCGCTTGATTGATCAGGTTGAGCCCGTGCTCTCGGGCTGGTTTGCGCATGAAGCTCCATTTGCTTTTGATCTCAACTTCCGTCCAATGCCTGGAAAAATTGATCGTATGCGAATTGGCACCCCGTCGATTGCGGCATTCTCCTTGCTTGAGGCCGCATTGGATATTTGGGATGGGGTCGATATGTTAGATGTGCGCCTCCGGTCAATTGAGCTTTCCGAAGCCCTAATTTCCGGTGTTGAGGCCAAATGCCCCGGCTTAACCCTCGCCAGCCCACGCAATCCCGAACAGCGCGGCAGCCATGTGGCCTTTGAGTTTGACCATGGCTATGCCTGTATGCAGGCTCTGATTGCGCAAGGGGTCATCGGAGATTTTAGAGCACCGAATATAATGCGCTTTGGCATCACACCCTTGTTCACCAGCCTGGAGGATATCACCCGGGCAGTTGATATTCTGGCCAATATCTTGACTGCGAAAACTTGGCAGAACCCAGAGTTTCAAAATAGAGCTTTGGTGACGTAAAACGGTCCGGTGCAGCGCATGCGCGCTTGCGGCCCATCAGATCCTCAACGGTTGATGTGAAGCGCGAAAACCTCTTTGCATGAACATGAAAGAGGTTTTCGCTCTTGGAATAGCAAGCCATGCGGTGTTCGGCTTGGGTTTGGTGGCAGAACTAAATGACCGCAGCAATGGTCTCGCTATCCCGGTAACAAGAGAAGGTTTACCGGATAATTTTTTGCGTGCAGGTTAAATTCCCGATATTCGGGACAGGAGCTTGAGCGGGAGAATTAAGGCTAAAAATGGGGTTGAGTTCATGTCAGCAGGCACTTCCTATAGGTGAATAATTAACGCTATAAATTTCATCATTTTTGCATTTATATGTGATGAAAAAATAATCATATGATTTTTTTGATTCGCAATTTTTACATCGTGATCACAATCGCTCCGCAACTGGCAATCTCCAATTTGAAGCCGTTATATCTGATATTTTTTCATATAAATGAAATATTAAGCCTGCTTTGTATGGTACTTAAAACTTTGTCAGATATTCTGTTATGTTGAGGAACTCCCTGAAAATGTGTATGATTATTTTATTAGCGAAGCAGGGTAGTGCAAATGACGAGTGCCGCGACAACCGTCGGATCTTCGGTTTATTTGAAGATTAAATCCGACATTATCACCGGCGCGTTAAAGCCGGGGAAAAAACTGAAATTAGACACCTTAAAAGTGCAATACTTGGCCAGTGTCTCAACCTTAAGGGAAACACTTAACCGGCTGGCCAGTGATGGTTTTGTCGAAGCGCCGGAGCAACGCGGATTTTTGGTCCGCACAATGTCTAACGAAGATCTGATTGAGCTGTCCAATCTCCGTGTATTGCTGGAATGCGCCGCGCTAAAGGCCTCTTTAGCCTTTGGTGATGAAGAATGGGAGGGCAACCTGGTATCTGCCCACCACAAACTGGCCATGATTGGTAAGAAAATTATAGCTGGTGAGGGCGTTCCTCCGGAACGTCAACTGCACTACGATTGGGAATTTCATTTTGCCTTGGTGCGCGCCTGCAACTCTCGGCATATGATCTCAGTCTTTCAGAATATATATGAAAAATATATTGGATACCAATTGGTGCTGCGCAATTATCGCTGGGCAAAGGCGCTCGAAGAACAGCAAATGATTTTTGAAGCCGCACTCGCGCGCGACTCCGAGGCGGCGACGGAATTGTTAAAATCCCATTTGCGCAAAAGCCTTTCTTTCTCTCTTGCGGCCAGTTAACGCCTTTCGCCATTGTTTTTTCGACTGCGCTCCCTATGTTGCAATGCGAAGACATTGGAGAACAAAATGCCCTATACCCCTCCCAAAGTTTGGACATGGGACGCCGAAAATGGCGGCAAATTTAGCAACATCAACCGACCAATTTCAGGGCCAACCTTCGACAAAGAGCTGCCCCTCGGCCAGCATCCTTTGCAGCTATATTCTCAAGGCACGCCCAATGGCGTGAAAGTCACCGCAATGCTCGAAGAGCTGCTCGCGCTTGGGCATGAAGGGGCGGAATATGATGCCTGGCTGATCCCGATCGGTGAAGGGGCGCAGTTTGGCAGTGGCTTTGTTGGCCTCAACCCCAATTCCAAGATTCCAGCCATGCTGGATCAAGAAACCGGGCTTCGTATCTTCGAAAGCGGGTCAATTTTGATTTATCTGGCAGAAAAATTTGGAGAGTTTCTGCCCCAGGATATCGCCCAGCGTACAGAAACATTGAACTGGCTGTTTTGGCTGCATGGATCCGCCCCGTATTTGGGCGGCGGCTTTGGTCATTTCTACGCCTATGCTCCAGAGAAATTTGAATATTCCATCAATCGCTTCTCAATGGAGGTGAAGCGCCAGCTCGACGTGCTCGACCGCAATCTGGCAGAGCGGCAATTTTTGGCGGGAGACAGCTATTCCATCGCAGATATTGCGACCGCGCCATGGTACGGTGCCTTGGTCAAAGGTCTGCTTTATGATGCCGCAGAGTTTCTTGACGTCACCAGCTACAAAAACGTGACGCGCTGGGCCAATGAGATCTATGCCCGTCCCGCCTTTCAGCGCGGCCGCATGGTCAACCGCACCCATGGGCCGGCTGCTGAACGTCTGGCGGAGCGTCACAGCGCAAGCGATTTTGACGCCCTGCAGAAAGCATAAACGCCGCGACCCTGCCAATCTGCGCGCAATGGTGCTTTCAAACTTGCCAATCTGAGCGCCTTGCCGGCATGATGCGCACAGCTTCATTGGAGGGGTCTCATGTTCAAAACAGCATTGGTCACAGGCGGCAATGGCAATCTTGGCCGTTTGGTGGCGCAACATCTGGAAGCCATCGGCACAAGGGTGGTCAGCTTTGACCTGCCCGGCAGCGAAGGCGCCCATTGTGCGCCACGCCATGCGGTCGTCCTGGGAGACATGCGCGACCAGAGCCTCTTGGAGAACACGCTCGGCACCCATAAGCCCGACGTGGTGATCCACCTGGCGTCCATGCTTTCGGGCAGCTCTGAAGCCAATCCCGAATTGGCTTGGGAAGTGAACGCCTCCAGTTCCATTCGCTTGATGCGCCTATGTTTGGACCGAAATATCGGACCTTTTTTCTTCGCCAGCACCGCTGCAACCTACGGTCCTGACCTGGCCAGCCCCGTGGCCTTGAACACGCCCCAATGGCCTGAAAACATCTACGGGGCAACAAAAGTCGCGGTTGAGCGCATGGGGGTTTACCTCAAATTAAAGCATGGATTTGATTTTCGCTGCCTGAGGTTCCCTATGGTTCTGTCCCCCTCAGCCCCAGCCGGTGCGATGACCGCCTATCCCAGCCATGCCATCGCCGCTGCAGCCAGAGGCGGCAACTTCGTTATGCCCGTTGCCCCGAATACGGGCATGTCAACGCTTTATCTCAATGATGTGACCCGCAGCATCGTTGAGATTTGCTCTGCCGAGCGGGCTGCATTGACCCAACATGCCTATAATCTGCACAGCTATATGTTCACGGCCCAAGATCTGGTTGAGGCAATCCAAAGCCGTTTTCCAGAGTTTACCTGCACCTTCACCCCTGGCAGCCCAACCGATGACCTGATCCAGCGCTGGCCAGATGTCTTTGATGACAGCGCCGCGCGGGCAGATTGGGGCTGGGCGCCGCATTATGATTTTGACGCCACCATAGAAGCGCTGGTGCAATTTGCAAAAGCTCAAAGGTAAGGGGCCTGATATGAACTCCTATGACACCCTGCTCATCTCCAGCCCTGCGGAGCATGTCGTGCAAATCACTTTGAACCGCCCTGATTTTGCCAATGCGTTCAACACGCAAATGGCGTTGGATCTGGTGGATATTTTCGAAACTCTGTCCATGGACCCCAGCGAAACCCGCGCGATCATTCTCACCGGATCTGGCACCCGCGCCTTTTGCGCAGGTGGGGATTTGAAAGAACGCCATGGGATGAGCAACGCCGCATGGTCCAAGCAGCATCTGATCTATGAGCGCATGGCGCGTGCGGTGATGACCTGCCCTATTCCCGTGATTGGCGCCATAAATGGTGCGGCCTATGGGGGCGGATGCGAATTGGCCGCAGCGGTCGATTTTGCCTATGTGGCCCAGGGCGCGCGGTTTGCACAGACGGAAGTCAAAATCGGGATTATTCCTGGCGCGGGCGGCACGCAGACACTCGCGCGCGCCATAGGCGAGCGACGGGCCAAGGAATTGATCCTCACCGGTGCGGTCTTCACAGCGGAGCAGGCGCTAGACTGGGGTCTCGCCAATGCCATCTATCCGATGGAAGACTTGCTGCCCGCCGCGCTCAAGACCGCAAAAACCATAGCGGCCAATGCGCCAATTGCCGTGCGCCAAGCCAAATTGGCGATTGGGCGCGGGAGGGGTTTGGGGCTGGCGGATGGTTTGGCTATGGAAATCGAGGCCTATCATCGCACGATTCCCACCGACGACCGCCGCGAAGGGGTGGCGGCCTTCAATGAGAAGCGCCCACCCGTGTTTCGCGGCCAGTGATCCAAAGCGGCGCGCGGCTCAGGTATCCAAAGCCGTGCGCGTGGCCAAGATGCGCATCAAAGCGGCATCGCGTTCTTGCTCCAGTTGCGCGATAGATTTTCCCTTGGCCTCTGCCTCAACCCCTGCGATCAACGCCGCCCGCAGCTCTGGGGTCAGTTGCGGCGTGCCAAGCGTGCGCCAACGCCCCTCCTGACTGTCGCCGAGATGCTCAAGATAATGGGCCATGCCCCCAGCGCCGCCGCCCAGATGGTAGGTCATATGCGCGCCCATAACGGCCCAGCGCAGCCCGGGCCCGTTCACCAAAGCAAGATCCACCGCCTCCACATCCGCGATGCCCTCGGCTACGATATGCACCGCTTCGCGCCAGAGCGCAGAGGCCAGCCGATTGGCCAAATGACCCACCGCCTCACGCTTCATGCGCACGGGCACCCGGCCAATGCGGCGGTAAAGATCTTCGGCGCGGGCCAAACTCGTCTCCGCAGGGCAAAACAGCTCAACCAAAGGCACGAGATGAGGCGGGTTGTAGGGGTGGGCGTTCAGAAGACGCTCCGGCCGGTCCATCTGCGCGCTCAGCTGTGACCAAGGCAGACCAGAGGCGCTGGAAGCGATCAGGGCATCAGCCTCGGCCTGCAGCTCAAAGCGGCGGTAAAGATCATGCTTCACATCCAGGCGCTCAGGTGCATTCTCTTGCACGAATATCGCGCGTGACAACACCTCGATGAGCTCAGAATGAACTGTCAAGCGCCCCGGGCTTTCCGCGCCTACCCCCAATTGCCTCAGTTGCCCTAAGGGCGCCTTGACCCGCTCTTCAAGCGTATCGCGTGCCACGGGGTCAGGATCCCAAGCCTGCACATGGATCCCGTGATGCATGAACAATGCTGCCCAGCTGACGCCAATCAACCCAGCTCCAAGAATCGCGACTGGGCGCTCTGTATCCAGCATCTGGAGGGGCTACCTAGGCGCCATGCGGATCGCGCCATCCAAGCGGATGACTTCGCCGTTCAACATTTGATTGTCGATGATATGTCCAACCAGACTGGCATATTCCGCCCCCTGACCCAAGCGCCGCGGGAAAGGCACCTGCGCGCCCAGCGCGTCTTGAACCTCTTGCGGCATGCCGTCCATCATGGGTGTGGCAAAGATACCCGGCGCAATGGCGCAGACACGAATGCCCTTGTCGGCCAAGTCCCGCGCCATTGGCAAGGTCATCCCGACAATGCCACCCTTAGATGCGGAATAGGCAACCTGACCAATTTGCCCATCATAGGCCGCCACCGAGGCTGTATTGACAATAACGCCCCGCGCCCCATCGGGCCCGCATGGATCGGCCGCCGCCATCAAACAGGCGGCTTGAGATGCGCAATTGAAACTGCCAATCAGATTCACTTGGATCGTTTTCGCAAATATCGCAGGATCATGCGCCGCGCCACGTGATACGGTTTTAATGGCCGGGGCAATGCCCGCACAGTTGATCATGATGCGCGGCGTTCCGAGCTCCGCGACCACTGCGGCAAACCCTGCGGCGACGCTCACAGGATCGGCCACGTCAACATGTTGAAACAACCCGCCAACCTCCTGGGCCACGGCCTCACCTGCCTGCGTGTTCAGATCAAAAACCACCACCCGTGCGCCCATGTCCGAAAGCTTTCGCACGGTGGCCGCGCCTAACCCAGAGGCCCCACCGGACACAACAGCGACAGCAGAATTTTCAAATATCATAAGCATTCCCCAAATCTTGCCGTAGGATTACGGCCAACCATTGCACCATGGTATTGCAACCACCGGTGAGGTCAAACCGCATAATGCGTTTTGACAGGTCAGCACGGCGCCTGTAAGGCAACGATCCAGTCAGATACCTCTGGCCAGCCATAAGGAATGCCCCTTGAGCCGTACAAACGCCCCCCGCTATCAAGCTGAAAATGGCTACCTCACACAGACCACTCGAAAATCTTACATCAAGCGCGCTGTGGAAGCTGGGCTTTTGCCCCCTCACGCACGGCGCATGGAGAAGATCACCTCGCTACAGGCATCCCATGATCCGCGGGTAGCGATCCAATTTTGGCAGCTTTTCTCTGTTTTGGGGCCCGAGCCCATTGTCGGGATTGTTGGTGAATTTTATCGACGGGTCTTTGACGACGAGCCGTGGTTCACATCGGTTTTCGCGCGGGTCGGCAACCTTAATCACCATATTTCAACTCAGGCCAGCATGTGGCTCGATGTTATGGGGGGCGGACCCTATTATCACGGGGCGGAATTCAGGCTGAATTTCCATCACACCCACAATGCCCATAGTCTGATGAATGAAAAAGGCGCGCGTCGGTGGGTGGCGCTCATGATTGATGCGCTTGAGGCCTCCGCACCCTTGATCGGCGAAGACCCTCGGGTGCGGGTGAGCCTGAACACCTTTCTCGCGCATTTCTTCGCCAAATATGCGCAAGATTTTCACTTCGAAAACCGTGAAACATTCGGGCCGATCAACCCGCCGGTCCTACAATAATGACTGACGCCCACGACCGGCCGCGTTTAAAGACGATCAAAATCCAGCGAATCCGCGACGATATCAACCCGATCTTGCAAAGTATTGGGAAAGAGGCGGGCATAGCGTTCGGTCATTGAAATATTATAGTGCCCCAGCAATTGCTGAACCTCATAAATACTGGCGCCATTATTGATCAATAGGCTGGCATAGGTGTGGCGCAGGTCATGCATCCGAACAGAACTTAACCCGGCGCTGTCGCGCGCCTTAAAAAACGCAATATGCAAGCTGGTGTAGGGTTGGCCCGTGCGGGGGTTGACGAAAACCCAGCTGTCGCGGGTAACCGGCAGCCCCAGCGCCTCTGAGCGCAGTCTCACCTGCTCCAGAACGGCCAGGGCTTTCTTGCTCAACACCACCGTGCGGCTGCGGCCGCTTTTACTGACAGCGACGAAAAGCTCACCCTTTTGCACATCAATGGACGTCCATTTGGCCAGGCGCAGCTCGCTCTTTCGCGCCCCGGTGAGCAAGAGCAATTTGACAAATAAATGCAAGAACGGATGCGTACTGCGCTTACAGGCGCTCAGCAGAGTTTTAATCTCCGAGTGGGTCAAAAACCGCTGCATATAATCGCCTGTTGGCAATTTCTTGATGATCACAGCTTTGAAAGGATTTGTGTCGAGATAGCCCCATTGCACGGCAATGTTCAAAATTCTGTTCAACATGCTCGAATGCTTGTTCACCGTCGCAGGTTTGTAGCCCGCCTCCAATTGCGCCGTCATCCATAGGTCGAGATCTTGGCTGGTAATACCCGCCAGGGTCTTCCGCCCAAAGATGGGCCTGATGTGTTTGTCGAACACATAAAGCTCCAAGTGGCTCCGACGCTTGGTCGCCTTGGAAAACGGGTAGTATTTATGGTCAAAGAAATCTTCGAAGCAGGAAAATTCTTGGAGATTGCTAGACGAATTTAAATCGGTTGTTTTAAAGATGTTTGAAAAAATAGACATACTGAGGCCCTCCTCGAGCGCCTTTATACTGACAAACAACACTATTTGGAACTGATTCGTCTAAAAAGCAGTACCAATGACCAACTTTAGCATGAAAGCATTCTCCTTACTTCTACTGCTCTGGTGATGACCGCTGGTGTTGCCGCTGCAGAAGTGACCTTCTCCGGCACAGCAAACTTTGGTTACAACGACACAGATCACACAAATGGCGCATCTGTTGGTGCTGCTTTTTCCGACATGGATCTGAACATCGCATTTTCAAAAGAGCTGAACAACGGCTACACAGCCGCCGCTTCTGTTGAGCTCGACTATGCTGATGCGAACCAAGGCAACGATATTTCTGCTTCTGATGCTCTGATCTCTTTGACAAATGCTGATTCCGGCATCCACTATGGTGACACGAAACACGGCGCTCAAAACGCATGGTCTGCTGTTGGCTCCATGGACAATGACACCTTCCGTGCGGCAGACGGCGAAATGGTGACCCGCGCTGACATGACCTTTGGCGGCGCAAAAATCGGCATTTCTTTGGGTGACGATACAAATCTTGCTAACCCCACTAATGCAACCCCTGCTGTTCCAGGTAATGAAAAAGATTACATTTCACTCGGCATCACAGGCACTGCAGGCGCATTCTCCTATGCACTGGCCCATCAAAATGCAAACACCGCTTGGCTGGACAATGATGACAACTCAGCAGCGTCCCAACAAGCAACAACCGGTGTTCGTGTGAGCACAACTTGGGGTGGCGCAACCGTTGCATTGGGTCATGCCAAAAACGACAATGGTGGTTCAACCGGCGTTGAGGTTAGCTACCCAATGGGCGCATTCACCACAACAGCATCTTATGTTGCTGAAGGCGCAACTGGCGCTAAAGCAAACTGGGATGTGAAAGTTGCCTATGCCGAGGGCGCAGTGGGTGTGACTGTGGCTACAGACGAAAGCGACGATTGGAATGTTGACGTGTCCTACGACATGGGCAACGGCATGAACCTCTTCGTCGGTGCTGATGACGGTGGCAAAGACACATATGCTGGTGTGAGCTATGATCTCGGCGGCGGTGCATCGCTCTTGGCATCCTATGCAGATGACAGCGACAACGATGATAGCGACGACGAAGTTGGTGCAAAAGACTACAAAGAAGGCATGACCTTCCAGCTTTCTTTCGCATTCTAAGTCGATTGAAATCGAACCTTGAGAAGGCGGCCCGAAAGGGTCGCCTTTTTCATTTTTGACAGATGATTTTTCGGCATGGATCCCTCGGAGCTCTGGAAACCTGAGACAAAGCAGCCTATGACTGGCGGCGGGCGCCCAATCTGGGTTTAGCCCATGAATATATAGACGAGGCAGATCCTATGAGCAGCTATTCCCCCGCCGAAATCGAAGCCAAATGGCAAGAGGCATGGGCCAAAGGCGAGACCTTCAAGGCCGTGGCGACTGCCGATCGTCCGAAATACTATGTCCTAGAAATGTTTCCCTATCCGTCGGGCCGCATTCACATGGGCCATGTCCGCAACTACACCATGGGCGATGTGATCGCGCGCTACAAGCTGTCCACTGGACATAACGTGCTGCATCCGATGGGCTGGGACGCCTTTGGCATGCCGGCCGAAAATGCCGCGATGGCGATCGGCGGGCATCCAAAAGAATGGACCTATGACAACATCGCAACCATGCGCAGACAGATGAAGCCCTTGGGCCTGTCCATCGATTGGTCGCGCGAGTTTGCCACATGTGATCCAGAATATTACGGACAACAACAGGCGTTGTTTCTCGATATGCTGGCCAATGGATTGGTCTATCGCAAGAATGCGATGGTCAATTGGGATCCGGTCGATATGACCGTTCTGGCCAATGAGCAGGTGATTGACGGTAAAGGCTGGCGTTCCAATGCCGAGGTTGAACGCCGCGAGCTGACACAATGGTTTTTCAACATCTCTTCCATGTCGGGCGAATTGCTCAGCGCCTTGGACGGGCTGGAAAATTGGCCCGCCAAAGTCCGCTTGATGCAGGAGAATTGGATCGGTCAATCGCGCGGCTTGGAAATGACCTTCCCGCTGACCACGCCACAAGATGGTCATGAGGGCATCACTGTTTACACCACCCGCCCCGATACATTGGTCGGCGCCTCATTCATCGGCCTTGCCCCAAACCACCCGCTGACCCAAAGCCTCGCGGCTCAGAATCCCGCCTTGGCGGCCTTCTGCGCCGAATGTAAGAAAATGGACACCACGGAAGCAGCCATGGAAAAGGCCGAAAAGAAGGGCTTTGATACCGGCATTACCGTGCAAAATCCGCTTGGCGGCGCGCCATTGCCTGTTTGGGTCGCCAATTTCGTGATGATGGACTACGGCACCGGCGCGATCTTTGCCTGCCCCGCCCATGACCAGCGCGACCTCGATTTTGCGCGGAAATACGATCTGCCGGTGATTGATACCTTCTTTGCGCTCAACGATGACACGCCCGTGACAGATGTGGCCTTTGTTCCGGCCAAAACGGAAACGGTTCGCTGGGTCAATCAACCTGCCGGCCTGCAACAGGCCACGGGACAAGAGGCGATTGAGGCCACCATTGATTGGGCCGAAGCGCAGGGTCTTGGCGTCGGTAAAACGCAATATCGTCTGCGCGATTGGGGATTGAGCCGACAGCGCTATTGGGGGTGTCCGATTCCAGTGGTGCATTGTGACAGCTGCGGCGTCGTACCTGAGAAGAAGGACAACCTGCCGATCCGCCTGCCTGATGATGTGACATTTGACATTCCTGGGAACCCTTTGGATCGCCATCCGACCTGGCGCAACTGCGCCTGTCCGGCCTGCGGCAAGGCCGCCCGCCGCGAGACCGATACAATGGACACTTTCGTGGATTCCTCTTGGTATTATGCGCGCTTTACGGCCCCCAATGCAGCCACACCTACGGATATGGCGGAGGCCAGCTATTGGATGAACGTCGATCAATATATCGGCGGCGTGGAACATGCGATTTTGCACCTGCTGTATTCGCGTTTCTTTGCCCGGGCCATGCAGCTTTGTGGCCATTTGCCCGCTTCGGCGATTGAACCTTTTGACGCGCTGTTCACCCAGGGCATGGTCACCCATGCAATCTATAAATCAGAGGGCAAAGAGGGCCGCCCTGTCTATCACTACCCAGAGGAAGTGGTGCTGCGGGATGGCAAGGCCTTCCTGCTTGAGGGCGACGCTGAGGTCACCATTGTGCCTTCCGCAAAGATGTCAAAATCAAAGAACAATGTTGTTGATCCGATCAGCATCATCAGCAGCTACGGAGCCGATACCGCGCGCTGGTTTGTTCTGTCTGACAGCCCGCCGGAGCGCGATGTGGAGTGGACCGCCTCGGGAGCGGAAGCGGCGTTCAAACATTTGAATCGCGTTTGGCAGCTTTGCGATAAGATCGCCAATATGGACAAAAATCAAACTGGTGAAGGGGACAAAGATCTCCTGCGCGCGCTGCACAAAACGATTGAAGACGTCACCTCCGGGGTGGAGAGTTTTGGCTTTAATGCGGCGATTGCCAAGCTCTATGGCTTCACCGCGACATTGGCCAAATCCAAGGCTGGATATGCAGCCCAACGCGAGGCGATCATGACTCTGGCGCAATTGATGGCGCCGATGACGCCGCATTTGGCCGAAGAGATTTGGGCGCATCAAGGCGGCCAGGGGCTTATTGCCAACGCACCGTGGCCAACAGCAGATCCGGAGCTTTTGGTCGAAGATGTGGTAACATTGCCCATCCAAATCAACGGCAAGCGCCGTGACGAAATCACCGTGGCCAAAGATATGAGCAAAGAAGAGCTGGAGGCCTTGGTGTTGCAGAATAAAGCTGTGGTTAAAGCTTTGGATGGTGCTACGCTTCGGAAACTCATCATTGTACCCGGACGTATCGTAAATGTGGTTATCTAGCCGACGCGGATTTCTAAGTGCAGCCCTGGTCCTGGCGGGCTGCGGGTTTACACCTGTCATGGAGCCCGTTTCGCAACCGCTGTACAATCAGATATTGATCCAAGCGCCGGTCAATCGGGCGGAATATGAGCTGGTGCGCAGCTTAGAGGCGCAGCTTGGAACAGCAACGAGCGCGCGCTTTGCGTTGCGTTATGAGCTGAACGTCACTGAGGATACTATCGTTGTCTCCGCCGCCCAAGAGATCAGCCGCTATAGCCTTGTTGGCGCGCTGGACTATTCCTTGCTGGACAGCAAGGGCGCCGTCCTGACCCGTCAAACGGCAAAATCATTTACCGGCTATTCCGCCACTGGCACCACAGTGGCCACCCAGCGGGCTAAGAGAGATGCCTATGACCGCTTAATGGTCATTCTGGCAGACCAAGTTTCCGCAGCGCTGCTGACGCTGGACCTGCCATGAAGCTCTCTGCTCGCGACGCATTGGCGGCTCTTGCAAGGCCCGATCCCAACAAGACAGGGGTTTTGATCTATGGCGCCAATGCGATGCGCGTGGCGCTAAAGCGCCAACAATTGATCAAGGGGTTGATCGGCCCACAAGGTGAAGAGGAAATGCGTCTCACCCGTCTGCAGGGTGGCGATTTGCGCCGCGACGGGGTTGCGCTGAATGACGCGATCAAAGCCATAGGGTTTTTCCCCGGTCCAAGGGCGGTCCTGGTGGAAGACGCAAACGACAATTGCGCCGAGGCAATCTTAGCGGCATTGGACGATTGGCAGGCCGGCGACGCGCAGATGGTTGTCATCGGCGGCGCCTTAAAGCCGACTTCAAAGATCCGCAAAGCATTTGAAGCCCATCCTAATACCTGGTCCATCGCCATTTTTGATGACCCCCCGACCCCCGCCGAAGTGGAGGCTGCTTTGGCAAAAACAGGCATTGGCGAGGTCGAGGCTGAGGCCCGCGCGGCCATTACCGATCTTTCCAAGGTTATAGATCCAGGTGACTTCAATCAATTTTTGGAAAAATTGTCTTTATATTGCATGTCCCAAGCTGGACCTGTCACCCTGCGAGATGTCGAGGTCTGCGCGCCACAATCGACCGAAGCGGCGCTTGATGATGTGATTGGACTGGTGGCGGATTCGAAGACGGATGAAATTGCCCCGGTGTTGCACCGCGTGATCGCTCAGGGGGGAACCGCCACCGGGCTTTGTATCGCCGCCCTGCGCCATTTCCGCCTTCTCCACGCCGCAGCCTCTGATCCGGCCGGCGCGCAGCAGGGCGTGGCAAAGCTTCGGCCGCCCCTTTACGGCCCACGTCGAGATCTCATCCTTCGGCAGGTCGGCGCGTGGCGCCGGGACCGGTTGGAACAGGTGATTTCGCTATTGCTAGACACTGATTTGCAACTGCGATCTGCTGGGCAAACCGCACCGCAAATGGCACAGGTTGAGAGATGTTTCATCCGAATTTCAATGATGGGGAAAAGATAAATGTATACGGTACTAGGATCGACAAAAAATCGAACGTTACGAGTGATTTGGACACTTGAGGAATTGGGCTTGCCCTATGATCAAGTCAAAGGCAACCCCGGCTCAGCAGAGGTCAAAGCGCTCAACCCTAGCGGTAAAGTGCCGGCGCTGGTGGTCGATGGAGAGGCGCTGCCCGATAGCGTCGCGATCATGAGTTTTCTATCCGACCGTCACAATGCCCTGACATTTCCCGCAGGATCCATCGAACGTCTACGCATGGATGGGCATATCCATTTTTTGATCGAAGAATTCGACGGCCTGCTCTGGGTTGCGGCGAAAAACACTTTCGTCAATCCACCCGAGCACCGTGCCAGCGACGTGAAACCCGTGTTGAAGTGGGAATTTGAGCGCAGTTTACAACGGCTTGAAGACCGGCTTCAGGGCCCGTTTCTCATGGGAGAGCATTTTACAATCGCTGACATTTTGGCCGTGCATTGTCTCAACTGGGCCTATACCGCGAAATTTCCAGACGCCACCCCTGTCTTAAAAGACTATGCCAAACACTGCCGAGCGCGTCCGGCCTATCAAAGGGCTTTGGCGGAGACATAATCAGCGGCCGCGCGCCCTGCCCAACGGCCCGTCGCAAGGCAGGCGGTGATCAAATAGCCGCCTGTCGGCGCGTCCCAATCGAGCATCTCTCCCGCGCAGAAGACGCCCGGCAGATCCCGAAGCATCAACTCAGGTGTCAAAGCCTCCCACGATAGGCCACCCGCCGTCGAGATCGCCTCATCCACGGGGCGCGGTCCCGACAGTGACAGCGGCGCGGCTTTGATTGCGGCAACCAGCCCTTGCGCGTCGCGCGGCATCGGGTGGGTCAGCTCAAACAGCAGGGCACGTTTGGTCGCATCGAGCTTGACTGATTTTCGCAAGAAATTGCTCAGACTGTCCCTTGGATTGCGATTTGAAATCATATTGGTCAGGGCCGGCACCGAGATCTGTGGCGCAAAATCAATCCGGGCCAATGGGGTCTGACGCAGCATCCGTCCAAGCGCATAGATTGCCCCGCCTTCCACACCCGATTGTGTGATCACAAATTCACCACGGCTTCGCCGATCTACGACTGAAAGTTCGATATTTTTCACCGGTTGGCCAAAAAACGGCTGCATATGATCCGACCAAGCGCGCTCAAGTCCCACATTGGACGCTTGAATAGGGACAATCGGCACGCCCGCCGCAGCGAAGGCCATCTGCCAAGCGCCATCAGACCCTAGACGCGCCCAACTCGCGCCACCGAGCGCGAGGATCAACGCCCCGGCCGTGACGGCGACCTGGCCCCTTGGTGTGCCGAGCAGATGCTGCGCATCTGTGGTCAATGGACCAATCCAGCGATGGCGGCGCAGCATTACAACGCCCAGCGCATCCAGCCGTGCCAACCAGGCCCGCAGAAGGGGCGACGCTTTCATAGAGGTCGGAAAAACCCGGCCTGAGCTGCCTGTGAAGACCTCCTGCCCAAGGCCCTGCGCAAAGGCTGTGACCTCAGCCGGTCCAAATTCCGATAGAATCGGTTTCAAGGCCGTGATGGCGTCAAAATTCTGTAAAAAAATCTCTGGATCTTCTGCCTTGGTCAGGTTGAGACCAGATTTTCCAGCCATGAGAAATTTTCGCGCCGGGGAGGGCATTGCCTCTGCCACAGCCACACGCATCCCAGCCCGCGCCGCCTGCTCTGCCGCCATCAACCCCGCGGGGCCGGCGCCCACAACCAATAGGTCAAATACGTCTTGAGACTGCGCTTGGGCGTGATCCATGTCAGGAGGATCCTTGCAAAGGTGCCGTTGATCTCATCAATTCATGTTCCATGGCCGCTGCTGCCCCGTCGATACCGCCAGCCCCTCTGGCACGCAATCAGGAAGTAGCAAAAGTGACTAAACGCGCCGCAATCTCATGGCCACAACAAAAAAGAGCGACGCCGAAGCGCCGCTCTCTCTTTAACCAAAGTCGGTTTCGCTTAGAATGCGAAGTTCAAACCAACAGTTGTCAGGTCAGAAGCTGTACCAGCTTTGTCGTGCATCGCTGCGAAAGCAGATGCGCCGCCACCGAGTGCGTAATCAGCAATTACAGTTGTTGCGTCTGTTTCGTCGATTGCGAAAGATGCAACCAATGCGCCCGCTGTGTATTTGACAGAAGCATCCCACTCATCACCGAAGGAGCCAGCCGCACCTGGGTTGATTGTTGTGTAAGACACAGTCAAAGCATCCATAGCGTAGGAGAAACCGATAGTTGTTTCATCTTCAGCGTCGACAGACTCGTCTTTCTGAGACGCGCTCAGAGTCAAGCCATTGCCCATGTTGTATGATGCTGCGATTTTAGAAGCGTCACCACCGTTGTCGTCATTGTCTGTACCAGTCAATGTGAGTGATACACCGGCGACTGCACCGCTGATTTTGTAAGAGCTTGTGGAGTTCTCTTGATCGGATGTCATTGCGACAGACCAGCCAGCGATGGAGCCAGAAACACTTACGTCTTCTTGCTGATCATCATCATACAAGTTGTCGATGCCATCTTGGTCGACAGACAATGTCCAGCCAGCATAGCCGATTGTTACGTCTGCGTCACCGATGCCGTTGCCTTGTGCTTCAAGCTCATCATCATCGTTATAGTCGATTTTGTTACCAGCGCCCATGTCGAAGCCAAGAGAAACGGACACGCCGTTGTCGGATTCAGCGGAAGCTGTGATGTCGAAGTCATAGTATGACTCAAAGAACATGCCGTCACGTGTTGCAACAGATGCACCGTTGTCATCGATCATTGCAACGCCAGCTGTGCCGGAGAAAGATACGTCAGCTTGGGCAACGCCAGCGGCGAGAACCAAAGAAGTAGTTGTAAGGAGGATGCGTTTCATGTTTTTCCCTCGAGTTGCTATCCAAAATTAAATACCAAGCCAAGGAACACCTTGGTTAAGCATTACGGCTTTAGTGACGTGGGAACGGCCCTTGGGTCAAGTGATCCACCATGCCACAGCGCACCGAAACGCCAACGTGATGCACAGATGTCACACTGCATCGGTGGTTTTCAGCCAATGACATCCTGATGGATCCTGTTTACAGTCGGATTAATGTCAGAAAAAGGTTAAAGAAATATGTCACTGTTTCAGGTTTCGAAAGAAATTTTACAGGCGCAGCAAGACGCCGGGCGTGCTTTGGGCTCGGTGGAGTTGATTGCGGTGTCAAAAGTTCAGCCCAACGATCGCGTTCTGGCGGTGCTGCGGGAGGGTCACCGGGTCTTTGGCGAGAATCGCGTGCAGGAAGCGGAAGGCAAATGGCCAGAGTTCCAAAAAACATTCCCCGATGCCAAGGTGCACCTGCTCGGACCGCTGCAATCCAATAAGGCGCGCGCAGCTATGCGCCTGTTTGATTGCCTCCATACATTAGACCGCCCCAAATTGGCGACCGCTCTGGCGCGTTTGGCCCAAGAGCTGGGCCATTGCCCAGCGCTATTCATTCAAGTCAACACCGGCTTAGAGCCACAAAAGGCGGGCATCGCCCCTGATGCGGTTGACGCCTTTGTGAAAGACTGCCGGGCGCTGGATCTGCCTGTGATGGGCCTGATGTGCATTCCACCTGTTGACGAGGAGGCCAGCCTGCATTTCGCACTTTTGGCCAAGCTGGCGCGGCGCAATGGGTTGGAGGGCCTATCCATGGGCATGTCCGATGATTTTGCCAAGGCCATCTCCTTTGGCGCCACCCATGTCAGAGTTGGTTCAGCAATCTTTGGCGCGCGGGTGCCGGCCGCGCATCCTTGAGCCCTGTCAACGAACGATCAGCCGCGTACCTGGCGCGGCGCGGCTGGCCAGCCAACGGATATCTGGCCGCGCCATGGCGATGCAGCCCGCTGTAGGTGCGCCCGGTCTGCGCCATTGGTGCATGAAAATCGCAGAGCCCGCCCCTGGACGCGCTTTTGGCCAATTCCAATCGGTGATCAACACAATGTCATATTGCGGATCTGCGCGACGCATCTGTTCGTGACTGGCCTGTAAAGGCGCACGGCAAAGCTGATTATACAAAGGGTGAGCCGGATCGTCACACCACAGATCGCCCGGGTAGATTGGAACCGCCCAAGGCGCGGGGGGCGCAACCCGGTCAGGGCGATACATAAGCGCTGCGATGCGCAAGCTGCCACGGGGGGTTGCCCCATCACCTTCGCGCTTGTCATCGCGCACCCCACCACGCCCACAGCGCGCCGCGAACACGCGGCCAAGATAGTGCAAGCGACCAGAGGCATAGACCATGTCAAAGGCGCTCATAGCAAATGCCCAGATTTTTCCGCCTTGGTCCGAAGATAGCCGCGGTTCTGCGCTGTGCCGCCCACAACCAATGGTACGCGTTCGGTGACCCGAAGGCCCTGGTCTTGCAAGCGCGCAACTTTGTTGGGGTTATTGGTCATCAAACGTATGGATAGAAAGCCGAGGCTTTTGAGCAACTCTGCGCCGATCTGAAAATCTCGCTCGTCATCTTCGAAGCCCAGGCGATGATTGGCCTCCACCGTATCAAAACCTTGGCTCTGCAACGCATAGGCTCGCATTTTATTGGCCAGACCAATCCCGCGCCCTTCTTGATTGAGATACAAAAGGATCCCGGCGCCTTCCTGCCCCATCTGCGCCAAAGCACCTTTAAGCTGTGGGCCGCAGTCACATTTCAAGGATCCCAGAATATCGCCGGTGAAACAGGCCGAATGCAGGCGGGTTAAGACCGGTGCGGCCCGATCAGGCGCGCCAATCTCAACCGCATAATGTTCATCTCCACCGCCATCCGGGCGAAACACATGCAAACGGCCCGCCTGGCTCACTTCCAGTGGAAGCTGCGCAGAGACCACATGCGCAAAGCCAGGCTCCAACAAAATATCCACCGGCAAATGCGTTAAACTGCTGAGCGGCTCGGGGCTATGCACCGTGATCGCCATGGGCAAAAGATGCGCCGCTTTCAAGAGCGCCACCGCAAGGCGTTGCCCATCCGCAGAACCGCCGCGCAGAGCTTGGAAGGGACCTTTCATCGGATAGCTTAGGTCCAGTATGGGATCAGCCACCGCTTGGCACCAGCGCGCATCGACCGACAGCGGCACAGAAATACGCGCCACATCCCCGTCATATGCGTTGATCTTAAGCGTATCGGCCCGCCACTTTGACAAAACCGCTTGCACCTCGCCCAAAGCGCGCAGCGCCTCCAGACGGTCTTGCGTCAGGGTCTCTGCCGCGCAGACCACAAGTGGCTGCGGCATATCAATGACCACAGGCAGACCCATACGAAGATCGGTCAAAGCACGAGCGCGCAGCTCAACAGGCGAAGGTGATATACTCATAGAACCCCCGATAGCTCCTTTTGCGGGTGAATTGAAACAATTCCTTCATTTGTGACACGAGGTCGTGAGATCATTGTTGCAAATCTTGCAATAAAGCGCCCAAACGCGCAGGTATAGGCTATCCTATGAAAAGGAGTGGCAGAATGGCACAGCTTAAAAAAGTTCTTTTGATCGACGACGATGAAGATCTGAGAGAAGCATTGAGCGAACAACTTCTTATGACTGAAGATTTTGATGTCTATGAGGGTGGCAGCGGCGCGGAGGCTTTGGAAAAGATCAAGGAGCAGAGTTATGATCTTTTGGTCCTAGATGTGGGTCTGCCCGATACAGATGGGCGTGAGCTTTGCCGCTTGATCCGCAAGCAGGGCGTCAAATGCCCAATTTTGATGCTCACCGGCCATGATACGGATTCCGACACGATTTTGGGTCTGGATGCAGGTGCCAATGACTACATCACCAAGCCCTTCAAATTTCCCGTGCTTTTGGCCCGGATGCGCGCGCAGCTGCGCCAGCATGAGCAATCAGAAGATGCGATTTTCACCCTCGGTCCCTATACCTTCAAACCCTCAATCAAGGTATTGGTCACCGCGGATGACAAGAAAATTCGCCTGACCGAAAAAGAGACCAATATTTTAAAGTTCCTGTACCGCGCCACGGAAGATGTGGTGCCGCGCGACATTCTTTTGCATGAGGTATGGGGCTATAATGCCGGCGTTACGACCCACACGCTAGAGACCCATATTTATCGCCTGCGTCAGAAAATTGAACCTGATCCTGGCAAGGCCAGCATTTTGATCACCGAAAACGGCGGCTATCGCTTGTCGCTGTAGCCCCTTCCCATCCCTGGCGCCGGGGCATTATCGCAAGGCGTCTTTCCTCCCCCCAACCTAAACCCGGGCCCCCTGCCCGGGTTTTTTTGTCTCCTCCCATCATTGGTATGACAAGAGGCTTGCTCAGGCAAAGCCAATGGATACCTGACCAAAGGGGCCAAAATCAGCGACGAATTCATCTTTCGGCCGCGCTTCAATCGGACGAATAAACGAGCCGGACAGAACGATATCACCGGCACGAATTTTTTGCCCATAGGCTTCGAGCCGTTCGGACAACCAAACAATGCCCATGACCGGATCGTTCAACACGCCGGCGCCGAGTCCTGTCTCCTCCACCTCATCATTGCGGCTGCAAATCGCACCAGCCCAGCGCAGATCGAATGCGCTTGGCGCATGACGCGCGCGGCCCAAGACGATGCCCGCATTGGCGGCATTGTCGGAAATCGTATCAAAAATTTTGCGAGTCTGGCCGGTTTGCGCATCGATGCGCTCAATCCGCGTGTCGAGAATCTCCAGCGAGGGGCACACATAATCCGTTGCGGCCAGCACCTCATCGCGCCGCGCGGCACCGCCCAAATCCGCTTTCATCACAAAGGCAATTTCGGCCTCGATCCGCGGCTGGATAAACCGCCCCGCAGGCACAGTCGCCCCATCTTCAAACTGCATATCATCAAACAATATCCCACTGTCCGGGATATCAATGTTCAACGCATATTGCATCGCCTTGGAGGTCAGACCGATTTTCCAACCGATGACCCGCCGACCATCTGCAATCTTGAGCGCGACCAAGGCTTTTTGCACCGCATAGGCATCATCCATCGTCATCTCAGGATGGGCGCGGGTCAACAGTCCAATTTGCTTTTGGCTTTTCTCGGCCTCAAATAAGGCCTGTGCCGCCTGGGAAATTTCTGCCGGGGTCATGCCTCATCCTCGACAAAATTGCGCAGGGTCCCAAGGCCATCCGCGTAAACTTCGACCACATCACCGGGTTTGAGATAGATTGGCGGATCAAACCGCGCGCCAGCGCCCGTTGGTGTACCGGTGACAATAATATCACCAGGAACCAAAGTGGTGAAGGTTGAGATATATTCAATTTGGCGGCGGATCGGGAAAATCATGCGGCTGGTGCGGTCGTCTTGGCGCAACTCCCCGTTGACATGGGTGGTGATGCGAACATCGTCCAGTTGCGACGCCTCCTCAAATGGCACCAACCACGGGCCCATAGCGCCAGATTTGTCCCAATTTTTACCCTGGGTGACGTTGAATTTCGCGTGGCGCACCCAATCTCGAATTGTCCCCTCATTGCAAAGGGTCACTGCGGCAATGTGATCGTAAGCATCTGCTTGAGAAATCCGCCGACCGGCCTTGCCAATAACAATGGCAATTTCGCCCTCATAGTCGAGTTGATGCGACTCTGGTGGGCGGATCAAGGCCTGTTCATGTCCGACGAAACCACGGGCAAACCGCGGAAAGAGTGACATATGTGCAGGCGCTTGGCTGCCGTCTTTATATTCCGCATTGCGGTCAGGAAAATTAACCCCGACACAAATGATCTTCTCACCGCCGGCCACGGGCATCTCATAGGTGAAGCTGTCAAGAGCATGGGTGACAGGGGCCCGCTCGGCCGCATGGGCCAGCTGCGGCAGGGCTTGCGCACGGATGACCTCTGTTAAATTCGCCCATTGTGGGAAATCTGGCGATAAAGCAATGAAGCCGGCCTCCGTAACCGCGCCATAGAGAGCCTCCCCCGCCGCGCGAATGGATGCAAATTTCATGGGGTGTCTCCTTTGACAGATGGTGCTGAGATCCGCGCATGGATGCTATTTGTTTTCCAACTGAAGGGCTTGGAAATCGTCACAATTTCCAAAGACAGCGCAAAATATGGCTCCGCCAACAGCGGTGCAAAAACAGCCTCTGCCCGCGCCATCAAAAATGCACCAACCTCCGATTTGGTGGCATCACTGCGTCCGTCCCCCATGCGCAGGACCATATCCACAAAGGCATTTTTGCGATGCCCATCGGCGATGGAATATTGCGGCATCGGCTGTGCCCGCACCCGAATGCCCGCCAGAGGAAATACACCGGTTTGCTGCATGGCAGCATTCATGACAGAACAAAATTCATTCATATCAAGGTCATGATCCAAATTTTGCGAATATTGAACGGTCAAATGTGGCATGGTGAATCCTTGGCTAACATGTTGAAATCATCGCAGCCTGACAGAAAATGACAAGTGAGGAGTGCGCATAGATCCACAATTTTTGCATTTTAAACCAGGTCACAGAGATTTTCTTGACAGAGCGGAGCGTCTCGATTTAGTTAATATATGAATAGTTCATAGATGAGTGGTAAATGCCAAAATTTCTGGACAGCCTCCCAATGATCCTCAGCCGCTCTCTAGATCGGGTGATGCCAAGCTATCGGCGTCTGTTCCAAGCGAATGATCTGACGGATCAACAGTGGCGAGTCCTGCGCGCGCTTTGGGAAAAACAGCATCTCACCTCAGCGCAAATCTCGCAGATCACCCTCCTGCCCCCGCCCTCATTGGTTGGAATTCTGGATCGGCTGGAGAAGAAAAACCTCATTGGGCGCCTGCGCTCGACCGAAGATCGCCGGCATGTTCATATCGTCCCCACCCCAAAAGGGCGCGCCTTGATGGAGCATATGATGCCCATGGTGGACCGCATTCATGACGATTTCATGCAGCGGGTGACAGCGGCTGAATGGGCCGAATTTAATCGAATTTTAGATAAATTATCAGAACCTACAGAGAAACGGAATTTGGCATGAAAAACGCTGGAATCAGAACTGGAGCGCAATATCTCGAGGGGCTGCGCGATGATCGCGAAATCTGGACGCGTGGGGCGCGGGTTCGAGATGTGACAGCAGAGCCGGGCATGGCCGGCGGCGCCGCGTCCTTGGCGGGATTTTTGGATCGGCAACATGAAGCGGCCTACCGCGATATCGTGACCTATGAGGACGCCCAGGGCATTCGCTGCGCCATCTCCCATATGGTGCCTAAGTCCAAGGCCGATGTGGTGCGACGCGGCCGCGCTTTTTATGAATGGGCCACATGGTCCAATGGCATGTTTGGCCGCACCCCCGATTATAAAAACGCCTCTGTTATGGCCTTTGCCCATGCCCCAGGGTTTCTAGCCCAGGGCAGCAAGGGACAGGCAGATTTCGTTCAAAATATGACCCGGTTTTATGATGAGGTGCGGCTCAATGATCGGGTGTTGACCCATACTTTGGTGAACCCTTCCGTCTCTCATGCCCAGGCCACCAGCGGTAAATTCGACGACGAAGTTGCATTGCATGTGGTCAAAGAAACCGATGCTGGGATCATCGTGAAAGGCGCAAGGCTTCTGGCCACTTTGGGGCCATTATCAGATGAAATCGAAGTCTTCCCCTCAACGCTGTTGCGCGCCGATGACAGCAATATCCCATTTGCCTTCGCCTTTGCCATTCCCATCGCCACCCCGGGTCTCAAGATGATCTGCCGGGACAGCTATGACCATGGCAAATCCCATTTCGATGCGCCCCTATCCTCGCGCTATGAGGAGATGGATGCGGTGGTGATTTTTGACAATGTCTTGGTCCCCTGGGAGCGGGTGTTCATGTATGGTGAACCCAACCTATGCAACCAGGCCTTCGCCCAAACCAATGCGGTGGTGCATATGGCGCATCAAGTGGCCTGTGGAAAGCTGGCCAAGGCGGAGTTCATGGTCGGCGTCATGTGCGCCATTGCCAAGGCGACGGGCCGCGACAAGGATTTGGCCACCAAGGGCATGATTGCTGAAGTGATGTTGATGGCCGAAACCGTGCGCGCCCTGCTCTTTTCGGCAGAGCAGCAGGCCCATGAGGACCAATGGGGCAATTTCATCCCCCTGCGCGGCCCTTTGGACGCCTCGCGCAATCTCTTTCCCAAAATGTACCCACGGATGGTGGAGATCCTACAACTTTTGGGCTCCTCCTCCCTCATGGCGACACCGACCGAGGCGGATTTCAGCAACGCCATGGCAGGCGATGTGGAGAAATATTTCCAGCTGACCCATTTGGACAGCCGCGACCGCGTTGCCCTGTATCGACTGGCGCATGACATCGCCGTGTCTGGCTTCGGCAATCGCCAAGCGCTTTATGAGCGTTTTTTCTTTGGACCTCCGCAAATCATGAGCTCAGTCTATTTTGATGGCTATGACAAGGACAGCAAGATTGCCCGCGTCGAGGATCTTTTGGCACAGGCCTAGAGCTTTTGACCCGGCGCCAAGATCAATGCGACGGGCTATTGGCTTCGATGCGCAAGCCTGAGCTTTGGTCAAACAGGTGCAAAACATCGCGCTTTGCGTTGAACCACATGGTTTGACCTTTTGCAGTTGTTGGCGGATGCTCCATTTTCACAATGAAGGCCTCGCCAGAGGCACCCACCAAGTGAACCAATGCATATTCGCCCAATTGCTCCACCAGATCCAATGTCCCCCCAATAAGCGCCTCAGCTTCGGGACAGGGCGTCAGATGCTCCGGGCGAATGCCAATATGCGCACCACTGGCCGCGGCTGGCAAAGATTTGCTGCCGTTTTTGGCCAAATCAGCCTGAGTGAAAAAATTCATCTTCGGACTGCCGATAAATTGCGCCACAAAGGCATTGGCCGGGTTACGATAGAGATCGATGGGAGAGCCGATCTGCTCAACCCGGCCTGCCCGCATGACGACAATTTTGTCGGCAAGGGTCATGGCCTCCACCTGATCATGGGTGACATAGATCATGGTGGACTTTAAACGCTCGTGCAAACGGGCAATTTCCAACCGAGTTTGCACCCGCAAAGCCGCATCGAGATTGGACAGGGGCTCATCGAACAAAAACACCTCGGGATCGCGCACAATTGCCCGGCCAATCGCCACACGCTGGCGTTGCCCGCCCGATAAGTTGCGCGGGCTGCGGTCAAGATAATCGGTGATCTGCAGCACTTCGGCGGCTTCACGCACCCGGCGATCAATCTCTTTTGGCGGCGTTTTCGCCTGCTTCAGACCAAAAGCCATATTGTTGAACACGGTCATATGCGGATAAAGCGCATAGGATTGGAACACCATCGCCACACCACGCTTGGCCGGCGCGACCTCATTTACAACTTTGTCGCCAATGGAAATTTCACCAGAGGTGACCTCTTCCAAGCCCGCAATCATCCGCAGCAAAGTTGACTTGCCACAGCCAGACGGCCCAACGAAAACAACAAATTCACCCTCTTCAACATCCAAGTCCACCCCATGCATGACCTGAAGATCACCATAAGATTTTTTCACGTCACGAATTTTTAGACTGGCCATTTTTTTTCCATTTCTGTGATTGCAGTGATCAAGGCTGGTATAAATTCCGGGTGGTCCTGCGGCAGGGTGCCCCAAAGCGAAGCGGATCGCGCAAAACGATCGACTTGGCCCGCCTGCAACAGGTCTCGCAGATTGTCCCAATAGGGTTCCCCATATGCGATGGGCAGGGTTCCAGCCTCAATATGCTTACAAAAGACATACCAGCTCGCGATTGCGCGCAGACCAGCGCGCGGCAATATTCCCTGTTTCAGGCATCCCGCAAGGGTTGGATGAATAAAGATCGGAAATTTTAGATACCCATCCGCACAGATGCGCTCAACCGTATCCCCGATGGATGCATTTTTGAACCGTGTAATGATCTGATCCAGATAGAGGTTTTTGTCGAATGGCAGGGCCTCGACCAAAGCGGGCAACACTTCGCCCCGTTCAAATTCTTCAAAATGCGCAAAGAGCTCCGGATCGGCCATCGCCTGATCGAAAGTGTGATGTCCCGCCAAGGCGCCCAAATACGCAAGGCAGGTGTGCCCCCCGTTGAGGATGCGAATTTTTGCTTCTTCATAGGGGTCGACGTTTTTGGTGAAGGTGACACCCACCTGCGTGAGATCGGGCCGCTCGGCGGCAAAATGATCGTCCACCACCCATTGCGTGAAATCTTCAGCCATCACCGGTGCAAAAGGGTCGGGTCCAAAGAGGGCCTCCACTTCGCTGTGCAAAGCCTGTGTACTGCGCGGAGTGATCCGATCAACCATGGAGCAAGGAAATGTGACGCAGCTGCGCACCCATTGGGCAAGATCCTTCGCTCCAATCAAATCAAGATAGGCAAAGAGGTTGCGCTGTAACATTTTGCCATTTCGCCGAATATTGTCACAGCATAAAATCGAAATCCCGCCCACTCCGGCGGCTTGCCTGCGGGTCAAAGCGCGGGTCAAATACGCATAGATGGTGCGCGGTGCACCGCCGCCTAACTCTGCCACTATGCTGGGATCTTCAGGGTTTAACGCCCCGGTCTCGTCCATATAGTAGCCACTTTCAGTCACGGTGATCGTCACCATATGCACCGATGGACGCGCCAGAAGCGCTTCGGCTTCCTCGGCAGTCTCGGCCCAGTCAGAGAATTTCACATGCGACCGCACGCGGCGGAAATCTACATCGCCACTGCTGGACATGGATTTCAGCACATAGCCATGACTGGCCTCATTGAGCTGCGCAAAATTGGGCGATTCAGACGCCCGAAGATTGACCGCGGCAATTCCCCAACGCAGATCCCCCGTTTGATCCATGTAATCATCGACATAGAGCGCCTGATGCGCCCGATGAAAGGCACCAAAGCCCAAATGCACAATGCCGATTTCACACTCTGAGCGGTCATAACCTGTCTCAAATAGGGCAGGAAAAGACATTCGGTTCATGAGACAACTCCTAAATTGGGGGCCAGTTCAGCTTGCGCAGTTTGACGATATTCTGTGGGGGTCATATGCTTCATCTTTAAGAAATGACGATTGAAATTCGCCAGGTTTTGAAATCCCACATCGAAGCAAATCGACGAGACCTGTGCATCGGTGGCATAGAGCATACCGCAAGCCTGCCCAATTCTAATGCGCGTCACAAATTCAACAAATTTGTGACCCGTGGTCGCTTGAAAGTTGCGCGAAAACGCCGCGGGAGACATGCGCGCAATTGCAGCAGCGCGCTCAACGGAGATATCTTCTGCAAAATTATTCACAACAAAATCAATAACCTCACCAATACGCGCCTGTTTTCCATTGCCGTCCGTTTGAACCATCTTACTGACGGAAAGCACCTTCTTTTCGGCATGTTCATTCACCCGCACCATAAGGCGCAAAAATGCCACAATCCGATCTGGCCCCCTTGCATCCCGTATGGCTTCCATATGGCCGCGTGCAAAAGTCGGGTTAAACCCAACAAACTCAATGCCAGATTGAGATAGGGTCAACATGCGCTGCATATCGGCAAATTCAGGAAAAGCCGTTTTCAACGCGTCAAAGCTGGATTGGTTGAACTGCACCAACATATCACGGATTTTCACCTCGCGCGCCCAGACATCATCGGTCACCCAATTATGCGGCAAATTCGGGCCTGTGAGATAGAGCGTACCCGGTCCAAAATCGCCAATATAATCGCCCACAAAAGCCTTGCCCCGGGTTTCTGCAATAAAGTGCAGCTCATATTCTTCATGACTGTGCCAGCGGCACAAATCTGTCGGCAGGCCGTGCTCCAGATAGCGGATGCTCCGCGTTGATCGGTCAACAAACTCAATTTCTGGCTGAATAATGGACATGGCTTACCCCAGCCCGCCGCTGCAGTCTGTCGCCAGCACAGATATGATGACCGAACCTCGGGACATTATTTAACCGCCCCAAATGTAAGACCCTGAACCAATTGTTTTTGGCAAAACCATCCTAAAACCACGATTGGACCAACAGCCGCCGTTGATACAGCGGAAAGGCGGCCAAAGAACAAGCCTTCAGGGGCTCGGTTTCCCTCAATGAGTTTTGACAAGGTCGCCGCATCAATGGTTGTGAGACGCACGGTCCAATAGGCCTCATTCCAGCAAAAAATAAACGTCAAAAGAGCGGTTGAGGCAATGCCGCCCCAGGCCAGAGGGATCAAAATATCCTTGATTTCGCCCCAGGTGCTCACCCCATCCATTTTGCCCGCTTCGATGATGTCTTTCGGAATTTCTTTGAAATAGGTGAACAGCATCCAGATCACGATTGGCAGGTTAATCAGGCAAAGCACCACGATAATCAAAAAATGCGTGTCAAAGAGACCGAGCATATTCTTGGTCAAAAACGTCATGGGATAGAGAACCGCGGCGGCAGGGAGCATTTTGGTTGACAGCATCCAGACCAAAATATCCTTGGTGTGACGGCTTGGATCAAAAGCCATCGCATAGGCCGCCGGCACACCAACCACCAGGGCGAAGCCCGTGGCAAATGTGGAGGTGATGACAGAATTGATCGCAAAGCGCCAATAGTCATAGTTTTCGGTCATATTCGCGTAGTTTTCCAAAGTCGGCGTAAAGAACAATAAATGTTCTGGCTTTACCGCATCGGCATCGGTCTTAAAGCTGGTGAACACCAACCAAAAAATCGGAAAGAAAAATATCAGGGCAATGATCCAAGCCAAGGTGGGCCATAGGACTCTGCTTAAGGGGGTGGTTTGAGCAACTGCCGCCATTGTCTGTCTCCTAGTCCATCAAGCTTTTGCCAACCATACGCAATAAGAAAATTGCGATGATATTGGCAAGAATTACGGCGAAAATGCCCGTGGCACTTGCAGCACCAATATTGTTGGACGTGAATTCACCAATCAAATACGGCAAGTTTTTGTTGCCATTGCCGCGGCTGACAATCTCAATCTCCGCATAGAGTGACAGATGAAAAATAGATTGGATCATCACCACAATCGCAATGGGACGGGCCAAATGCGGCACGGTTAGATTGATGAACTGCGACCAGGCGCTGGCACCATCCAACATAGCCGCCTCTTTTTGCGATTCATCTTCAGACTGCAAAGAGGTCATGAAAATGAGAACCGCAAAGGGCGTCCACTGCCATGTGACCATCATGATGACAGCATAGGCAGAGGTCTGGCTGGCGCGGAAAGACATGGGTTTCAGCTCCGGCCACATGGAGAAAAATTGCCCAATGAGCGGAAACTCTCGCAGACCAACGACCAGGTCATTGATCCCCGCGACAGCCAGACCATTGAGCCCCAAGACCGGGTCCAAGATCATATTGATCCAGAGCACCGCATTTACGGCCGGCATCACGAAAAACGGTGAAATCAGCAAGACCCGCACAATGCCCCGTCCGGGGAAGCTGCGGTTCACCAAAACGGCGATCAACAAGCCAAAGACAACGGTGAAAATCAAAATGCTGACGACGATGAATACGCTGTTTTGTATTGCAAACCAAAAATCTTTGGCTTCAAGCACATACTTATAGTTTCCCAGACCCCGCCAATTCTCAATGGATGGCGTGGTCCATTCTGGCCGGCGCAGGCTGTTCAGAACGTAGCGAATAAACGAAAAAAACAGTGTCATTCCCAGTGGCACCAGCATCCACATCAGCAGCATCAACACTGCGGGGGCTTGCAACAATCTTGGAAGCGTGCGGTTGGCCATGGGAAGGTCATCCTTGGAATTAGGGATCGGTCTTAAGTCTTTGGTACAGGTAAACTGTTCGGGAAGGCGATATGCTCGGCACACCGCCCCCCATCGGAAGGAACCGATTAGTAGCCCGCTTCATCCATAATGGCGACAGCAGCCGCTTGAGCCGCAGCCAAAGCATCTTCTACTGATTTCGCGCCGGACAATGCTGCGGCCATTTCTTGACCGAATGCCGAGCCGATTTCTGGGAATTCAGGGATCGCAACAAACTGAACACCTACATATGGCTTCAGGTCAGTCGCTTCTGGCGCGGCAGAGTCGATTGCGGCCATTTCGGCGGCAGCGAAGCCTGCAACAGCTTTGAACTCAGGTATGTCATATGTCGACGCACGCTGACCTGTTGGAACGGAACCCCAGCCGAAGTCTGGGTGGTTGCCGACGGCCTGAACATAGTCTTTGGAGGTGGCCCATTCGATGAAGTCACGCGCTGCCTCTGCATTTGGGGAACCGGCAGGAATGGCCATTGCCCAAGCCCAAAGCCAGTTCGCTCCCACTGGGTTACCAGCGTTTGGTGACTGTGCATAAGCAACATTTGGGTTCTCGAGGAAAGAGGCCGCGATGGTTGCGTCGATCCACAGACCACATTTGTCTTGGTTGTACAGCGCCAAGATTTCGTTGAAGGAATTACCCTCAGAGCCTGGAGGGCCGTAGTTCGCCAACAGATCCACGTAAAAGCTTACAGCTTCATTCCAAGCGGCGGAATCCAGCTGTGGTTTCATGTTTTCATCGAACCAACGCGCGCCGAATGAGTTGGCAACAGTTGTGATGAAGGCCGCGTTATCGCCCCAACCTGGCTTACCACGCAAACAGGCGCCATAAACGCCATTGTCTGGGTCGTGCATCGCCATTGCGGCTCCTTTCACATTGGCCCAGCTGTCATTGTCGCGGATTTTCACACCGGCGGCATCAGCCAGATCTTTGCGATACATCACCATGGAAGATTCGCCATAGAACGGCGCTGCGTAGAGCGTGCCATTGTGGGATAGACCCGCACGCATGGCCGGCAAGATATCGTCCACATCATAGTCGGCGCTGAAATTCAGCGGCTCGATCCAACCCGCAGCACCCCAGATCGGAGCTTCTTGCATGCCGATGTTGATGATGTCGTACTGACCGCCGCCTGTGGCGGTATCGGAAGTCACCTGCTCGCGCAAAACCCCCTCTTCCAGAGCAACCCAATTCAGGTTCACGCCGGTTTCAGCCGTGTAAGCTTCTGCAACTTTTTGCATGTTGATCATATGACCGTTGTTAACGATCGCAATTGTAAGATCTTGAGCAGAGACCGCAGTGGCCCCTGTGGTCGCGACTGCAACAGCAGCAACTGTGTTAAATAGAGATTTCATGTTTTCCTCCCTGAAATCACGGTTGGTGGTTCAACCCGTCCGCCGATGGTGAGTTATTACCCAAGCTTTCACAAATATTTTTGCCACAATTAGTAATACTTTTTTTACACGATATGAAAAGCGCTGGGTAATTTTCGGTGGTTTTGTACATGAAGAGGTTGATCTGTGCCGATAATTGCCCCTCACACGCAGCGGTTTGCGACGGGCCGAGCCGATGACGCGATTGCAAAAACCACCGCTTTTAAAATCAGATCGCAACATGTCCCATGCGGCCATGGCAAAACTGGGCCGCTCTGCACAGCAATGACCCTATAATTTGCCCTATACTTTGGTATCTATAGACTATTCTTATGAATGAAAAATGTGGG
>Ga0209137_1000114_pt1 | contig 89154 bp, 88 predicted proteins | sample SaaInl5LU_22_DNA_FD_184642 | JGI IMG/M metagenome (GOLD analysis project Ga0209137, IMG submission 184642) | Marine microbial communities from expanding oxygen minimum zones in the Saanich Inlet - ESP_105LU_22_DNA (SPAdes) (version 2) | ecosystem: Environmental > Aquatic > Marine > Intertidal...
GCCGTGAAGATGTTGCAATCCAAGGGCTATGACATCGACAGCCTGCGTTCGAAGAATGTGGCGGAGTTCCAAGGCCCCGATGCGCCGGCCTTTGATTTTGTTTTCACTGTCTGTGATCGCGCCGCAAACGAGGCCTGCCCGCCATGGCCGGGTCAGCCGATGTCGGCGCATTGGAGCACGCCGGACCCGGTCAAAGCGACAGGGACCGAGGCCGAGCGGATGCTGGCCTTTCAACATGCCTATGGGATGCTGCGCAATCGGATCGCGGCCTTTGCGGCGCTTCCCTTGGACGCGCTTGACCGGATCTCGCTCCAGCATGCGCTTGATGATATCGCCCGCAATCAGGAGAGCGCGACATGACCACCTATGCGCTAAACGGTCTGGGCCGGATCGGGAAACTTGCGCTGCGCCCGCTTTTGAAGCGCGGGGCAAAGATCGCGTGGATCAACGATGCGGTGGGCGATCCGGCGATGCATGCGCATTTGTTGGAATTCGACACGGTGCATGGCCGCTGGCGCGCTGATATCAGCAGCGATGCAGACAGCATCACCATCGACGGTGTGCGCCTGCCGGTCTTGAACGAACGCGATCCCTCCAAGCTGCCTTTGGATGGGGTGGATGTGGTCATCGACTGCACCGGCGTGTTCAAGACGGCGGCCAAGATCGCGCCCTATTTCGATGCAGGCGTGAAGCGCGTGGTGGTCAGCGCCCCGGTCAAGGATGGGGGGGCGGCCAATATCGTTTACGGGGTGAATCACGATATCTATGACCCGGCCCGGCACCGGATTGTGACGGCGGCAAGCTGCACCACCAATTGCCTCGCCCCTGTCGTCAAGGTCATCCATGAGGGGTTGGGGATCAAGCATGGCTCGATCACCACGATCCATGATGTGACCAATACCCAGACCATCGTGGACCGCCCCGCCAAAGATCTGCGCCGCGCGCGCTCGGCACTGAACTCGCTGATCCCGACAACGACGGGCAGCGCCACGGCGATCACGCTGATCTACCCCGAACTCAAGGGTAAGCTGAATGGCCACGCCGTGCGTGTGCCGCTTTTGAACGCCTCGCTCACCGATTGCGTGTTCGAGGTGGCGCGCGCGACGACAGCGGAGGAGGTCAACGCGCTCTTCAAAGCCGCGGCTGACGGCCCGCTTAGGGATATCTTGGGTTATGAGGAACGCCCCTTGGTCAGTGCCGATTACACCAATGACACGCGTTCCAGCATCATTGATGCGCCCAGCACGATGGTGGTCAACGGCACGCAGGTGAAGATCTATGCGTGGTATGACAATGAGATGGGCTATGCGCATCGGCTGGTCGATGTGGCGCTGATGGTGGGCGAAAATCCGTGACCGACACAGCGCAGCGCCCGGCGGGCATGGCCGCCTATATCGCGGTCACGGCGGCCTATTGGGCCTTTATGCTGACCGATGGCGCGCTGCGCATGCTGGTGCTTTTGCACTTCCATACGCTGGGGTTTTCGCCTGTCCAGCTGGCCTATCTGTTCATCTTGTATGAGATCGCGGGCATCGTGACCAACCTGAGCGCAGGCTGGATCGCGGCGCGCTTTGGGCTGACAGCCACGCTTTACGCAGGGCTTGGTTTGCAGATCGTGGCGTTGATCGCGCTGGCACAGCTTGACCCGGCATGGGGGATCGCGGCCTCGGTCGCCTTCGTGATGTGCGTGCAGGGGCTGTCGGGTGTGGCCAAGGATCTGGCCAAGATGTCGTCGAAATCGGCGGTGAAGCTTTTGGCGCCCACAGGCGAGGGGGTGCTGTTTCGTTGGGTCGCGCTGCTGACCGGGTCAAAGAATGCGGTCAAGGGCTTGGGCTTCCTCCTCGGGGCGGCGATGCTCGCCCTCGTCGGCTTTGTCGGATCGGTGTTGGTGATGGCCGCTGTGCTGGCGGTGATCTTGTTGGTGATCTCGCTGCGCATGCCAAGCGGCCTACCCACGGGACGCAAAGGCGCCAAATTCACCGAAGTCTTTTCAAAGTCGCACAACGTCAACTGGCTGTCGGCAGCACGGGTGTTCCTGTTCGGGGCGCGCGATGTGTGGTTCGTCGTGGGCATCCCGATCTATTTCTACGCCGTGCTGTCGGATGGCACGGTTGCGGGCAACCGGGTGGCGTTTTTCACCATCGGCACCTTCATGGCGGTCTGGATCATCCTTTACGGCGCGGTGCAGGCCAGCGCGCCGCGCCTTTTGCGGGCCGAGGCGCGCGGCGAGGCTGTCTTGATCAATGAGGCATGGACTTGGGCCTTGGGCCTTGCGCTGTTGCCTGCGCTTTTGGCGGCACTGGTGTGGTTTGCGGCTGCGCCCGCGCCGTGGCTGACCGGCACGCTGATCGCGGGGCTTTTGGGGTTTGGCGCGATTTTCGCCATCAACTCGGCGCTGCATTCCTATCTGATCCTCGCCTTCACCAAGGCCGAGCGGGTGACGATGGATGTGGGGTTCTACTACATGGCCAATGCGGCGGGGCGGCTGATCGGCACGCTGTTGTCGGGGTTGAGCTACCAGTGGGGCGGGCTGCCCGCCTGTTTGGCCGTGGCGGCGGTGATGCTGGCGCTGAGCGGGCTTTTGGCGCGACAGCTGCGCCCTGTTGCAGCGTGAGGCGGCGTTAAGGGCTTGTTCAGGGGGGTCATGCTAAGCCCCCGCGCATGGCCGAGCCTGAGAACAACGCACGCCCGCTGATCGTGAAGCGCAAAAAGGTGATCGCAGGCGGCGGTCATCACGGCGGCGCATGGAAGGTCGCAATCGTGTCCCCTTCCTATTTTCGGTCGCGGCGCATTTCGGCGCCAAGAAAAACAGGGCCGCTACCGGCCCCGGCGAAGCGTCATCCTGACACCTGCACCCCGTCCTTCGGTGGTGCGCCACCCCATCGGGTGCAAAGCGAAATTCGCCCATCAGATGTGAACAAGCGCCTAATGCACCGCGCGTTTTGCAGCGGATTTTATCGGCTTCAGCGCCGCGAGATCAGTTGGTCGCGCGGGACGCCGGCGGCTGTGCGCCCCTGCGCGTCATAGGTGGTCAGCGGCGTTGCGGGCGCTGTGTCGCGCTTGGCGCGTGCCAAGCCTTGGCGCGCGGACATCACGAGGCGGGCATTGCGTGCCGCCATCTGTGCCAGCGCGGCCAAGGCTGTCGGATCGGCCGCGTGATCGGCCAGTTGACGCATGATCTGTTCCAATGTCTCGGGAAGTTTGGCCAATTGATCGACATCGCCCACAAGCAGGGCGGATCGCTGCTGTTCCAAAAGCGTGGTCATCGCGGCCACCGGGTCTGCAACCCGCATCATGGGTTTGCCCCGCCTTCTTGGTCACCGCGGGCGAGTAGGGCAGTGTACAGCGATTGTGCCAACCCGATCCCGCCACGTTCGACCAAGGCGCGCGCATGTTCGGCCCGCAAAAGCGAAGCGAATTGTTCTTCGCCAACGCCGCCCCCGAAACTGCCGCGCGATTCGCCAAAGCTTGCATGTTTGAGCATTTCGGTGAGGAAACTGGCCTCCAGCTCCTGTGCGACCTGCTGCAGGGCGACTTTGTGTGCGCTGTCTTTGTCCAGCGGCGCGGGCAAGGGGCTGGTGATGGGCGTGATCGGGTCGCTCACGGGATTACCTCGGATTGAAACGATTTCGCGGCAATCTGACAGCGGGGCGTAAAGAATTCGTAAGGGGCTATCAGCTCATAAGCGGGCGAGATCGCAATGAGGACAGCCAGAATGGATGACCTGCTCAAAGGCCTTGTGGCCATGCCCGACTTGATCGCGCGCCCAAGGCACATCTTGCCCGACCCCGGTCAGGAGGCCGCTTTCATGGCCGCTTTCACACGCCTTGATGGCGTGCCAGCCATCCCGCTGGGCGATCAGGCGGGCGCACCGCTTGATATGGGCGTGGTCATGCCGCCGCTGCTGCCCGGAAAGCTGACGTTGGAACGTCGGGCCATGCCACCGCCCAGCGATGCTTTGCCTGATGTCTTCGATACAGCATCGCCGCTGATGCTGTCAGGCCCGATCACGGTGCCGCCCGCCCAAGACCTAGCCGCACCAGCTGATGACATGGCCGCGGCGGCACTGGCGCGAACGCTGTTCCCTGACCCTGATCTGGCCATGCGCGCGCCTGAAGTGGTCGCAAGGATTGAAACCGCCCCGCCTGCGGGTAATGGCGCGGATCGGCAGGCCATTGAAAAGGCCCTGATTGGTCCTGCCGTGACAAAGCCGAAACCGGCCTTCCATCCCGCCGCCCCGGTTCCGATGGCGGGCTTTCCAAGTGTTGGGATGACCTTAACGCCTGCGCCAATGGCGATGGTCAAGGGTGAGGCGCCTATGCCTGTCTCTTTCCCGGTCGATGCGCCGAAAGCGGCAGGTCTTGCCGCGGTCGATATCGGCAATCTCCCCACTACGCAGCCCAAGTTGCCGATCACACCAATCGGTCCGCTACCCGCGATCATGGTGGATCAGGGCGATACTGCCTTGCCGAATTTGCCGGTCCGACACCCGACGCAGGAAAATCTTATACAAGTATCATCTGACCCACCCATGCTGCCCGAGCATGCGCCATTGCCCAAGATCGCGCGCGCGGCCCAGATAGCGACGGAACCCATGCCGCCGCCTTTGCCCAGAAGCGTGGAGATGGCTGCGCCATCGCCGACTGTCGCCGCCAAGGTTGCTGACGATGGGATCGCGCCTGCCGCAACGGAGTTTACAGCAGATCGCGCCCGACCGGCCCCTGCGCAACTGCTGCACATGGCGCCGTCGATGCCACCCTCGTCACCCATGTCACAGCGCGATGCGCCCAAGCCCGATGCGCCGGTGGTGATGGCTCTGCCACCTGCGCCTGCGTCGCGGGTGGTGGCCGATCCTGCACCGATGCTGCCACAAACAATGACCCCGACAACGCGCCCAGACGTTCAGGTGCCAGCCCCGACCCAACCCAAATCAATCGCTATCGCAACCATCCCCTCGACATCGTCGACGCTTGCCCCGCAGATGCCCGCAAGCGCTGCCTCGGTAGTCCAGATCCTGCCTGCCGATCCGTTGCCGAAAACCCTCGCGGCGGACATCCCGTTGCTTGTGCCGCAAGCAATCCCGGCTGACCGCATCGTCGTTGTGCCGGGGCGCGATATGTCGGCCATCGGTGATCCGGGCGATGTGAGCTTGAGCCTCGCAAACGGCACGGCGCCGGCGCTGGCCGCAAGGCCCAGCGGCACAGGCATGCCGGATTTGCCGGTTCTCGCCCAAAGCGCGAGCCAGCAAATCGTCAATGCAAGTGCACAGCTTCAGGCCGAGCCGAGCGGGCCAATCGATATCGCGCTTGATCCGCCCGAGCTTGGCCGTGTTCGCCTCAGCCTTGTTGAAGTGAATGGCGCGATGACAGTGTCGATCACCGCGGAACGCCCCGAAACCGCCGATCTGATGCGCCGCCATCTTGCGCTCTTGGCCGATGAATTCGCGCGCCAAGGCTTGGATGCGCCGATGGTCGATATCTCGGGGGGTGACCAAGGCGGACGGCAACCGCGCGACGATGATCAGAGCGGCGCAGATGATGGGCAAGATCGCGCCATCGGACACCCCATAGTTTCAACCGCCAACGCAGCCCCAAGGGTTACAGCCGCGGGACTTGATCTACGTCTTTAGCGAGGAGAGCGAGATGGATATCGTTCAAAACACCCAAACCTTTGGCTCACGCAGCCAAAGCAACAGCGCGGCCAATGCTGCAGGGACGATCAGCTCGGATTTCGAGACATTCTTGCGGCTTCTGACCACCCAGATGCAGAATCAAGACCCGCTCAACCCGATGGAATCGACCGAGTTTGCCAGCCAGCTTGCGCAATTCTCAGCCGTGGAACAGCAGGTGCGCAGCAATGAATTGCTGGTGGGATTGCAGGCCGGTCTGCAAACGCTGGGCATGGGGCAGATCGGGTCGTGGATCGGGATGCAGGCGCGCGCCGAAATGCCCGTGAATTTCGAAGGTCAAAGCGTAACGCTGTCGGGCGCGCGCCATGTATTGGCCGACCGAATGGAATTGATCGTGCGCGATGAGGCGGGCGAGGTGGTACAACAGCTACCCATCGCGCTGAGCGATGATAGCTTTGCATGGAATGGCACCGGGGTAGATGGCCGCGCGCTGCCGCCTGGGCTGTACAGCTTCTCGGTCCAGAATTGGTCAGGCGAAGAGATGATCGAGGAACGTGGCGCGATGGTCTACGGCACCATCCAAGAGGTCGCGATGGTCGGCGAAGAAGTATGGCTATCGATGGAGGGTGGGGTGGGCATTCCCGCAGGTGATCTTTTGGGGCTCGGCCGGCCGGGGGGCTAAGGCTCAGGTCAGATAGGCCAAGATCGCAACCGCACCCGCCCCAAGGATCAACCCGGCGGCAGCGATCCCCACCCGTTCGGGCCACGGGCTACGCCGTTCGATGCGCGGGGGGTTGGCCTGCGCCAAAAGCGCCTTTTCGGCCAAGGCAGGCAGGCGTGGGCCAAAGCGCGCCAGCACGCGCGCGGTTGCCACCAGATCGCGCAGCGCGGCCTTGGGGCCGATATTCTCGCGGATATATTCCTCGACCACGGGGCGGGCGACTGTCCAGATATTGATCTCGGGATCGAGCGAGCGGGCCACACCCTCGACCACCACCATCGTGCGCTGCAGCAGGATCAGCTCGGTCCGCGTTTCCATGCCGAACCGCTCGGTCACCTCGAAGAGATAGGCCAAAAGCCGCGCCATCGAGATGCGGCTGGCATCCATGCCGAAGATCGGCTCGCCGACAGAACGGAGCGCTTGGGCAAACTCGTCGATATCGCGGTCGGCCGGCACATAGCCTGCTTCGAAATGCACTTCGGCCACGCGGCGATAATCCTTGCGGATAAAGCCCATCAAGATCTCGGCATAAACACGGCGCGTGTAGGAATCGAGCCGCCCCATGATCCCGAAATCCAGCGCCACCAGATCGCCATTGGGCGCGATCTTGAGGTTGCCGTGATGCATATCGGCATGAAAAAACCCGTCGCGCAGCGCATGGCGCAAGAACATCTGCAAGACCCGCGCCCCCATTGCGCGCCGGTCAAAGCCATTGGCGTCAATGGTTTCCAGATCCGAAAGCGTTGTGCCCGTGACCCATCCCAGCGTCATCATCCGGCGCGAGGACAAGAACCATTCGACCTGTGGCACGACGAAACCGGCGTCATCCTTGGTATTGGCGTGAAATTCACCGCAGGCCGAGGCCTCAATCCGCAGGTCCAACTCCTGCATCACGACGCCTTCGAAATGTGTGATCACGTCGCGCGGCCGCAACCGGCGCGAGGCAGGCGAGAGTGTCTCGACGAACCACGCGATCAGGTAAAAGGCGTCGATATCCTTGCGAAAGGCACGCTCGATGCCGGGGCGCAGGATCTTGACCGCGACTTCGCGCCCATCATCCACCAGCCTCGCGCGGTGTACCTGCGCGATGGAGGCAGCGGCAACAGGTTCCGAGAATTCGGAAAACAGCGCGTCCAGCGGCTTTTCCATCTCTTGGGCCACGACGCGCTTGGCCTCGGCCAAGGGAAAGGGCGGCAGCTTGTCTTGCAACACCTGAAGTTGCAGCGCCATCTCGGCGCCCACCACATCGGGGCGGGTCGAAAGGATCTGGCCGAACTTGATATAGGCAGGGCCAAGGGCGGTTAGCGCGCGCGGCACGGGCGGCACGCTGGGATCACCGCGCAGGCCCAAGAATTTGAACGGCCAGCCCAAGACACGCGCGGCGACACGGATTGCGCGCGGCGCTTCGACCGCTTCAAGAACGGCACTCATCGCGCCTGTTCGCTCGAAGGTCGCGCCGGTGCGGATCAACCGCCAGATGTTGTGGGGGCCCTTCACCTCAGATTTTCCACCCCGAATGAAGGGCAGCAATCCCCATCGAGAGGTTGCGGAAACTTACCTGTTCAAAGCCTGCATCGCGGATCATCTGGGCGAAAGTTTCCTGATCGGGAAAGCGGCGGATCGATTCGACGAGGTATTGGTAGCTGTCGCGATCCCCTGCGATCAGCTGGCCCATGCGCGGGATCACGTTGAAGGAATAAAGATCGTAGAGCTTTTGCAGCCCGTCATTGGGCAATTGGCTGAATTCCAGCACCATCAGCCGCCCGCCGGGGCGCAGCACGCGAAACGCCTCGGAAAGCGCATCTGGAATGCGGGTCACGTTGCGGATGCCGAAACTGATCGTGTAGCGGTCGAATGTGTTGTCCTCAAAGGGCAGGGCCATCGCATCGCCCACGATCCAGTCGAGTTTTTCGGCCATTTGTGCCGCTTCGGCGCGCTTTTGCCCCTCGATCAACATGGATTCGGTCATGTCGAGCACGGTGGCACTGGCACCCGGCGCGCGGCCCAGAAAGCGAAACGCCACATCCCCCGTGCCGCCCGCCACATCAAGCAGGCGTTGCCCATCGCGCGGCACAAGCCAATCCATCAGCGCATCTTTCCAGACGCGGTGGATGCCCATGCTCATCACATCGTTCATGATATCGTATTTCGAGGCGACATTGGTGAAAACGCCATGGACCATCCCGGCCTTGTCGTCCTCGGCCACATCCTTGAAGCCGAAATGGGTCGTGCGACCTGTGCTGTCCTCGGCCATCGGGCTTGTCCTTTTTCTCGTCCGCTTCTTCTTATAGAGGCACATCAGCGCGTTACAACGCCGCCCGTGATATAGGAAAGCCCGCTTTGCCCGAACTTCCAGAAGTCGAGACAGTCCGTCGCGGGCTTGCCCCCGTGTTGGAGGGTGCGCGCATCGCGCAAGCTTTGGTCAATCGCCCCGATCTGCGCTGGCCTTTTCCCGAAAACATGGCCGCGCGGCTGACGGGGGCCAGGGTGACCGCGCTCAGGCGGCGGTCGAAATATATTCTGGCCGATCTAGATACAGGCGAGACCTTGATCGTGCATCTGGGCATGTCGGGGCGGATGATTATCTCGGCACCTTCGGGCACGCGCGATATGCTGGCACAGTTTCACCATCTGCACCCAGCCCCTGAAAAACACGATCATGTGGTGATCGACACCGATCAGGGCGCGCGCGTCACCTTCAACGATGCGCGCCGGTTTGGCGCGATGGATCTATGCCCCACCGATGCGGTGGAACAGCATTGGCTGATCGCGGGCATCGGCCCCGAACCTTTGAGCAACGCCTTTCATGCCGATCACCTGATCGCGGCGTTCAAGGGCAAGCGCAGCCCGGTCAAAACCGCGCTTCTCGATCAGCGGATCGTGGCCGGGCTTGGCAATATCTATGTCTGCGAGGTGCTGCACCGTGCGGCCATTTCGCCTTTGCGCCATGCAGGCCGGATCGCTCCCGCGCGAGTCGCCGCAATGGTCCCCATCATCCGCGATGTGCTGTCCGAGGCGATCGAGGCGGGCGGCTCTTCCTTGCGCGACTACCGGCAGGCCGATGGTGAATTGGGATATTTTCAACACAGCTTTCGCGCCTATGGCCGCGAGGCTGAGCCCTGCCAAACCCCGGATTGCCAAGGGATTATCCGCCGCGTCGTGCAATCGGGGCGGTCGAGCTTCTATTGCCCTGCCTGTCAAAGATAGCTTGAAACCACGGCCCATGGTGCTAACCCTCCGCCCCCAAGCCCCAGTGGCACCCATAGCCCGAGAGCCCGACCCATGGCCTATGAGACCCTGATCGTCGACATCGAAGATCATATCGCGCTGATCAAGCTGAACCGTCCCGATGCACTCAACGCGCTTAACGCCACGCTGTTGGGTGAGTTGTCGGCAGCGCTCAAGGCGGCGGATGCCAATGACAAGGTGCGCTGCATCGTTTTGACCGGCAGCGAAAAGGCCTTTGCCGCCGGTGCCGATATCCGTGAGATGAGCGAGCAAAGCTTCGTCGATGTTTTCGCAAACGATATGTTCGGCCCCGATGCCGAGGATATGCTGCGCGTGCGCAAGCCCATCATCGCAGCCGTTGCGGGCTATGCGCTGGGCGGTGGCTGCGAATTGGCGATGATGTGCGATTTCATCATCGCTGCCGATACCGCGAAATTCGGCCAGCCCGAGATCAATCTGGGCGTCATGGCCGGTATGGGCGGCTCGCAGCGTTTGACGCGATTCGTCGGGAAGTCGAAATCGATGGATATGCATCTGACCGGCCGTTTCATGACCGCCGAAGAGGCCGAACGCTCGGGCCTTGTCAGCCGCGTTGTGCCTGCCAAGAAGCTGATGGAAGAGGCGATGGCAGCCGCTGCCAAGATCGCCGAGAAATCCATGCTGGCCGCCATGGCGGTGAAAGAGGCCGTCAACCGCAGCTATGAGACCACGCTGCGCGAAGGGCTGTTGTTCGAGCGCCGCTTGTTCCATGGGCTGTTTGCGACCGAAGATCAGAAAGAGGGCATGGCCGCCTTTCTCGAAAAGCGCGAGCCGCAGTTCCGCGATAAGTAACCCGCGCGCTACAGCATGTAATGAAGCCGGTCGAAACCGGCGCGGAATGCGGCGGTGCGCGGTGCCACCAGCGCCGGGTCATTTGCAGCCAAGCCTTCGGCGATCAGATCGGCCAGATGATCGACATCGCCCAGATCGACACCCCAGCGCACAAGCTCGGGGGTGCCGATGCGCAGCCCGTTCATCTCGCCCGGCAGCTCTGCAATCGGAAGGCCGATGCCGCAGGCCAGAAAACCCGCTGCATGGAGCCGCTTGGAGGCGGCATGCCCGCCACCGTAACCCGCCGCGCGCACAGCGAATTGATGGCTTTCGGTGGCGCCGCGCGCAGTTTCAAAGACCGGCACGCCGCGGGTCTTGAGGGCGGCCGCCAGCGCCTTAGAGACTGCGATCATCTTGGCCGCATAGGCTACGCCATGGGCTTTCCAATCCAGCAAGGTGACGGCCAAGGCCGCTGATTTCGCCGCGTCGAAATTTGCGGTCATGCCGGGAAAGGCGATCTGGTCGAGCCGCTCGGCCAATTCCGCGTCATTGGTCACGATCAGCCCACCCGCGGGGCCGCCAAGGCTTTTGTAGGTGGACATCGTCATCAGATGCGCACCCTCCGCCAGCGGGTCGGACCATGCGCGCCCAGCGATGATCCCGCATTGATGGGCGGCGTCGAACATCAGCTTGGCCCCGACATGATCGGCGATCTCGCGCACGGCGGCGACGGGATGTTCGAACAGGTTCAGCGATGTGCCCAAGGTGATCAGCTTTGGGCGCTCACGCTCGGCCAGCGCGGCGAGTGCGGCGACATCGACCGTGAAATCCTCGGCCGAGATCGGGGCGGGGATGGTGCGCAACCCGAAAAGACCCGCGCAGCCCGCGATATGATGGGTCACATGGCCGCCCACGGTCGCGGGTGGCGCGATGATCGTGTCGCCGGGCCGACAGGTCGCCATAAAGGCGAAAAGATTGGCCAAAGCGCCCGATGGCACGCGGATCTCGGCATAGCTTGCATCAAAGACTTGGGCAGCAAGCTCGGCTGCGATGACCTCGATCTCTTCGATGGCTTCAAGCCCCATCTCGTATTTGTCGCCGGGATAGCCCAGCGAAGGGCGGCTGCCGATGCCCGAGGCCAGCATCGCCTCGGCGCGGGGGTTCATCACGTTCGTCGCCGGATTGAGGTTGAAGCAGTCACGTTCATGGATCTGGCGATTCGTATCGACCAAGGCGGTAATCCGCGCCGCGACCGCCGCATCCGCGCTTTGCGCGGTTGTGGCTGCGATGGCTTGAACCCGCGCCTCGCAACCGGCGGGCACCCATGCGCGTGTGGCAAGCGTGGTCATGATCGGCTTCTCCTGTATGCTTTGGCGATCTTGCGCCTTTCGCCGCGTAAGCTGCTGCATTGACAGTGCGACCGCAAGCACCGCGATAGCTTGTGCAACTCCGGGCTTTGCAATGGCGACAAAAGCATCTATAGACAGGCCCACATGCGTGTGAGGCCCGCCTTGGCCAGAGTCGCCCGGTTGCTGAACTGGGCTCGGGATCTCCCGCGCTATTGCATTTTTGAGATCCGACGAGACGAAAGAGAGACAGCATGGCAAATTCGCCCCAGTCCAAAAAGCGCGCCCGCCAAGCCGAGCGCCGCACAATCGTGAACAAAGCGCGTCGTTCGCGTATCCGTACCTTCCTGCGCAAGGTCGAAGAAGCGATCGCCGGTGGCGATTACGCCGTGGCCGAAACCGCGCTGCGCGATGCACAGCCCGAACTGATGCGCGGCGTGACGAAAGGTGTTTTGCACAAGAACACCGTGTCGCGCAAAATCTCGCGTCTGTCGGCGCGTGTGAAGGCCCTCAAAGCCTGAAGATACGGCACATCATCCCGCTAGGGTTGTAAGTCAAAAAGCGCTCCGCATCGCGGGGCGCTTTTTTTCTGAGAAAAATTTCGTGGAGTCAGAAGCCGCTATCACCCTGCGGGAGATTCGAGTGCCAAAGAGTCTGGTGTCAAGTTCGAAGAGTCGTTGCAGCCGCCTTGCGCAATCCGCTAGCGTGTCGGAGCGATTCAGCTGCTCTGGGGGGGCGGGTCGAAGGGGAAATAGATTGCTTGCGGTTGTCGGTTCGGCGTTGCGTCCGGCCTACAGCACACATCGGCACTCAGTTCGATGTCGCTGGTAATCTGTGTGGGTGGCATGTGGACGAGTGTCCGACATGGCAGTCATATTGAGCCGCTTCGTACCGACACCGAGCTGCCGACTTTCGTGTCATATTGTTAATGTTCAGTGCCTGGATCTGTTTTTGAACCGGGTATCATGTGTGTATGGCCGCCTGTCGGGCGTAGGATGGAGATCTGGAAATAAACCGGCGCCATCCGCGAAATCGCAATGCACCTGAGGGGGGTGCATTCGCTCAAATGGGCGTCGCAAGGCGTCTGAGAATAAGAAACGAGGATGGGACGATAATGACGAATGAGACGTGGGGCCGGGTTCGTGTTGAGTTGCGTAAGGCTGTCGGTGAAAATAACTTTTCGGCCTGGATCGACCCTATCGTTTTTGATTGTCTCGAAGATCGCACGGCGCGTTTTCATGTGCCGACGAATTTCTTCGGAAGTTGGGTTTCTCAAAATTTCCGCGATGTCATTCTGCGCCATCTGAATTCTGCTGGCGTGGGCGTGGATCGTGTCGAGTTTTCGGTTTGCCCTGTTGATGCGGTGCGTGCCGACAATGCCAATGCTGCCCCGGTCGCGGCAACACGTCCGTCGCTGCGCGCGCAATCTTTGGGTCTCAAGACAGGGACCGATGACCTGCCCGGCGCGACCCTCAATCCCGGCTATACCTTTGAGAATTTCATCGTCGGCAAGCCCAACGAGCTGGCACATGCTGCCGCCCGCCGCGTGGCCGAAGGCCGCGATGTAACCTTCAACCCGCTGTTTTTGTATGGCGGCGTTGGCTTGGGTAAGACCCATCTGATGCACGCGATCGCGTGGGATTTGCGCACCCGCTTCCCCGAGGCGCGTATCCTGTATCTCTCGGCCGAACAGTTCATGTATCGCTTTGTGCGCGCGCTGCGCGAGCAAGACACCATGACCTTCAAGCAGATCTTCCGTTCGGTCGATGTGCTGATGGTGGATGATGTGCAGTTCATCGCCGGCAAGACCTCGACGCAGGAAGAATTCTTCCACACGTTCAATGCCTTGGTCGAAGAGGGCAAGCAGATCATCATCTCGGGTGACCGCGCGCCCGTTGATATGGAAGAGCTCGACACCCGCATCGCATCGCGCTTGCAATGCGGCTTGGTCGTCGACCTTCACCCCACCGATTACGAATTGCGCTTGGGCGTGCTGCAGCACAAGGCCGAGCAAGCCTTGGCGCGCAATCCGCAGATCAAGTTGGCCGAGGGTGTGCTGGAATTCATGGCGCAGCGTATCTCGACCAATATCCGCGTCGTCGAAGGCGCGTTGACGCGTCTGTTCGCCTTTGCCGACTTGGTGCGCCGCGAAGTCACTATCGAGATGGTGCAAGATTGCCTGTCCGATATTTTGCGCTCGACCGACCGCAAGGTGACGCTGGATCAGATCATCAAGACCACCTGCGAATACTACAACATCCGTCAGGCCGATATCACCGGCTCCAGCCGGGCGCGCGCGGTGGCGCGTCCCCGCCAGATGGCGATGTTCTTGTCCAAAACGCTGACCAGCCGCAGCTACCCCGAGATTGCCCGCAAGCTGGGTGGCCGCGATCACACCACTGTTCTTTACGGTGTGCGCAAGATCGAAGAGCTGATGGCCGTGGACAGCCAAATCGCCGAGGATGCCGAGATTCTGCGCCGTATGCTCGAAGCCTGAGGGCACGACATTGCGTCGTCAGACCCCTATGGGGCTTGACGCCCGCGCCTGCGCGCGACACTCCTTAAAAAAATGCTTGTGCACACGGGGGAGGCGGCTAGGCTCGCATCCCCCGCATTTGTCGGAGCCAAGGCCATGAAATTCTCGATCGAGCGCGCCACCTTGTTGCGGGCTGTCTCACAGGCACAGTCGGTTGTCGAACGCCGCAATACCATTCCGATCCTCGCCAATGTCTTGATCGAGGCCGAGGGGGATACGGTCAGCTTCCGTGCCACCGATCTCGATATCGAAGTGGTCGACCGCGCTAATGCGATGGTCGAGCGCGCGGGTGCGACCACCGTGTCGGCCGTTACCTTGCACGAGATTGTGCGCAAGCTACCCGATGGGGCCTTGGTCACCTTGGCCGATGATCCCACCAATGGGCGGCTTACGGTGCAGGCGGGTCGGTCGACCTTTCAGCTTGCGACCCTGCCCAAAGAAGATTTCCCGGTCATGTCCACGACCGAATACAGCGCCAATTTCTCTTGTGCCGCGCCGGTTCTGCGCCGTCTGTTCGACAAATCGAAATTCGCCATTTCGACCGAAGAGACGCGCTACTACCTCAATGGTGTCTATTTCCATGTCTCCGAAAGCGACGGTGGCCCGGTGCTGCGCGCGGTCGCGACCGATGGGCATCGTTTGGCCCGGATCGACGCCGATCTGCCCAGCGGTGCACAGGGCATGCCGGGCGTGATCGTGCCGCGCAAGACCGTCGGCGAGATGCGCAAGCTGCTGGATGATGATGATGCACAGATCGCGGTCTCGGTGAGCGAGACCAAGATCCGCTTCGCCACGCCCGAGATCACGCTGACCTCCAAGGTGATCGATGGCACTTTCCCCGATTACGCGCGCGTCATCCCACTGAACAATACCCGCCGGATGGAGGTGGACGCCGCCGATTTCGCCAAAGCGGTGGATCGTGTGGCTACTGTCTCGTCCGAGCGTTCGCGCGCGGTCAAGATGGCGCTGGATGAGGATCGGCTTGTGCTTTCGGTCAATGCCCCCGATGCAGGCAATGCCGAAGAGGAATTGGCCGTGGCCTATGGTGATGAGCGGCTCGAGATCGGGTTCAATGCGAAATACCTGCTCGAGATTGCCAGCCAAGTGGATCGCGAGAATGCGGTATTCATGTTCTCCTCACCCGGTGAGCCGACGCTGATGCGCGAAGGTAATGACACCAGCGCGATCTATGTCGTGATGCCGATGCGGGTGTGACGGGGGCGGAAAACGCGCGTTTTTCGCACCGCAAACCCGCGTTTTCCTTGAGGAAAACGCTTTGAGCCCATTCGTCGCTCAACTTGCCCTGTCGCATTTCCGCAGCCATCGCCGCGTCAATCTCGCGTTTGACGGGCGGCCCGTGGCGATCTTCGGCCCCAATGGCGCAGGCAAGACCAACCTGATCGAAGCGGTCTCGCTCTTGTCGCCCGGGCGTGGACTGCGACGCGCAGGTGCCGACGAGATCATCCGCCGCCCCGAGGCGCTGGGATGGAAGGTCACAGCCCAGATCACCGGCGGCGGCCCAGATCACGAGGTCGTGCTGAGTGCTGCGCCCGACCAGCCGCGCCTGACCCAGATCGATGGCAAGACGGCGGCGCAAACGGCGTTGGCGCGGCTCTTGCGCATCGTTTGGCTGGTGCCTGCGCAAGACCGGCTATGGATCGAAGGGGCCGATGGACGGCGGCGTTTTCTCGACCGCATCGCGCTGAGTTTTTTTCCCGAACATGCCGAGGCGGTGTTGAGTTATGAAAAAGCGATGCGGGAACGCAACCGCCTGCTCAAGGATGGGGTGCAAGACGCGCGCTGGTATGATGCGCTGGAACAGCAAATGGCCGATGCAGGCGCGCGGCTGACCGCCCATCGCCGCGACGCCATCGCGCGGATCATGTCCGCTCAGCAAGACGCGGCAACGGCCTTTCCCGCCGCTGCCCTGTCGCTTGAGATGGCGGATCTGACCACGCCCGCCGATTTCGCCACGGCCCTTTCCGAAAGCCGCCCTCGCGACATGGCCGCAGGGCGAAGCTTGGTTGGCCCACACCGGGCCGATCTATCGGCGATCTACAGCGAAAAGGCGATGCCAGCGGCGCAATGTTCGACCGGCGAGCAAAAGGCGCTGCTAATATCGCTGGTGCTTGCCAATGCCCGCGCGCTCAAGGCTGAAACCGGAAGCGCGCCCTTGGTGCTGCTCGACGAGGTCGCGGCTCATCTTGACGCAGGCCGCCGCGCCGCGCTGTTCGACGAGATTTGTCAGCTTGACGCGCAGGCCTTCATGACCGGCACGGGGCCGGAGCTTTTCACCGAACTGGGTGTGCGTGCGCAGAATTTGCGCGTGACGGATAACAACGGGGCAAGCGAGGCCCAATTTTGCGATGCCGCCCCATCATGACCGTCACAGTTGAACAACTGGCCCTTTATGCCGCCGCGATGGCGGGGCTGTGGGTTGTGCCGGGCCCGGTTTGGGTCGCGCTGACCGCGCGTGCGCTATCGGGTGGCATGTCTGGGGCTTGGCCCTTGGCCGTGGGTGTGGCGCTGGGCGATCTGATCTGGCCGCTTTGCGCGATCCTTGGTCTCGCCTGGGTGTTGTCACTCTATGGCGACGCGCTTGCCGTGATGCGTTGGATCGCGGCTTTGGTTTTTGTGGTCATGGGGCTTTTGCTGTTCCGTGCGCCCGCCAAGACACCCGGCACCGATAGCCGGATGACGCGGCCCGGCCTTTGGGCGGGGTTTTCCGTGGGTATGGCCGCCGTCATCGGTAACCCCAAGGCGATCTTGTTCTACATGGGTTTTTTGCCTGGATTTTTCGACCTGACACGGATCACTGCGCCCGATATCGCCGTTATCCTTTTGATCTCGGCGGTGGTGCCGCTGATCGGTAATCTGGGGCTTGCGCTGTTTCTCGATCGCGCGCGGCGCTTGCTGCAAAGCCCGCGCGCCATCCGCAGGCTCAACATCGCCTCGGGTGTCTTGCTGATCTTGGTGGGCGTGGCCATCCCCTTTGTCTGACGACGGCAAAGGGTTTGGCGGTCGGCCGCGAGGAAACACCTAAATCTTGTGTCTGCGGCGTGACATTCCCCGGCCCGTTCGGTATAAAACATCAAACAGAACAGGCAGAGATCCCAATGGCAGACAACGCCCAGGCGTCGAACGAATACGGCGCAGATTCTATCAAGGTTCTCAAGGGCTTGGACGCTGTCCGCAAGCGCCCCGGCATGTATATCGGTGACACTGACGACGGCTCGGGCCTGCATCACATGGTCTATGAAGTCGTCGACAACGGCATCGACGAGGCCTTGGGGGGCTATGCCGATGCTGTGACCGTTATTTTGCACCCCGATGACAGCGTCTCGGTGCGCGATAATGGCCGTGGCATTCCCGTCGGCATCCACGAGGAAGAGGGTGTTTCCGCCGCCGAAGTCATCATGACCCAGCTGCATGCCGGGGGCAAATTCGACCAGAATTCCTACAAGGTGTCGGGTGGTCTGCATGGTGTGGGTGTTTCGGTCGTCAATGCGCTGTCCGATTGGCTTGACCTGCGCATTTGGCGCGATGGCAAAGAGCACTACGCCCGCTTCGAGCGTGGTGATACCGTCAAGCATCTCGAGGTCGTAGGCGACAGCAATGGCCAGACCGGCACGGAAGTGCGCTTCTTGGCCTCGACCAGCACGTTTTCGAACCTCGACTACAGTTTCAAGACGCTGGAAAACCGGCTGCGCGAATTGGCCTTTCTCAATTCCGGCGTCAAGATCGTGCTCGAAGACCTGCGCCATGCCGAGCCTGTGCGCGTCGAGATGGTCTATGAAGGGGGCGTGCGTGAATTCGTCCGCTACCTTGACCGTTCCAAGACATCCGTGATGTCCGAGCCGATCTATATCTCGGGCGAGAAAGATGGCATCGGCGTCGAAGTCGCGATGTGGTGGAACGACAGCTACAACGAGATGGTGCTGCCCTTTACCAACAATATCCCGCAGCGCGATGGCGGCACGCATATGGCGGGCTTTCGCGGCGCGCTGACACGCTCGATCAACCTTTATGCGCAGTCATCGGGCATCGCGAAACGCGAGAAGGTGAATTTCACCGGCGATGACGCGCGCGAAGGGCTGACATGCGTTCTTTCGGTCAAAGTGCCTGATCCGAAATTCTCCAGCCAGACCAAGGATAAGCTGGTCTCATCCGAGGTGCGCCCTGCGGTCGAGAACTTGATGAATGAAAAGCTGGGCGAGTGGTTCGAAGAACACCCCCAAGAGGCGCGCCAGATCGTTGGCAAGATCATCGAAGCCGCACTTGCGCGCGAGGCGGCCCGCAAGGCGCGCGAACTCACCCGGCGCAAAACCGCGATGGATGTGGCAAGCTTGCCCGGCAAGCTGGCTGATTGTCAGGAAAAAGACCCCGCCAAATCCGAGCTGTTCCTTGTCGAGGGTGACAGCGCGGGTGGATCGGCCAAACAGGGCCGCTCGCGCCATAACCAAGCGGTGCTGCCCCTGCGCGGCAAGATCTTGAACGTCGAGCGTGCGCGCTTCGACCGGATGCTGGGCAGTCAGGAAATCGGCACGCTGATCACCGCATTAGGGACGGGGATCGGCCGCGACGAGTTCAATCTCAAGAAATTGCGCTACCACAAGATCGTCATCATGACCGATGCCGATGTCGATGGTGCCCATATCCGCACCCTGCTTTTGACCTTCTTCTTCCGGCAGATGCCGCAACTGATCGAAGGGGGGCATTTGTTCATCGCACAGCCGCCGCTTTACAAGGTCAGCCGTGGCAAATCCGAGGTCTATATCAAGGACCAAGGCGCGCTTGAGGATTACTTGATCCAGCAAGGCACCGAGGGCGCCGTGTTGCGCCTGCCTAAGGGCGAAGAGATTGCCGGTGCCGATCTGACCCGCGTGGTCGAGGGCGCGCGTAGCTTCAAGCGTATCCTCGATGCCTTCCCGACCCATTACCCGCGCCACATTTTGGAACAGGCCGCGATTGCCGGTGCTTTCGATTCTGGCCGTGCCGATGGCGATTTGCAACGTGTGGCCGATGATGTGTCGAGCCGCCTTGATCTGGTCGCCGCCGAATATGAGCGCGGCTGGAGCGGGCGGATCACCCAAGACCACGGTATCCGCCTGTCGCGCGTGCTGCGCGGCGTCGAGGAGATCCGCACCCTTGATGGTGCGGTGCTGCGTTCGGGCGAGGCGCGCAAACTCTCGGAGGTCAGCCGTGACAGCCGCGAGGTGTATCGCGACCCTGCCAAGCTCTCGCGCAAGGAGCGTGAACAGCTTATCCATGGGCCGACCGAATTGCTGAATGCAATCTTGGAGGAGGGGCAAAAGGGCCTGCAACTCCAGCGTTACAAGGGTCTGGGCGAGATGAACCCCAGCCAGCTCTGGGAAACGACGCTCGACCCCGAGGCGCGCACGCTCTTGCAGGTCAAGGTCGATGATCTGGCCGAGGCGGATGATATCTTCACCAAGCTAATGGGCGATGTCGTCGAGCCACGGCGCGAGTTCATTCAAGCCAATGCACTCAGCGTCGAGAATCTCGATTTCTAGGCTGGTTTCGCGCGCCCGCCGGGAGTGCGGCGCTTAGCCGAGATTGCGCAAGGCGGCGGTGGTTGCATCGACCGAGCCGCCGTTGCGGTCAAGCAGCGATCCGATCTCGGAGCGCTCCGAGATCACCAGCGAGACACCTTCGATCAGCAGATCGATGAACAAGGGCCGCCCCGAGCGATCCCAGACGCGAAAGCGTACTTCGAAGGGGGCATCGCCCGGAATGGTTACGTTCGCCAATACCTCGATATAGCGACCGGTATCCTGTGCGCCGGTCACGGTGACAGTGCCGCCCAAGAATTCGCGGAAACGGCGCCCGTATTTGCGCGCCATATATCCTTGGAACGCCTCGGCGAATGCTGAAAGTTGACTGGCGGTCGCACTGCGGGCGGGTGGTCCCAGAACCGATTGCGCGATGGTCGGCATATCGCCATAGCGCACCATCATCCGTTCGAAATCGCGGATCATCGTGTTCTCGGATTGGCCCGAATTGATGATGCGGGTGATCTCGCCTGCGACCTGTTCGACCAGCGCGCTGGCTTGTGTCGTGCTCAAGGCCATCGCCGCACGGGGCAAAACGCCCGCACCCGCCACGGCGATTGAACCAATCAAAAATGCGCGTCGTGTGTGTTGAGGCGTGAAAAACATGACCAAAACCTTAGGCTTTAATACGGATCAATATAAGGGTCTGCATAGATGTCGTCACCCCCGGCGTCCAGTGCCGGTGCCGATCCGCCCAAGGCAAAACGGCGGTTTTGCAAGTAAAGCGAGCGCAGCTGCGCGTAGCTGTCGGCACTTTCGTTGAAGAGCCCGTCGACCAGATCATCCACCTCGTAACGGTCGCCCAACAGGTCGAGAAGCTGAACACCGGTCACGTAGTAGCGGTCGTCGGCTGGAACAACCTGCCGCACAGGGTTCGTCGCCATGTCGACGATCAGGCCGATCGTGTCGCGGGTCGTCGAGGGGCCAAAACCGGGCAACATCACGAAATCGCCCTCGGGCGCCCCCCAGATATGCAGGGTCTCGCCGAAATCCGTCTGGGCGGCAGGCACCCCGATGGCGGTGGCCGGATCGAACAAGCCGCCGATACCGATCGTCGAATTGACCATGAACCGCACGAGGTTCTGCGAGGCCTGCCCGATCCGAACCTGCAGCAAGTTGTTCAAAATATGCGAGGGCTGCGACAGGTTCGCGGCGAAATTGCCCACACCATCACGGATCGGTTCGGGAACGACATTGCCATAGCCCCGCGCAGTCGGCCCAACGACCGCCCGGTCCAGCGCCACGTTGAAGCGATGCACGGCGCGGTTCTGCGCCTCGTCCCGATCGGCGATCCGGTCGCCTTGTGGGAGCGTTGCCGGGCCACATGCGCCAAGCGCCATCAGGCCCATCAAGGCAAGCATCGCAACAGCGCGTTTATGTGAAATCATCTTGGACAAGGGCATATTCCAAAGGTCGGGTAACATTCCCCCGGAAACCTAGCCGAGCGAAACCGAATTTAAAGGGATCGGTCAGCATCTAGCATTGCGACCGCCGATTTGCTTAAAGGTGTTCGCACAAGGCAGAGTCAAGAGTTGCCCCCGGCATTAGGGGATTTGCGTGGATCATATGGCCGAGATGTCGCGAAATACCAAGGTTGGTCCCAATGAGTTGACGGTGTTTCGTCGCAGGAACGCTTGGCTTTTGTGGTCTGTCGCCTTGTTCAGCATGGCAGTGAACGCGCTGATGCTGACCGGCCCGCTTTACATGTTGCAGGTTTATGATCGCGTGCTTGGCTCGCGCTCTGCCGAAACGCTGCTCGCGCTCAGTGTCTTGATCTTGTTTCTCTTCGCCATGATGGCAGTGCTCGATTTTGCCCGCGGACGTGTCGCCGCACGCTACGGGGCGCGATTGCAAGATGCACTTGATACGCGCATCTTCGATGCCGCTCTCAGCCGTGCCCGGCGCACAGGTGATGGGCAAACCGCGTTGCAGGACTTGGCGGCCGTGCAGCGGTTGACCTCCTCGCCCGTGTTCATGGCGCTTTTCGACCTGCCTTGGACCCCGCTGTTCATCGCCGCGATTTTTCTGTTTCACCCGTGGCTCGGCTGGCTTGCCTTGGCGGGGATGGGTGTTCTGATCGTGCTGGCCCTGTTCAATCGCGCGCGCAGCCATGGGCCGATCGCCGATGCAGCGATGGCAGCCCAAGGGGCCGACCGCATCGCCGCTGAAATGCAGGGCGAGGCCGAGTTGATCCGCGCGCTTGGCATGCAGGCCAATGCTTTCGCACGCTGGCATCGTCAACGCCGCATCGCCTTGGCCGAAGGGATGCGCGCCAGCGATTTGGTCGGCGGCTTTTCAGCCACCACGCGCAGCCTGCGCTTGTTCTTGCAATCGGCAATCCTTGGGCTTGGGGCCTATCTAGTCTTGCAGGCCGAGATGACGGCCGGCGCGATGATCGCGGGTTCGATCTTGCTTGGTCGCGCCTTGGCACCCATCGACATGGTGATCGGTCAATGGAACGCCATCGCGGAAGCGGGTCAGTCATGGCGCCGCCTAACCGCGCTTTTGGGCGAGGAGGTGGCCGCCCCGCCCCGCATGCCCCTTCCCCAGCCCAAGGCGCGGGTCGAGGTCAGCCAGCTTTCCGTTATCCCCCCCGGTGCGCAGTCTCCCACGTTGCGCGGCGTCAGCTTTGCCATCGCCCCCGGTGAGGCGGTGGGTGTCATCGGCGCCTCGGGTGCCGGAAAATCGACGCTGGCGCGTGCCATTACAGCTGTTTGGTCGCCGGCAGTTGGGCAAATTCGCCTCGATGGGGCGAAGCTCGACCAATATGACGTTGACGCGCTTGGCCAATACATCGGTTACATGCCGCAGGCGGTGACACTGTTTGCCGGCACCATCGCCGAGAATATCGCCCGCCTTGCAGCCATGCCCGATACGGAAAAAGTCGTTGCCGCCGCACGCATGGCGGGCGCGCATGAGATGATCTTGGCGCTGCCCGATGGATACGAGACGCGGGTATCCGGGCTTGGCGCGCGGCTCTCAGGTGGCCAGATCCAGCGGATCGGCCTGGCGCGGGCGCTTTATGGTGCCCCGGTGCTTGTGGTTCTGGATGAGCCCAATGCCGCCCTCGACAATGATGGCTCACGCGCGCTCAACCACGCCGTGCAGGCGATCAAGGCCGATGGCCGAGCGGTATTGATCATGGCCCATCGCCCCTCGGCGATCCGGGAATGCGATAAGCTTTTGGTGCTATCGGGCGGTGCGCCGGTCATGTTCGGCCCCACGCAAGAGGTGTTGCAGAAAACCCTGGCCAACTATGCTGATATCAAGGTCGCCGCCGGGGGCGTGACATGAGCGCGCCGCTTGCCCCGGAACAATCATGGTCGGTGCGTGGCCCGCTGATGATCGGCGCTTTGGGCATGGCTTTGCTGTTTGGTGGTTTCGGCGGTTGGGCGGTGACCAGCGAATTATCAGGCGCAGTCGTGGCCTCTGGCCGGATCGAGGTGGCGCGCAACCGCCAAGCCATCCAACATCCCGAAGGTGGGGTGGTCGCCGCGATCCATGTCGAAGAGGGTGCGCGTGTTGCCGCCGGTGATGTGATCTTGCGGCTGGAACCCGGCCAGCTGGCCCGTGACCGGGCCGTCGCCGCCGCGCGGCTGTTCGAACTGCGGGTTCGCCGCGCCCGGCTGGAGGCCGAGCGCGATGGCACTGACAGCGTGAGCTTTCCCGCCGGGCTGGTGCAAGCGGCCGCCGAGGACATCGAATTCGCCGATTTGCTGCGCGGGCAGGATACGCTTTTCTCCGCCCGCCGCGACACGCTGACCCGCGAGATCGCCCAGCTGCGCGGCCGGATCGACCAGATCGCCGCCCAGATCGCGGCACTTGCCGCGCAGGAGGCGGCATTGGCCGAACAATTGGCCCTCGTCACTGCCGATCTTGCACGCCAAGAGGGGTTGTTGGCGCGCGGCTTGATCCAATCCGACCCTGTCTTGCGCCTGCAACGCGATGGCGCGCAATTGCGCGGATCGCTGGGCGAGGTGGAGGCCCGCAAGGCCGAGGCGGGCGAACGCGTGATCGAGACCGAGCTTGCGATTTTGCAGCTGGGCACAACGCGACGCGAAGCCGCCATCGCCGAGTTGCGCGAGATCCGCGTCGCCGAAGAGGAACTCCGTCAGCGCTTGGCCGATTTCGACCGGCGGATGGATGCGCTTGATCTGCGCGCGCCGGTCACGGGCCGGATCATGGGGCTACAGGTTTTCGGCCCGCAATCGGTGCTGGGCGCGGGCGACCCCATCGCCTTTCTCGTGCCCGAGGATCGCCCCCTCATCATCACCGCCGAGGTGCCTGCGATCCATGTCGACCAGGTCTTTGTCGGACAGGCCGCAACGCTTTTGTTTCCCGCGCTCGATTTGCGCAACATCCCCGATTTGACCGGGCAGGTGACACAGCTTTCGGCGGATGCCTTTGTCGATGAACGCACGGGGGCCGCCCATTACCGCGCCGAGATCATGCTCGATGACGGTGAGATGGCGCGCCTTGCGCCGCGGGTGCTTTTGCCCGGCATGCCGGTCGAGGCCTATATCCGCACCACCGCGCGCAGCCCGCTGACCTATCTGCTGGAACCCATCCGCATCTATTTCACCCGTGCCTTGCGCGAAAGCTGAGGGGGCTGGCGCATCGCCCCTTTTCCTTTGGGGCGGGGGCGGCTAGCTTCCGGCCAAACATCCGGGTGGGAGATACCGATATGGCTGGAATAATCGAAGCGCGCCTTGCGGAAATGGGCATCGAATTGGCCGGGCCGCCGCCCGCGCCTGCGGCCAATTACGTGCCCTATGTCGTTGCGGGCGACATGGTCTTTGTTTCGGGTCAGATCCCGATGACGGCGGCTGGGCTCGAGACGCTGATCAAGGGCCGCGTCGGTGTCGATCTCGACATCGCGGCTGGTGCGGCTGCGGCGCGGCTTTGCGCCATCAACCTTCTGGCGCAGGTCAAATCCGCCTGTGGCGGCGATCTCGATCGGCTGGTGCGGGTCGTCAAGCTGACGGGTTTCGTCAATGCGCCGCCCGAGTTTGGCGATCAGCCCAAGGTGGTCAATGGCGCCTCCGACCTTTTGGTCGAAGTGCTGGGTGACAAGGGGCGGCACAGCCGCTCGGCGGTCAGCGCGGGGGGCCTTCCCTTCGGCTGCGCGGTCGAGGTCGAGGGGATCTTCCAGATCCTGCCCGCCTAAGGCGCACGCATGCCCGCCCTGCCGCCCAGCTTTTTGGCCCGGCCCATCGCCCATCGCGGGTTGCATGACCGCGCGGTGGGCGTGATCGAAAATAGCCCCGCGGCTTTCGCCGCTGCCATCGCCGCGGGTTATGGGATCGAGCTTGATCTGCAACTCAGCCGCGATGGCGTGGCGATGGTGTTTCATGACGACAGCCTTGATCGGCTGACGGGTGAAACCGGCCCGGTGCGCGCGCGCGATGCGGCAGCACTTGGCCAGATCGCGCTGGCCGGTGCGCGCGCTGGCGACCGCATCCCGACGCTTGGTGCCGTGCTGGAACAGGTGGCAGGCAAAGTGCCGCTGCTGATCGAGCTGAAGGATCAATCAGGCGGGCTTGGCGTAGCGGGTCGCGATCTGGAACAGGCGGTGGCCGCGACACTGGCGGGTTATCGCGGCGATGTGGCGGTGATGTCGTTCAACCCGGCGATGATGGCGGCGATGGCCGATCTTGCCCCCGATCTGCCGCGCGGGCTGACCAGCTGCGGGTTCGATCCGGCGGAATGGACAACGCTTGCGCCCGAAACCTGTGCGATGCTGGCCGAGATCGGCAGCTTCGATGCCGTGGGCGCCAGTTTCATCAGCCATGATTGGCGCGATCTCGCCCGTCCAAGGGTGGCCGCGCTCAAGGCGGCGGCTGTGCCGATCCTGTGTTGGACGGTCAAATCGCCCGAGGTGGAACAGGTTGCGCGGCAGATGGCCGATCAGATCACCTTCGAGGGTTATCTGGCCTGAACGCCGCATTGACGCTGCTTGCCCGCGCCCCATGTGAGGCGCAGACCCCTTACCGCCGGAGCCGGGCCTTGGACGCAAGCCACCCCATCGAGATCGAGGTTCTGGGCGCGATCACCGAGATCGACGCCGCGACTTGGGATGCCTGCGCCTGTCCCGAGATGGCGGATGGTGGCCGCCCCTATGATCCCTTCACCACGCACAGGTTTCTTGCGGCTTTGGAGGCCTCGCGCTCGGTCGGCACCGGCACGGGCTGGGCGCCGCGCCATCTGATCGCGCGCAGCGCGGGCGAGGTGATCGCTGTCGCGCCGCTTTACGCCAAGGGCCATAGCCAAGGCGAATATATCTTCGATCACAACTGGGCCCATGCTTATGAGCGCGCGGGCGGGCGCTATTACCCCAAGCTGCAAATGGCCGTACCCTTTACTCCGGCCACGGGTCGGCGCTTTTTGACCCGGCCAGGTTGGCGTGACACGGGCGTCGCCGCACTGGTGCAGGGGGCCGTGCGCCTGACCGAGGAAAATGGGCTGAGTTCGCTACACATCACCTTTTGCACCGAGGATGAGGCCGCATTGGGCGCGCAAATGGGCCTGATGGCGCGGGTCAGCCAACAGTTTCATTGGGAAAACGACCATTACGCCGATTTCAACGGGTTCTTGGCCGCGCTCAGTTCGCGCAAGCGCAAGACGATCCGCAAGGAACGCGCCGAGGCGCAGGGGTTCGGCGGGCAGATCGTGGCGCTGACGGGCGATGCGATCTTGCCCGCACATTGGGATGCGTTTTGGAACTTTTACCAAGACACGGGCGCGCGCAAATGGGGCCAGCCTTACCTGACACGCGCCTTTTTCGACCGCGCCCATGCGACGCTGCGCGACGATATGCTGTTGGTACTGGCGCTGCGCGATGGGCGGCCCGTGGCGGGTGCGCTCAATTTCATCGGGCGCGATGTGCTTTATGGCCGCTATTGGGGCTGTAGCGAACATCACCCCTGTTTGCATTTCGAACTGTGCTATTATCAGGCCATCGATTTCGCCATCGCCCATGGCTTGGCCCGTGTCGAGGCGGGGGCGCAAGGCGAACACAAGCTGGCGCGTGGCTATTTGCCGGTAGAAACCCATTCGCTGCATTGGGTGCGCGATGCGGGCTTTGCCGATGCGATTGCGCAGTATCTTGCGGCCGAGCGCGCGGCAGTGAGCGAAGAAATCGACGTGCTGACAGGCTATGGCCCGTTCAAGCGCGCCCAAGTAGAGGAACAAGATTAATGCCAGCAACAAAGCTAGACGGTGCCGCGCGTGATGCAGCCCTTGCGGCCCTGACTGAAACCGGATGGGCGCTGGTCGATGGCCGCGAGGCAGTGCACAAGCGCTTTGTCTTTGCCGATTTCACGGCTGCTTTTTCATGGATGACACGGGTGGCACTGGTGGCCGAAAAGATGAACCACCACCCGGAATGGTTCAATGTTTACAAAACCGTCGATGTGACACTGGCCACCCATGATGTCGGTGGCCTCAGCGATCTGGATGTGAAACTGGCCGAAAAGATGGATCTTTTCGCGAGCTGAAGATCACTAGGGGTTTCTTGACAGGGTGTGCCTCCTCCGATCTCTTGCGATCATATTTTGTGATTTCAAGTTCCGGGGTGCGTGAGTGTCGGCCCATCCGTCAGTTCCAGTACATCAGCTTCGCGGCTACTCTGTCGCGCTTGACGCAGACATCGCCGAGCGTTTCGGAACCAAGACCGGCCCCTTCAATCAGACGATCAGGCGGAACATCCACCGGTTTTCCGAGGATTTCGCCTTTCGGTTGACAGCACAGGAATGGGACGACTTGAAATCACAAGATGTGATCTCAAGTGGCCATGGCGGGCGGCGCACGCCCCCTTGGGCCTTTACCGAACATGGTGTGGTGATGGCGGCGACATTGCTGCGAACGGAAACCGCGATTGCTGCCTCGCGCATCATCGTCCGCGGCTTCGTTGCCGCCCGGCGCGCAGAGGCGCTGTTGCCCGAGGGCACGAACCTACCCTTGCAGATAGATTTTGCACAAAGGCTTCCCACCGGCGAGGGCAAGAACGCCGCGCATGTCTTGGCACGGCGGGCGGCGGGTATGATCGATCGAATTCTCGACACGATTGCCAATGACGAAGAAAGCACGAGCGTTCGGCAAGAAGGACGCGCCATCCTCACCAAAAGCCTTGGCGCGATCCGTGCGCATCTCGATGCCAAGGGGATCGCAAATGAAAAGACCGTGGCCGAGATCCGAAAGACCCTGACCGAGATCGAGGCGATCGATACCGACATCATCGCAAGACAAATCGAGGCGGACCATCGCCGCCTCGCCTATCTGGCCAAGCAGATGCAGCTGGTCATTGCTGCACAGACTTATGTGGAGACGGGCGAAGCGACTGGATTTCTCGAGACGCTTCGCGCCATTTCGGGCGAATAGAACCTGCCTCAGATCTGACCGAGCAGCGTTTCACCGGCTGACAATTCGCACACGCCCGGGCCTTCTTCGATATTGAGCGCCTTGATCACGCCATCCTCGGCGTAAAGCGCGTAGCGGCGTGAGCGGTCGTAGAAACCGGCGGGCTCCGCCGTCCAATTCATGCCGATGGCCTTGGTGAATTCCGCGCCTGCATCGCCCAAGAACGTCAGCCCAGCCTCGGCCGCGCCCGTGTCCTTGGCCCAAGCGGCCATGACGAAAGGATCGTTGACCGAGACACAGATGATCTCATCCACGCCCTTGGCATCGAAATCGCCCTTGGTGCGGATGAAGCTGGGTACATGGGCGGCGGTGCAGGTGCGCGTATAGGCACCCGGAAGGCCAAAGATCACGACCTTGCGGCCACGGGTCTTGTCGGCCATCTTGACCGCTTCGGGGCCATTGGCACCAAAGATCAAAAGCGTGGCATCGGGCAGTGTATCGCCTATGGAAATGGTCATGGGTGCGGTCCCTTGGCTTGTGGTTGCGTCGCCTCGCCATATAGTCTGCGCGGGTCCGCCGGCCAATGTGAAAGGTTACGCTTGATGGAAAAGATCGTGGTGGTGGGCGCGGGTCAGGCCGGGGCGGCCTGTGTCGCCAAGCTGCGTGCCGAAGGGTTTGCAGGCGCGATCACCTTGATCGGTGCAGAAGCCGTGCCGCCCTATCAGCGCCCGCCCTTGTCCAAGGCGTATTTGCTGGGTGAGATGACCTTGGACCGGCTCTTGTTGCGCCCCGAAAGCTATTACCGCGAGGCGGGGATCGACCTGATGCTGGGCGCTGCGGTGCAGGCGATCGATCCGTCTGCCCGGCAGATCACGCTTGACGGCGAGACCATCGCCTATGACGCGCTGGTACTGGCGACCGGATCGGTGCCGCGCCGCTTACCTGCTGCCATCGGGGGCGATCTGGGGGGCGTGCATGTCGTGCGTGGTCTGGCCGATGTCGATGCCATGGCGCCGGGGATGCAGCCGGGCCGGCGCGCGCTGATCGTGGGTGGCGGCTATATCGGGCTGGAGGCGGCAGCCGTTGCGCGCAAGCGCGGCATGTCGGTCACGCTAATCGAAATGGCACCGCGCATCTTGCAACGGGTGGCCGCCCCCGCGACCTCGGATTATTTCCGCGCGCTGCACCGCGCCCATGGTGTGGATGTCCGCGAAAGCGTGGGGCTGACCCGGCTTGTGGGGGCGGGTCATGTCACGGGGGCCATCCTGTCGGATGGGGTGGAATTGCCCTGTGACATGGTGATCGTCGGGATCGGCATCGCCCCTGACACGGCACTGGCCGAGGCGGCAGGGTTGGCCATCGAGAACGGGATTGCCACCGATGCACAGGGGCGCACCAGCGACCCCGCGATCTGGGCCGCGGGCGATTGCGCGAGCTTTCCCTATCGGGGTGCGCGCATCCGGCTGGAGTCTGTCCAAAACGCCATCGATCAGGCCGAGTTGGTGGCGCAGAACATCCTTGGCGCTGGGCTGGATTATCACCCCGAACCTTGGTTCTGGTCCGATCAATATGACGTCAAACTTCAGATCGCGGGGCTGAACACGGGCTATGACCGCGTCGTACTGCGCGATGGGGGAGCGGCGCGGTCGCATTGGTATTATGCGGGAGAGCGCCTATTGGCGGTCGATGCGATGAACGATCCGCGCGGCTACATGATCGGCAAGCGCCTGATCGCGGCGGGGATATCGCCCGATCCGGCGGTGGTGGGCGATGCGGCCCATGACCTCAAACCGCTGTTGCAGGGCTAGGGCGATGCGGATCATCGCGGGCCGCCTGCGCGGTAAGAAACTGGCCGAGATCGGGGCAGGCGATGCAGCCGCCCATCTGCGCCCCACGACCGACCGGGTGCGCGAGAACCTTTTCAACATCATCGCCAGTGGCAAGCATGGCGACCCGATCATCGGGGCGCGCGTGCTTGATCTTTTCGCAGGCACGGGGGCTTTGGGCCTCGAGGCGCTGAGCCGAGGGGCGGAGCATGTCAGTTTTGTCGATGACGGCAAAGCCGCACAGGCCCTGTTGCGCCAGAACATGGCGCTTTGTGCCGCACAGGGTGCCAGCGCGCTTGTGCGCCGCGATGCCTGCGATTTGGGGCCAGTCACGGGTGCGCCCTTTGACCTGATCTTTCTCGATCCACCCTATGGAATGGGACTGGGCGAGCGCGCCTTGGTCAATGCCCTTGCAGGCGGTTGGATCGCGCCCGGCGCAGTGATCGTCTGGGAAGAAAGCGCACCCCCCATCGTGCCGCCAGGCTTTGCGCTGTTGGATCAGCGCAGCTATGGCGGCACGGTGATCACGCTGTTGCGCGCGGCATTGGTCGATCCGTCGGCATAAGGGCCCGGCGCGCTGCCTGTCTCAAGCGCGACGGCGGCGCGCGCGGCGTCGACAAGACCCGCGCCATCAAGCCCGCGTGCATCCATTTCCGCGATCCAATCGGCGATGACTGCCTCGCCCAATGTGGCGATCTCGGCGGTCAATGCGGCGGACATCTCGGCGATGGTATTGCCTGCATCCTCCATCGCGATGCGCCCTTCGGCATCGCCCGTGTCATGCGCCCGTCCCGCCCAAGCGGATGCCATAAGGCCGGAGTTGGCATCGATCACCGTGCGCAGATCTTGGGGCAGCGCCTCATAGACGCCGCGGTTCATCGCCCAGAGGAAATAGAGGTTATAAAGCGATTGATCGCCTGCCACATCGGTATGGCTTTCGATCAGATCGGCAAAGCCGAGCGAGGGGGCCTGCTCCCAAGTGATCACGCCACCATCCACCACCCCGCGCGAGAGTGCTTCGGGGAATGCCGGCACAGGCATGCCGACGGGTGTAGCGCCCAGCCGCTCTAGCAGCAACGTGGCGGGCCGCGACGGGCCGCGCAGGCGCAGGCCGCTGAAATCAGACAGCGCCGCGATCGGCGCGCCGCGCAGATGGATCAGCCCGCGCCCATGCATATGCACCGCGATCAGATGCACATCGGCGAAATCATCCATCAGATGGGTTTGGGTAAAGGCCCAAGCGGCGCGGCTTGCCTCCTCCGCTGATTTGGTGGTCATGAAGGGCAGTTCCAGCGCCTCGGCCTCGGGGAAACGGCCGGGTTGGTAGCCGGGGATGACCCAACCACCATCGATCACGCCGTCGCGGATCAGGTCGTATTGATCGGTGGCCGACCCGCCCAGCTGCATGAAGGGGTAGATCTCGACCTTGATGCGGCCATTCGATTGTTCTTCGATCGCGTCGGCCCAAGGCTGCATGAAATGCGCGGGGTTGGCACTGGCGGGCGAGACGAAATGCTGAAAGCGCAGCGTCACCTCGGGCTGGGCCTGTTGCGCTGTTGCGGCGACCGCGGCCACCAGCCCAAAGAACGCACCGGACAGGGCATAAAGAATACGCATCTTGGTCATTCCCCCAGAACACAGCCGCAGGTGACATCACCTGTCGCGCATAGGCCGCCGATGTAACCACTCTGGCGATTGCTGCAACCCTTTGTGCGCCACAATATCCTGTGGATGTTCGAAAAACGTCCCCCTGATCTGGCCCCAAGCCCTTGTTAACCCCGTCTCAACATGGGAGAGTCCATAAAAATCGAGCAAATATTTCGAGTTTCCGACAGGCGACCCCATGCAGGACGCGCACGCGCTTTTATCCTCGGTCTTTGGCTTTTCCGCCTTTCGTCCCGGTCAGGGCGAGATCGTGGAGGCTGTGGCCGATGGGCGCAATGTCTTGGCGATCATGCCAACGGGTGGGGGCAAATCGCTCTGTTTCCAACTGCCCGCGCTGATGCGCGACGGCGTGACGGTGGTGATCTCGCCGCTGATTGCCTTGATGCGCGATCAGGTGCGCGGTCTGCACGAGGCGGGCGTGGTCGCGGGCGCGTTGACCTCGGGCAATACGCAAGAAGAAACCGATGCCGTCTGGGCCGCACTGGAAGATGGCAGTCTGAAGCTTTTGTATATCGCGCCTGAACGGCTGGCGGCATCAGGCACCGAGCGTATGCTCAGGCGCGCGGGCGTGTCGCTCATCGCCGTGGATGAGGCGCATTGCGTCAGCCAATGGGGCCATGATTTCCGCCCCGATTACCTGCGCATCGGGGAATTGCGGCGCGCGCTTGATGTGCCGCTGGCCGCCTTCACCGCCACGGCGGACGCCGAGACGCGCGAAGAAATCGTTACCCGCCTTTTCGATGGCGCCCAGCCCGAGACATTTCTGCGCGGCTTTGATCGGCCCAATCTGGCGTTGGCCTTCGAGGTGAAACAGAACCCGCGCGGGCAAATCCTGTCCTTCGCTGCCGCGCGCAAGGGGCAGTCGGGGATTGTCTATTGCGGCACCCGCGCCAAGACCGAGACACTGGCGGCAGCATTGGCGCAAGCGGGCCATAGCGCCTGTCACTATCACGGCGGGATGGAGGCCGAGGATCGCCGCATCGTCGAGGGGCGCTTTGCGACCGAGGATGGGTTGATCGTGGTGGCCACCATCGCCTTTGGCATGGGCGTGGATAAACCCGATATCCGCTGGGTCGCGCATGCCGATCTGCCCAAATCGATCGAGGGCTATTATCAGGAAATCGGTCGTGCGGGCCGCGATGGCGCGCCCGCCGACACGATGACGCTGTATGGCCCCGATGATATCCGCTTTCGCCGATCGCAAATCGACGAGGGGCTGGCCCCGCCAGAGCGCAAGGCCGCCGATCACGCGCGGCTGAACGCGCTTTTGGGTCTGGCCGAGGCGCTGGGCTGCCGCCGTCAGGTCTTGTTGGGCTATTTCGGAGAGGTGGCCCAGCCTTGCGGCAATTGCGATCTGTGCCAGACCCCGCCAGAAACCTTTGATGCAACGACCCCCGTGCGCAAGGCCCTGTCGGCGATCTTGCGCACCGGCGAATGGTTCGGCGCGGGGCATCTGATCGATATCCTGACCGGCAATCTGACCGAAAAGATGCGCGAACGCGGCCATGAAACGCTGCCCACTTTCGGCATCGGCACCGAGTTTGACACGCGCGGCTGGCAGGCGGTGTTTCGTCAGATGGCCGCCCATGATCTGGTGCGCCCCGACCCTGCCCGCCATGGTGCGCTGCGCATGACCGAGGCCGCGCGGCCCATCTTGCGCGGCGAGGCGGGGATCACCCTGCGCCATGACACGATCAAATCGGCCCCCCGCCGCCCGCAGGTCAAGATGCTGGTGGGCGAAGAGGATGCGCCGCTTTTGTCCGCGCTCAAGGCCAAGCGCCGCGCCTTGGCCGAGGCGGCGCGCGTGCCCGCTTACGTCATTTTCACCGACCGCACCTTGATCGAGATGGCTGAAACCCGGCCCGAGACGCTGGACCAAATGGCGCGGATCACCGGGGTCGGGGCGACGAAGCTGGAAAAATACGGTGCGCAGTTCTTGGCCGTGATCACGGGCGCACAGCCCGAAGATCTGCACCCGGCGCGGCGCAAGCTTGCAGGGCGCGATGCAGGCTCGCTTTATGACAGGCTTTTGGCGGTGCAGGCCGATCTGGCGCGCGGCGAAGGCGGGATCGATAAGCCCGTGACCTGTTCATCGGCGCAATTGGCCAAGCTGGCCGAGATGCGGCCGGCCGACCTCTCGGGGATCGTGCGACTGTTGGGCGACCGGCGCGCCGAACGCTTTGGCGATGCCTTTCTCGAGGTGCTGCGCGAGCCGGGTTAATCCGACAGTTTGCGCCCCTTGCTGACCCGGCTCGTTCCTGTGGCGGCGGCCATGCGGGCAGTCGTGAAGCGGTTGGGCAAATCCGTATCCAGATCGGGCAACCCCTCGCGCGAGAGCAAGACCGCCATGGGGCGCAGCCCCGGCACATGGCTGCATACGATCATCGCCGCGACCATGATCGGCACCGACAAAAACATTCCCGCGATGCCCCAGACCGAACCCCAAAAGGCCAGCGCCACGATGATGCCGAAGGTCGACAATCGCAGCGCGCGGCCCATCAGCCAAGGGTCGATGATATTGCCATTGAGGAACTGGATCACGCCGACCGACAAGAAAAAGGCAAGCGTTGGACCCGGTTCACCCAATTGCACATAGGTCACGAAGGTCGCCAGCACCGTTGCCACGATCGAGCCGACATTGGGAATGTAATTGAGGATAAACGTCAAAATCCCGATCGCGACCGCCAATTCCAGCCCGAACAACATCGCCACGCCATAGACCATCAAGCCCGTCACCGCGCTGACCAAGGTCTTGACCAAAAGGTAGTAATTCACCCGCCGCATGATCGTGCCGATGATGCGCTGGGCATGGGCCGCGCGCTTGGCATTGCCGCCCATCAAGCTGGTCAGCTTGACATCGAACCACAGACGCTCGGCGAACAAGAAGCCGACGAACAAGATGACCAGCACCGTGCCTTGCATCAGCCCGCCTGCCTGACCGGCCAAGGCACCCAGATAGCCTTGCACATCGATGCTGCGGATGGCCGATGCGATCGCTGTCTCGACCTCGGGGCCCATCCAAGCGAAAAGATCCGCCGCCGCCGCAGGGGCGCGGTCGGTATAGGTCAGCGTTGTCGTCAAAACGGTGTTGATCTGCGACAAGATCAACGAACTGAGCATGAACATTCCGGTCGAGATCAAGGTGACGGCTGCAAGGCTCGCCAACCAGTTGGGAATGCCCAAAGGCCCGATCTTGAGCCGCGCGATATAGCCGATCGCATCGCTTGTCAGGCTGAAGACGATGATCGCCACGGCAAGCGATGTCAGCAAGAACCGCGCCTCGACCAGCAAGAACAAGATCAAGGCCCCCGCGATGATGACCAGCGCGGCGGTTTGAACGCGGTTGCGGCTTTGTGCGCGCGTCGGCGCGCGCTCTGTTCTTGGATCGTCGTTCACAATGGCCCGGCCTTTTCGCTCGGCCGATACTGGAACGCAGCGCGTGCAATCTCAAGCGGTGAATGACACAAGCGCGGGTTGCCCAGCCCGGCCCATGGCGCTAGGTCCATGATCAACCCAAGGATCGAACCGGAGGATGGCCCATGCTGATTGTGATTTCCCCCGCCAAACGCCTCGACTGGGCCGCCCGCGCGGTGGAAATGACGCGGCCGCGTTTTCAGGATGAGGCGCGCGCCTTGGCGCAAACCGCCCGTGGCCTAACTGCGGCGGATCTGGCCGATTTGATGGATATTTCGCCCAGCTTGGCCGCGTTGAACGCTGAACGTTTCCAGCGCTTCGATGAGGCAGGTGAAGATGCGCGCCCCGCGGCCCTTGCCTTTGCGGGTGACACCTATCAGGGGCTTGAGGCGGCAAGCCTTGACGCCGATGACCTGCGTTTTGCGCAAGATCGTCTGTGTATCTTGTCGGGGCTTTACGGCCTGTTGCGCCCACTCGATGCGATCGCGCCCTATCGGCTTGAAATGGGCAGCCGCTTGGTCACGGAAAAGGGTGCAAATCTTTATGCCTATTGGGGTGACAAGATTGCCCGCGCGCTAAACGCACAGGCGGCCGAGATGAAAAGCGAGACGCTGATCAACTGCGCCTCGGTCGAGTATTTTACGGCTGTTGATCGCGGCGCGCTATCGTTGCAGGTGATCACCCCGCAGTTCTTCGAGGATAAGCCGGGTGGGCCCAAGATCGTCAGCTTTTATGCGAAAAAGGCACGCGGCGCGATGGCGCGCTTTATCATCGAGCGGCGGCTGACCGATCCGGCGACGATCCTTGATTTCGATCTGGGCGGTTATGCCTACGCCGCCGATCTCAGCACAGCCGACAAACCGGCCTTTGTGCGCAGTGCGACGGCGGCATCACAAAGCGCTGCTTGAACGGGGCAGGGAAAGGCGTGTTGGAACGCGCGCGGCAGCGAGCCCGTCGATCCGCTACGGTTCGCGCCATAGCCGTAGGGCGCACCAGACCGCCGAGCCGCCGAAAAACGCCGTGCCGATGATCCCGATCTCAAGCGAGGCGATGCCGCCGATGCCATTGGTGGCATAAGCGCCGATCAAAAGCGCCAAACCAAACAGGCTGATGGCCAGCCGCAGCTTCAATTCACCGCGCGAGGGGCCGAATTTGTTGTGATTGGGCATCGGCCAAGGGCCGCTGGGTCAAATGCGCAGAAAGACTTGCGCGATCCGTGGCAAAAGCCCGTCAAAGCGCAGCCGCCCATCGGTCGCCACCAGACAGATGCAATCTTCGCCATCATCATCCGCAATAGGCGTGTGATGGGTTTGCTGCCCGGCCACTTCCAGATCACCGCGCTGAAAATGCCCATCTTCCGAGCTATAGCCACCCTGAAGGACCAGCGTCATCTCCGTGCCGCGGTGGCTGTGTTCCGGCATGGCTTGACCGGCGGGGATATACAAAAGCCGCGCGGTCGCATCGCCATCGGCGCAAAGCAGCGCCTGTTTGGTGCCGCGCGCGATGGATTTCCACTTTACCGCGCTGGCGTCACCGCCGACCATCTTGCGCAAAGGGGCGGGAAAAACGCCGCCCGTCGGCGCGCTGCGCTCGGTCGGCTGCATGCGCGAAATCTTGGCAAGCGTCTGCTCAAGGCTATCGGGGGCCAACTCGGCCTCGCTGATGTCGGAGAGAACGGCGCCGCCCAATTCCTCGTATCCCGCAAGGCGGACACGCGCGTCATCATTGAGCGAGACATGGGTTGCAACGACCAGATCAAAAGCTTGCGGCAGCACGCCAGCGGCGTAGCCCATCAACAGATCATCCGGAACATGATGGCGAATGGCGGGCATCCGGCCTCCTCAATTCATTGCGTGGCGCAACCTTTCCAGCGCCAACCTAATGCGAGACTTGATCGTGCCAAGGGGTAATCCTGTTTCGGCGGCAATTTCACTATGTGTGAGGTCGCCAAAATAGGCCCGTTCGATCAGATCACGTTGTTTCTTGGGAAGCTTGCGGACCGCTTCGGCAAGTTTGGTGGATTCTTGTTGCAAGGCGATGGCATCGGCCTGATCAGGCGCGTCCTCTGGGCCCCAAGGGAGATCCTCGGGCTCGGGGCGGGCATAGCGGCGCAACAAGTCAATCTTGCGGTTGCGCGCAATCGTAAAGATCCACGTCGCGACGGATGCCCGCGACGGGTCGTAAAGATGCGCTTTATGCCAGAGCGTGGCCATCACGTCCTGCATACACTCCTCCGCAAGGGCGTAGTCCGCCCCGGACTTGATCAAGAAGGCCTTTACCCTCGGGGCGAAGTGTCGAAACACTTCGGCAAAGGCCTTTTGATCTTGGTGCTGCGCGATGGAGGCCATACTGGCCACCCAATGCGCCTCTGTCTTTTCCATTGCCGTCACGGTCGGGTCACGCCTTTCTTGCTGACGCATAAAAAGATGGCCGGTACCATCCCCACAGGGCGTCAGCTGGCTGTTCAGCGTGGTCGTTCGAGGACAGCATAGCGCGTTTACGGGATTATCCCTAGACTGGATCAAAACTATTTTCTTTGATCTATGAAGCAGAGCCGCGCGTATCCTAATTAACGCGCTTTTCGATGCTTTTAAGGGGACATCGCCGATGCCATTCGAACAACCGGCCGTTGCGCCGAAACGGATCGCCGTGATCGGCGGCGGAATCTCGGGCATGGGCGCTGCCTATCACCTTGCCGATTCGCATCACGTCACCTTGTTCGAGGCCGAGCCGCGTTTGGGCGGACATGCGCGCACGATCGTGGCGGGCAAGCGTGGCGATCAGCCGGTCGATACCGGCTTTATCGTGTTCAACTACGCCAACTATCCCAATCTGACCAAGCTCTTCGCGGCCCTCGATGTGCCGGTGACGAAATCGGATATGAGTTTTGCCGCCTCCATCGGCGGTGGCCGGATCGAATATGGGCTGCGTAGCTTTTCGGCGCTGTTTGCCCAAAAGCGCAATCTGGCCAATCCCGCTTTCTTGCGCATGGTGCGTGATCTGCTGCGCTTCAATGCCGGGGCGGAAAAGGTCGCGACCGATGCCACCATCACGCTGGGCGAGTTGATGGACCAGATGCAGATGGGCCGCTGGTTCCGTGACTACTACCTGACGCCGATCTCTGGCGCGATCTGGTCCACCCCCAAAGAAGAGATCATGGATTTCCCGGCCCAGGCATTGGTGCGGTTTTTCCGCAATCACCACCTGATGCAGGCTACAGGCCAGCATCAATGGTGGACGGTGCAGGGTGGGTCCATCGAATATGTGACCCGGCTCGAACAGGCGCTGTTGGTCAAAGGTGTCGATATCCGCGTGGCAACCCCGATCAAGACGGTCAAGCGCAGTGGCCTTGGGGCTGAAATCTTGTGCGAAGGGCATTGGGATGTCTTCGACGAGGTCGTGTTCGCCACCCATTCCGACGACAGCCTTGCCATGCTCGCCGATCCGACACCCACCGAAACCGCTGCGCTGGGTGCCGTGCGCTACCAGCCCAATACCGCCGTGCTCCATGCCGATGCCAGCGCCATGCCCAAGCGGCGCGTGACATGGTCATCATGGAATTACACCGAGCGTCCCGGCCATGAGGGTGGGCCGATCGACCTGACCTATTGGATGAATTGCCTTCAGCCGATCCCGGAAAGTGACCCGCTTTTCGTCACGCTCAACAGCCGTGGGCCGATCGACGAGACATTGATCTATGACACGGCCACCTTCCGCCACCCGGTCTATGATCTCGCAGCACTTGCCGCCCAAGGCACGGTGCGTGGGATGAACGGGCAAAACAACACATGGTTCTGTGGTGCATGGATGAAGAACGGGTTTCACGAAGATGGTTACGCCAGCGCGCTCGACGTGGTCGCGGCGATGGCGGAACGCGATGCGGCGCGCATGGCGGCATGAGCCATGTCGAACACATCGCGGCCGCGACCTTTCACGGGCGCCGCGGTGCGGTGGAGAACGCTTTTACCTATTCCATCGATTATGTGCTGGTGGATGCCGAGGACCCGCGGCCGCGCGCGCCTTGGCTGTTCGGGCGCAATCGCGCCGGGCTGACATCGCTGCATGACAATGATCACGGCGGCCCGCCGAAGCATGGGCGCGGTGCGGCCTGGGCGCGCGCGGTTTTGAACAGTCACGGAATGGCCGATGTGACGGGCGGCACCCTAGAGCTGTTGGCACAGCCGCGCATGCTGGGCCATGTGTTCAACCCGGTCTCATTTTGGCTCGCCCATGATGATGCAGGCGCGCTTCGCGCCGTGATCGCCGAGGTCTCCAACACCTTTGGCGACAGGCACAGCTATCTGTGCGCCCATCCCGATCAGCGGCCCATCACGCGCGAGGATACGCTCAGCGCGCAGAAGATTTTTCATGTTTCGCCCTTTCAGCCCATCGAAGGCGGCTACAGCTTTCGTTTCGATATCCGGGCCGACCGGCTGGGCATCTGGATCGATTACAGCACGGATGGTGAGGGGCTTTTGGCCACGCTGACCGGCAAGCGGCGCGCACTGTCGACATGGGCGATCTTGCGTTCGAGTTTGCGCCGACCCCTTGGCGCGCGCCGCGTGTTGGCGCTGATCCATTGGCAGGCGCTCAAGCTCTGGTGGAAGGGCGCGCCCTACCGCGTGCGTCCTGCCCCACCGGAGCAAGATGTTTCCTGATATGGCGCCCGCCCCCTCGCGCCCGGGTTACGCGGTTTTCGCCGCCATGTTGGCGGCTGCTGGCCTGCCCATCTATATCCATGCGCCCAAGGTCTATGTCGATGAGTTCGGCGTCGGGCTGACCGCGCTGGCGGGCGTCTTGTTCGCGCTGCGCCTGTTCGATGTGGTGCAAGACCCGGTCTTGGGCTGGCTGGCGCAACGCTTGCGCGGTGCGCGGGCCTTGGCCGTCGCGGGCGGTGTGGCGGTACTGGCGGCGTCGATGTTCGGGCTTTTCGCGGTGACGCCACCCATCGCGCCGATCTGGTGGTTTGCGCTGATGATGACGGGGCTATTCTCGGCCTTTTCGTTCCTGACGATCTGCATGTACGCCCAAGGTGTCGCCGCCGCGCCGCGACTTGGCGCGCAGGGCTATCTGCGGCTGGCCGCATGGCGCGAGACGGGTGCGCTCCTCGGCGTCTGTGCGGCCGCCGTCGCGCCGACAGTTTTGGATGCGACCGGCAACCCCTATGGCAATTTCGCGCTGGGCTTTGCCGGGCTTTGCACGCTGGCGCTTTGGCTGATGCGCCGTGAATGGGGCGCCAGCCTTGTGCCTGCTGACAGCGGCTTTCGCATCGTGCTGGCAGACCCGGTGGCGCGGCGGCTGTTGCTGATGGCGCTGATGAATGCCGCCCCCGTCGCCGTGTCATCGACGCTGTTTTTGTTCTATGTCGAAAGCGTTCTGCTGGCCCCGGGGATGGAGGGGCCGCTGCTGCTGTTGTTCTTCCTTGCCGCGGCTGTCAGCGCACCGTTCTGGTCGCGCGCTGCCACAAGGTTCGGGCCGCGTGCGATGCTCCTTGCGGCGATGGCCTTGGCGATTGCCGCCTTTTCGCTGGTGCTGCTTTTGGGGCCGGGCGACACGGTCGCCTTTGCGTTGGTCTGTCTTGTCTCGGGCGCGGCCCTTGGGGCGGATTTCGCGCTCTTGCCCGCGCTCTTTGCACGCCGGATGGAACAGATCGCACCCGAGGCCGCGGCGGGCTTCGGCCTGTGGGCCTTTGTCTCGAAATTGACGCTGGCCTTTGCTGCCGTGGTGCTGTTGCCCGCGCTTGACGCGGCGGGGTTCCAATCGGGTGGCGAAAACCCGCAAGGCGCGCTCGATCTTTTGACCTATCTTTATGCGCTGGTGCCTTGCGTGCTGAAACTTGGCGCGATGGCGGTTCTGGCGACAACGCCGCTGCCGCAAGGCGCGCGCAATCCGATCTGAAGGGGTGATGTGATGCGGGATTTCAAAAGCAAACGCTATTGGCTGGTCGGCGCATCCGAGGGGTTGGGCCGCGCACTGGCGCTGAAACTCAGTCAAGCGGGGGCCGAAGTGATCTTGTCCGCACGCTCGACCGAGCGGCTGGACGCACTCGCCGCCGAGCTTCCCGGCCCGGCGCAGGTCGTCGCGATGGATATCGCCGATCGCGACAGCGTGGCACAGGCTTGGGGCGCATTGGGCCGGATCGACGGGATGGTGTTTCTGGCCGGTGTCTATTGGCCGCAATCGGCGAAAGCTTGGAACGGCCCCGAGGTCGAGGCGATGTTCGACATCAACCTGACAGGCGCCGCGCGCGTGCTGGCCCATGTCGTGCCCGATTTCGTCGCCCGCGATGCGGGCCATATCGTGTTGACCGGTAGCCTTTCGGGCTTTCGCGGCTTGCCCGGTGCGATCGGCTATGCGGCCTCGAAAGCGGGGCTTTATTCGCTGGCGGAATCGCTTTATGGCGATCTCAAGGACACGAGCGTCGATGTGCAATTGGTCAACCCCGGCTTCATCCGCACCCGGCTGACCGACAAGAATGATTTCACCATGCCCTTCATCATGGACCCAGAGCCCGCCGCGCAGATTTTCTTCGACCATATGCAGCGTGGCGGCTTCGCGCGGCATTTCCCGACCTTGTTCAGCCTTGTGTTCCGGTTGAGCGCGTTTATGCCTCACGCGCTTTATCGCCGCCTGTTTTTCTGACCGGGCGCATTTGCGCCAGATCAAGGACGTGGGCGCGCGGCCCATGCCCAATAGCCCCAGAAAGGGAGGGTTCGGCATGGAGCTATCACCGCAACAAGTCGCGCAAATCGTCTTGATGGGCCACGAGCTTATCCGCGCCGAGGGTGAGCTGCGCGCCTTTATCGCCGCAATGCCCGAGGATGAGCGCGCCGAACTGGTGGCGCTCTACTGGGTCGGTCGCGGCAGTTTCGAGCCCGAGGATTGGGAAGAAGCGGTGGCAACCGCCTTGGCCGAGGCAACGACGCCCACCGCCGATTACCTGCTGGGTAGCCCGCATTTCGCCGATCATCTAGAAGCGGGTGCTGAAGCAATGGGCATCGACATCACCGATGTCGAGGAAGACCTGCTTTAACGCCCCCGTCACCCAAGCGTCACTTGCCAGCTTCACGGCGATGGGCAAGATTGGGCCATGCAAACGCCCATTCCCTTTCCAAGCTGGCCCGATGTGGCCGCCGATCTGGTCGCCACCGCCGCAGGGCGCGCGCCCGCCGATCTTGTGCTGACAGGCGCGCGCGTCGTGCTGGTGCAAACGCGCGAGGTGATGGAAGGCTGGCAGGTGGCCCTGCGTCATGGCCGCTTTGCCTATGTCGGCCCCGATGCCAGCCATTGCATCGGCCCCGCGACCGAGGTGGTTGATCTGGGTGGGCGCTACCTGATCCCCGGTCTGTGCGACGGGCATATGCATATCGAGTCCGGCATGTTGACGCCCGCCGAGTTTGCCCGCGCCGTGATCCCGCATGGCACGACCTCCATGTTCACCGATCCCCATGAGATCGCCAATGTGCTTGGCCTGCGCGGTGTGCGGCTAATGCATGACGAGGCCTTGATGCAGCCCGTCAATATCTGGACGCAGATGCCAAGCTGCGCCCCCTCTGCCCCCGGGCTGGAGACCACGGGCTACGAGATTGGCCCCGATGACGTGGCCGAGGCGATGGGCTGGCCCGGCATCATCGGCTTGGGCGAGATGATGAATTTTCCGGGCGTCGTCGCGGGCAGCCAGCAAATGCTGGCCGAGATTGCGGCGACCCAAAAGGCGGGCAAGACCGTGGGCGGGCATTATGCATCCCCCGATCTGGGGCCGGCGTTTCACGCTTATGCGGCGGGTGGGCCCGCCGATGATCACGAAGGCACATCCGAGGATGACGCCGTGGCCCGCATGCGCCAAGGGATGCGGTCGATGATCAGGCTGGGCTCGGCTTGGTTCGACATCGCGGCCCAGATCACCGCGATCACCGAGCGCGGGCTTGATCCGCGCAACATGATCATCTGCACCGATGACTGCCATTCCGGCACGCTGGTGCATGAGGGGCATATGAACCGCGCCGTGCGCCATGCGATCTCTTGCGGCTGCGACCCGCTGATCGCACTGCAAATGGCCACGATCAACACCGCCACCCATTTCGGGTTGGAACGCGAGATCGGCCAGATCGCGCCGGGGCGGCGGGCAGATATGATCGTGACCTCGGACCTATCCGCCCTGCCCATCGAAGCTGTTTATGCGCGCGGGCGGCTGGTGGCCGAAGGCGGGCGCTGCTTGGTCGATTGCCCGCATCTCGACTGGCCGGATGACGCGCGCGATACGGTGCATCTGGGCCGGGTGCTGGGCGCGGATGATTTCGCGGCCAAGGCCCCGAAAGGGGCGGCTTCGGTCACCGTACGCGTCATCGGTGTGGTCGAGAACCAAGCCCCCACCGAGGCGTTGGAGGCAGTGCTACCCGTCATAAGCGGCATGATCGCAGCGCAAGGTGATGTGGCCCATATCGCGCTGGTCGAACGCCATCGCGGTACGGGGCAGGTGGTCAATGGTTTTGTCTCGGGCTTTGGTTATGGGCCCGGTATGGCGATGGCCGCAACCGTGGCGCATGACAGCCACCATATGATCGTCGTGGGGACCTGTCGCGCGATGATGGCGAAAGCCGCCAATCGGTTGGCCGAAGTGGGCGGCGGCGTCACAGTTTGGCGCGATGGCGTGGAATTGGCGTTGGTGGAATTGCCCATCGCCGGGTTGATGTCTGACAGCCCGGCGGCCGAGGTGGCGGCCAAGGCACAAGCGATGGTCGCGGCAATGGCGGACTGCGGCTGCACGCTCAACAACGCCTATATGCAACACTCGCTCTTGGCGCTTGTCGTCATCCCCGCTTTGCGGATTTCCGATTTGGGGCTGGTCGATGTGACCCGCTTTGCCTTGACCGATCTGGTCGTGCGGGAAAACCCATGACCGCCCGGTCCTGTTTGACCAATGTGCCGTGACGGTGTGCCTTGCCCATGCGCGCCTTTGTAGATGAAGATGAAAAGATGAAAAACAAATCCGCCCGCATCGTCAGCCCCGATCAAGAAAAGCAGCGCAAGCTGTTCGACAATGCCGATGCCGCCGTTGCCCATCTTCAGGCGCTTTACGCCGAGGCGTCGCGGTTTTTATGCGACCGGTTCAGCGATACCTTGCGCGGTGGCGCGCCCACGGACACCCGCTTTCGTGCCTTCTATCCCGAATTGCGCATGACGACGACGACCTATGCGCTGACCGACAGCCGCCTCAGCTTTGGCCATGTGGCCGAGCCGGGCAGCTACGCCACGACGATCACCCGACCCGATCTTTTCGCGAATTACCTACGTCAGCAGATCGGGTTGTTGATCAAGAACCACGGTGTTTCGGTCGAGGTCGGCCCCTCATTGACGCCGATGCCCGTGCATTTCGCCGTCGCAGGCGACAGCGCGATCACCGTCCCGCAGGAAGGGGCGGGCGATTTCACATTGCGCGATGTGTTCGATGTGCCCGATCTTTCCACCACGCATGACGATATCGTCAACGGGCTTGGCTTTACCTACGAGGATGGCGCCCATCCCTTGGCGCCCTTCACCGCCCAGCGGGTGGATTACTCGCTGGCGCGCATCGCCCATTATACCGCGACCGACCCTGTGCATTTCCAGAACCATGTTCTGTTCACCAACTACCAATTCTACGTCGATGAGTTCGAGGGCTATGCCCGCGCCATGTTGGCCGATCCGGCAAACGGCTACACCAGCTTTGTCGCCACCGGGAATATCGAGATTACCGACCCTGCCGCCCCCATCGCGCATCCCCCCAAGATGCCGCAGATGCCGACCTATCACCTTAAGCGCGCGGATGGGAACGGGATCACCTTGGTCAATATCGGGGTGGGGCCCTCGAATGCCAAAACCGCCACCGACCATATCGCCGTGCTGCGCCCGCATGCTTGGATCATGGTCGGCCATTGCGCGGGCTTGCGCAATTCGCAGCGGTTGGGCGACTTCGTCTTGGCCCATGCCTATCTGCGCGAGGATAAGGTGCTGGACGATGATTTGCCCGTCTGGGTGCCGGTGCCGGCCTTGGCCGAGATTCAAGTGGCGTTGGAAAATGCGGTCGCCCATGTGACCGAGCTGGCGGGCTATGAACTCAAGCGCATCATGCGCACCGGCACAGTGGCCAGCCTTGATAACCGCAACTGGGAATTGCGCGACCATACTGGCCCCGTCCAGCGCCTCAGCCAGTCGCGTGCCATTGCGCTTGATATGGAAAGCGCGACGATTGCGGCCAATGGTTTTCGCTTCCGGGTGCCATATGGCACGCTTCTGTGCGTGTCCGACAAGCCGCTTCATGGCGAGTTGAAACTGCCCGGCATGGCATCGGAATTCTACAAATCCCAAGTTTCGCGGCATTTGCTGATCGGTATTCGCGCCATGGAAACACTGCGCGACATGCCGCTGGAGCGCCTGCACAGCCGGAAATTGCGCTCTTTTGAGGAAACCGCTTTTCTTTAGTGGCAAAAAACGACATCGAAGCCATGTTTTTGGGCTTTTTCTGTACGCAAAGCGTTGTGTGCTGCCACAATATTCGGTTACCTTTGCGCCAACGGGCCCTAGGGCTCGGGCAGTATTCAGGAGAACAAAACCAATGGCACAGAAACCCATGACCAAAACCCAGCTCGTCGCCGCACTCGCGGAAGAGATGGGCTCGGACAAGAAAACCGCAGCAGCAGCGATCGATGCGGTTTCCGCAATCGTGACCAAGGAAGTCGCCGCCGGCGGCGCTGTCACCATCCCCGGCATCGGCAAGATCTATTGCCGTGAGCGTCCCGTACGCATGGTGCGCAATCCCGCCACCGGCGAGACGATAAAGAAAGATGCCGACAAGCAGGTGAAAGTCACCGTCGCCAAGGCACTCAAGGACAGCGTCAACGGCTGATTGCCCTGATGCAGCTTTCGTGAAAGGGTCGCGCCCAAGATGGGCTGTGGCCCTTTCTCTTTTCTGGGCCGAGGCCAGCTGACTTCATGGATTTCCGCGCATTCTTGGCCGGGCTCGTCTTTGCCCTGATCTGGTCGTCCGCCTTTACCTCGGCACGGATGATCGTCGAGGCCATGCCGCCGATCACGGCCCTATCCATCCGCTTCTTGATCTCGGGGTTGATCGGCATCGCTATCGCGGGGGCCATGGGTCAAAGCCTGCGCCTTGGTCCCGGCCAATGGCGCGCGGTGATCATTTTCGGCATCTGCCAGAACGCGCTCTACCTCGGGCTCAACTTCGTCGCGATGCAATGGATCGAGGCCTCGCTTGCCGCGATCATCGCCTCGACCATGCCCTTGTTGGTGGCAGCCGCGAATTGGGGAATTTTCCGCGAAAAGCTTCCGCTTTTGGGTGTGGTGGGGCTGACGGCGGGGTTTTGCGGCGTGGGCTTGATCATGGCGCAGCGTTTGGGCGGTGGGGCCGATCCAACGGGTATCGTGCTATGCCTGATCGCGGCGGTTGCGCTGACGGTCGCCACCTTGGCGATGCGGGGCGCAACCGGTGGCAATGGCAATTTGTTGATGGTGGTCGGCTTGCAGATGTTGGTAGGTGCGGCCGCACTTGCGCCATTCGCGGTGCTCACGGAAAGCTGGTCGGTCGATTGGTCGACGCGGTTGATCCTTGCCTTTGGCTATACCACCTTGATGCCGGGGCTTGTGGCGACACTGATCTGGTTTTGGCTGGTGCGCCGCATCGGAGCCACGCGGGCCGCGACCTTTCACTTCCTCAATCCAGTCTTCGGTGTGGCAATCGCGGCCCTTCTTTTGGCCGAGGGGCTAAGCTGGGTCGATGCGTTGGGCGTGGCCATCGTGGCGGCGGGCATTTTGGCCGTGCAATTGGTTCGGGTGCGCCCGGCCTAGGGGTCACGGCATGCTCACGGATTTGTCGGATGACAAGTCGTGCATCTGACCGCATGACAGGGCCATGGAAATTATCTTGGCATATGGTGCGGGGCTTTTGACCCTCATTAACCCCTGTGTCCTGCCGATCCTGCCCATCGTTTTGGCGGGTGCGTTGCAGGCTAGTCGCTGGGGCCCTTTGGCCTTGGCTGCGGGGATGGGGCTTGCCTTCGTGACATTGGGTTTCGCGGTGATCGCCGCGGGCCATCTGGTGGGCCTGACCGAAGACCGCCTTGCCCAAGCTGGGGCCGTGGTGATGATGGTTTTCGGCCTGATCTTGCTGGTCCCCCAAGCCTCCTCGGGTTTTGCCTTGGCAACGGCGGGTTTTGCGGGGCGGGCCGATGCCGGGTTGCGGCGCAGCACCCTGGATGGTTGGCAGGGACAATTCCTTGGCGGCTTGATGCTGGGCGCAGTCTGGAGCCCTTGTGTCGGCCCAACCCTAGGGGGTGCCATTTCACTGGCATCCCAAGGCCAAGACCTGTTTCGTGCCTTTTCCATCATGGTGGGTTTCGCGCTTGGTATCGGCACTGTGATCGTCGCCTTGGGCTATGGCGCGCGCAATGCGCTGCGCCGGCATATGGGCGCGCTGCAGCGCTTTGCCAGTGCCTCGCGCCCGATCTTGGGCGGCGTCTTTCTCTTCGTCGGCCTCGCCATCTTGATGCGCTGGCATCACATGGCCGAGGCATGGTTGCTCGACCGGATGCCGGTCTGGCTACAGGATTTATCCGTCGCTTTGTAATGTCTTGAAGGAGTATCCATGATGCCCACGCGTCGCCAATTCATCATCGGGGCCGCAGCACTCGGCCTATTGCCCTTGGGCCGCGCCGCCCAAGCGATGATCGATTATACACCCGGCCTTGTGACCGAACGCCTTGCCGCGGGTGAAACGGTCTTGGCAGATTTCTCGGCGGAATGGTGTTCGACCTGCCGGGCGCAAGAACGCGTCATCACGGCCTTGCGTGCGGCCAATCCTGCCTATGATGCGTCCATGACCTTCGTGAAGATCGATTGGGATAATCATGGCAATGGCGCGCTGTCGCAAAGCCTGCGTATCCCGCGCCGCTCGACGCTTGTGCTGTTGCGCGGCGATCAAGAGTTGGGCCGCCTTGTCGCTGTCACCGCCGAGCCCGAGATCCGCGCTCTGCTGGATCGCGCTTTGGCCTGAACTGCGTGGCCTGCCCTAGCGGTCGGCCGCAATGACCATAAGATTGTCGATCGCCCACATGGGCGGTCGTGCATCGACCGATGCATCGGGCGCGGGCAATGGCACGATCGACAATCGCAGCTCTGGCGCGTTTGTCGTGATCGCCATCTCGACCGATAGTCGCGTTTCCTCAAGCCCCGGCCCGGTGGCAAAGCCCAGTTCCTGCGGGCTGTCCAAACGGCTTTGCAGCACGATACCGTCCTGGGCCAAAATCTCGGTGCGCTGTGCTGCGATCAGGGCGGGCTGTGCCGAAAAGCTTTGGCGCAGAACCGGGGTGCCATCCACGGAAAGCTCGAGCCGTTCCAGCGCCCATGTATCGATCGCAATCAACTCCATCGTTACGATGCTGCGCTGTGTTTGCGGCGGAAGTGCGATGCGGCGCGTCATGGGTGCATCCGCGGGCGAGGCCAACCATATCGCACCAAGCCCGACCTGCGTGTCATCGCGTTGACCGCTCGCCCAATCCGGATCGGGGCTTGTGCTGAGATCCTCGAACAAGACCAAGCGTTCGGTTTCGGTCAATGCCCTAAGGCCGCCGATCTTCGTTCCGAACTCCGCCACCGCATAGGATGGCACGGTGCGGATCAGGCTTGCCGCCAAAAGCGCCAAGGCCATCAACCCGACCGAAACCAGCATCCAGTCAAGATTGACCACGCGCGGTGATTTATATGGGCGCTGAGAGACCCCCATGAGCAAACATCCAACTTCTTCCCCAGTTCCGACGTAATCATGGCCAAATGTGGCGAAAAAGGGGCAGGGATCGGGTGCTTTCAAAGCAGTGTTTTCAACTTGCAGACAATCCGCCGTTTGGCCCGGGATTATCTGCTGCGCGCCGTGTTCAAGGTCTGATTTCTGGCACGATCTCAGCCGATCTTGCCACGATTCTCGCCGATCTGCCCGCGATGCAGCAGGATGTGGTCAAGGATCACGCAGGCCATCATCGCTTCGCCCACGGGGACCGCGCGGATACCCACACAAGGATCATGGCGGCCCTTGGTCACGATCTCGGCCGGTTCGCCTGATTTGGTGATGGTCTGGCGCTGCGTCAGGATGGATGAGGTCGGTTTGACCGCGAAACGCACGACCACATCTTGGCTTGTGGAAATCCCGCCCAGAACGCCGCCCGCATGGTTCGAGCGATAGATTGGCCCATCTGCACCCATGCTGATCTCATCGGCATTCTGGCTGCCCGTCAGGGCTGCCGCCGCCATGCCATCGCCGATCTCTACGCCTTTGACCGCGTTGATCGACATCATCGCGGATGCCAGATCGCTGTCGAGCTTGCCATAGATCGGTGCGCCAAGCCCGGCGGGAACACCGCGTGCAACCACTTCGATCACGGCGCCCACGCTATCGCCGGATTTGCGCAAGCCATCGAGATAGTCGGCCCAATCGGCGGCAGCCTGCGCATCGGGTGTCCAGAACGGGTTTTCTTCGATCTGGTCCCAATCAAAGCGCGCGCGGTCGATGCCATGCGGGCCCATCTGCACCATATAGCCCGTGATACTCAGCCCCGGCACCATCTGCGCGAGGGCAGCGCGCGCGACCCCACCTGCGGCCACGCGCGCCGCGGTTTCGCGTGCGCTGGAGCGCCCACCGCCACGCGGATCGCGGATGCCGTATTTCTGCCAATAGGTGATATCGGCATGACCCGGGCGAAACTTCTCGGCGATCTCGCTGTAATCCTTGGATCGCTGATCGGTATTGCGGATCATCAGTTGAATGGGCGTGCCGGTCGATTGCCCCTCAAAGACACCTGACAGGATCTCCACCTCGTCGGGTTCGCGGCGCTGGGTGGTATATTTGTTCTGCCCCGGTTTGCGCCGGTCCAGCCAATGCTGGATTGCCGTCGCTTCGATGGTCACGCCGGGCGGGCAGCCATCGACCGTCGCGCCAAGTGCTGGCCCGTGGCTTTCACCCCAAGTCGTGACACGGAACAGGTGGCCGAAACTGTTGAGGCTCATCGCGCGATCATCCCTTGCATCCTTGCCAAGGGGCGTAACGGCAAGCGAAGAAAATGCCAAGTCGCTTGCACCTGTCGCATGGCAAGACTAGATGTTGGCCTACCTCGGGGTGGCCTGTTTGGCCTGAGATGCGCAAAGCGATGCGCGACCCGTTGAACCTGAACCGGTTAGGACCGGCGGAGGGAAGGTTTGCGGGCCATGACGATATGCCCGCCCCTCACTTCGCCCGTCGCAATGGAGGAGTGAGAAATGAAACACACCATCATGGCTGCGGGACTGTCTGTTGTTGCGGGGGCCGCGTTCGCGCAATCCCCGGTGCTGACGGTCTACACCTATGACAGCTTTGTCTCGGATTGGGGCCCCGGCCCCGCGATCGAGGCGGCGTTCGAGGCGCAATGCGCCTGTGACCTGCAATTCGTAGGCGCAGGCGATGGCGCAGCCCTTCTGGCGCGTTTGCGGCTGGAGGGGGACGCCACCGAGGCTGATATCGTGCTGGGCCTTGATACAAACCTGACGGCATCGGCGCGTGCGACAGGGCTATTTGCAGCCCATGGCATCACGCCCGAGGGGTTGACCCTGCCCGTCGCGTGGGACGACGCGGAATTCCTGCCCTTCGATTGGGGCTATTTCGCCTTTGTCCATCGCACCGATTTGGCCAATGTGCCGACATCCTTTGAAGCACTTGCTGCCTCGGATATCTCCATCGTGATCCAAGATCCGCGATCATCGACTCCTGGTCTGGGCCTTTTGATGTGGGTGCAGGCCGCGCATGGCGACAATGCCGCCGCGATCTGGGAGGGGTTGGCCGATAATATCGTCACCGTCACCCCCGGCTGGTCCGAGGCCTATGGCCTGTTCCTCGAGGGTGAAGCCGATATGGTGCTAAGCTATACCACATCGCCCGCCTATCACTTGATCGCCGAGGAGGATGCAGGCTACACCGCTGCCGCCTTTGACGAAGGGCATTACATGCAGATCGAGGTGGCGGGTCAGCTTGCGGGCAGCGACCAGCCGGAGCTTGCCAAGGCGTTCTTGGAATTCATGCTGTCTCCCGCCTTTCAAGAGGTGATCCCCATGACCAACTGGATGTATCCTGCCGCCCTTGACCCTGCCGCACTGCCCGATGGGTTCGAGAGTTTGATCGCGCCTGCCAAGGCCCTGCTGGTGGCACAAGATGAGGCCCCCGCGATCCGTGATGCGGCCTTGGCCACATGGCAAGCCGCGCTCGCCCGCTGAGCGTGATCCATTGGACGGGCGCGGCCATGGTCGCGCTCGTCGTGCTGTGCGTGCTGGTGCCGCTTGGCGCGGTGATGGCGCGCGCCGATTGGCCACCATCACTTGGCCCCGGTGATTGGGCAGCGATCCGATTCACCTTGTTGCAGGCGGCCCTTTCGGCGCTGTTCAGCTTGGCGCTTGCCATCCCCGTGGCGCGCGCGCTTGCGCGGCGGTCGTTTCGGGGGCGTGGCGCGCTTGTCACCTTGATGGGTGCGCCGTTCCTTTTGCCGGTCATCGTCGCGGTGCTGGGCCTATTGGCGGTGTTTGGCCGCGCCGGATGGTTGAACGACGCGCTGGCGGGGGTCGGTCTTGGCCGGATCGACATCTACGGGCTACAGGGCGTTGTGCTGGCGCATGTGTTTTTGAACCTGCCCTTGGCGGTGCGGCTGATCTTGCAAGGCTGGCAGGCGAACCCGGCCGAACGGATGCGGCTTGCCACGGCACTTGGCTTTTCCGCCCGCGAGATGCGCCGCCATTTCGAGGGGCCGCTTTTGCGCGCGGTGCTGCCGGGGGCGGGCCTTTTGATCTTTCTGATTTGCACCACGAGTTTCGCGGTGGCCTTGATCCTTGGCGGTGGCCCGCGCGCCACCACGGTCGAGCTTGCGATCTATCAGGCGTTTCGCTTCGATTTCGACCTTGGGCGCGCGGCGCTTTTAGGGCTGATCCAAGTGGCGATCTGCGTGACAGCGGGTGTGCTGGCCTTTGGCGCGATCCGCCGACAAGAGGTGGGCGCGGGCCTTGACCGCCCAGCATTGCCTTGGCCCGGTGATCGCGCTTGGGCGCGTCTGTTTGATGCGGCCGCGATCATGGCCGCGGCACTGTTCTTGCTTTTGCCGATGCTGGCCGTGGCGCTCAAAGGTTTGCCCGCGCTGCCCAGTTTGCCGCCACAGGTTTGGGCGGCGGCCCTGCGCTCGATCTTCTTGGCATTGGCCTCCACCATGCTTGCGGTGGCTCTGGCCTTGCCCATCGCGCTTTTGACCGCGCGGCTTGCCCGGCCCGGGCTGGTCGAGATGCTGGCCTTTCTCACCATCGCGGTCTCGCCTTTGGTGATCGGCACGGGGCTGTTCATCGTGATCCGGTCCATCGCCAACCCGGTTGCGCTTGCCTTGCCAGTCACCGGGCTGGTCAATGCGCTGGTCGCGCTGCCCTTTATCCTGCGCGCGCTGGTGCCCGCCGCGATCACGGCCGAGGCGACGCAAGGCCGCTTGGCCGATGCGCTGGGCATGGGCGGTCTGGCGCGGTTGCGCCACGCGATCTTGCCGCGGCTTGCGCGCCCTTTGGGGTTTGGCGCTGGGCTGGCTGCGGCTTTCTCGATGGGCGATCTTGGGGTGATCGCGCTCTTCTCCATGCCGGGGCAAGGCACGCTGCCTTTGGAGATGTATCGCCTGATGGGGGCCTATCGCACCGATGACGCGCAAGGGGCGGCGCTGCTGCTCATGGCGCTGACGCTTGGGCTGTTTTGGTTGTTTGACCGTGGGGGACGGCTGGATGCTGCAACTCGATAATCTGGCGCTGACACAAGACGGCTTTACGCTATCGCTCTCGGCAGTGGTCGATCGGGCCGCGCGGGTCGCGGTTCTTGGTCCATCGGGAAGTGGCAAGAGCACGCTTTTGTCGTTGATCGCGGGCTTTTTGCAGCCCGACCTTGGACGCATCTTGTGGGACGGTGCCGATATCACCGAGGCGGTCGTCGCCGCGCGGCCGATGTCGATCTTGTTTCAAGACGGCAATCTGTTTCCGCATCTGAGCGTCTTCGACAATGTAGCCCTCGGGCTCCGCCCCGATCTGCGGCTATCGCCCGATCAGCGCGACCGCGTGGCCCAAAGCCTGAACGATGTAGGCTTGGGCGAGATGGGCGACAGGCGGCCCGCCACGCTTTCGGGTGGGCAACAGGCGCGGGTGGGGCTGGCGCGGTTGCTGCTGCGCGACCGGCCCTTGGCGCTTTTGGATGAACCTTTCGCTGCCCTCGATCCCGGTCTGCGGGCCGAGATGCTGGCGCTGCTCAAATCCCTGTCTGAGCGGCGCGGGCTGACGCTGATCATGGCCTGCCACGACCTGCGCGATGCCGAGCGGTTGTGTGACCGGCTATGGCTCTTGGCAGATGGCAAATTGGTGTTGGATGCGCCGATGGCGGGCTTGCGAGATGCGCCCGATCCGGTTTTGCAGCCATGGCTGTGACGGCGCATCATCACCGGCGCAAACGAAAAACGCGCCCCTTGGGGCGCGTTTTTGTCTTAGCGGAAGGCCAAGATCACTCGGCCGGGTAGCCCTTGGCGCGTGCCTTGACAGGTGCCCAAAGCCGCTTGTTGCTCAGATAGAGCAGCACGGCCAACAAGCTCAGCATCAACACGGCGGTAAAGCCCATCTGCTTGCGTGCCATCAGCTTGGGCTCTGCTGTCCATGTCAGGAAAGACGCCACATCAAGTGCCATCTGTTCAACAGTCGCCTCGGTGCCATCGCCGTATTCCACGGCACCATCCCACAGCGGTGGGGCCATCGCGAGGTAGCCGCCGCCATAGGTTTCGTTGCCGTAAAGGATCGCGCCGAACTCTTCCTTCTCCGACCCGGTGTAATGGGTCAGAAGCGAAGCGACATATTCCGATCCACCCATGCCCTTGAACAGCGGGTTCAGCGCCAAACCATAGGGGCCGCTGAAGCCAGCACGCGCCTTGGTCATCAGGCTGAGGTCAGGGGCATTTTCCATCGACGATTGCGGAAAATGGTCGTTGGGCGTTGCTGCGCGCCAATCCTGCAGATCCGCATCGTAGACTTCGATGTAGTTCTGCTCGATGTAAGCGCGCACTTCCTCTTCGCTCAGCCCCGGTCCGCCCTCATCCGAGAGCGTGCGCAGCGGCACATAGCGCAGCCCGTGACAGGCGGCGCAGACTTGCGTGTAGACCTGCAGACCGCGCTGCAATTGGGTCTGGTCAAAGCGGCCAAAGGGGCCCTCATGCGCAAAGGCGTAGTTTTCGACGTAGCCCGCGCCGCCGGCGGCAAGTGCTGCCCCCGATGACAGGGCCAGCGTCGCTGCCGTTGCAGAGCCGATGATAAGTTTCCTGAGCATACTCAGTGTCCTCTCTCTCACTCGGCCGGGGTCGAAGCAGCAGCGCCGCCTTGACCTTCGGATTTGCCGTAATGCGCGTTGAAGTCTTCCTCGATGGTCGCAGGCTGAGCCTGCGGCTTTTCGATCACGCCCAACAGCGGCAAGATCAAGAGGAAATAGGCGAACCAATAGGCCGACCCGATCAGTGCGATATAGGGGTAGATCCCTTCGGCCGGCATGGCGCCTGCCCACATCAGAACGAAGAAGTTCACGATGAAGATCCAGAACCACCACTTGAACATCGGGCGATAGCGGCCCGAGCGTACCGACGAGGTATCAAGCCAAGGTGCCAGCGCCATCACGATGATCGCGCCGAACATGGCCAACACGCCGAAGAACTTGGCATCGACGATCCCCGCGGTCAGGAAGTCGACCGCGATGACCAGCCACACCTCGGTGTCGAAGGCGCGCAAGATCGCGTAGAAGGGCAAGAAATACCACTCCGGCACGATGAATGCGGGCGTCACCAGCGGGTTGGCCTCGATATAGTTATCGGGGTGGCCGAGGAAGTTCGGCATGAAACCCACGATCGCGAAGAAGGCGGCCATGATCACGGCGAGCGCGAACAGATCCTTGATCACGAAATAGGGCCAGAAGGGCAATGTGTCGGCATCGGCGTCTTTCTTCGACGTGCGGCGCACTTCAACACCCGTGGGGTTGTTGTTGCCGGTCGTGTGGAAAGCCCAGATATGCAAGACCACAAGGCCCAAGATCACGAAGGGCAGCAGGTAGTGCAGCGACAAGAAGCGGTTGAGCGTTGCGTTATCGACCGCAGGCCCACCCAAAAGCCATGTCTGGATCGCATCGCCCACGAAGGGGATCGCGCCGAACAGGCCGGTGATCACAGTGGCGCCCCAGAACGACATCTGACCCCAAGGCAGAACATAGCCCATGAAGGCCGTGCCCATCATCATCAGGTAGATAAGCATGCCGATGATCCAGGTCACCTCGCGCGGGGCTTTGTACGAACCGTAGTAAAGACCGCGGAAGATGTGCAGATACACGGCGATAAAGAACAGAGATGCGCCGTTTTGGTGGATGTAGCGGATCGCCCAGCCACCATTTACGTTGCGCATGATATGCTCGACGCTGGCGAAAGCCATGTCGACATGCGGTGTGTAGTGCATGACGAGGATGATGCCGGTGATGATCTGCATCACGAGGCAGACCGTCAGCACGATGCCCCAGATCCACATCCAGTTGAGGTTCTTGGGGGTCGGGATCATCAGCGTGTCATACATCAGCGACACGATGGGAAGCCGGCGATGCAACCACTTTTCAGCGTTGCTCTTCGGCTCGTAATGGTCGTGGGGAATTCCAGACATGTCTATGTCTCCCTCGTTCAGCCGAGCAGGATCGTGGAGTCATCCACGAACGATGCAACAGGGATGGGAAGGTTTTCGGGTGCGGGTCCGCGACGGATGCGGCCCGAGCTGTCGTAATGCGAGCCATGGCAGGGGCAGAACCACCCACCGAAATCACCGGCACCATCGCCGATCGGAACGCAGCCCAAATGGGTGCAAACGCCGATCTGAACCAGCCACTCGCCGGTGTTCTCGCCCGAATAGGCCGGCATGGACCGATTTTCATCGGCGGCCTCGATCGGGCCGATATTTGGGTTGCGCGCATCGCGGTCGACGAGTTCGGCCAGATCGACGGCGCGTGCCGCTTCGATCTCTTCGGCGGTGCGGCGGCGAATGAACACCGGCTTGCCCAAGAAAAGCACTGTCAGCTGCGTGCCTTCGGACACGCCAGAGACATCAACGCGCATCTGGCTTGCGGCTTGCACATCCGCCGACGGGTTCATCTGGTTGACCAGCGGCCAAACAGCGGCACCCACGGTGACGGCACCAACGCCGGCCGTTGCGTAGTATAGAAAATCGCGGCGATCACCGCTTTGGTCTTCGGCGTGTGACACGGTTTCGCGTCTCCCCTTGCTTTCGGTCCGTGGGTTGCCGGACCTTCAAACCCCGAAAGGACGAGGGGAATCTTCCCCGCGCCCGGCTGGCACGCTGTCTATGAGTTAAGGTTATAGGCGTCCAGCGGACAAACGCGCGCATCTACGCCGAAATGTCGCAGCTTTGCCAGCATTTTCCGCCCAAAGGGGCAAAGGGCGCAACCCATGCGGTAGGTGCGCTGCCCCACTGCCCGCAGGCCGGGTGCTGCATGCTAAAGTTGGCGGCGCATCACCCTGTGCAAAATACCCGATCCATCATCATATTCCGGCCCTTCGGCGACGAAGCCCAAGCCTTCGTAAAAGGGGATGACGTAAAGCTGCGCCTCAAGCAGCGCATGAGTGAAACCCGCCGCGCGTGCCGTTGTCATTACATGTTCCATGATCGCGCGCCCCAACCCCGTGCCGCGTGCCTGTGGCATGACCGCGACGCGCCCGATCTTGGCCGTGTCACCCTGCGCGATCAGCCGCGCACAGCCCAAGGGGCCGCTGTCGTCCTCGGCCAGAAAATGGGTGCAAGTCGCGTCATGGGCATCCCATTCCTCGGCCTCGGGGATGTTTTGCTCGACGATAAAGACGGCACGCCGGACCGCGAAGCATGCCGCGCGGGCGTTCTCGTCGTCGGCTGTCGCTATTCTCATCCCGGCTGGGTCGCCTGCATCGCGGGGCGCGTGGCGAAGGCGGCATACCATGCGGCAAGCGCGTCGCGCCCATTGCGCCAGCCGCGATCATCATGGCGGAAATCCAGGTAGCCCAAGGCGCTGCCGACCGCGATCTGGCCCATATCGAGCGGGCCGTTCAAATGGCTGAGCCACTGCCCCTCCAGCACATCGAGCGCGCGGGCGATCTTGGTCCATTGCCCGTCCATCCACTGCGCGAACTGGATCTCTGCGGGGCGAAAGCGTCTTTCATAGGTCAGGCCGACGGCGGCATCCATGATGCCATCGGCGGTTGCCTCAATCGTCAGCACATCCCAAAGCCGCGCCTCGGGGTAGAAACCAGCGCCATACTGCGCATCAAGAAAGCGGGTGATGACCCGGCTGTCATAAAGTGTCGGCGCATCGGGCCGGATCAGGGCCGGGATTTTACCCAGAGGATTGGCCGCGTTCAGCCGATCCTCGCCGCCCAGCGGCGACGCGGTCACCTGCACCAGCGGGACATCGGCAATCCCCGCCTCGGCGATCATCACGCAGACCTTGCGCACGAAGGGTGAGGCGGGCGAACCCAAGAGTTCCATGCTCATGCGATTTTCCTTATGCGCAGCCGTGCCAGCGCGGATAGGTCGATTTCCATGCCCGGCCCATCCGGGCCAAGGCGAATGTTGCGGCGCCAGCGGCCGGTGGCGTTCATCTGACCCGGCGCATGGCCAACGGCCGCACCCTCGGGCGTCTGGTCAAGTGCGGCTTCGGCAGCGGGATCAAGCCGCTTTGGCCGGGCGCGGCTTGCGGCGGCATAGGCAAGGGCCGCGACTGCACCGTAGCGCAAGACGAGACCGGCAATCGGGGCGAGTGGTAGGGCCAAGCTGCAACCTCCCTTGCGGCTGGAATTCGCCTTAGAGATAGGGGAAGGGCGTGTCGCTGTCCATCGCGGGCGGGCCATCGACCATCAGCTGCGACAGCGTCTCGACCTCATGTCCGATCTGCGAGGCGCGCACCTGTGCGGCGGCCCCAAACCGGGCGTCGTCGGTCTTGTTCTGGTTCAGCTTCCATGTGCCCGCGACGCTTTCCAGCGTGAAGCGGAAGGGCAAGATGCCGCGCATCATCCGCTCCAGCGTCTCATCAGGCATCTTGTCGACGGCCCACGGCTTTTTCGGGGTCAAGCGATCCTCGAAATGGGCGGAGACCCGGTCGAGATGGCGGCGCATATCGCCTGCATCGGCGGGCATAAGCTGCCCGCGCAAATGCACGGCGACATAGTTCCAAGTCGGCACCTGTGCCGGGTCGCCATACCAATCGGGCGATATGTAGCCATCTGGCCCCATCACCGCGATCACGGCGGGCGTCGGCCCAAGGACGGCGCGCGCGATAGGGTTCGAGCGCACCAGATGCAATTCGCCCCCCGTGGCATCATCGTTCAGCCAAAACGGCACATGCGCCAGCATCGGCCCCTGATCGCCGTTCACACACAGCGTGCCAAAGCCGCGTGTGCGTGCGAACGCAAGGTTCAGCGCCTCTGCCTCGCCGCGAAAGGCTGGGTTGGGATGCATCGGTTACCCCCTTGTTCACGCCGTGAGGCGCGCGCCCGCATGCCCGGTAATCTGGGCGGTGATGATCGCACCCTCGGGCTGATCGGTGCTGAAATCAACTTCGGTGAATTGCTCTGTCCGACCCATGCGGGGGTTTTCCATCAAGATGCGATGGGTCTTGCCCTGTTGCGTGGCAAGGTGCGCTGCAACGGCCGCAGCCCCGATATCACGCAGCCGCGCGGCGCGGTCCTTGATCGCTGCACCCGCGACTTGCGGCATCCGCGCGGCGGGGGTGCCGGGGCGGGGTGAATAGGGAAAGACATGCAGCCATGTCAGCCCGCAGTCTTCGACCAGCTTGAGCGAATTTTCAAAGGCCGCTTCCGTTTCCGTCGGAAAGCCCGCGATGATATCAGCCCCAAAGACGATGTCGGGGCGCAGGCGGCGCGCCTCTTCGCAAAAGGCGATGGCGTCGTCGCGTAAATGGCGGCGCTTCATCCGCTTGAGGATCAGATCATCGCCATGCTGAAGCGATAGGTGCAGATGCGGCATCAGGCGCGGCTCGGTCGCGATGGCCTGCATCAGGTTCTCATCGGCCTCGATGGAATCGATCGAACTGATCCTGAGGCGGGCGAGATCCGGCACCAGTCGTAAGATGCGCATCACCAGATCGCCCAAGCGCGGCGCGCCGGGCAGGTCCGACCCCCAGCTTGTCAGATCGACGCCTGTTAGCACCACCTCGTTGTAGCCGCGATCCACCAGCCGCTTGATCTGATCGACCACGACACCCGCAGGTACGCTGCGCGAATTGCCGCGCCCGAAGGGGATGATGCAAAAGGTGCAACGATGATCGCAGCCGTTTTGCACCTGCACATAGGCGCGCGCGCGGGTGCCGAAGCCGTCGATCAGATGGCCCGCCGTTTCCGTGACCGACATGATGTCGTCGACCTGCACCCGCTCAGTCTCACCAATGAGGTCGGCGGCCATCGCGGCCCAGGTTCCAGTCTGCATTTTCTCGGTGTTGCCGATCACCCGGTCAACCTCGGGCATGGCGGCAAAGGTTTCCGGCTCGGTCTGGGCGGCGCAGCCGGTCACGACCAGCGTGGCATCGGGGTTTTGCCGGCGCAGGCGGCGGATGTCTTGGCGCGCCTTGCGCACCGCCTCGGACGTCACGGCGCAGGTGTTCACGATTACTAGACCCGACAGCCCCGCCGCTGTTGTCATCTCGCGCATCGCCTCGGTCTCATAAGCGTTGAGACGGCAACCCAGCGTGTGAAAGACGGGCGGCTTGGCGTTCATTGCACCGCTGCCAACCATTCGGGCGTCAGCACGCCGGAAAACACCGTCGCCGTGGGGCCGGTCATCCAGACACCGTCATCGCGCCAATCGATCCAGATATCGCCGCCATCAAGCGTGATCTTGACCTTGCGCCCCGTTAGCCCCCGCCGCGCGGCCGCCACCGCCACGGCACAAGAGGATGAGCCAGAGGCCAGCGTGACCCCCGCGCCGCGCTCCCAGACCCGCATGCGCAGGTGATCAGGACCGATCAGATGGGCGAATTGCACATTGGTGCGCGCGGGGAAAAGCGGGTGATGCTCTATCCGCGCGCCCTCGGCCACTAGATCGACTGCTTCGGCGTCATCCACGAAGAAACTGCAATGCGGGTTGCCCATGCCGGTGGCGACCGGGTCGCCCGCAATGGGCAGGTGCAGGGTATCCATCGCCTCTGCCAGCGGGATATCGGCCCAATCGGTCATCGGCTGGCCCATATTGACCGCGGTCAGCCCGTCGCCCGCATCGACAGCGTGCAGCACCCCCCGCTCGGTGCGCAGCGTCAGCGCCGCGACACCGCGCCTGTCCATCTCGTGACGCGCGATGCAGCGCGTGGCATTGCCGCAGGCCGCCGAAAGCGAACCATCGGCATTCCAAAAGGTCAGCCGCAGATCTGCGTCCGTATCGTCTTCGATCACTGCCAACTGGTCGAACCCCACGCCGCGGTGACGATCGGCCAGCGCACGCGCCAACCCTGCGGTCACGGGGGCCACCCCCCCGCGCGCATCGATCACGACGAAGTCGTTGCCAAGCCCATGCATCTTGAGAAAGGGCAGGCCAGAATGGGGCGTGTCATCTATCATGCGCGCCATATACGCCCGGCGCGCAAACATGGAAATCCCCCGCCCCGGTTTTTGGCTTGACGAGTCTCCGGCCCGTCCGTAGGTAGGCGCCCCTGAGTGGGCCCGTAGCTCAGTTGGTAGAGCAGTTGACTTTTAATCAATTGGTCACAGGTTCGAATCCTGTCGGGCTCACCATTTTTCCCCATGATTTATGGTCAGAATCGCATGCCAGCATCGACGATCTGGCTGACGATCTCGGTGCGGCTGCGCAGCTGGTTGGGTTGCAGATGCGCGTAGCGCTGCGTCATCGCCGATGACGAATGGCCAAGCAACTCCTGCACCTCGTAGAGGCTGACGCCATTATTGATCAGCAAGCTGGCATAGGTGTGACGCAGGTCATGGATGCGCACCTCGGGGAGGCCCGCCGCATCGCGGGCTTTGAAATAGGCGATGTGGAACCCGTTGTAACAGGTGCCGGTGCGCGGGTTGATGAAGATGTAATGCTCCGGCCCCACAGGCTGGCCCAGCTCGCGGGTGCGCGCCTTGGTGTATTCCAGCACCGTGATCGCCGCCGCACTCAGCATGATCCGGCGCGAGCGGCCATTCTTGGAAATCGGCACCCGCCAATGCCCCGCCACCAGATCCATGTCGCACCATTTGGCGGTGCGCGCCTCGCTTTTGCGCGCGCCCGTCAGCAACAAGAAGCGGATGAACAACGCAAGGTAGGGGTGATTGATCCGGTCGCATTCGCGCAAGAGCCGCCCAATCTCGGCCTGTGAGAGAAAGCGTTGCCGGTAATCGCCCGTGGGCAGCTTGCGCAGGTATGGGGGCGCAGTGGCCCCTTCGGGCAACGCCCCCCAATCGCGCACGGTGCGGAACAGGCGGTTCACCAGAAAGATGTGCTTGTTGATCGTGGTGTTCTTCAGTCCTAGCTGCACCTGACGGCGCAGCCATGCGTTGACCGAGAGCGGCGTCAGATCAGTCCAGCCCAAGGGGCCGAGCGTGTCGCGCAGATGCTTGTCATAGGTCAGCAATGTGTGCCGATGCCCCCGCGTCGTGGCCGAGACATGGGGGTAATAATGTTCGTCGAAGAACGCGTTCAACGTCGGGGCCGCCTCACAAAAGGCGAAGCCGCGAATCACGCTATCATGCGTTGGTTCAGACATATCCACGGCGCACCCCTTTTCGCGTATCGCGCGTCATTCTGTTTTCTTCCGGCTTCTGCTGCGCCATTTTTCGGCCCTCTGAAGCGGCGGGTAAAAACCCATGAGCCATTGCAATCGGCTCGAATAGCAGCGGCGGGCGTTGCAGCGCATTTCGAACGACCGATTCCCTATCGTGCATATTTACTACAACGAAAGAGAAAATATAAAAACATTCGCGCGAATATTCGCAATAGTATGAAATGCGCATGCTATTGGGGTGGAATTGAGAAGCAGTATCTTCGCTACTACTGCCCTGGTGGCCACGGCAGGTATCGCTGCCGCTGATGTAACCTTGGGCGGCGGTGCGGTTGCCGGCCTCAAGTCCACGGGCGCAGGCGACGCATTCTTGCACTATGAAATCGACATCGACATCAAGGCAGCCGGTGAAACCGACAGCGGCCTGAGCTTCGGCGCGTCGCTCGACATCGACGAAGGCGCGACCGCTGGCCGCGATCCCGAAATCTTCGTCTCGGGTGCTTTCGGCACCGTGACCTTGGGTGAAGTCGACATCGCGACCGACGCTCTGGGCCTGCCCGACCTCGGCTTTGACGGCATCGGCATGGATGACGACGTCGAAGCACTGCGCAACGCAGGCACCGCTGACGTGACCTACGCCCACAGCATCGCTGGCATCTCCCTGACGCTGAGCTATGGCGTTGGTGGCACCCCCGGCCTCGACGCCGCCGAAGGCGACTTCGGTATCCTGCTCGGCTACAAGTTCGACGCGTTCAGCATCGAAGCTGGTGTCGCGCGTGACGATTCGACCGGCAACCGCGCGATGGGTGTCGAGCTTGGCTATTCGGCCAACGGCATCAGCGCAACCGCGCTGTGGGCACAGCAAGACCCTGCTGCTGGCGCTGAAACCTCGGGCTATGGCCTGAACATCGGCTACACCATCGACGCCCTCACCGTCAGCGCAAGCTATGCAGACACCGATCAAGCCGGCGACGGTGACGACTACGGTATCGGCTTCAGCTACAACCTCGGTGGCGGTCTGCGCATTGTCGGCGCTGTCGGCAGTGTCGATGCTCGCACGACGACAGCTGGAAATCCTGGACGTGCAGACGTCTGGGATCTTGGTCTGACCATGTCCTTCTGATCCGACAGGATCGAACTTTCGGAAAGAGCGGGCCTTGCGCCCGCTCTTTTCTTTTGGCCTAAGCTGTCCCCATGGGACTGACAGATATTCAAAGCCGTATCGAAACTGCCGCCACCGCCGCCGGACGCAAGCCCGAGGATGTGACGCTGATCGCCGTGTCCAAGGTGCAGCCGCCCGAACGGGTCGCGGCCGTGTTGGAAGCCGGACAGCGTGTTTTTGGCGAGAATCGCGTGCAGGAGGCAGCGGGCCGTTGGCCCGATTTCCAAGCGCGCTTTTCCGGCATCAAGCTGCATCTGATCGGGCCGTTGCAGACCAACAAGGCCCGCCAAGCGGTCGAGATGTTCGATGTGATCCACACGCTCGACCGGCCCAAGCTGGCCGAGACATTGGCCCGTCTGGCTGATGAGCGTGGAAGCTGCCCCGATCTTTTCGTGCAGATCAACACCGGGGCCGAGGCACAAAAGGCCGGTGTTCTGCCGGAAGACGCCGATGGGTTCATCGCGCAGGTGCGTGCGCTGGGCCTGCCGCTTGTGGGGGTGATGTGCATCCCCCCGGTCGAGGACGCGCCAAGCCTGCATTTCGCGCTTTTGGCCAAGATCGCCGCGCGCAACGGGCTGACCGGGCTGTCGATGGGCATGTCGGCCGATTTCGAAAGCGCGATCGCGCTGGGCGCGACCCATGTGCGCGTGGGTTCTGCGATTTTCGGCGAACGGGCATATGATTGACGCTCAGCGCGCGGCCAAACCCTCTGGCACGACAAGCCGCGTCTGAAACCCGATCCGCGCCACGATCCAGCGCAGGTCATCGGGATGCAGCGCGATACAGCCCGCCGTCGGATGCCCTGGTCCGCGCCACGCGTGGATGAAAATCGCCGAGCCTGCGTTATGCAGCGCGCGGGGCCAGTTCCAATCCGTGATCAAAACGATGTCGTAAAGCGGATCGGCGCGGCGCAAGACCTCGTGGCTGGCGGCGAAGGGCGCGCGCACCATCAGGTTGTAATCCTCGTGTTTTGGATCGTCGCACCACAGATCACCGGGTCGGATCGGCACCGCCCAATCGCAGGGGCGCGCCAAGCGGTCGGGGCGGTAAAGGCAACCGACGATCCCATGCACCCCCGCAGGTGTCGCGCCATCGCCCTCGCGCTTGGTCAGCGTGACGCCGCCGCGTCCAAGCCGCATGGGAAAGACCCGCCCCAAAAAGCGCAGGCCCATGGGCGTGACCACCATATCGCGCGCTTTCACAGCAGATGCCCCGACTTGTCGCGTTTGACCGCAAGGTAATGGGCATTGTGCCGACCCGTCTCGGTGACCAGCGGCACGCGCTCGGCCACGGATATGCCCTCGGCCTGCATCATCGCCACCTTGCGGGGGTTGTTGGTCATCAAGCGGACCGCGTCAAAGCCCATCCGCTTGAGCAGATCGGCGCCGATGCGAAAATCACGCTCATCATCCTCGAAGCCGAGGCGGTGATTGGCCTCGACCGTGTCGAAGCCTTGGTCTTGCAGGTGATAGGCGCGGATCTTGTTGGTCAGCCCGATGCCGCGCCCCTCTTGGTTGAGGTAGAGCAGCATACCCGCGCCCAAGCGGCCCATCTCGGCCAGTGCGGTGCGCAGCTGCGGGCCGCAATCGCATTTCAAACTGCCCAGCACATCGCCGGTGAAGCACGCCGAATGCAGCCGCGCCAGCACCGGCTGGCCACGGTCGGGGCGGCCGATCTCGATCGCGTAATGCTCCACACCGCCGTTTTCGGGACGGAAAATATGCAGCCGCCCCGCTTCGGCCGCTTCCATCGGCAGGCGGGCGGCAGCAACGGGCAAGAGCGGGTGATGCAGGGCCAGATCTTGTGCAAGATGAGCGGCCTGCAACAGCGCCGCGCCCAATTGGTTTGCCTGTGCCTTAGGGTCGGCGATTTCAAGCGCGACAATCGCGGGCAAAAGCTGTGCGGATTTGGTCAGGCCCAAGGCAAGGCGGTGCAGATCGGCCGCCCCCTCGCGCAGGCCAATCAGCGGGCCCTTGAGCGGCGCGCTCAGGTCGCGGGCAGGATCGGCCAGCGCGCGCACCCAATCGGCGCCCATCTCGGGCGGTAGGCGCAGCCGCACCAGATCGCCATCATAGGCGGGGGTCTTGAGCGTTTCGGCCCGGCGCTGCGTGATCGCCACCACCGCGCCCTCTGCCAATCCGCGCAGTGCTGCCAGCCGTGCGGCGCTGAGCGTTTCGGCGGCCAAAACCAACAGCCCGCGCGCCCCATCGGTGATCACGACAGGCAGCCCGACCCGAAGATCGGACCGCGCGCGCGCAATGGTTTCAGTTGGGCTTGGCAATAGGCTCATGACGCATCCATACTTTGCCCGCGCAGGATTTGAAACATTTCCCCTGATCGCGACACGTCGGCGTGAGATTGCATGTCAAACGCTTGTCAAAGCCTGTCAACTTGCCAAGCTTGGTCAAGAGGCGTGAGAAAGGAGCTTTCCATGGCGACGTTGAAAAGAGTCCTGTTGGTCGATGATGATGACGACCTGCGCGAGGCGTTGAGCGAACAGCTTGTGATGACCGAGGATTTCGATGTCTTCGAAGCCGCGAACGGCGCACAGGGCATGGTCCGCGCCAAGGAGGCGCTTTACGATCTGGTGATCCTTGATGTGGGCCTGCCCGATACGGATGGGCGCGAATTGTGCCGCCTGATGCGCAAGCAAGGCGTGAAATGCCCCATCCTGATGCTGACCGGCCACGACAGCGACGCCGACACGATCCTTGGTCTGGATGCGGGTGCCAATGACTACGTCACCAAGCCGTTCCGCTTTCCGGTGCTTTTGGCGCGCATCCGCGCCCAGCTGCGCCAGCATGAGCAGTCCGAGGATGCGGTGTTCCAGCTTGGCCCCTATACCTTCAAGCCCGCGATGAAGCTGTTGGAGACGGAGGATGCCAAGAAAATCCGTCTGACCGAGAAAGAGACCAATATCCTGAAATATCTCTACCGCGCCCAAGATGGCGTGGTCGCGCGCGAGGTGCTGTTGCACGAGGTATGGGGATATAATGCGGGTGTTACGACCCATACGCTGGAAACCCATATCTACCGCCTGCGCCAGAAGATCGAACCCGACCCGGCCAATGTGCGGCTTTTGGTGACGGAAAGCGGGGGCTACCGGCTGGTGGCCTGACGCGGGTTTGATCCAGATCAAGTTGCAACCACAGGTTGTGCGTCAAAGTGACGATATTACCTCCCTGTTGGACTGGCCCGGACCGATGGTTCGGGCCTTTCTTTTTTCGCTGTGCGCTGGCCATCCGGGCCATGGCCCATTAGACCCCTCTCACAGCCGATGACATCAGCGGAGCGCGCGTGCCATGCCCTTTACCCTTGCGACTTGGAACATCAACTCGGTCCGGCTGCGCGCCGATCTGGTGGGCAAGCTCTTGACCGAAGAGGCCCCCGATGTGCTGTGTTTGCAAGAATGCAAATCCCCGGTGGACAAGATCCCCGCCGAAGTTTTTGCCGATTTGGGATATCCCCATATCGTTGCGCGCGGCCAAAAGGGCTATAACGGGGTGGCCATCATCTCGCGCTTGGCGCTCACCGATGCGGGACAGCGCGATTTCTGTGCCAAGGGTGACGCGCGCCATGTCGCGGCGCGGCTGGAAAACGGCGTGACCATTCACAATGTCTATGTCCCCGCAGGGGGTGACGAGCCCGACCGCACCATCAACGAGAAATTCGGCCATAAGCTCGATTTCCTGACCGAGATGCGCGATTGGTTCGGGGCTGATCCACAGGGCAAATCCATCCTTGTCGGCGATCTGAACATCGCCCCCCGCGAGGATGATGTGTGGAACCATAAGCAGCTTTTGAAGGTGGTCAGCCACACCCCCATCGAGGTGGAACATCTGGGCGCGGCACAAGAGGCCGGTGGCTGGGTCGATGTCACCCGCGCCGATATTCCGCAAGGCCCGCTTTATAGCTGGTGGTCCTATCGGGCGCAGGATTGGGATAGCGCCGATCGTGGGCGGCGCCTTGATCATGTCTGGGCCACGCGCGATATCGCCAGTGCCGCGCATGGTAGCCGCATCTTGCGCGATCCACGTGGATGGGAGCGGCCATCCGATCATGTGCCGGTCTTTGCGACATTCGACCTGTGAACCCTTGGCGCGCGGCACATGTGACCGCATATAGGGCATGAACGCGCGCAGATGTGACGGAGATATGCGATGCTGGAGCTTGGACAGACCCAAGATGCCGCCCCGAATGCGGCCGACCTGATCAAGGACGGCACCGAGGCGAGTTTTATGGCCGATGTAATCGATGGCAGCGCCGATGTGCCGGTGATCGTCGATTTCTGGGCCACATGGTGCGGGCCGTGCAAAACGCTTGGGCCCATGCTCGAGGCGGCCGTGACTGCCGCCAAGGGCAAGGTACGGATGGTCAAGATCGACGTCGACCGCGAACAGCGCTTGGCGGCTGCCTTGGCGCAGCAGGGCCTGCCGCTGCAATCCATTCCGACGGTGGTGGCCTTTTACCAAGGTCGGCCTGTCGACATGTTCCAAGGGGCCGTGCCGCAAGGCCAGATCAAGGAATTCATCGCGCGCCTGACCGCCCTTGTTGGTGACGATGGGCTGGCCGAGGCGATCGAAGCCGCCGAGCAGATGCTGGCCGAGGGTGCGATTGATGATGCCGCCCAGACCTTTGCCGCCATCCTCGAAGAAGAGCCGGAGAATGTGGCAGCCACCAGCGGTCTTGCGCGCGCGCATCTGGCCTTGGGTCAGATCGATCAGGCCGAGAACATCTTGAACCTCGCCCCCGATGCCATCGCGAAATCACCCGAGCTTGAAGCCGTGCGCGCCCAGATCGCGCTGGCCCGACAAGCCGCCGATGCCGGCCCCCTGGCCGATTTGCAGGCCGCCGTCGCGGCAGACCCGGCCAACCATCAAGCACGCTTTGACCATGCCACGGCGCTGCATGCGGCCGGTCAGGTGCAAGAGGCGGTCGATGAGCTGCTCGAGTTGTTCCGTCGGGATCGCGAGTGGAACGATGCTGCGGCCAAGACCCAGCTTTTCACCATTTTCGATGCGCTCAAGCCACAAGATCCCATTGCTTTGAACGGTCGTCGCAAATTGTCGTCGCTGATTTTTGCCTGAAGCAAACGGGGGGCTAGTTCCTTGCCCATGATCTCTGTCGCCGACCTACCCGAAACCATCGCGGTTTTCCCGCTGCCCGGTGCGCTTTTGCTGCCGCGCGCACGGCTGCCGCTGCATATTTTCGAGCCGCGCTATCTGGCGATGCTGGATGATGCGCTGAAAACGCCGCATCGCCTGATCGGCATGGTGCAACCCCGCGAGGTGCCGGGCTCGGAGGAAAAGCGGCTACATAGTATCGGCTGCGCGGGACGGGTGACGCAATTCTCGGAAACCGAGGATGGGCGCTACTTGATCACGCTGTCGGGCATGTCGCGCTTTCGTATCCGCGAAGAGGTAGGCGGCTTCACCCCCTATCGGCGCTGTGATGTGTCGTGGGATGGCTTTTCCGCCGATCTTGGCCCGACCGAGGTTGATCGCGGCTTTGATCGCCCACGCTTTCTGGATTTGCTCGGCCGCTATTTCGAGGCGCTGTCGCTTTCGACCGATTGGAGCAGCCTGAAAGAGGCGGAGGATGAGTTGATGATCAACTCGCTCTCCATGCTGTGCCCCTTTGACCCCGAGGAAAAGCAGGCCCTGCTTGAAGCGCCATCGCTGACCACGCGGCGCGAGACCTTGGTCACCTTGATCGAGTTTGCCCTGCGCGGCGGCTCGACTGAAGAGATGATGCAATGAGCGAGGCGTCGGTCACAATCGACCGCCGGATGCTGGAGGCTTTGGTGTGCCCGATCACGCAAGCCCCCTTGAGCTATGATGCGCAACGCCAAGAGCTGATCTCGAAGGCGGCCAATTTGGCCTATCCGATCCGGGGCGGCATTCCGATCATGCTCGAAAGCGAAGCGCGCAGCTTGGAATAATGCTGCGGCCAATGCGCTATGGGGCGCATGATGAACCCAAAGCGCACGCGGCCCCTTAAAGCGCCCGACCCTGCAACAGCCTTGGCAAATCGCCAGAAAGCCCGGCGGCCTGCCGCATGAAACCCCGGCGCAATGCGGGGATGGCGCTGACAGCACCCATGCCGATATCGCGGATCGCCCTGAGTGCGGGGTTATCGTTGGAAAACAGGCGGTTCACCCCATCTGTCGTGACAGCCAAGGCGGCGGTGTCAAAGCGCCGCCATGATTGGTAGCGGGCCAAGACCAAGGGCGAGGCGATATCTTCGCCCCGGCGCGTCGCATCGGCCAGCACCTCGGCCAGTGCCGCGGTATCGCGCAGCCCAAGGTTCAGACCTTGGCCCGCAATCGGGTGGATGCCATGCGCGGCGTCACCCACCAACGCCAAGCGCTCGGCCACGAAAGCATTGGCGATGCTCAGGCCCAGCGGATAGCTGTGACGCTGACCGGTCAGCGCGATCTCGCCCAGAAAATCACCAAAGCGCGGTCGCAGATGATCGAGGAAAGCCGCGTCATCGGCGGCCATCAGGCGCTTGGCATCTTGTGCGCGCTCGGACCAGACGATCGAGGAGCGGTTGCCGGTCAATGGCAAGATCGCCAATGGCCCCGGCGGCATGAAGAATTGATGCGCGATGCCGTGATGGGGCAATTCATGCGCAATCGCTGTCACCAGCGCGGTCTGGCCATATTCCCAGCCCGTCCGCTTGATCCCTGCGCGTATGGCCGTGGCCGAGCGGCGGCCATCGGCCCCGACCAAGATGCGCCCCGTCAGCGTCGTACCATCGGCGAGGCTTACACTTGCCTGCCCATCGGTCGTTTGCGCGATGACGGTGCTATCGGGGCGGTGGGTGATCGCGGGGTGATCTTCCATCGCCTGCAACAAGGCGCGGCGCAGGTAGCGATCTTCGAGCATCTGGCCCATCGGCCCTTCTTCTAGCTCGGCGCTGTCGAAATGCAGGAAAAACGGCGCGGCCCCTTCGCCCGCCCGCCCGTCGGAGGCTTTGATCTGCAAGATCGGCTGGGCCTGTGGGGCGAGATCATCCCATAGCCCCAGCGCGGAAAGCATCCGGATAGACGCCAGCGCCAGCGCATAAGAGCGCCCGTCGAAGCCAACATCGGCGCGCTTTTGTGCCGGCAAGGCGTCGATCACGATGCTGGAAAGCCCAGCCTGCGCACAGGCCAAGGCAAGGCAGCTTCCGTTGAGCCCGCCGCCGACAATCAGGATATCCGCATCATGCACCATACCCCCGACTATGGGTCGCGCTGCGGGATTGTCCATGCCTTGCGCCGCATGTAGCCTTGCCCGCGACAACATGGGCAGGGGGTGGGGCATGTCGGATTGGTTGAGGCAAAGCGCAAGTGACCTTGGGCGCGGGATCGCTGCGGGCAAGATTGACCCGGTCGCACTGACCGAAACCTATTTGGCGGCGGGTGCTGCGCATCCATTCGGGCCGCGCATCTATGTGCGCATGACCCCTGAACGCGCCTTGGCCGAGGCTGAAAGCGCGCGTCAAAGGGCCAAGGCCGGGCTGCGGCGTGGTCTGCTCGACGGTGTGCCGATCAGTTGGAAAGACCTGTTCGACACAGCCGGCATCGTGACCGAAGCAGGCTCCATGCTGCTGGAGGGGCGCGTGCCTGAGGCTGATGCGGCCGTGTTGCAACGCGCAACGCAGGCCGGGACGGTCTGTCTGGGCAAGACGCACATGTCGGAGTTGGCTTTTGCGGGGCTCGGCGTAAACCCCGCCTATGGTGGCAATACCGACCCCAAGCCCGGCACGCCGCCCAATCTGCATGATCCGGCATTGGCGCCCGGCGGCTCCTCCTCCGGGGCGGCGGCCTCGGTCGCCTTTGGGCTGGCGGCGGCGGGGATCGGGTCGGATACGGGCGGGTCGGTCCGCGTTCCGGCGGCGTGGAATGATCTGGTGGGCCTGAAAACCACCCATGGGCGGCTCAGCCTGCAAGGTGTCGTGCCTTTGGCCGAAAGCTTCGACACCATCGGCCCGCTGTGCCGCACGGTCGAGGATTGCGCCCAGCTTTTGGCCGTGATGGAGGGGGGCAAGCCCGCCGATCTGCGTGGCGCAACCCTACAAGGCCGCCGGTTCTTGGTTCTGGAGCCATATTCCAGCGATGTCCGCGAGGGACCCGGCGCCGCCTTTTCGGCGGCAGTCGCGCGATTGGCGAAAGCGGGCGCGCGGATCGAGACCGGCACAGTGGCAGGCATCGAAGAGGCGATGGCGCTGTCGCCCGTGCTTTTTGCGACCGAGGGTTATGGCACATGGCGCGATGTGATCGAGGCCGCACCCGAAAAGATGTATTCCCGCATCCTTGAACGTTTCCGCGGCGGTCAGGCGTTCAGCGCGCCCGATTATGTTGCGGCTTGGCGGCGGCTTCACGTGCTGCGCGCGCTTTGGGCGCGCGAGACTGCGGGCTTTGACGCGGTCTTGCTGCCCACCGTGCCCAATCTGCCGCCCGATGTGGACCGGCTGATGCAAGACCCGGATTTCTACGTCACCGAGAACCTGATCACGTTGCGCAATACGCGTGTCGGCAATCTGATGGGGTTGTGCGGTTTGACCCTACCCACAGGTGTGCCGTCTTGCGGATTGATGATGCTGGGCGCAGCTATGAGTGATGAGCGGCTCTTGCGTTTGGGGGCGGCGGCCGAGGCGGTATTGGCCTGAAGGCCACAGCCGCGCGACATCGCGATGCTTTTTCTGGACCGCCGGGCCGGGACGCTGTAGCTTGCAATCAAACGGGGCGACATGACCCCGATATTGAGGCAGTCCTATGGCGTTTCCCGAGCGGTTTTCGAACCTGCCCGAATATGCATTCCCGCGTTTGCGGAAGTTACTCGACGCCTATGCGCCGGGTGGCCCTGTCGTGCATATGACCATCGGTGAGCCGCGCCATCCCTTTCCGGCTTGGGTCGGCGATGTGATCGCCGATAGCCTTGAAGGTATCGGGCGCTACCCCGCCAATGACGGCACGCCGGAATTGCAGACCGCGATCGCGGCATGGATCGCGCGGCGCTATGGCGTGAATGTCAGTGCGGACCGCCAAGTCCTGCCCCTGAACGGCACGCGCGAGGGGTTGTTCAACGCCTGTCTCGCGCTTTGCCCGGAAACCAAGGGCGGTAAGGTGCCGGTCGTCTTGATGCCCAACCCGTTCTATCAGGTCTATGCCGTGGCGGCCTTGGCCGTGGGGGCCGAGCCTGTTTATGTGGCGGCAACCGCTGCGACGGGCGATTTGCCCGATTACGCCAGCCTGCCGCCCGAGATCTTGGAGCGGGTCAGCATCGCCTACCTGTGTTCGCCCGCCAACCCGCAAGGGGCCGTGGCCGATGCGGGATGGTGGCGCGATCTGATCGCGCTGGCCGAGCGCTATGATTTCCAGATTTTCGCCGATGAATGCTATTCCGAGCTCTATCGCGATACACCGCCCCCCGGCGCGCTAGAGATCGCCGCCCAGATGGGTGCGCATCCCGAGCGGGTGGTGATTTTCCATTCGCTCTCCAAACGCTCGAATATGCCGGGGCTGCGGTCTGGTTTCGCGGCCGGTGGGCCGGAAAGCATCGCGCGGATGAAGCAGCTTCGCAATTACGCAGGCGCGCCCTTGCCCCTGCCGTTGCAGGCGGTGGCCACCCGCGCTTGGAGCGATGAGGCCCATGTCGAGGAAAACCGCGCGCTCTACCGCGCGAAATACGCGATTGCCGATGACATCTTCGGCGATGTCCCCGGCTATACCCCCCCGCAAGCGGGGTTCTTTTTATGGCTGCCGGTCGTCGATGGCGAAGCGGCGGCGCTGACACTCTGGCGAGAGACAGGCGTGCGGGTTTTGCCCGGCGCTTATCTGGCACGCGAGGTTGATGGTGTGACCCCCGGCGCAGACAGGCTGCGCGTGGCGATGGTCGCGCCCGAAGATGAAATGCGCGATGGGCTGACCCGGTTGCGGTCATGCCTTTACGGCGAATGAGGACGAACGAGCATGGCCTATCAGACCAGACAGCGTGACCCCCTGCTTGATGATCAGACCCATGAAATGCTGATGCGTTTTGGGCAGCAGGCGCTTGGTTTCGCCCTTTTGGGCCTTGGTGCCGCGCTTGCCGCGATGCTGTGGTCTTATGCGCCGGATGATCCGCATTTCATGGCGGCGACCGATGCGGTGCCGCAAAATCTTTTGGGTCATGTCGGGGCGTCGGTCGCTGCGATCTTGATGATGATCATGGGCTATGGCGCGGTCTTGCTGCCCATCGCATCAGTGGTTTGGGGCATGCGGTTCCTGCGCAGCAATCGTCACGAGCGCGCGCTGGGCCGGATCGCCTTTCTGCCGATCGCGGTGGCACTGGCTGCGATCTATGCCGCTAGCCTCACGCCGCCGGAAAACTGGGTGCATAGCTTCGGGCTTGGCGGGTTGTTCGGTGACACTGTGGTCGGTGCGCTGTTGAGTGCCTTGCCGATGGCCCCGCAAGTCGGATTGAAGATTGTCGCAGCGCTGGCCTTTGTCTTGTGCATGCTGATGTCGGGCTTCGTTCTCGGTGTCGACCGCGCGGAATTCCGGCTTGGCGTGCGGTATTTCTTGCTGGGCTTGGTGGCGATCGGTGCCTTCGTCTCGGGCGGTTTGCGCAATGCGGGTTATGGGGCAGGGCGTGTCGCGACCGAGTTGGCCCGCCTGCGCCAAGAGCGCCGTGACTCAGGTCTTGCTACGCAACATGTGATGGCTGATCCCGCACTGCACCCGGTTCAGCCGCTTTCCGTGCAGCCTGCGCAGGCACAGACCCCGGTCCGCCGTGCAGGCGGGTTGTTGGCGCGCGTGCCCATGCTGCGTGCCCGCAGCGCAGAAGCGGATGCGATGGAATTTGTCGTCGAAGAGCCGGTGAAAAGCAGCGCCGAGCAAGAGCGCATCCGCGCCCGCATCAGCGATGTGATACGCGATCGCGTGCGCCGTGCGCCGCCGCCACAGCCCGTTGAGGCCGAAGCGCGCCGCACCCCCGTCGTGCCCGCCAGTGCGGGTCTCTTGGCCGCAGGTGCGGCAGGTGCCGCCGCAGCGGGCCAGCCCGTCATTCGGGCCGAGCCGCCCTTGACCGCCGCCCATCGGGCCGAGCCGCCGCTGAGTGCGCGCGCCATTCCCCCCGCGCCGGTGACGATGGAAGATGACAGCGACAATATCTTCATCGACGATGAAAACGACGGGATGGATCAAGCTGCGCTGATCGCGCAGGATGTTGCGCCGCGTGGTCCCGCGCCCGCATTGCCCCAGACAGAATTGCAGCGCCGCGTGATGCAGCGCGCCATGGCGCGCAAGCCGGCCCCCTCGAAGCAGGCGATCGCCGATGCGCAACCCTCGCTGCCGCTTCAGGCCAAGGCGGATGCCGTCTATGAGCCGCCGTCGCTTGCCCTGTTGGAAAACCCCGATACGATCCAGATCCAGCGCCCGCATTTGAGCGATGAGGCGCTGGAAGAAAACGCCCGGATGCTGGAATCGGTGCTGGATGATTACGGCGTGAAGGGCGAGATCGTCAGCGTCCGCCCCGGCCCCGTGGTTACGATGTACGAGCTTGAACCCGCGCCGGGCCTCAAGGCCTCGCGCGTCATCGGTCTGGCCGATGATATCGCGCGCTCCATGTCGGCCCTGTCCGCGCGCGTCTCGACCGTGCCGGGCCGCTCGGTCATCGGGATCGAATTGCCCAATGAACACCGCGAAAAGGTGCTGTTGCGCGAGCTTCTCAGCCACCGTAGCTTTGGCGACGGCAACCAGCGTTTGCCCTTGGCCTTGGGCAAGGATATCGGCGGCGACCCGGTCATTGCGAACCTGGCCAAGATGCCCCATTTGCTGATCGCGGGCACGACCGGTTCGGGGAAATCGGTGGCGATCAACACCATGATCCTGAGCTTGCTCTACAAGCTTTCGCCCGAAGAATGCCGGATGATCATGATCGACCCCAAGATGCTGGAACTCTCCGTCTATGACGGCATTCCACATCTGCTGAGCCCGGTTGTGACCGACCCGAAGAAAGCGGTCGTGGCGCTCAAATGGGTCGTGGGCGAGATGGAAGAGCGCTATCGCAAAATGTCCAAGATGGGCGTGCGCAACATCGATGGCTATAATGGCCGCGTCCGTGAAGCCTTGGCCAAGGGTGAGTTGTTCAAGCGCACCTATCAGACCGGCTTTGACGATGAGACGGGTGATCCGGTTTTCGAGACCGAGGAATTCCAGCCCGTGACCATGCCCTTCATCGTCGTCATCGTCGACGAGATGGCCGACCTGATGATGGTCGCCGGCAAAGAGATCGAGGCCTGCATCCAGCGTTTGGCGCAGATGGCGCGCGCCAGTGGTATTCACCTGATCATGGCGACACAGCGCCCCTCGGTCGATGTGATCACCGGCACGATCAAGGCAAACTTCCCGACGCGGATTTCCTTCCATGTGACATCCAAGATCGACAGCCGCACCATCCTTGGTGAACAGGGTGCCGAGCAGCTATTGGGCATGGGCGACATGCTTTACATGGCGGGCGGTGCCAAGATCACCCGCGTCCACGGCCCCTTTGTGCGCGACGAAGAGGTCGAGGAGATTGTGCGCCACCTGAAATCCTTTGGGCCGCCGGAATATGCCTCGAGCGTGTTGGAAGGCCCCGATGACGACCGCGAAAGCGATATCGACGCGGTCTTGGGCCTGAATACCGGCGGCAACACCGAGGGCGAGGATGCGCTTTACGATCAAGCCGTGGCGATCGTGATCAAGGACCGGAAGTGTTCGACCTCCTATATCCAGCGCAAGCTTGGCGTGGGCTATAACAAGGCCGCGCGTTTGGTCGAGCAGATGGAGGATGCTGGGCTGGTCAGCACCGCCAACCATGTCGGCAAGCGCGAGATCTTGGTCCCGGAACAGGATTGACGCTTGCGTGATGACGGCGCGTGCCCCCTTTATGGGGCGGTGGAAAGGCCTATCTTGATGTCATGAAACGCTTGTTGGTTTGCCTTGCCCTGAGTTTCGCCGCCGCGATGCCGGCGCGCGCTGATCTGTTATCGCTGGGGGCCTTGTCCGCATATCTCAATGGGCTGACGACCGCCGAAGGTAGTTTTACCCAGATCAATGCCGATGGCACGGTCGCGACTGGCGACATCTACCTGCATCGACCCGGTCGGATACGCTTTGACTATGAAGGTGGTGAGTTGATCGTCATCGCCGGTGGCCAGCAGGTGGCGATTTTCGATGGGCGCTCCAATACGCCGCCCGAGCAATATCCGTTGGCCCAGACACCGCTGAACCTGATCTTGGCGCGGAATGTCGATTTGGCCGCGTCGGGCAAGGTGGTCGGTCATGCCTTCGATGGCATCGCGACACGGGTCACGGCGCAAGACCCCGATCGCCCCGAAATCGGCACGATCGAGCTTGTTTTCACCGGTGATCCGATCGAGTTGCGGCAATGGATTATCACCGATAGCACCGGGTCACAGACCACGCTTGTGCTGGGCAACATGGTGCAGGGCGCGCGCTTGTCCGCATCGCTGTTCAATATCACGCAAGAAATCGCGTCGCGCGCACGCGACTGATCGGGTTTAGGCCCGGCAGCTGGCCAGCTGTGTGCGATACATCTCGGCGCGATCTGCGACACGGTCCGCGACCGTCAGCAACCAGCGCTTGGAGTTGTGGCTGCCACGCGCAAAGCCCGTATGACCTTCGTGATAAGCAAGGTACTGATTGCGCGCATCCGTCAACGCCACGCCATTGCGATCGCGCGTGCGGTTCATGTACCAGCCCATGAAATCAGCGGCATCATCGATATCCGTGCGCCGGGCAAAACGCCGCCCCGTGGCACGGCGGTAATCATCCCAAGTGCCATCAAGCGCCTGGCTATAGCCATAAGCAGAGCTGACCCGCCCCATGGGGATGATGCCCAGTGCATAGCGATGCGGCGGGCGCGCGTTGCCGACGAAACGGCTTTCTTGGTGAAAGGTCGCCATCTGCACATGCACCGGCACGCCCCAGCGCCGTTCGGTCCGTTGCATCGCGCGCAGGTACTGCGGCCGCTCGGCGGATAGGCGACATGCATTATCGAGGTTGCGTGGCGCGCTATGGCGCGCACCGCTTGAGCCGCAGCCCGCAACCAAGAGAGTCAGCCCGCCCGTAATGAAGACGCGTCGTTCCATGATACCTGCTCGTGCCCGAATTTTCCGGTTCTATTGGCATCACTATAGCTTGAAATCGCCATTAAGGGAATGGCGGCTTTGGCCCTGGCTAGAGCAGAAATGACAATGTGATCGGAAGTGTGGCGACCGACATCAAGGTCGACACCATCACCAGGCCCGCGACCGCGTCGGGATCGGCATCATAGCGTTCCGCCAAAAGGTAGGAGGTGACGGCCACCGGCGTGGCCATTTGCAGGACCAGCACGCCAAAGGCCACGGGGTCGAGGCCGAAGGCGCGCCCGGCCATGACGCCTGCCACGATGCCAAGGGCGAGCTTTGCCGCAGACATCCAGAGCGCGCGCCCGATGCGCCCGGCTTTCAGCCGCGCGACGGCCACGCCCAGTGTGACTAGCATCAGCGGAATGGCCATCTGTCCCATCAAGCTGAGCGAACGGGTCAGCCATTCGGGCGTTTCCCATCCCATGGTCAGGAATAACCCGCCCAACAGCGTCGCCCATAACATCGGCTCGCGCAGCATCCGCGCAGGCGAGGTGCCGCCGGCCACCAGCCAAAGCCCAATGGTGAAGGTCAAGATCGCCATCACCGCGAAAACCACCACGGCAAGCCCCAAGCCTGTCTCGCCAAAGGCGAACAAGGCCAAGGGCAGGCCCAGGTTGCCCGTGTTGCCGAATGCCAGCGGCGCGACATAAGCCGCGCGGTCAAGGCGCAGCATGGCCACCACCCCCCAACTCAGCCCGATCACCGCGACATAGGCCACAAGGCTGGCCAAGGTCAGCGCGCCAAGCGTGGACAAAGCGATATCGGCCTGCATCAGCGCGGTGAAGATCAGGCAAGGCACAGCCAGCGTCATCGCGATGCGGGTAACAAAGGCGGTCGGATAGTCATAACCCGCCTTTGCCCAGACGAAACCGGCACTGCCCAACAGGAAAACAGGGGCCACAATTGCAAGCACCGTTAGGGCGATTTCCACAATCTGTTTCCTTCCCGCGATGCGCGACTCATGGACAATCCCCCCATGCGCGCGATAGGAAGCGTGTTCAAGGGGGTTCAGCCTCATGCTGAAAAGCACGGCAAAATTCGGTCTCGGTCAGGTGGTTCGCCATCGTAAACACCCGTTTCGGGGTGTCATTTTCGATATCGACCCGCAATTTTCCAACACTGATGAATGGTACGCCGCCATCCCCGAAGAGGCGCGACCGGCGAAAGAACAGCCCTTTTACCATCTGCTGGCCGAAAACGATCAGACCTATTACGTCGCCTATGTCTCGGAGCAGAACCTTGTCCCCGATGATAGCGGCGAGCCGGTCGATCACCCCGACCTGCCCGATTTGTTCGGGGAATTCCGCGATGGGCGCTATCCGCTGGAGTTTCAGCTGAACTGACCCTTGCGGGGTCAGTCGATGGGCCGCCCCTCGGCCTTCCATGCGGAAAAGCCACCCTCCATCTCGGCCACGTTTTCCAGCCCCATATCCTGTAGCGTCTTTGTCGCCAAAGCCGAGCGCCACGCGCCTGCGCAAACAAGGATCAGCCGCTTGTCGGTGGCCAGCGCCTCTTTGTGGTAGGGGCTGGCGGGGTCGACCCAAAATTCCAGCATGCCGCGCGGCGCATGGATCGCGCCGGGCAGCTTGCCCTCGCGCTCAAGCTCGCGCGGGTCGCGGATATCGACGAAAACGGCGCGGCCTTCGGCCACCTCGGTCGCCGCCGCATCGGTCGAGAGCGAGGTGATGGCGGCTTTCGCGGCCATCACCATATCTTTGATGGGGGTGATCGCCATCGCTCAATACCCCAGCGCGATGCCGTCTTTGCGCGGGTCAGACCCACCCTCGAGCGTGCCGAGATCGTGATGGATGGCGATCGCCTGCGCGCCGCCGATCCCGACATCGGGGGTCGACACCTTATGGCCAAGATCGCTGAGTTCTTGGCGCACCTTGTCGCTATAGCCTTTCTCGACCTTCATATCGCCGAACTCGCTAAAGCAGCGCGGCGCGTCGATCATCTCCTGCGGGCCAAGGCCGTAATCGACCATGTTGGTCAGCATCCGCGCGTGGCCCGTGGCCTGATACTGGCCGCCCATGACGCCGAATGGCATAATCACGCGGCCGTTTTGCTTGAGCATGGCGGGAATGATCGTGTGCATCGGGCGCTTGCCGCCACCAACCTCGTTGGGGTGGCCCGCTTCCAGCGTGAAGCCCGCGCCACGGTTTTGGAACAAGATGCCGAATTTGTCCGACGCGATGCCCGAGCCGAAATCCTTGAACACCGAATAGATCAGCGACACCACCATGCGGTCGCTGTCGACGACGGTGATATAGATGGTTTCCTTGTGCGCTTCGGCACTCAGCGTGCGGGGGTTGTCGATGCAGCGGGTCGGGTCGATCAGGGCGGCCAGTTTCTTGGCCGTGGCCGGGTCGAGCATATGGGCAAGCCGCGTCATGTGATCCATGTCGGCGACGAAACGCTCGCGCGCATCATAGGCGAGTTTCGTCGCCTCGGCCTCGATATGGGCGCGCATGGTGCCGAAGGGTTCCATTGAGGGCAGGTCGAACTCGGCCAAGATATTGGCCAAAAGGATCGCCGTCGCCCCTTGGCCGTTCGGCGGATGCTCGACCAGTTCGATGCCCTTGTAATTGCCGCTGACGGGTGTGCCATAGCTGCTGCGCGTATTGGCGAAATCCTCAAGCGTATGCACACCGCCCAAGGCGCGCAGCGAGGTGACCATATCCTCGGCCACTTCGCCTTCGTAGAAACCAGCGCGGCCATGCGTGGCGACGCGGCGCAGCACCTCGGCCTGCTGGGGGTGGCGGAACAATTGGCCGACGCGCGGTGGCGCATCGCCGATCAGGTAGAAACGCCGCGCGGTGGCGTTCATATTGTCATGGTGATGGGCCCAGTCGAACCCGGCGCGCGGGGCGACAGGCACGCCCGCCTCGGCATAGCGGATGGTGGGGGCAAGAACGGCATCAAGGCCAAGTTTGCCGTGGTCTTGCGACATTTGGCAAAAGGCATCGATCGCGCCGGGGATGGTCACGGCGGCGGGGTCGCCGAAGACAGGCATCTTGCTATGGCCCTTGGCGCGCAACCCCTCGGCCGAAAGGGCGGCGGGCGCGCGGCCCGATCCGTTGATCGCGATGATCTCCTCGGTGCCGGCGGGTTTGATCAGCGCGAAGCAATCGCCGCCGATCCCGGTCATGGCCGGTTCGCACAGGCCAAGCAACACGGCACCGGCAATGGCGGCATCAACGGCGTTGCCACCCGCCTTGAGGATGTCGACGGCGGCTTGAGCCGCGATTGGGTGCGAGGTGGCGCACATGCCGTTTTCGGCGAAAGCGGCCGACCGGCCGGGATGGTGAAAGTCGCGCATGATGTGTCCCTCCCTCGCGCAGCGATTGCCGGGCAACCTAACGGGGGCAGCGGCAAGGGCAAGGGCAGGTGAAAAAGATGCACCGTAAGACAGGCGCTGACGTGCGGAAGCGGAGCGCGTGCGGGGGTGGTAGCTGCAAGACCTCGACGCCGCGCACTGGGTGGGGGCTATGATACGCGACGCCGAGGGAAGCCTCTGCAGCTACACGATCGTTATCACCCGGCATCCGGGCGGCAATGCGGAGCGAATCGGGCAATCACAAGGCATTTTGCCCCTGCGCGCCGGGAAATTCCGCAGCGGGCAGGCGGAAGCGCAGGATGTTTTGCCCATTGCGCCGCGAGATGCTGAGGGCGCGCGTCATGCTGCGCAGGATCGGCCAGCCGAACCCCCCTTCGGGCAACGACAGCGGATCATCGAGGTCGAGCGGCGGAAGGTCAGGCGCAGGCAATCGCCCATCAGGCATCGGCCCACCCTTGTCGCGCAGCGTGATCTGGATGCCGCCCCGATCACTGGCGATATCGAGCGTGATGGCCGGGTCGTCGCAGCGCTCGTAGGGAGAGGCATGCTCGACGATATTATTGCAGGCCTCGGCCAATGCGATCTGCGTGCGGTCGCGCAAATCATCGCCGATCCCTTCACTGCGCAAGGTGGCATCGACCCGCAGAAGGGCGTCACGCACAGCGGTATCCTGGGCGGGAAAATGCGGGCTGATCAGCGCGCGTGGCCCCATACCCCGTTCATCGGCATTCATGTGCTGGCCTGTGCAGGATCGATTCGCGCCGCGGCGGCGGCTTCGGCATCGGCATGGATCGGAAAGACCGTATGCATCCGGGTCAGCGTCATTACCTTGTCGACAGCGGGCGTCAGCCCGGCCAGTTCCAGTTTGCGATCACCGCCCAAGAGCTTGCGGGCGGCCACGATCGCACCAAGCCCGCTGGAATCGATAAAATCGACACGCGCGAGATCGAGAATGACATCCCCGCTACTGCCCGAGACAAGATCGCGAAACCGGTCCTTGAAGGCGATGGCGACACTGGCGTCGATCCGGTTTTCATCCACCTTCAGGATGCCGATCATGCTGCGACTTTCGAAACTCATGTTCATGGCATAATCTCCGCATGAATGTTCGGTTCGGGATAATGCGAAATCCTTACCAATCGGTGAGCGCGGCAGTCGGGAGGTGGTAATGCATGAGGTGGTGATCGCAGGGGCGGCGCGCACGCCGATGGGCGGCTTTCAAGGCGCGCTGAGCGGTGCAACGGCGGCTGATCTGGGCGGGGCGGCGATTGCCGCGGCGTTGGCGGATGCTGGCGCAGATCCGGCTTTGGTCGATGAGCTGTTGATGGGCTGTGTCTTGCCCGCGGGTCAAGGACAGGCCCCCGCGCGACAAGCGGGGTTCAAGGCCGGATTGCCCAAGGAGGTGCCGGCAACCACGCTCAACAAGATGTGCGGTTCGGGGATGAAGGCCGCGATGTTCGCTTGGGATGCGCTGGCGCTGGGCCGGTCCGGCCTCATCGTGGCAGGCGGGATGGAGAGCATGTCGAATGCCCCCTACCTTCTTCCTGCGATGCGCGGTGGCGCGCGGATGGGGCATGGGCAGGCGCAAGATCACATGTTCCTCGACGGGCTCGAAGATGCCTATGATCGGGGCCGGCTGATGGGCACATTCGCTGAGGATTGCGCGCAAGCGTTCCAGTTCACCCGCGCGGCGCAGGATGAATATGCTTTGGGCTCGCTCGAGAATGCGTTGAGGGCGATTGAAAGCGATGCTTTCGCAGGCGAGGTCGTGCCGGTCACGGTCACTGCGCGCAAGGGCGATGTTATGGTCGCGGTCGATGAACAGCCCGGCAATGCAAGGCCCGACAAAATCCCGACGCTCAAGCCCGCCTTTCGCAAGGATGGCACGGTGACGGCGGCCAATGCTTCCTCCATCTCGGATGGGGCGGCCGCCCTTGTCATGGCGCGCCGCGATGTTGCCGAGGCGCAGGGGTTGCAGCTGCGCGCGCGGATCTTGGGCCATGCAAGCCATGCGCAGGAGCCGGGTCTATTTGCGACAGCGCCCATCCCGGCGGCACGCAAGCTGTTGGATCAGTTGGGCTGGTCGGTCGATGATGTCGATCTGTGGGAGGTGAACGAGGCTTTTGCCGTCGTGCCCATGGCCTTCATGCATGAGATGGGCGTGCCGCGCGAGCGGATGAATGTGCATGGCGGGGCCTGTGCGCTGGGCCATCCCATCGGGGCATCCGGCGCGCGGATCATGGTGACGCTTTTGAATGCGCTAGAGCGGCACGATCTCAAGCGCGGGGTGGCTGCGATTTGCATCGGCGGGGGCGAGGGCACGGCGATCGCGATCGAGCGGGTCTGAAGGAGGTGCGCCTGAAGGCGCATCCTACAACGCGCGGTGGCACATTATCGTAGGGTGCGCCTTCAGGCGCACCACCCCGCTATTCAGTCGTCACCCTCGTCCAAGCCCAGCAATTCCGGCGCGGTCAGGCGGCGCGGCACGGTTTCCACGCGCGGTGCCTCGGCCAGATCGGGCGAGGGGGTTTGCACGACTTGCATCGCCTCAAGCTTGCGGGCCGAGGGTAGCACGCGCGCCTCGAGCGAGCCCATCGCCTTGTTGTAGCTGTCGACCGAGCGGTTCAGCGCCACGCCAACCCTTTGCAGGTTGGCGGCGAAAACGGCGAGCCGACCATAAAGCTCCTTTGCCTCGCGGTGGATGGTGACGGCGTTCTCGGCAATCGCCTCTTGCTGCCAACCAAAGGCGATGGTCCTGAGCAGCGCAATCAGGGTCGAGGGGGTGGCAATCACCACACGCGATTGCATCGCGCGTTCCAAAAGCCCGGGGTCGCTTTCCACGGCGGCTGAGAGAAACACATCGCCCGGAATGAACATCACCACGAAATCGGGCGTATCGGCCAAAAGGTCGTGGTATTTCTTGGATGACAAAAGCCGCACATGATCGGCCACCTGCCGCGCATGGCGCGTAATGGCGAGATCGCGCGCCTCGGGTGTGTCGGCCTCCAAAGCATCGAGATAACCATCGAGCGAGGTCTTGGCGTCGATCACCAAAGACCGCCCCCCCGGCATGCGCACAATGGCGTCAGGCCGCTGAAGCCCGCCTTCGGTGCGGTGGCTGGTCTCGGTCTCGAAATCGACATGCTCGGCCATGCCGCTGAGTTCGAACACTTGGCGCAGCTGCATCTCGCCCCAGCGTCCGCGTGTTTTGGGTGCGCGCAGCGCCTGCACCAGCTTGCGGGTCTCGCCCGAAAGCTGGGCTTGGCCCAGCCTCAGATGTTCGACCTGTTCGCGGATCGCGCCATAGGCGTCGGTGCGGTGCTTTTCCATCTCGCGCAGGATGGTGTCAAAGGCCCCCAGCTTTTCGCTGAGCGGTTTGACCATCCCGTCAATTGCCTTTTGCCGTGCGTCGAGTTCCGCCTTCGCCGTTTCGGAATGGGTGGCAAAGCGTTCGGTGACGCGGTCGAGAAAGGCCTTGGAATTGCCTTCCAGCACTTCGTTGGCCAGCGTCTTGAACTTGCCTTGCAGCGCCTCGTTCAACCCGCGCAATTCCTCAAGCCGGGCAGTGTGGCTGCGTTCCACGGTTTCAAGCTTGGCCTCGGCTTGGTTGAGCGCGCCCAAAAGCCCGTCGCGCTCTTCGCGCGCCTCGGTCAGGGCTTGTTCGAGTAGCGGCAGGCGTTCGGCGCGCGCCTCGCCCACGGCCATCTGGCGGCGCAGGCCCTCCATCTCGGCCAGCCCCGCCTCGGCCCGTTTTAGCCGCGCACCGCGCCGGATGAGTGCGATCATCAGCGCCACAAGCACCAACAGCGCCAAGATCAGATAGGCGGGCAGCGGATCGACCCCCGCGCCAAAGGGGGAGGTGGCGCGCAGATCGGCGGCGAAGCCGTCGAGAAAGGCAAAGAGTGGCGCGTTTTCCATGGCTCAGCTCCGCCCAAAGAGTTTTTCGATATCGGATAGCGCCAGCGTGACAAAGGTGGGCCGCCCATGGTTGCACTGGCCCGATTTCGGCGTCGCCTCCATCTCGCGCAGAAGGGCGTTCATTTCCTCGCCGCTCATCCGGCGGCCGGTGCGGACCGATCCGTGACAGGCGATGCGCGAGAGAACCGCATCAAGGCGGGCGCGCAATGCCTCGGACCGGCCGAGATCGTCGATCTGATCGAGAATGTCGCGCAAGAGCGGCTCAACCGCGACAGCACCCAAAAGGGCCGGGGTTTCGCGGACGGCGATGGTGCCGGGGCCGAAGGGTTCGATGATCAGCCCGAGGGCTGCAAGGTCATCGGCATGGGACAGCAGGCGCTCGGCATCCGCGCCCAGCGTGACGATTTCGGGGATCAGCAACGCCTGACGCGCGATGCCGTTTTCCTCCATCTGGCGTTTCAGGCGCTCATAGACCAGCCGCTCATGGGCGGCATGGGCATCGACGATGACCATGCCCGTCTCGGTCTGGGCGATGATGTAGTTTTCGTGCAGCTGCGCGCGGGCGGCACCCAAGGGGCGGGTGGTCGCCTCGGGCAGTGCTGCGCCCTCTTCGACGCGGGCAGATGGGGTCCAGGGGGCGGGCGCTTCGGCCAGATGCGGGGCTTGCCAATCGCGCGCGCGGATCAGGCTGGTCTGGCTGGGGCGGTCCATCTGGTAGATGCGCGGCGTTGTCGCCTCGGGCCGGAAAGCGCCCAGCATGCCGTCGCCGATGGTGGTGGCGCTTTGTGGCCCGGCCCCGGCCAGCGCATGGCGCAAGCTTGCGACGACAAGCCCGCGCACCAGATCGGGGTCGCGAAAACGGACCTCGGCCTTGGCGGGGTGAACATTCACATCGACCCGCGCGGGCGGGCAGTCGAGAAAGAGCGCCGCCGCCGGGTGGCGGTCGCGCGCCAGCACATCCATGTAGCCCGCCCTGAGCGCGCCATAGAGTTGCTTGTCGCGCACAGGCCGGCCGTTGACGAAGAAGAACTGCGCCACGGCGGCACCGCGCGATGCGGTGGGAAGGCCCGCATAGCCGCGCAAGCAAAGCCCATCCCGTTCGGCGTCGATCATCAGCGCATTGTCGATGAATTCGCGCCCCAAAAGCCCGCGCAAGCGCCCGGCCAGCGCATCGAACAGATCGCCGCTTTCGGGATCGGCGCGCAGCACCACGCGGCCCGCATCTGTCATGTCTTTCAAGGTGAAGCCAACGGCGGGTTCGGCCATCGCCAAGCGGCGGACGACATCGGTGATCGCCTGCATCTCGGCCCGGTCGCTGCGCAGGAATTTCAGCCGTGCGGGCGTGGCAAAGAACAGATCGCGCAATTCAACGATTGTCCCGCGCGAGAGGGCGGCGGGGCGGATGGGGTCGGTCACCCCGCCATTGACGGCGATCTCATGCCCCTCATGCCCTTGCGCACGGCTGGTGATCTTCAGCCGCCCCACGGCACCGAGCGAGGGCAGCGCCTCACCGCGAAAGCCGAAGCTTTGGATGTTCAAAAGATCGCTGCCGTCGATCTTCGATGTCGCATGGCGCGAGAGTGCAAGCGGCAGGTCATCCGGCCCCATGCCGCAGCCATCATCGCTGACGCGGATCAGCGACTTGCCGCCATGGGCCACCTCGATCAGCACGCGGGTGGCGCCCGCATCAAGCGCGTTCTCGACCAATTCCTTTACGGCGGAGGCGGGGCGCTCCACGACCTCGCCCGCCGCGATCCGGTTGATCGCGGTTTCATCCAATTGGCGGATGATGGGGTGGCTTATTTTGGGGTCATCAAGCGACATACCCCAAAACCTAGCATGTGCGCGTGAGTCAGGCCAAGGGCCAGCGGGTCAGTTTCCGGGGGATAACCCTTGCGGTTGGCCCACCACGACGAAATGCAGATCATCCGGGCGCAAGAGCCGGGCGGCCACGCGGCGGAGATCCTCAAGCGTCACAGCCTCCACATAGGCGTTGCGGTTGGTGACGTAATCGACGGGGATGTCGTCGGATTGCATCGCCGCCAAGATGCCCGCGATGGTGGCGTTGCCATCGAAGCGCAGCGGGTATTCGCCGGTCATGTAACGGATCGCGGCATCGCGTTCTTCCTGCGTGACGCCATTGGTGGCCAGATCGGCCCATTGTTCTTTCACCACATCAATGGCTTGGCCCACCAGATCGTTGGAGGATGAAAACTGCCCCAAAAGCCCCGGCGACAGATCGGCCAAGGAGAGGAAACTGCCGATGCCATAGGTCAGGCCGCGCTTTTCGCGCACTTCGCCCATCAGCCGCGAGCGAAAGCCGCCCCCGCCCAAGATCTGGTTCAGCACGAAGGCGGCGAAGAAATCGGGATCATCGCGGTCGATGCCTGCATGGCCGAAATACGCCACCGATTGCGGGCTGGGAAAATCCACGACCGTGATCCCACCGCTTAATGCGAAATCGGCGGGGTCGGGGCGCGGCGGGGCGGTCTGGGGCAGATCGCCAAGGATGTGGTCGATCAACTGACCCAGTTCGGCGGCAGAGATATCGCCTGCCGCGCCGACGACGACGCGGTCGCGCGTCAGCGCCGCGCCATGTGCCGCGACAATATCGTCACGGGTCAGGCCTGTGACGGTATCGGCGGTGCCTTCTTGCGCAAAGGCATAAGGGTGATCGCCATAGGCCAGCGCGTTGAAGGTGGCGGCGGCGATCTCTTCGGGGTCGCGCGCATCGGATTGGATAATGGCCAAGACCTGTCCGCGCACCCGCTCGATCGCATCTTGATCGAAGCGCGGCGTCGTGATGGCCGCGCGCAGCAGATCGGCGGCCGCGTCCCGGTTCTGGGTCAGCATCCGTGCGCTGACCACAACGGCGTCGCGATAGCTGTCAAATGAGAAACTGGCCGCCAAGCCTTCGACGGCGGCGGCGTAGTCTTGCGCGTTCAGATCACCCGCGCCCTCTTCCAGCAGGCCCATCATCATGTAGGTCGCACCACGCGCTGCGGGGGCGTCAAGTGTTGCACCGCCGACAAACCAGAACTCGAGCGCGACAAAGGGGATCGAGCTGTCTTCGACCAACCATGCCGAGATGCCGCCGGGCGATGTGACCTCGTCAATCTCGATGGTGGCGGTGGCGGGCAATGCGAAGAATGCGGCAAAGGCCGCTACGATGAGGCGCTTGATCATTGGCTTATCTCCGCGGTCGCGGCGGCAGGCCGCATCAAATGCCCCGTCACATGGACGGGATCGGTCAAAAGGCGGCGGGCGGCATCCATCACATCTTCGGGCGTGACGGCGGCGAGGATCTCAGGCCAGCTTTCGATATCGGCAAGCCCAAGCCCTGTGGTCAGCTCCATCCCCCAGCGACGCGCCAGCCCTTGGGTGCTGTCTTCTTCGTAGATTTCGCTGGCTGCGATCTGGAACTTGATGCGCGCGAAATGCGCGGTGTCGATGCCTTCGGACAAGAAATCATCGATGATGCGCCAAAGATCGTCCTCGGCCTCCTCCAGCGAGAGGCCGGGCACAGGCACGTTGACCAAGCTGAAGCCCGAAGGATCAAAGCTGGTGCTATCGTAATAGGCCGCCGCAAAGAGCGAGCGTTCCTCTTCCACCTGTAGGCGACGCGCCAAAAGCGAGGTTTGTCCACCACCGCCCAAAAGCTCGGCCAGAATGACAAGCGCCGCGGCCTCGGCCTGATCGCCGGGCTCGCGCACGGGGGCGAGCATCTGGATCGAGACATAGGGGTTGGCGACGCGTTCATCGGTGAAGCTGACCCGGCGGTTGGCGATATGGGGCGGCTCGGTCGGGCGCGCGCGTTCAGGCAAGGATGGAGAGGCGGGGATCGGCCCGTAATGTTCTTCGGCCAGCGCGCGCACCGCCTCGGCGGTGACATCGCCTGCCACGATCAAGATCGCATTGTTGGGGTGATACCAGATGTCATGGAACGCCTGCGCATCATCGCGCGAAAGCGCCTCCATCTCGTGACGCCAACCGATGATCGGTGCCCCATACGGATGGTTCAAGAACAAGGCCGCGCGCATCTGTTCGTTAAACAGCGCGCCCGCCGAACTGTCGGTGCGCTGTGCGCGTTCTTCGAGGATGACGGAGCGTTCAGTTGCCACTTCGACCGGATGGAAGATGATATCGCGCATCCGGTCGGCCTCCATCTGCATCATCAGGCCAAGGCGGTCCGCCGCGATGCGCTGGAAGTAGCCGGTATAATCCCACGAGGTGAAAGCGTTGTCAGAACCACCATTGGCCTCGACCACGGCGCTGAACTCACCCGATGCCATGTCATCGGTGGCCTTGAACATCAAATGCTCGACGAAATGCGCGATCCCCGATTGGCCGGGCGGCTCATCGGCGGCACCGACACGATACCAGACCATATGGGTCACGGCGGGCGCGCGATCATCTGTGATCACCACCACTTGCATGCCGTTGTCGAGAAAGAACTCGACCACATCACCGGCAGCTTGGGCCATGATCGGGGTCAATGTCAGCCCAAGGGCTAGCGCAAGCAGGTGCAGCATAAAGCGTCTCCCGATTGGAAAAGGTCTTCGCATAGATAACCCCCGGCGCGGCGGCATCAACCATTGCTGA